>Ga0210084_1000034_pt1 | contig 16190 bp, 16 predicted proteins | sample China_Galinas_Co_3_FD_184863 | JGI IMG/M metagenome (GOLD analysis project Ga0210084, IMG submission 184863) | Wetland microbial communities from San Francisco Bay, California, USA, that impact long-term carbon sequestration -... | ecosystem: Environmental > Aquatic > Marine > Wetlands ... | reverse complement strand
CATCGGGGCGGACGGCCGAGCCCGGCTGACCGACTTCGGCTTGGCGCATCTCTACGTGCCCCCCGGCGAGGAATCCCGGATATCGACGCAGAGCTCGGCGGGGAGCAGCGCGGGCCGTGTCGTCGGCACCCCGGGCTACATGTCTCCCGAGCAGTTGCTGGGCCGAACCGTCAACCCGGGGACCGACCTGTTCTCGCTCGGGGCCGTCATCTACGAGATGTGCGCCGCGGCACCCGCCTTCCGCAGTTCGGAACAAGGCGATCTCGTGGACGCGATCCTGAATCGCGAGCCGGCCGCCCTGTCGCGGCTGAACTACGAGATTCCCGAGACTCTGGAGCGCATCGTGCGCAAGGCCCTGGCCAAACGAACCGACGAGCGGTACCAGAGCGCCGCGGAAATGATCGCCGACCTCAAGGCCCTGCGCAGGCGCAGCGAGTCCCAGAGCCTGTCGCTGGAACAGGCCGCTCCTCTGCCGAAGTGGCGCCGGCGATGGGCGTGGCCTCTCGCGGCGGCCGCCGCCGCGGCCGTGGCCCTCTCCGGCACCTGGATCGTGAGCCGCCCCTCGGAGAGCCCATTGCCCGAATGGACTTCGCGCCAGTTGACCAGCGACCCGGGCTGGGAGCGCGACCCGGCGCTTTCGCCCGACGGCAAGCTGGTGGCTTACGCCTCGGACCGCGGAGGTAGTCCGGATATCTGGATCGTGGATGCCCGGGGTGGCGAGCCAAGACAGCTGACCGACCACGCGGCCGGCGCCCGCTCCCCCGCCTGGTTTCCCGACGGCCGAGCCCTGGCCTTCGTTGCCGGACCGCGGGGGAAAGAAGCGATCTGGAAGGCGCCGTGGCCGGGCGGCTCGACCGTCCTGCTGCTGGCCGACGCCGTCGATCCCGCCGTCGAGCGCGCGACCCGCGGCCCAGGCGAGAAACCGGGCGGTGAACGTGTAGCCGTTGACGCCCTCGAGACGGACCTCGCTGAGGGCGGTCCCGGTGCGATCGCGCGCGATCGCAAGCACGTGGGAGCCGCTGGAGGCGAGCTGCTCCTCGGAAGGCCCGCCGGACGAGCCCTTGGCGAAGCGGCCGAGCAGGGCGCCGAGCCCAGATTTCACCGGCGGCAGCCGGGTCAGCCCAGTGATCGCGTAGGAGCTCAGCTGCAACGGACGAGAGGCTGGGCCGAACCAGCCGAGGAACGGCTCGACGTCGCGCACGTTCGGGAACTGGGCGGGGATCGCGAAATGCTCGGATGACGAGGCCGAGACAGCCTGCTGCTTGCGGCCGCGGACCTCGTAGGAGCGGACCCGCTTGCCGTTCGCCTCGGTGATCAGCCGGCCGTCCCGATAGGCGAACCCGGGCTCGAGCAGCGATGCGATCGTCGATGCCATCGTGCCGCCGCTGAAGCCGCCGCCGCCCCCGGTCAGGAAGTAGCCGATCTCGATCAGGCGGGCACCCTCGCCCGCCTCGGTGAGGGCGAGCGCGGCGGCCAGGTTGCCGGGCACCCAGTCGTAGCCCATCGCGGTCAGCAGCGGAACGCCGGCGGCCTCCGCGGGCGGGCCGAAGCGCTCGAAGACCCGGCGGATGAAGGGCGGCTCGCCGGTCGAGTCGAGATACCGAGCCCGCGCTTCGATCGCCGCCTCGACCGCCGGATCGCCCCAGTTGGTGAACGGCCCGACAGTGCTCAGCATCACGTCGCCCTCGCCGAGCAGCGCCCGAACGCTGGCCGGCTGCGATACATCCGCGGTAGCGGTCTCGAGTCCGCCGCCAAGCTCGGCTGCGAGCTCGTCCAGGGATCTCTGATTGCGCCCGGCGAGAAGCGGCTGGGCGCCCCTTGCGAGCAGCGCTGAGGCGGTCAGCCGTCCGGTGTAGCCGGTGGCTCCGAAGAGGACGATGCGGCCCATCGGAGGCACCCTAGTCCACCCACCTCGGCCTCGCCGGGGTCTGGGCCTCCCTACTGGTACATCGCGTAGTCGACCTCGGGCCGCAGGCGGAGCACCGACCGGGGCTTCATCAGGCTCACGTCGCGGTCGTAAAAGAGCGAGAAGCCGTCGAACAGATCCGGGTTGGTCGCGAGGCCCTTGTATCCGGTCTTCTTCGCGCGCCGCGAGCCGATCCCGTCGAAGTTGAGCAGCACGCTCGCCCCTTGGCGCTGCTTGACCCGGCGCCGCCCGCTGATGCTGCCGGCGCGGAACTGATGGACGATCAGCGCCTTGGCGGGCACCCCCTCCCTCTCGACCAGCCGCTCGAGCCAGCGCGAGGCGCGGTTCAGCTTGCGGTAGGTGATCGAGCCCTCGTCGCGACCGGGAACGCCCTTGCGACCGACGTTCCACTCCGGGTCGATGCCGACGTCCACGTCCGGCAAGGCGATCCACTCGCGCAGCGCACGGAGCTCCTGGATCACCGGGGCGCGCCCCGGCTGGATGTCCAGGGTCAAGCGCGCGCCGACCGAGCGGGCCGCCTTCAGGTAGGTGCGAATCACGTTCGGGTCCTGGCGCGCCCGGTAGCGGCGATCGGAGCCCGCCGAGGCGGTGGCGACGACGCCGATCAGGTTGAGCGAGAGCGCCACCGGCCGGCCGGTGACCCGCTCGTAAGCACGGGCCTGCCGGCGCAGCTTCCGCGCCGCTCCCGCCGGGGAGCGCTTGCCGATCGCGGTGGCTGTCAGCTGCGGGGCACCGTAGAGGGCGACGGCGACACCGTCGCCGAGCAGCGGCGCGTCAGCCGGTGGCTCGACCGGATCGACTCCGATCCCCCCGCCGGACCCGACTGCCGCCGAGCCCGAGCGCGCGTCCTGCAACGCCAGAAACTCCCCGGTCCGCTGCTGGAAGTCGCGCAGGCTCGGGGGTCCATCAGGTGTAGGAGCAGAGGCGAACGCCGCCGGGCCGCCGGCCACGAGCACGGCGGCCGCCGCGGCGCAGCCCGCCAGGCGCCGCCGCAGGCCGACGCTGATCCCGCTTCCCGCACGCATCGCGGCCACCTTAGCGTCTGCTCACACCCGGGCCAGCCGCCCGGCAGGGCCGGGCATGTCAGCCTTGCAGTCGTGCGAATCGGAATTGTCGCCTATTGGTTCAACCGCGGGCAGGGCGTCGTCGCCCGCCAGCTGCGCTCGGCCCTCGACTCGCTCGGGCACGAGACTTCGGTCCTCGCCCGGCCGACCCGGAAGACGAACATCGAGCCGAGCAGGATCGACAGCGCCGGAGTCTGGGCGCAGGCGGGCGTGACGGCGGCCTCCGACTACCTGATCCCGATCGACGAGTACGTGTCCTGGGCCGCAGCCGGCTCGCTGGAGATCGTGCTATTCGACCAGAACTACCAGTTCGACGAGATCGCACACCTGCGCGACTCGGGAGTTCGCACCGCTGGACGCTTCGTCTGGGAGCAGTTCTCGGCCGAGCACGTCGATCCGGCCCGGCGCGCGTTCGACACCGTCTACTCGATGACCGCCTGCGAGCAGGAGCGCTACGGCCGGATGGGGATCGACAGCCCTCGGGTCCACTGGGGCTGTCACCCGGACGTGGTCGCCGCCGGGCTCGAGCAGGAACCCGGGGGCCGGGACACCGGCCAGGTGTCGCTGCTCTTCCCGGGTGGATTCATGAGCCGACGCAAGCCGATCGCGGCGGTGATCGAGGCCTTCCGTGCGGCCGAGGGGGACGAGCTCAGGCTGCTGCTCAAGGCGCAGGTCGACAGGCGCCTGACCGAGGTCAGGCGCCTTGCCCGCGGCGGCCGCATCGGGCGCCGCGACAAGCGGATCGAGATCCTCGCCGAGGACCTGCCGACCGAGCAATACATGCGGCTGTTCGCCGCCGCCGACGCGATCATCGCGCCGAGCCGCTGGGAGGGGCTCGGCCTCCACCTATACGAGGCAACGGCGCTCGGGGTGCCGATCCTCACCAACGACAATCCACCGATGAACGAGATCGTCAGCGACGGCCACAACGGGCTGCTGGTGCCCGGCATCCCCGACGGCGAGGCCCGCTCCGGGATACCCGCCTACCGCCCCGACGTCGCAGCGCTGACGGTCGCGATCGAGCGGCTGCGCGATCCGGGCCTGCGGGCGCAGCTGCGCGCCGGCGCACGCCAGATGCGGGCCGAGCTGAGCTGGGAGCGGACCACTGCCGACCTCGGGACGCTGCTCACGGGGCTGAGCGGGGAACCCTCGTGAAGGAGCGCGTCCTGCGCCGCGAGCAGCTGCTCGAGGTCGGCCTCGACCGCGCCTTCGGGTTCTTCTCGCGGGCGGAGAACCTCGAGGCGATCACGCCGCCGTGGCTGCGGTTCGAGATCGTCACCCCGACCCCGATCGAGATGCGCGCCGGCACGCGAATCCGCTACCGGCTCCGCCTGCGGGGAGTCCCGGTCAGCTGGCTGACCGAGATCGAGGAGTGGGATCCGCCGCGCGCCTTCGTCGACCGCCAGCTGAAGGGGCCCTACGCCCTCTGGCATCACACGCATTCGTTCGAGGCGGTCGACGATCGGCGCACGAGGATGCTCGACGTCGTCCGCTACGGTCACCGCCTCGGTCCGCTCGGCAGCGTCGCCGAGCATCTGATCGTCAGGCGTGATCTGGAGCGGATCTTCGACTACCGTCGCGATGCGATCGCGGCACTGATCACCGAACAAGCAGCCGAGGGAGGCGAGAGCTGATGGGCGCGAGCAACGGCGAACAGGTACGGGTCGAGCGCGACGGCCGGGTGATGACGATCCGTCTGTTCAATCCGCCGCACAACTTCATGACCCGGGAGATGGTCCTCGGGCTCGACCGAGTGGTCGGCGAGCTCGAGTCCGATCCCTCGATCGGCGCCGCGATCATCACCGGGGGAGTCGAGGGCAAGTTCATCACCCACTACGACGTCGCCGAGATCCTCTCCGGCGCCGAGCGCCTGGGCCAGGAGGTCGGGCCGCGTCTGGCCGCTGCCGCGCTGAGCGCGACCGGTGGGCTCGACCGGATCCCGCGCGTCGGCGACGCGCTGCGGCGGACCCCCGCCGCGGGCGTGCTCGCGCTGCGCGAGATCCACGAGCTGTTCCTGCGGATGAACCGGCTCGACAAGGTGCTGATCGCCGCGATCGGGGGCACCGCGATGGGTGGCGGATGCGAGCTGGCGCTCGCCTGCGACCTGCGGGTGATGGCGATCGGCGAAGCCGAGATCGGGCTGCCGGAGACGCTGCTCGGCATCCAGCCCGGCGCCGGCGGCACCCAGCGTCTCGCCCACGCGGTCGGCCCGGTGCGGGCACTCGAGATGATCCTCGAGGGCGAGAGCCTCGGCGCCGAGGAGGCGGTGGCGGCCGGCCTGGTCAACCGCGCCGTCCCGAGGGCGGAACTGCTCGAGCAGTCACGCGCGATCGCCGAGCGGATGGCGCGCCGCTCCCCGCACTCGATCGCGGGAGCCAAGCACTCGATCTACTTCGGCGCCAGCGCGCCGCTCGCCACCGGCCTCGCCGTCGAGCAACGGTGGTTCATGGCCGGCAGCTCGACCCCCCAGGCGCGCCGCGGCCTCGGCGCATACGCCCGCCAGGTCGAGGAGCTCGGAGCGGCGCCGGTTGACGACGCCGATCTGCGCACGGCCTGGCGGGAGGGAACAGCCGCGGACCTCAACGCCGATGTCTGAGGCCGCGCCGCCTTCGCGGATCCGCCGCGCCTACGACGCGAGCTACGGGCGCCTCTTTGCAGCCGCCTACGACCGGATGCTCGCCGGCGCGGAGCGGGGCGAGCTCGGCGCCCGGCGCCGCGAGATGGTCGGGCGGGCGGGCGGGCGCACGCTCGAGCTCGGATCTGGCACCGGTCTCAACCTCCCGCACTACGCCGACACGGTCACCGATCTAGTTCTCACCGAGCCGTTCGCGCCGATGGCCGCGAGGCTTCGGGCGAAGCTGAGCCAGGGGGTGGGTCGGGAGGACCGTGGAGCCCAGGTGGTCGAGACGCCGGCCGAGAGCCTGCCGTTCGAGGACGAGAGCTTCGACTCGGTCGTCGCGACGCTGGTGCTCTGCACGGTCGACGACCCGGCCGCGGTCGTGAGCGAGGTCGGCCGTGTGCTCCGACCCGGAGGTTCGCTGATCCTGCTCGAGCACGTCCGCGCCGAGACGCCGGGGCTGGCCCGCGCCCAGGACCTCCTGCACGGACCGTGGTTCCTGCTCGGCCACGGCTGCCACTGCAATCGCGACACCGTGGCGGTGATCCGCGGCTCGCAACTCGAGTTCGAGAGCCTCGAGCGAGGCGAGATGTCCGGCGTGGCGCCCCTGGTCAAGCCGATAGTGGCCGGCGTCGCGCGGCTGCCCTAGGGTCGCCGGCTGCGCGTCGGGGCGCGAAGTGGAATATGAATGGAGCGGCAACCACCTGAACTTCCAAGGAGGGAGACGCTGATGCCGCATTTCATTCTGTTGACGAACCTGACGTCCGACGGCGTCAAGACGATCAAGAACAACCCCGCCCGGATCGCCGAGGTCAACACCGAGATGGAGCAGATCGGGCTCAAGGTCCTGAACCAGTGGGCGACGCTGGGCGAGTACGACTTCATCTCCGTGATCGAGGCACCCGATGCCGAGACGATGGCCCGCGCCTCCGTCGAGCTGGGCTCGCGCGGGACCACCACCAACCACACCCTGACCGCGATTCCCGCCGAGGACTTCGCCGCCGGCCTCTAACCGCGACAGGGGAGGGCGCGCTCGGATGAAGATCCTCGTCGTCGGCGGCGGCGGCCGCGAGCATGCGATCGTCCGCGCCCTGGCGCGCTCGCGGCACTCCCCCGAGCTGCTCTGCACTCCGGGCAATGCCGGGATCGCATCGGAGGCGCGGCTGATCGCCGCCGGCGATGACGTCGAGGCGATAGTCGCTGCCGCCCTCGCTGAGAGCGTCGACCTCGTCGTCGTCGGACCCGAGGCGCCGCTGGTTGCGGGCGCCGTCGATGCTCTCGAGGAAGCGGGCGTGCCCGCCTTCGGCCCCAGCGCCGCGGCGGCTCAACTGGAGGGCTCGAAGCTCTACGCGAAGGAGGCGATGCGGGAGGCGGGCGTCCCGACGGCTTCCCACGTCGTCCTCCGCAGCCGCTCCGAGGCGCTGGAGCACATCAGCTGCGCCTCGTTTCCGGCGGTGCTCAAGGCGGACGGGCTCGCCGCCGGCAAGGGGGTGATCATCGCCGCCGACGAGCGCGAGGCGCGCGACGCCATCGACGTGTTCTTCACCGAGCGGCGCTTCGGCGAGACGACGGTGGTCCTCGAGGAGCACCTCGAGGGCGAGGAGCTCTCGCTACTCGCAATCTGCGACTCCGAGAACGTCGTGCCGCTGGCGCCGGCCCAGGACTACAAGCGGATCTTCGACGGCGACGAGGGCCCGAACACCGGCGGCATGGGCAGCTACTCGCCGGTCCCCGGGATCACCGATGCCGATCTCGAGCGGATCACCGATGCCGTGCACCGCCCGATCGTCGAGTTGATGGCACGCCGCGGGATCCCGTTCCACGGGGTGCTCTACGCCGGGCTGATGATGACCGCCGCCGGGCCCAAGGTGCTCGAGTACAACGTCCGCTTCGGCGACCCCGAGACGCAGGCGGTGCTTCCCCGGCTGCGATCGGACCTGGTCGATCTCTGCCTCGCCGCCCGCGAGCCCGGTGGACTCGCCGGCGTCAAGGCGGAGTTCGTCCCCGACTGGGCCGTGACGGTCGTGCTGGCCTCCGCCGGCTACCCGGAGAGCTCGTCGGCGGGCGACCCGATCACCGGGATCGCCGACGCGGAGGCGACCGGCGCCGAGGTCGTCCACGCGGGAACCGCCTCGCGCGACGGCGAGATCGTGACCAGCGGCGGACGGGTGCTGGCGGTCACCGCGCTCGGCGACGGGCCTGCCGCCGCCCGCGACCGCGCGTACGATGCGGCCGACAGGATCAACTTCGACGGACGCCAGCTGCGCAGCGACATCGCCCAGCGGGCCGTCGACCGAGTAGGAGCGTGAACCAGCAGATGACCGAGTCCGAGACCGGAACCGAGGCCATGCCCGACGTCGAGACCGCGTTCGGGGAGATCGAGGTCGAGCAGCCGTTGGTCGGGATCATCATGGGCTCGGCGAACGACAAGGAGACGATGATGAAGGCGGGCCTCGCGCTCGAGGAGCACGGCATCCGCTACGAGGTACGGGTGATGAGCGCGCACCGGACGCCCGAGGCGGTAGTCGAGTACTGCAAGATGGCGCGGACCAGGGGGCTGCGGGCGATCATCGCCGGCGCCGGGCTGAGCGCGGCCCTGCCCGGCGTCGCCGCCGCGCACACCGAACTGCCGGTGATCGGGGTGCCGATCTCGGCCGGGACGATCGGCGGCATCGACGCGCTGCTCTCGATCGCGCAGATGCCCCCCGGAGTCCCAGTCGCCGCGGTCGCGATCGACGGCGCCAAGAACGCCGGCCTGCTGGCCGCGCGCATCATCAACAGCTAGGCGCCGGCCGGTGATCCCCCGCTACACACGCGAGGCGATCGGCTCGATCTGGACCCCGGAGCGGAAGCTGGCGGGCTGGCTCGAGGTCGAGCTGGCGGTCGTCGACGCGCTCGTCGCCGAGGGCGTCGTCCCGGCTGCGGAGGCGGCCGCCTGCCGCGAGCGGGCCTCGTTCACGGTCGAGGCCGTCGAGGAGCGGGAGCGTACGACCAACCACGACGTCGCCGCCTTCGTCGACGTCGTCGGGGAGTCGATCGGCGATGCCGGCCGCTGGCTCCACTACGGCCTGACCTCCTCGGATGTGCTCGACACCGCCCTCGCGATCCAGCTCGTCGAGGCCGGCACGATTCTCACGACCGGCGCCCGGGACTTCCGCGACGCGCTGGTCCGACGGGCCCTCGAGCACCGGGAGACGATCGCGATCGGGCGCACCCACGGGATCCACGCCGAGCCGACTAGCTTCGGGCTGCGGCTCGCCGGCTTCGCGTTCGAGGCGGATCGCAACGTCGAGCGCCTGCGGCGCGCGTTCGAGCAGATCGCGGTCGGCAAGCTCTCGGGGGCTGTCGGCAGCTACGCATCGCTGCCCCCGTCGGTCGAGGCGCGGGTCATGGAGTCACTCGGGCTCAGGCCGGAGGATGCCTCGACCCAGGTCGTCCCCCGAGACAGGCACGCCGAGCTGCTCGGCGCGATCGCGATCGCCGCGGCCGGGCTCGAACGGTTCGCAACCGAGGTGCGCAACCTGCAGAGGACCGAGGTGCGAGAGGTCGAGGAGCCGTTCGGCAAGGGCCAGAAGGGGTCCTCGGCGATGCCGCACAAGCGCAACCCGATCACGACCGAGCGGATCACCGGCCTCGCTCGCGTGATCCGCGGCTACGCCCAGGCGGGCCTCGAGAACGTCGCGCTCTGGCACGAGCGCGACATCTCCCACTCCGGCGCCGAGCGGGTGATCCTGCCCGACGCGACGATCGCGCTCGACTACATGCAGCACCTCGGCCGCGGGGTCGCCGCGGAGATGACGATCGACTCCGACCGGATGCGCGAGAACATCGAGCTGACCCACGGCGCGGTCTACTCGCAGCGGGCGCTGACCGCGCTGCTTGACGCGGGCTTGACCCGCGACGAGGCCTACCGCATCGTCCAGGCCAATGCCCAGCGCGCCTGGGACATGCGGACGCCGTTCCGGCAGCTGCTCGCCGATGCGGTGGCCGGTGACGATCGGCTCACCGAGATCGATCTCGACGCGGTCTTCGACCCCAGCGCCTATCTCAGCAACGCCGACGTCGTGTTCGAGCGGCTAGAGACCCTGGCTCGCTAGGGCGCCGCGCCGCTCAGGCGTCGAAGCTCACCTGGGCGGGGTCGTCGATGAACCGGCGGAGGACCTCCTTGCCGCCGCTGGGAATCGGCGTGCCGTGGGCGAGCAGGATCGCGTCGAAGTCGAGCTCGAGGATTCGCTCGAGTGCGGCGGTCGTCGCCGGCTTGACCCGATCGGGCTCGTCCATGAGGAAGTCGGGGACGAAGGCGAGACCCCCGTCCCGGCCGATCACGGCGTCGGCGAAGGCAACGGCTCCGGGGCCGATCTCGATGTGCAGGCAGCCGTCGTCGGGACAGATCGCCGCGATCTCGTGCGCGGTCACGCCGGGCGCCAGGATCTCGCCCCACTCGTAGGGGGCGACGGGCTGGTCCTGCTCGAACTCGTGCATCCCGGCGGCCGGGCAGAGGACCTCGCAACCGAAGACCTCGGCGATCTGCTCGGAGCCGCGCAGGTGATGGCGGTTGGTCAGCAGGACGCGCTGCACGCCGCCCGCCTCGCCGAGAGCCTCGAGCAGCCCGTCGGAGGGCATCGGGTCGATCGCGATTCGCTGCTCGGGCAGGTAGTACGAGTGCGCGTCCTGGCGGATCCGATCGTGGAATGCCTTCCAGTGCAGAATCCCAGGGATCACCTCGCGGAAGTCGCTCATTGCGGACAATCCTACGCCGAGACGCCGCTCGCGGCGTCGTTCCATTGCTAGGTTCCGGATATGAGCAGCGCCATGTCGGAGATGAAGCTCCACTCGACCGGCAAGGTCCGCGAGATCTACCACGCGGACGATGATCTGATCATGGTCGCGTCGGACCGGATCAGCGCCTACGACGTGGTCCTCCCGGACCCGATTCCCGACAAGGGCAAGGTGCTGACCCAGATGTCGATCTTCTGGTTCGAGACGACCGGCGGGATCGTTCCCAACCACTTCCTCGACGAGGACGTCCCGGCGGAGGTCGCGGGATGCGGGATGCGGGTCAAGCGCCTCGAGATGTACCCGGTCGAGTGCGTCGTCCGCGGCTACATCACCGGCTCCGGCTGGACCGAGTACCAGGCCGATGGAACCGTCTGCGGAATCGAGCTGCCGGCCGGCCTGCAGGAGTCGGAGAAGCTGCCCGAGCCGATCTTCACGCCGGCCACCAAGGCCGAGATCGGCGACCACGACGAGAACATCGACTTCGACCGGGCGGCGGAGGTGGTCGGCTCGCGGAGCCTGCTGACCGAGCTCAGGCGGATCTCGATCGAGCTCTACGAGCACGCGGCCGCGCACGCGCTGGAGCGCGGCATCATCCTCGCCGACACGAAGTTCGAGTTCGGGGCCAGCCCGGGAGCCGAGATCGTGCTCGGCGACGAGGTCCTGACCCCGGACTCCTCGCGGTTCTGGCCAGCCGACGAGTACGAGCCGGGACGGGCCCAGGCCAGCTTCGACAAGCAGTACGTGCGTGATTGGCTCAACCAGGCCGGCTGGGACCACTCGCCGCCAGCGCCGCACCTGCCGGAAGAGGTGATCGCGAACACGGCGGCGAAGTACCGCGACGCCTACGAGCGGATCACCGGCCGAACACTCGGTTGACGGCGGTGGCGCCCGGGTTCACGCAGGACCGGGAGGTGCCGGCGGCGGAGGGCCTCGAAGCCGATCAACGCTGATCCGGGGGGCGGGTCTAACCTGCTCCCTATGACCCTCCTGATCCAGGGAATGCGGCGCTCGGGTACGACGATCCTCTACGACGCGCTGCTCGAGGACCCCGACCTGAGCTGTTTCTACGAGCCCTTCAGGGAGGAGAGCGAGACCCCCGGCGGCGGCAGCGGCGCCCGCAGCAGCGATCCCTTCGCCGAGACCAGGGAGCTGCGGGCCGCGTTCGCCGCCGAGCACTACCCGGAGCTCGGGATCGACGAGTTCAACTGGGGCGGTCCGCGAGCGCCCGAGCTCGAGATCGGGCCGGGGCTGCCCGATCACTGCACCGGCTTCGTGCGCCATCTGCTCGATCGACCAGGGGACGTGATGATCAAGTTCACGCGGATCTACGACAAGCTCGAGGCGATCGCCCCGCTCGCACCCGACGCGGTCCTCGTCCACGTCGTCCGCGATCCCCGCGCCGTCGCCGCCTCGATGATGATGGGCAGGGACCGCAAGCGCGCGGAGGAGTACGAGAACCCCGCCGCCTTCTTCGACGAGCGGCGCAAGCGGAAGCTGTGGTCGAGCCGCCAGCTCTCAGCGGAGCTGCTGCGCCGGCCCGAGTACTCCCACATCCGGCGCCCGACCAACTTCATGCGCATCCTGCTGGTCTGGAAACACACCTTCGAGAGCACCTGGCGCGACGGCCACAGGCTGTTCGGCGACCGCTACGTGCTGCTCCGCAACGAGGAGCTGCGGGCCGACCCGGTCGGGGCGATCGCCCGGGTCTACCGCGCCGTCGGCAAGCCGACTCCGCCACAGGTTGCCCGCTGGGCGCGAGGTGCGGTGCGCCGGCCGGAGGTCCCCTACGCGGCCAACGATCCGCGCTGGACCGAGGCACTCGCGCGGCTCGGGATGCGGGACGCGCTGGAGGCTGCCGGCTACCCGGTGCTAGCCGACGCAGCCGCAGAGGCGCGTGCGCCGACCAGATTCACGGGGCTGATGGCGCGGGCCCGGGCGCGGATGAACCGCGTCCGGGACCGAGACGCCACCCCATGATCTAGGGTCTGGGCATGCTCGCCCGCGTCCTGATCCGACCGAAGTCCGGCGTCGTCGATCCCCAGGGGAAGGCGGTCGAGCGGGCCCTGCCCAGCCTCGGCTTCGAGGGCGTCGAAGAGGTCCGGATCGGGCGCATGGTCGAGCTGCACACCGACGACCCGGATGCGTTGCCGGACCTCTGCGAGAAGCTGCTCGCAAACCCGCTGATCGAGGACTACGAGATCGAGCTCGTGGGCGAGGGCGCTGTGCTGAACGACGGCGGCGAGATCGGGGCCTGAGCGGACCGTGACCCGCTTCGGGGTGATCCGCTTCCCGGGCTCCTGCGACGAGATCGACGCACTCGAGGCCTGCGAGCGGGTCGGAGAGGCGGAGCTACTCTGGCACGGGGATGCCGACCTCAAGGGGGTTGATGCGGTCGTCGTACCGGGTGGGTTCTCCTATGGCGACTACCTGCGCTGCGGGGCGATCGCCCGGTTCGCGCCGGTGATGGAACGGGTGATCGCCTTCGCCGCGGACGGGGGGCCGGTGCTCGGCATCTGCAACGGCTTTCAGGTGCTCTGCGAGGCGGGGATGCTCCCCGGGGCGCTGCTCCCGAACGAGGGCCTGAAGTTCCTCTGCCGCCAGGTCGAGCTGCTGGTCGATGACGTCGACTGCGCCTGGACCTCGGCCTGCGAGCCCGGCGAGCGGCTCTCGATCCCCGTCAAGCACACCACCGGCCGCTACTACGCCCCGGCCGACCAGCTCGAGTGGCTCGAGGCCGAGGGCCTGGTCGTGCTCCGCTACGCGCCTGGCCACAACCCGAACGGCTCGCTCCGCGACATCGCCGGCGTCCGCAGCGAGGCCGGCAACGTAATGGGCCTGATGCCGCACCCAGAGCACGCGGTCGATCCACTGACCGGCTCGACCGACGGCCTGAAGCTGTTCGAGTCCGTGGCGCGGCTGGCGGCCCCGGCCTAGGGCGACCCGGCGCCCACCCACTGGGCGACAGCGCCGCAGGGGCGGGCCTCCCGACCGCGGCTCTGCCAGCATGCCGGCTCGATGCGAGTCGGTATCTGCGCCTTCTGGTTCAACCGCGGGCAGGGCGTCGTCGCCCGCCAGCTTCGCTCCGCCCTGGACGAGCTCGGGCACGAGACGTTCGTGCTCGGGCGCCCGACCAAGGAGAGCTTCCCGATGCCGCAGGAGGCGCGCGAGGACGACGTCTGGGCGCAGCAGGGCGTGACCCCGGCCTCCGACTTCCTGATCCCCGAGTCGGAGCTGGTCGGCTGGTCGGCCGAGCACGGGCTCGACGCCTGCTTCTTCGACCAGAACTACGAGTTCGGCGCGATCGCCGGACTGCGGGCCAGCGGCGTGCGGACGATCGGTCGATTCGTCTGGGAGCGGTTCAGCCCCGAGCACGTCGAGGGTGCGCGGAGCGCCTACGAGACGATCTACTCGATGACCCGGGCCGAGCAGCGCCGCTACAAGACGATGGGGATCGAGACCCCCTTTCTGCAGTGGGGGATCCACCCGGAGTACGAGCAGGTCGTGCCCAACCGCAGCGACTCACCGGTGACCTTCCACTACCACGCCGGCCTGCTCGGAAAGCGCAAGCCGTTCAAGGAGATCATCGAGGCCTTCGTCGCGACCGCCAACCCCGACCTGCGGCTGATCGTCAAGGCGCAGATCGAGCGCCGGATGAAGTTCCTGCAGCGCGCGGCGGCAAGCGACCCGAGGATCGAGCTGGTGCTCGAGGACCTGCCGACCGACGAGCACCTGCAGATGTGCGCCGACGCCAACGTCTGCATGGCGCCGGCGCGCTGGGAGGGCCTCGGCCTCCACCTCTACGAGGCGATCGCCTTCGGCCAGCCGATCGTGACCAACGACGACCCGCCGATGAACGAGCTGATCGTCGACGGCGAGAGCGGACTGCTCGTCGCCTCCCACCCCGACGGCGAGGCCAACTCCGGCATCCCGGCGAAGACGGTCGACATCGCGGCGCTCAGCGCCGCGATCGAGCGGCTCGCCGACCCCGAGCTCCGGGCGAGGCTCGAGCGCGGCGCCGAGCGCCGGCGGGCGGAGTTGACCTGGGGGCGGGCGGTGGCGAGCGTCGACGCGCTGCTCTCATGAGAGGTCGCGCCGCAGCGGCGGCGCTGATCCTGCTGGCGGCGGCGCTCGGCGCCTGTGGAGGCGGCGGCGACGGGGACGAGGAGCGGCCGCTGATCGGCTACAACGAGATCTTCATCCCCAACAACGACCCGAACCGGCTGCTCGCCGAGTCGGGTGCGTCGTTCGTGCGGGTGGCGATCAACTGGTCGACGGCCGAGCCGCAGCCGGGCAGGCTCGACCTGACGCGAGCGGACATCGTCGCCGAGCAGCTCGACGATCTCGGCCTCAAGCCTCTCTGGGTATTGACCAGCGCCCCGTGCTGGGCCGCCGAGGTGCCGTGCTCGAAGCCGCGGCCGTCGGTCGCGCCGGCGGCGGAGCACCTCGACGACTACGCGGAGTTCGCCGCGGCGGTCGCCGAACGCTACCCGGACGCCCTCGGGATCGAGGTCTGGAACGAGCCGAACATCCCCAACTTCTGGCGGCCGGTGCCAGACGCTCAACGCTACCGCGAGCTGCTCAGCCTGACCGCCGATCGCGTCCACGAGAGCGGCTCCGAGGTCCCGGTGGTGATGGCCGGACCATCGCCGACGACCGCCGAGCAGGTGGCCGAGGACCCGATGAAGATCCAGTTCGCGGAGTTCATCGACGAGGTGATGAGCGGGCCCGACCGGCCCGACGTCGACGCTATCGGGGCACACCCCTACAGCCTGCTGCAGCGGGATGCGGACCCGGTCGAGAAGACGATCGAGCTGTTCGATCAGGCGCGCGACGCCGCCGAGCGAGCGGCGCCGGGGATCCCTGTCTGGGTGACCGAGGTCGGTCTGACGACTGCGGGGCGCTACGCGGTGGGGGCCCCCGAGCAGGCCCGCGGCCTCGAGCGGATCATCGGCTCGTTCGCCGACGACGGCGTCCCGGTGATCGCGATCCACCGGTTCTTCGATCAGGCGAACCCGCCGTTCGAGTTCGAGGCCGGCTTCGGTGTGGTCGCAGCCGACCAGGCGACCCGGAAGCCCTCGTTCTGCGCGGTCGCACGCGCGGCGGGCATCGCCGACTGCGAGACGTGAGATCGCCGATCGTGCGACCCTTGGCGAGTTGATGGCCGCACTGTTCCGCAAGTCAGGGGGCGTCGACCGCGAGCCGGTCCCGTTCATCGTTGGAGTCGGGCGCTCCGGCACGACGATGCTGCGGCTGATGCTCGATTCGCACCCCGAGCTTGCGATCCCCCCGGAGACCCATTTCGTGCCCGAGTTGATCGACGAGATCGACGCCGGTGCGAGCCCCGCGGCCGCGGTCGCCGTGATGACCGCGGTCCGCCAGTGGGGCGACCTGCAGATCGACGAGGCCGACGTGCTGGCCGCATTCGAGGCGCTCGACGACTTCAGCCCAGGTGCCGCGCTGCGCGCGTTCTACGCGCTCTACCTGGAGCGGCAGGGCAAGCCGCGGTGGGGCGAGAAGACCCCGGCGTACGTCAGGAACATGCGGAAGATCGAGGCGGCGCTGCCGGAGGCGCGGTTCATCCACGTGATCCGCGACGGCCGCGACGTGGCGCTGTCGCGGTGGAGGCGGACGCTGGGTGAGGGCGAGCGCGCCCCCGCCGCCCAGGTGGCGGCCGGCTGGCAGCGCCGGATCCGGCGGGCGCAGAAGCAGGGCCGCAGGCTCGACCACTACATCGAGGTCCGCTACGAGGACCTCGTCACCGACACCGAGGCCGAGCTGCGCCGGATCGCCGAGTTCATCCGGC
>Ga0210084_1000033_pt1 | contig 16218 bp, 17 predicted proteins | sample China_Galinas_Co_3_FD_184863 | JGI IMG/M metagenome (GOLD analysis project Ga0210084, IMG submission 184863) | Wetland microbial communities from San Francisco Bay, California, USA, that impact long-term carbon sequestration -... | ecosystem: Environmental > Aquatic > Marine > Wetlands ... | reverse complement strand
CCGATGGCCAGTTTTCGTTCGCTGGTCAGCCGCAATTCGGGCTCATGCTCCGACGGACAGGTCTCTTGTTTTACCGCGCCGATGGTGTGATACGTGAGCAGGTGATGAATATCCCAGGCGGACTGGGCCATGGCCCCCAAAACTCCCGAGAGCCAGTAGTGACTGTGGAGGATATCATATTCGATGTTTTCCTTGACTTTAAAGGATTCCAGATCGTGAAAAAGTTGGGGCAAATGGGCATAAAGGGCGTCTTTAGATACACTGCCCAGGGTTCCTCCGGACACGTGGATGAGCCGGACGTTGTCATATAGATCCACCACCTGTTCGTGGCGGCCGGAATTGTGCTGGGTGAAGATGTCGATGCAATGGCCCCGGCGGCCGAATTCTTTGGCCAGTTCCCGAACATAGATGCTCATACCGCCCGTATCCTGGGTTCCCAACTTTCCAATGGGACTTGAATGAATACTGAGCATGGCAATATTCAACACCATGGGCCGACATTTCCTCTAATTTTTCCCCGATTATCTATCCAGGTCGATGGTTAAGCGATGCAAGTGAACCGGCGTGCTTCCCAACCGTTTTTTATAGATTTCGTTGCCCTTTAATAGATCGTACCGGAGCCTTTTTTGTTCGATGCTGTCTTTGATACTGTATACCTTGCTGAGCAACCCGACGCTCAGACGGCCAAACTGGGGATCATATCCGTTATTGTAAAGGAAAATTGTATGGTTGTAATCGAAACACATGACGCCGGCCGCCGGCACCCCATCGATGTCTAAAAAGGACATTTTGAAAAACCCGTGCTCGGCCATTCTTCGGGCCAGGAGCAGAAAAAAAGACAACATGGCGTCGGTCAAAAATTCGGATTTATCCGGGCGGCTCGCCGTAAACAGAGAAAAAAAGATGTCCATGTGTTCTGAGATCTCTTCCGGCCGCTGTACGACCCGAAACCGGACAAGACCTGCCTCGTTGAGCCGCCGAATTTTACGTCGAATTTCATGGCGCTGTTTGCTCTCCAGCATTTGGAGATAGGACTCCCAGGTACCGGGCAGTTCCATCTCGGAGCTTATACCCGCCGGGTCGCACACCACGGTGTGCCCTGTTCGCCGGGCCACGCCGGGGAGTTGTGTGAGGGTAACGGACTCGGGTCTCAAGGCGCCCAATTCAAAGGATTGGATCCCTTTATCTTTCAGGTGGGATAAGATGGCCCCGAGGAACTCTCCATGATGGTTCGGGGCCACGATCATATCCTGGTAATCGCAGACATTTTCTCCCCCGATGAACCGTGCGATGTTTCCTTCCACAGCCAGGGGCGCAACGCCGATGAGTTTCCCCTGGCGATATCCCGTTAGAATTTTCGGATCTTGATTACCGCCGAACACATCCCACCAGGTTTTCAGCCACACCGGAAGGACAAACAGACAATTCCAGCCGAGGGCGAATTCTTTGTTTAAAAAAATAGATTCAAAATATCCAAAGGATTCTGTTCGGATCTTTATGGCGTGTTCTTTCTGCATCATGGACATTTTTCGTTGGATCCTAAAGGTGCTGTTCGGATTTTATTGTTGCCAAAAACCGGGTGCGTTGAACCCGGTAACAACTTTAACAATTAAAGGACTCACCGGTTTTTGCCGTTTCGGCCGATGGCCGAAAATTCAAGTCAACCGTTTTTCGGGTGGCCGTTGACTTCCTTTTGTACAGTTTCCACAGCTCGAATCCATGGGCCATGAAAACTGCGGGTTAAAGGTTTTCATCGATAAATCGCCAGTGAAACCCGTCTTCGGTATCCTCAACGCGGATGTTGGCCTGCAAAAGGAGATCTCGGATGCTGTCGGCGTCCGACCATTGTTGTTTTTTTCTAAACGCCACCCTCAAGCGCAGCATCGGTTCCACCAAAGGTGCCAGGTATTCTCGAAGACGGCGGGGAGAAGGACCCAATTCCGCCCCCAAAAGCACAATCGATTCTCTCAGGATTTCACGGGCTTGGGAAATGCTCCCCGCATCTTCCAAGTCCCTTTGCGCTTTCCAGATGATGCTGTCCAAGGCCAAAAGGGCATTGGTGGCAACTTTCTGATCCCGGAGGGCCAGCCCGTTGCGAAACGAAGCTTCCAGGTCACCGGCTCTGGTCAACACGGTTTTTTCCGGGGCGCTCATGTGGACCGAACCGTCGATTTCATCGGGTTCTTTTAGGGTCCATTCCCTAATGTCCATTTCCTCGGCCAGTGTTTCAAAGGTCAGGGAGTCTCCTTTGCCGAATTTCATCTCACGCCCCATTTTTCGGAGGGTGACGTCTCCGATTCCCTGGATTTCGATTCGCTGTGCGTTAAGATCGATGATGCAGGCGGTGTGCTCGTCGATACCCAAAATCGTCGTGTTTCCTGGCAACAGCGCCTCGAGTTTCCGAAACCGGGATTTTCCCATAAAACAAAACCGTGTGTCGTGGGTTCCGCCTTCGGCGTTGTTCCAATGGGGAACCACAACCAGGTTGAACCCGAAGGGTGCCAAAATATCGAGGCCGTCGATCCAGTGGATTTCCTGGCCGACCTTGTATATCTCATATACGGGCAGGGTATGGCGGCCCATGGTCAGGGCAGCTGCGCTTGCAGCCACCAGGCAGCCGCCGGATTGAATGACGGCATTGAGAATTTCGGGGATCGGGGTTTTTTGAAGCTGACGAACCGCATAGGTGGGGCTCCCCGGCCCCACCAGCACAAAATGTGCGTTTCGCAACAGATTGTAGGCTGTTTCGGCTTCAAATGCCGTGATATTCTCAGCGGATTTGTAACTGGCGACGGCCAGGGGTTTTTGAACGTGAACTCGAAAATATTCCACAGCTTTCCGGGAAATCTCTTCCACATTCAGCTGAAACCCGGCGGGGGTGTCTAAAAACACCGCATTGGTCGGGTCCGGCAGCCGGGCGAGGATTTTTTTGTGCACCTCCACCATTGTGGCGGTGAGTTCGCCGGAGCCCATGAGGACAATCATACCCGTTGCTGTGGACATATTAGAAATCTTTTTCGAGTTTTTATGTTTTTTCTAAAAACAGGTTCCGTCACCGGAACCATCGGTTTAATGGCGTTACCCTCATAGATCGTAAACAATCTGGGAGATATATTACAAGTGTTTAGGGGGTTACATATCCCAGGTTGCATCTCCAAAAAAAGATCCATGATCCTTATGGAGAAATTTTTCCATAGGCTCTCGGACATCCCCCAGGCAAAACCCGGGCCCGTGACCGGGATAGCAGCGGGTCTCATCCGGCCAGGACAAGACGATTTTACGTAATGTTTTTAGGGTGATCTGGAATTCTTCTCTAGACCATGTTTTGCCTGGACCGCCTTGAAAAATCGTATCGCCAACCATGGCAACCGGAGGGTCTTTGACCATGAGAGATATCTGATCGGCACTGTGGCCCGGCGTATGGTGCACGTTTATTTGATGAATACCGACGTCAACGGTGCTCCCGTGGTGCAGCCAGCGGTCGGCAGTTAGATGCGTTGGGTGCGCCCCATCTCCGGGATGGGCCATTACCGGAACCTTCAATCTTTTTCGCATTTGGGCCAGGGCCCCCGTGTGATCGGAATGGCTGTGGGTCAAGACGATGGCCACGGGGTCGCTTTCCGCCAGGAGTCGTTCCAATGCCTCGGGCTCGGCCCCAGGATCGATGAGGACACTTTTTCGGGTTTCCCAACAGACCAGGGCATAGGCATTCAGACCCCAGGGGCCGACTTGGCAGGTTCGAATCTTCAGCTGGAGCCCATTGTAAATTACCATCATACCGGGTTTTTACCCTTACATGTAACTTTATTTTTGCCTGTTGGGGACAACCACGAATGCCGGTGAAAAAATTTCAACGGGCATTTCGTCCCATAGCCTTTGGCAGAACGCCGCACGGATCCTATAGGGACCGGGGGCGATACCCCGGGGCACTTGCCAACGGATTCTTGCCATCTGGTCCATTTGGAAAAACCGAAGGCAGTCGCCGGAAGCGGCGGATGCAAACGACGGTTTAAAACGGACGGTCGTTTTGGATGGGCCGTCCGTTGGAACACCCTCCAGAACAAATTCAGGGGTGACACCGATGGGAAAGGACGTCATCCGGATGAACCGCAGTGCCAGGGTCTCCCCCGGCAGATAAAAATCATAGTCGGTTACGAGGCCGATCAGTTTGTTGTGTGCCGAGATATCCGTACCCACGCCGGATGTTTTTTCATCCCACGAGCGGGCGGGCCCCACATCCACATGGACGAGTTCTCCCTGATAGTATCCGGTTCCGCCGAACCCGAGTTCTTTGATCGTGTTCCAGATGTCCTTGGATGAGGTTCCGGCGATTTTTATGTCTGCCGCCATCCCATATTGATGGAGGCTGGCCGTTGCAGCCAGTTTCCCCTTGTTGCGAAGATCGGTATTGTATTGGGGGCTTCTCCATCCGGAAGCGATAGTGATCCGTGCCCCTGGATGAAAACGATCTTCTAAAAAGTCGATAAACTCGATGAGCCGCAGGGATACGGTGGAATCGTCCGAATCAGGGTCAACCCCAAACAGACCGTCGATGGCTTTGAGAGCCTTTTCACGATAGAGGCCCTGGCCGGTCCGGTATCTCCCGTTGAAAGAAATCCCGTTTTTTGCGCTGACCAGATTAAGGGTCCCGTCGCCGGTGTAAACGTAGCGGCGGACATCCGGGGTGTTTACGGATGCCGTGTTGCACGCGGCAACGAGGCCCAAAAGGAATAACGCGATAATTCCAACTGTTTGTATTCGTTTCATCCGGCGATATATCCTCCCAACAGGGGAGCGTCTTTTATGGGTGCTTAGAAAATAATTGACAAAATTTATTTGCCAAGAAAATATAGATATCCTTATGTTAGCCCTGACAGTGAAAACCGACAATCCGGCTGTGGGGAATGTTTCGCGTTTGGGCCCGATCCGGGGCCCGGCGCAACCCATTTTTTAGTTATTTATGAAACGTAACAAGATGGTGTCTGATTCACCAAAAAACCAGCAGAATGTCAAGACTTCAATTCTTCAGGGTCTTGGGGCGGCATGGCCCATTTGCCTCGGATATATTCCCATCGGACTTGCCTTTGGCGTACTGGCCCAGAAAGCCGGGCTCAATCCGCTTCAAATCATGCTCATGTCTATTCTGGTCTTTGCCGGCAGCGCTCAGTTTATTGCCGTATCCATGCTGTCCGCAGGGGCCGGGGCAGCCGCGATTATTGTTACGACCTTTGCGGTGAATCTGAGGCATTTTTTGATGAGTTCGTCTCTGGCGGTGTTTTTGGGCGATACAACCCGAAAGAAACTCTCTCTTTTTGCCTACGGGGTGACCGATGAAAGTTTTGCCGTAAACCATGCCCGGTTCAGCCAGAAGACCTGGGGGCTGGATGAGGCCCTGGTGGTCAACCACACGGCAAATATTGCCTGGGTTGCCAGCACCTACATCGGCGGATACAGCGGCAGATTTTTTCCCGAAGGTGCATTCGGTATCGATTATGCCCTGACAGCCATGTTTATCTGCCTGTTGATATTTCAGCTCAAGGGACGCATCTATGTGCTCACGGCGATCATTTCCGGTCTGGCGGCGGCGGTTCTGTCACTGGTGATTTCCGGCAGTTCATACATCGTTCTGGCTTCCATATTGGCGGCAACGACGGTTCTGGGTTTAAAAAAATGGAGTCAATGACCGTTCATACAGGGTATTTATGGATCGTTCTCGGTATGGGCCTGGTGACCTATCTGCCCCGGTGGTTTCCCCTGTTTTTCCTGGCCCGGCGGAATCTCCCCCGATGGTTGATCGAGTGGCTCGACCTGATTCCGGCGGCGATTCTCAGCGCCCTTTTGGTGCCGGAGCTGATCACCGTCGGCACGCCCCGCCACCTGGTCCTGTGGCGGCCTGAGCTTTGGGTGGCCTTGCCAACCTTTATTTTTGCGCTGAAAACGAAATCCTTGGGGGGTAGCGTTGTGGTCGGCATGGCGCTGTTTTGGGCGGTCCAAAAAGTCATGTGACCCCCCAGCTTTAGGGTTGAAAACGCAGCTGGGAAAAAAGCGGCATAAAATTTCTTCCGCCAAGGTTTTGCCTTTATGGTATGGGCAACTGGAATATCTTTAAAGATCTTTTAACATTTTTTTCCAAAAATTTCAACCATCCGTGGACCCAAGGCGATGTCCGTAGAGCACTTGCCTTATTCCGCACGAAGATCGCACGGTTAATAATTCGTGAATACATGGTTGTAATAACCGTTTCGATGCTTATGTTATTGGTTTGGCTTTTATACGGCAACGATCCGGGTCCAGAGGACCCGGTTTTTTTTATGACTAAATTTGTAAGGAAATTCATTCAGTGAAAAACGCTGCAAGAAATGAAAATATAAGGAATATCGCCATCATCGCACATGTCGACCACGGCAAGACCACTCTGGTGGATGCCATATTAAAGCAGAGCGGGCTCTTCAGGCCGGGCCTTGAAGTCGACGAGAGAATGATGGACAGCATGGATCTGGAGCGGGAGAGAGGGATCACCATTGCTGCAAAAAACTGTTCGGTGCGATGGAAAGGCGTAAAAATAAACATCATTGATACTCCCGGCCATGCCGATTTTGGCGGTGAGGTCGAGCGCGCACTTTCCATGGCTGACGGTGCGATTCTTTTGGTTGATGCTTCTGAAGGGCCGCTGCCGCAGACCCGTTTCGTGTTGAAAAAAACCTTGGAGATAGGCCTCAAGGTTATTGTAGTGATCAACAAGATCGACAGAAAGGATGCCCGGCCCGATGCGGTGCTCGACGAAATATACGACCTTTTCATAGACCTCGGTGCAGACGGGGAACAGCTCGATTTTCCGTATCTGTATGCCATCGGACGCGAAGGCGTCGCAAAAAAGACCCTGGCCGAAAAAAGCGATGATCTTCATCTTCTCTTTGAAACCATCATCAAGGAAATACCGCCCCCTGAATACGATCCCGAAGAACCGTTTCAGATGCTGGTGTCGGATCTCGGGTATTCCGATTATCTCGGAAGGCTCGCCATCGGCAGAGTTGTTAACGGGAATGCCCAATTCAATGATACCTTGGCCTGCATCAATGATAAAGCGGAGCGCCTCCCCCTCAAGATCTCCAAGCTTCAGGTATATGACGGTATGACGCTCAAAGCGGCCGATATTGCAGAAACCGGCGAAATTGTTGTTCTTTCCGGGATCGAAGATGTCATGATCGGCGATACCATCTGCACAAAGGAGTATCCGAAATCCTTAAAGAGAATCACCGTAGACGAGCCGACCATCTCCATGGAATTCACCATCAACACGTCGCCGTTGCGGGGCAAGGAGGGTAGGATCGTACAGTCCGGGAAGATCCGTGAGCGGCTGATCAAGGAGACGCTCCAAAACGTTGCCGTGAGGTTTGAACAGACCCAGGATCGGGATCGCTTTATTGTAAAGGGCCGGGGAGAATTCCAAATGGTTATCCTTATCGAAACCATGCGAAGGGAAGGTTTCGAGCTTTCTGTGGGCCGCCCCAAGGTGATTTTCAAACAGGAAAACGGGAAAACCCTCGAGCCGATCGAGCAGCTGTTTGTGGATTGTGAGGAAGATTTTTTGGGGCTTGTGACCGAAAAACTCTCCTTGAGAAAGGGACGGCTGACACGCCTTGTCAATGACGGAAACAGAAGAATACGGGCTGAATTTTCCATTCCGTCCCGGTCTTTGATCGGTTATCGAGATGGATTCCTTACGGATACAAAAGGGACCGGAATCATGAACACCCTTTTTGGCGGGTATGAAGCCTTTCGCGGTGATTTCCCCACCCGGTGTACCGGCTCCATCGTTTCAGACAGGCAGGGACGTGCTGTTGCATATGCACTCTTTCACCTTGAACCCAGAGGCCGTCTTTTCATTGCTCCGGGAGAACCTGTTTATGAGGGAATGATCGTTGGGGAGCACAGTAAAGAGGGTGATATCAATGTCAATCCGAGCAAGGAGAAGAAGCTCACAAACATGCGGGCTTCAGGAAAGGATGAAAGCACGGCATGTTCGCCGGTGAAGCCCATGACCCTGGAGCGGGCCATTAACTTCATCGCCGATGATGAGATGGTGGAGGTTACGCCAAAATCCATCCGGATGCACAAGCGGGTGCTTTCAGGACAGAAGCGGTATCAAATGCGGCCGCCAAAGAATCAAACCGACTAGAAGCTGTTTCAAAACCGCCCATTCGTAAACGCTTGGCGACGATGGGTTGTGGAGATCAGAGACATATATCATGGTTAATAACAAAAAAGAGATCGACCGGCGCCGGACGTTCGGCATCATCAGCCATCCGGACGCAGGGAAGACCACATTGACCGAAAAGCTCTTGCTTTACGGCGGGGCCATTCAGCAGGCAGGGGCCGTCAAGGCCCGCAAGGCTGAAAGATATGCCACCAGTGATTGGATGACCATTGAAAAGGAACGGGGCATCTCCGTCACCACATCGGTGATGAAATTCAATTATCGGGGCTTTGAAATCAATCTTCTGGATACCCCCGGGCATCAAGACTTCTCCGAGGATACCTACAGGGTGCTTACGGCGGTTGACAGCGCCCTCATGGTCATCGACAACGCCAAGGGGGTCGAGGCCCAGACCGAGAAACTGATGGAAGTCTGCCGCATGCGCAACACGCCCATCATGACCTTTATCAATAAGCTCGACCGAGAGGGGATGGCACCCCTTGATATCCTTGATGATATAGAAAACAAGCTTCAGGTCGAGTGCACCCCCCTTTCCTGGCCCGTGGGCATGGGAAAAAGGTTCAAAGGGGTCTACAACCTCTTTAAAAAAGAACTTCATCTTTTTGTCCCGGGTGGGGAGACCCGGCGCAGGGACGGCATTTTGATCAGCGACCTTTCGGTCTCGACACTCGATGAGATTCTTGGAAGTCAGGCTGACGAGTTAAGAGAGGATATTGAATTGATCGAAGGTGTTGCAGATCCTTTTGACCTCGACCATTACCTGAAAGGCAACCAGACCCCTGTGTTTTTCGGAAGTGCCGTTAACAATTTCGGTGTGAAGGAGATGCTGGACGCTTTTGTCGAAACCGCCCCGGCTCCCGGTCCCAGAGCTTCTGTGACACGGGACGTTTCTCCCTACGAGGAACCTTTTTCCGGATTTGCATTTAAAATCCAGGCGAATATGAATCCGGCCCACCGGGACAGAATCGCATTTATACGGATTTGTTCCGGGAAATTCGCTCGGGGCATGAAGGCGGTTCACCACAGAATCGGAAAAGAAGTTACCTTTTCAAATGCCACCATTTTCATGGCCAATGCATGTGAAAACGTGGCGGAAGCCTATCCCGGTGACATCATCGGCATTCATAACCATGGCACCATAAAGATCGGCGACACGTTTTCCGAAAAAGAGCCCTTAAAATTCTGCGGAATTCCCAGTTTTGCCCCTGAATTTTTTCGAAAGGTCATTCTCAAAAACCCCATGAAGGCAAAGCATCTTCAAAAAGGGCTGACCCATCTCGCAGAAGAGGGGGTGGTTCAGATTTTCAGACCGGTTGCCGGAAACGACTATATCCTCGGCGCCGTAGGACTGTTGCAGTTCGACATTACCATGGAACGTCTCAAATCTGAATACGGTGTGGATGCAGTTTACGAGCCGGTGGGGTATCATGTTGCGCGGTGGGTGGAATCCGACGATCCCAAAAAGATGGTGGATTTCGAGAAGAAAAACCGATCCAACATGGCAGTGGATGCCGAAGGGGCCCGGGCCTATCTGACCACCAGTCAATGGCAGCTCGACTATTGTATAAAGGAGTGGCCCGGAATAGCCTTCAACAAGACCCGGGAAATCAACGAAAAAAACTTGCTTTTTTAGAAATGATCGATATAACCCTATGCGGGGGGCTCCGATCCTAAACATGGGGGAAACATGCAAGTCGTTGAAGAAAAGCTGGATCAGGTTAATCGATTAATTGAAGCCATTACCGCACACCGGGACCAAATGATCGCCACCGCGGTGCGGGACACCGGTTTTACACGCAGAGAATGCAGCATCGAAACGGACCTTGTCATTACCAACTTACAGGGTTTCGGCGACATGGCGCCCGTATTTGCGGACCGCCTGCCCCTATGCGGTCCGGATCAGGAAGTCGCCCTGGTGCTTCCCTACAACGGCAGCGCCTGGCTGAACACGGCCATCGTGTCCATTTTCATGGTGGGAAACCGGGTCCGGGTGAAATTCGCCACCCGAGGCTCCGAAATTTCCCGACTCACCGAATCTCTTTATACGCCCATCTTCGGCGACGCCATCTGTTTTGAATACGCGAACGGCAGAAAATTTCTCGAGAATGCCGTTGCCGACCCCCAAATACCCGCAATCTGTCTGTTCGGTACCGACGAGTATGCCATACAGTATCTGGACGCCATTAAGACCCTTGGAAAGAAATTCGTTTTCGAAGGACCGGGCAAAGACCCATTTATCGTTCTTCCCGGTGCCGACCTGGAACAAGCGGCCCGGGAACTGGCCTTTTCCAAATACATTTATGCCGGTCAGACCTGCACGGCACCGGAGCGGGTCTATTTGCACGAATCCATCCACGACGATTTTCTTGAACTGTTTCTCGATTACAGCCGGGCGGTGAAAATCGGGGACCCCGAAGACCCTGCCACTGAAATGGGACCGGTGGCGAGCCCCAGAGCGGTTTCGGCCATCAAGGCCCAGCTCAAAGACGCTGTGGATCGGGGCGCCCGAATCGTTTTGGGGGGCACCATCGAAGGCAACCTGGTTTATCCCACGGTGGTGGTGGAGGCCCGCCAGGAGATGCTGGGCATGAAGGATGAGATCTTCGGCCCGGTTGTGTTCGTCAGCGCGTTTCCGACGTTTGAAGCGGCCGTCCGTTTGGCCCGGGACAATCGCTATGGTCTGAGAGCCTCAATTTACGGCAGCGATGACGAGGCCCGGAGACTCGAAGAGCAACTGGTCGGCGAACCCTACTGCCATCGGGTCCCTGAAATGACCTTCGGGCGCTTCGGAACGGTGGGGGTCAATCAGGGCCGATCGGAAACATGGGTCGGTGCCTTTGTCAACAAGCCGGTGGGGGGGTACGGTTTCTCGGGATGGATCTGGGAGACGGTGGCGGGCCGATTCGTCCTCAAACAGGGCCCCAAGCTGTTGAGCCTGGAGACCTCCAAAGATCCGTTATAAAACGACAATTTTTACCGAAATTTTTTGAGTATTCGTGGAGAAAATTTATGAAAGGACTTTTCCTGAGGTGGTTGATTTTAACGGTTGCCATCATTGTAACCTCATATCTGCTTGACGGAATCCGCATCAGCGGCTTTTCGTCTGCACTCTTTGCTGCGGCCATTTTAGGCATCCTGAACGCTTTTTTCCGGCCCATCCTATTGATATTGACCCTTCCCATAAACATATTGACCCTGGGTATTTTCACCTTTGTGATCAACGCAATTATGCTTATGATGGTATCGGGCGTGATATCCGGATTTGAAGTCTCCGGATTCTGGTCGGCGGTGTTTGGGTCGCTGTTGATCAGTCTGGTCAGTTCGATTCTCACCTCTTTTGTCAATGAGCGGGGGACGGTACAGTATATCGATTTGAAAAATATCGGCGGCAACCGGTGGGAATGATATACAAAAACCCGTCTCCGGCCCCCCCTGCCTGCCTTGGCCGAATACCACAATTTAAACGGTGTACGGCCTGATGGGAAGCTGACCGATAAACGCATTCAAGATACGATACAGGCTATAAACGCTTTCAACGTTGACGTGCTCGGTCTCGGAATGCTGGCTTTGGTCTCCATCGGCACCCCAGATGATTCCTTTGATTCCGTATTCCGAAAGAAATCGAGCGTCGTTGGATCCGTCTTCAAATCCCACTGCGGTGTTTTTAGAAATCGCCAACAAAAGATCCAGATAGGATGAGGGGCCTTCATGGAAAATCGGCGTGATGGATTTAATCACCACCGTGCTGTGCAATTCTTTTTGCACCTTGGCCATAAAGGCTTCCATGGCGTCATTTTTCGTGTAACGGATGTCGAGAATCGCCTCGGCGTATTTTGGAACCCGGTGAAACCGCTTCCCGGCCTCGATGCGGCTGATGGTAACATCCCTGTGCCAGTGTTCCGGGGCGGATCGCACAAAATAGGTCCGAATTTTAATGTAATCGTCGATCAGTTTTTCCAGGGCGTTTTCACCGCGCCAGGGGTTTGGTTCGTTGGCAATCTTTCCCCTTGAGATGAGTTTCAGCCGGAGAAGCCCTTTTTCTTTAACCACGATTTTTTCGACGCTCCCGCCGTCCAGAACGATACAAAAGTTTGTTTTAATTTTCTCAAGGGCCTTTTTTGCGCCGTTGAAGCCGCCGATTTCCTCGTCACTGGTAATTAAAATTCCGAATGGCAAATCGTCCGGGCCCTTCCCCTGGTTTCGGAGCCGCTTCAGGTGTTTTTTTAACAGCACCAGGGACAGGGCCACCGCATATTTATCATCGAGACTCCCCCGGCCGTAAAGTCTTTGATCTTTTTCCACCGGAACGAAACCTTTATCCGGCGAATCGACGACATCGATGTGGGACATGAGCAATAGGGGGACAAAACCGCTTGAAGGCGCAACGAGAATCGATGGAACTTTCGGGTGGTCGATACGCCGGTATTCCATCTTGTGGGTGTTTAAAAAATTTTCAATAAAGGTCACACATCGCCGGATTTCAGAAGGCTTTGAGTGCATCGATTTGAATCGAATCAGATTTTTTGTCAGGGGTATAATCTGTTCCATCTTCGGGTATTGGAAATCTTCCTTGGTGAAAGTTCGGTTTTTCGCCGGCCGGGCCTTACCCTCAAGCGCATCTGCCATTATATAAAGGCGGAGATGAATATAATATAGCATGTTTATGACCTGGATACTACCCTGGGACGGTTGCCCGGCATGAAATAATCGCCGGAATGCCAGGGCTACAATCCGAAACACAAGGTTCCCAGGATTGACAGTATTAAGATCATCACCATAAAAATACAATCCAATATACCATCGATGATTTTATCCAACATGGTATCCTCTATGATTTCCCTAGTTGTCATAAAAAAAATCTAGCGCCTCCTCAACGGAATCGAACAATAGCCAATCTTTTTTAATGGTCGTTCGCCCCTGTTTTCTGGTTATTTCAACGGCGGTGCTTCCATGATATTCATAGCTTTCATGATAATCTGGGTAAACCTCGTGTCTTGTCATTTCCATATCTCCTAAAATTTATGAACTTCAGCCGCCGGCCCGGTTTAATTTGGAGGATTCAACCGGACCAGCGCATTCCCCGCAAGCGTGTTGAAGCCTATCGGAGATTCCGTTTCAACGGGGCTTCGGGGGCCTCGATTTGAAAAAATCTTCGATTCTGTCTTGGTCGGACCTGAAAAGAGTCTTCCGGTTCTGGTTCAAAAATAAAGGTGGATGCCACATGGGACGGCCCAACCCACCCAACGGCTGTTGCATACTTTAACCTGTTATGTTTATGTAAAATCTCATAAAGTTTATATTTATAAACAGAAACGACAAAAAAAATTATCTGAATTCCCGGCAAATCCAGATTATTTTGCCAATGATACGGACACTGTTTATATCATCGCCCTGGAGATAAATGGGAGAATAATCCTTGTTGTCACTGTGTAAAACAAGCTTGTTGGGATGTTTTTCCAACCGTTTAACCATGATCGTATCGTCAATGCCAACAGCGTATACAGCGCCCGCCAAGATATCTTTTTGAGACTCGTCTATGAGTACGGTATCGCCATCCTTTAATTCAGGTTCCATACTGTTGCCGAAAATATCCATTAAAACGATCTGGTTTATGTTACCCTTTTTGGTCAACCACTCCTTCCGAAAGGCATAATAACCTTCTATTTCGGCTCCGACTTCAAAGGAACCTCCGCCGGCACTTAGCCTGGCTTTGACCTTGGGTATATTTTTAAATATGGAATCTCTGGACGCCGATGGTTTCAGGAATGTTGGGCCGGAGCCTGTTTCGACCCAGTCCGGGTTTAGGCCAAAGGTTCGATACAATTTCAATATCCATTTGTCTGGTATGGAATCTTTTTTTCTGGCTTGGGTAATTGCCGAACGGTTGATATTAAGAGCGGACGCCAATTCGGTTTGTGATGCGATTCCCGTGGCGTCATTAACCCGCTTTAAAAAGGATTCAAATTTATTTGGGGCCATATTTTCCCGGTTTTTTTAGGGGTTGAGAAGGACTGTTTAGTTTATTAAACATACTTATTTATAAAATGCAACATTTTTTTTTAAAAAACATATATTCTTTGCCCTGGGGGAGGGTCCTCCGGAGGCGGGGACGCCGATGGCGCTAGAAAATTCCCCTACTTGCAGGCGTTTCTTGGGCGAATAGAGCCTCCTCGACGCGACCTCAATGAATTGGAAAAATTCAGGATATTTTAAATTGTCGTATAAAAAGTACGGGCGGGCATCGGGTTCATTTAGCTGCAGCAGGTTACTTTGGGAGTTCTTCTATCCCAAATCAACCCCCTTCTATCATGACCGCTTCGCCGTTCAGGGCCGCTGTAATAGGGGTCGTTTTTTTGCCTGCGGTCGACGAACTCATACGTTATTCCCACCGGAACCCTGCTTTTTCGTCTTTCTAAACCGCTTCTGCGGTCTTTTTGAAGATAGGGATAAGCGCTCATCAAGAACCCTCCTGGCCGCAAAATTTCGAGGATCAAAATCTGAGTCTGACACGGGATTGAGAAAAAGAAAATGCTTTTCAGCGACCTGTTATACTATATCTGGTAGAATCAATTTGATGAGAAACTATATACAGGAATTTTGTGGGAATTGTCAAATAAAAAAGGCAGGACCTTTGCCGGTCCCACCATTTTAAATCCAAAATATCCGGTTATTTTTCTATTCCGGTGCCCTGGGTTTCAGCCGTCTATCCAACCCGCTTCTCCGGTCCTTACCCGATCTTCGTTCAGGTATGTATGAGGTGTAAGAATATTCCCTACGGTCTGTTCCTGAGCGCCGGCCGCCGTTATCGGGTAGTTCACCAGTCATAATTAATAGGGTCATCCTTGAATTGGAACAGCGTGGGTATTTCCCCGGTCTGTTAAAACAATTCAAAAATCCGGTTTCAACTGCGCTGCAGGAAACTCCGGCTGTTTTGAAAGGGTTCGTCGTTGCGTTAATGGGATAAGAGCATGCAAAAAGCATGCAGGAACAGGATGTTTTTTCGCTTCCTGATATTTCAAATAGTTAGCTCAAAAAAACGGGTAACAGTCCGGAAAAATGTGAAATAAATGCCACATTTCTTGTTACTTTCATTACATATTAGGTAATTCAGGTAACATGGAAAATGGAACTCCGTATGGAACACCGCCGGATAATAATCTCCTTTTATACCACCTCAGACACCCCTTGACATCCTGACACAGGGTTATTCGAATCTCTGTTTGAGTTCCACCAGGGTCGCGCCCCAACCACCGGCTTCAAGGGGCGCATTTTTAAAGGATTTCACCAGCGGATTTTTTTTCAAAAGCCCTTGAACCCGTTTTTTCAAAATTCCCCGGCCCTTTCCATGAACGATCCGTACAGAATAAATGCCGGCATCGATACACTCAGAGAAGTAATCGATCAAAAGATCCGGAACCTCATTGGGGTTAAAGGTGTGAAGATCTAAAATATCTTCGATGGGAATTTTTACAGGTTTCACGTAAAACGCCCCCCTTTTGAGAGATATTATATGGACTTGATATTACGGTGGATAGTGATATGATACCCACTATGTTTTCAGGATGCACTCTGTATGGCTTGCAGGGTGTATCGTTCCATTAAAATAACACCGTGGTGTCGCTTAAATGATTAAACTTCTCATTCTGCCGTTTTTTGCGTATCTTCTGGGCTCCATCCCTTGGGGGCTTGTCCTGACCCGGCTGTTCACCTCAATAAACATCCGGCAGGAGGGGAGTGGAAATATCGGTGCCACCAATGTAAGGCGAGTGGCAGGGACAAAGCTCGGGATTTTAACCCTTGCCGGCGATATCCTCAAAGGCGCCGTTCCGGTCTGGTTGGCGATTTCCTTAACAGATTCAAATGGATTCTGGGCCGCTTTCTACATTTCACTGGTTGCCTTTGCCGCCTTTCTGGGCCACCTTTATCCCATATATATGAAGTTTAAAAACGGGGGCAAAGGCGTTGCAACTGCCGCCGGGTGTTTTGCCGTAATTTCACCG
>Ga0210084_1000032_pt1 | contig 16287 bp, 1 predicted proteins | sample China_Galinas_Co_3_FD_184863 | JGI IMG/M metagenome (GOLD analysis project Ga0210084, IMG submission 184863) | Wetland microbial communities from San Francisco Bay, California, USA, that impact long-term carbon sequestration -... | ecosystem: Environmental > Aquatic > Marine > Wetlands ... | reverse complement strand
AAACCCCACCATTAAATGGTTGGCCCGGTACACCAACCGTGCCCGAATCGATGTTTTTCAATCCATTACCCCCGTGGAGAAGAAGGATTATTACCCGTTATCATCAGCCCAAAAGCGGTTGTACATTTTGCACCAAATGAACCCGGGGGCATTGGGGTATAACCTGGCAGCCACAATGGCATTGGAAGGTAACTGTGAAATGGACCGGTTGGAGTACCGTTTCCGTCGGTTAAGCCGCAGGCATGAAAGTTTGCGTACCTCATTTCATTTGATAAATGGTGAACCGGTCCAAAAAGTCCATGATGAGGTGGAATTTGAGATTGAGCATTATGAAGACACAGGGAACCCCGGGGGGACAAAGGGGCTTGCCCCCTTGCCAATGGAAACCGCGGCCCCGCTTCGCAGCCGGCCGGCCGCGGTGGATATTATAGGCGCTTTCATCCGTCCCTTTGATCTTTCCCAGGCGCCATTGATGAGGGTGGCATTGATAAAGATAGCAGCGGATAAACATACCTTAGTTGTGGATATGCACCATATCATCCATGATGGGATATCTCAAACCATACTTTTTAAGGAGTTTGCGGATTTTTATAGAAGAGAGGAACTGCCGGTATTAAAGCTCCAATACAAAGATTATGCGGGATGGCAGAATCAGAATATAAAAAAAGAAGCAGTAAAAAGACAGCAATTGTATTGGCTCAGACAATTCCCGGGAGAAATACCGGTCTTGAATTTGCCCTATGATTTCTCCAGACCGGCAATCCAAAGCTTTGACGGCGGCACCGCGGCATTTACAATCGATCAAAAAGAAACCAAAGCCTTAAAAACATTGGTCCGGTCGGGAAATGCCACCCTGTTTATAGTGCTTCTTTCCATTTATTATGTATTTTTATCAAAATTAAGCGGACAAGAAGATATTGTGATCGGGACCCCGGAAGCCGGGAGAAAGCACCCTGATTTGCAGCCCATTATCGGGTTCTTTTTAAACACCCTGCCATTGAGAAACTATCCCTGCCCGGATAAATCTTTTAGTGACTTTCTCGAAGAAGTAAAACAACGCACATTACAGACCTTTGAAAACCAGGACTATCCCTTTGAACACCTGGTGGAACGGGTGGTGGTAAACAGGGATTTAGCTCGAAGTCCTTTGTTTGATGCGATGTTCATATTACACACCCAGTGGGCATCCCGGTCCGGGGAAGGGGAGGAAGCAGCGCAAATCCCTGGAAAAAACGCCAATAACTTGATATTTAAATCCGATTATTATGAAAAAAATACTTCTGAGTTTGATTTGACCTTAATTGGTTTTGATAAGGGGGATCGTATTTCTTTTAAATTTGAATATTGTACCCGGTTGTTCAGGGAGGAAACCATCCGCCGGTTTATCGATTATTTCAAAACCATATTATCTGCTGTTCCCGGTAACCCGGGACAGCGGATCCAGGAGATAGAGATTATCCCCGGAGAGGAAAAGAGACGTCTGTTACAGGATTTTAATGCTACAGCCGCAGACTATCCTAAAGAGAAAACCATCCATCGGTTGTTTGAAGAGCAGGCGGAACAAACCCCCAACCATGTCGCCCTGGTGGAACCGCTCGAAAAAATCGAGGGAAGAAGGGGGCTTGCCCCCTTGTCGGTACCTATATTTATTACTTACCGGGAACTCAATAGACAATCCCGTCAACTGGCCTTTAAATTAAAGGAAAAAGGCGTCAAACCCGGGACCATCGCAGGCATCATGGTCAAACGTACTATCCGTATGATGGTGGGATTATTGGGAATATTAAAAGCCGGGGCTGCCTATTTGCCACTGGACCCGGGATATCCCGACGCACGAATAAAATATATCGTTGAAAAAAGTAACACCGCCATCCTGCTGACCCAGGAGAATTTAAAAAGTAAATGTAAAGGAGCATTTGACGGCGAAATAATAGATATATGCGCAGGAGAATCCGATAAAGAACTCGAACCTCCCAGGGAAGAAAAAGAAAAAATAACACCAAAACAGATTCCCCCGGAACTGGCGTATGTGATCTACACCTCTGGTTCCACGGGAAATCCCAAAGGGGTGGTCATCACGCATCAAAATGCAGTCAATTTTATCAGCGCCATGACAAAACGAATCCGCTTTTCAACCGGTCACACCATTGCCGCCTTAACCACCATTTCCTTTGATATTTTTTTCTTAGAGACCTTCCTGCCGCTCACCCGCGGATTAAAGGTGGTGATTGTGGATGAACATCGTCAGCAAGATCCGCGGATGTTAAGATATCTGATTGCCGGGAGTTGTGTAGATATGTTACAGGTCACGCCCTCACGGCTTAAGTTATTACTAAGCACAGCAAGCCGGGTCAGGTTCCTGGCGGGAGTTGAAACCTTGATCGTAGGAGGAGAAGCGTTTCCCGGTCATTTATTGGAACAGGTAAAAGAAGTCTATACCGGTAAAATCTACAATGTCTATGGCCCCACTGAAACCACCATCTGGTCCACGGTCAAAGACTTAACCCACAGCACCCCCGGAGAACTTACCATTGGAACCCCCATTGCCAACACGCAGATATACATTGTTGACCGCCGGCAGCAGCATCAACCCCTGGGAATTGCCGGGGAATTGTTGATCGGGGGTGATGGAGTCGCCAGCGGATATTTAAATAACGTGGAATTAACCGCAGAAAGATTTGACCATGATTTATGGGATTTGCAGGATTACCGTGATTCTCAAAAAAAAGAAACATGGAAAAAGGCACCAGGCAAAAAAAATTATGATTATAGGTCCCATATCCTCTACCGCACCGGCGACCTGGCCCGCTGGCTGCCCACAAGCGAAATCCAATTCCTGGGCCGGGTGGATTACCAGGTTAAAGTCAGGGGGTTTCGCATCGAACTTGAAGAAATCGAAGAGCAATTGGTGAACCATGGACATATCAAAGAAGCAGTCGTGATATCCGGGAAAAACAAAAGCGGGGACAATTACCTGGCCGCTTACCTGGTACCTGTCCGGCAGCAAGAAAATATCGCTGAAACCTCAGGTGTATCGGCATTGAGAGAATACTTGTCCGAGAAATTACCCGACTATATGATTCCTTCTTATTTTGTCCATTTGGAACAGATGCCGGTAACCCCCAACGGGAAAATCAACCGGAAAGCACTACCGGAACCTATGGACCACCGCCCTCAACTGGAAGCGGCTTACCTGGAACCCGAAAACGAAATGGAAAAAATAATTGCCCGAACCTGGAAAGAGGAACTGGAACTGGAAAAAATCGGGGTAAATGATAACTTTTTTGATCTTGGAGGCAATTCCATGACCGTGGTCCGACTCATTAACCGCTTGAACCGGGAATTTAATAAAAATATACCCGTGGTGTCTATGTTTAAACATAGGACCATCCGGACTTTTTCAGAATACATGACCCGGGAACAAGACATTCGTCTGGCTATCGAAGACCGGGGTGAAGCTCTTAAAAGGGGCGAACAGGCCAGGAGAAAACGATTTGAAATGAGAAAAGGAAGCATGCCATGAACAGCACTATGCCAGATAAACTGACAGGATTAGAAATTGCCGTTATCGGAATATCCGCCAGATTTCCCAACGCAGTAAATATACACCGATATTGGGAAAATTTAAGAAATGGAATCGAATGTATTAGTTTTTTTTCCCGGGAAGAATTATTGCAGGAAGGGTATCCGCCGGAATTAGTCGAGAATGACGCCTATGTAAAAGCCAAAGGAATAATGGAAAATATCGAGTATTTTGATTCCTCTTTTTTTGATTACAGTTCCCGGGAAGCCGAGATTATGGACCCCCAGATGCGGATTTTTCATGAAATAGCCTGGGAGGCATTAGAGGATGCGGCCTATGCCCCTGGTAACTTTAAAGGATTGATCGGGTTTTATGCGGGAGCTGCTCATAATCATCGCTGGATCGGACTTTCTGCCTTCTCCGGTAAAACAAGGAACATCGGGCAATGGGCAGCCGATCAATTGGTGGATAAAGGGTACATGACCATGCGCGTTTCTTATAAACTTAATTTAAGAGGTCCCAGTTATTCTATGTACACTGCCTGTTCCACCTCCCTGGCCGCGGTACACCTGGCATGCCAGGCCATATTGAACGGGGAGTGTGATATGGCATTGGCAGGCGGCATAACCATTACCCTGCCCAACAAAATTGGCTATATGTACCAGGAAGGCATGATCATGTCTCCGGACGGGCACTGCCGCGCTTTTGATGCTGATGCCGGTGGAACCGTAGTCGGAAACGGTGTCGGCATCGTGGTATTAAAACGACTGGAGGACGCACTAGAACACAACGATCATATCTATGCGGTAATCAAAGGCTCCGCCATTAATAATGACGGTATCCGTAAGTCGGGCTTTACAGCCCCCAGTGTTGAAGGACAGGTGGAAGTGATACGCACTGCCCAACAGATGGCAGGCGTAACACCGGCAAGTATCACCTATATTGAAACCCACGGCACTGGCACTGCTATAGGCGACCCCATTGAAATCGAGGCATTAACCATGGCCTTCAACACCCCTGAAAGGAATTTCTGTGCCCTCAGTGCGGTGAAATCCAATATCGGGCACCTGGATGCCGCCGCCGGAATAGCCGGCTTTATCAAAGCTGTCCTGGCCCTTATGCACCGGCAAATCCCCCCCAGCCTCCATTATAAGAACCCAAACCTGCAAATCGATTTTGAAAATAGCCCTTTTTATCTCAATACAACACTCAAGGAATGGAAAAATGAAACGGTCCCCTTAAGAGCTGGGGTAAGTTCTTTTGGCATCGGCGGAACCAATGCCCATGTTATTCTCGAAGAGAGTCCGGGGATAACAAGGGGCCTTGCCCCCTTGCCTACTGCACTGGTGGACCGCCCTCAATTACTCCTCCTCTCCGCTAAAAGCGAAACCGCCCTCCAACAAATCGGTAAAAACCTGGCCAATCACCTGGAAAACAACCGTGACAACCCTGACCTGACCCTGGCAGATATCGCCTATACTTTACACGTGGGCAGGGAAGCCTTTAAATACAGGAAAGCATTGATTGCCACCGATAAAGAAGAAGCCAGTCGCCTGTTAACTGCCTCCACCGATCCGGATTCACCTCATTTTGCCACGGCCCGGGTGGGAACGGCCCGGGATAAAAATCGCCTGGTATTTATGTTTCCCGGGCAAGGTTCTCAATATGTCAACATGGGTCGGGACCTATATGAAAAGGAACCCATCTTCAAAAAAGAAATGGACCGCTGTCTTGAAATATTGAATGGCCTCCTGGATTACCACATCAAAGAAATTCTTTACCCCGGTGACATGGATAATAGGTCCTATAGGTCCAATACGTCCCATAAATCCTATAAGTCCCATATAGACCAAACCGAAATCGCCCAACCCGTAATATTTGCCTTCCAATACGCCCTGGCAAAATTATTAATGCAGTGGGGCTTCAAGCCTTATGCCATGATGGGCCACAGCATCGGTGAGTATGCCGCAGCTTGTCTAGCCGGGGTGTTTTCGTTAGAGGATGGATTACAGCTTGCGGTCCAGCGGGGAAAACTTATGCAGCAAATGCCTCCCGGGGCAATGTTAAGCGTTACACTTCCCCGGGAACAAATCCAACCCTGGCTGGATCAATATCCCGGCTTAGCATTGGCAGCAGTAAACGCTCCTTCTCTATGCGTAGTGTCCGGCCCCCGGGAAATCGCATCTGTATTGGCAAACCAGTTAGAAACAAAAGGCATCCAATGCAGACTCCTTCATACCTCCCATGCCTTTCATTCCTCTATGATGGACCCGGTCCTGAAACCTTTTGAAAATATTGTCCGTAAAATTATCTTAAATCAACCGCAGGTCCCCTATATATCCAATGTAACAGGGAAATGGATTGCCCTGGGGGATGCAGTGGACCCTGCCTATTGGGCAAAACATTTACGCAGTATGGTGCAGTTTTCCGCCGGCCTCATCAACCTGCTGAAAGAGGAGAATACGATCTTTATTGAATTGGGCCCGGGGCGAAGCCTGGAAACTTTTGTAAAAAAACATATTACAAAAGATGCACCACCAATAAAAGTTCTAAATCTTGTCAAGCACCCCAGGGAAGAAACCCCGGACAGCTACTACCTGATGAGTAAAATCGCTCAACTGTGGCTAAATGGTGAAGCGATAGATGTACCCGGGTTTTATACGGGGGAAAAGAGAAAGCGGCTGTCCCTGCCCACATACCCCTTTGAAAGAAAAAAGTACTGGCTGGAAGCTCAAACTCCTGCTGTGCCAGGCCCGGGGCTAACTGACCGCGGCACGGTCCTGGAAAAACAGGCCAAAATCTCCCACTGGTTCTATGCTCCCTCCTGGAAGCGTTCCCTGCCCCCCACACCGACAAAACACCACCACTTCAACTGGTTATTCTTCATGGATGAAATCGGGATTGGTGAGCAAATAATTCAGCGATTAAACCGGTTAAATGCCCACTACGATGAAGGTAAGAGAAGCGCGGTAGTGAGGGTTCGACCCGGGGAAAATTTTACCCAAATCGCTGAAAACAGCTATAGGGTTAATCCTTTGGAACCGGGGGATTACCAGGCTTTAATCGCACAACTCAAGGAACAGGATAAACTCCCCCACCGGGTGGTACATCTCTGGAATTTCATGCCCCACCCCCGGCCGAGAACTCCCGGTCACCAGGATGAAGACTATGACGACCGCGGGTTTTATAGTCTCATCAACCTGGCCCGGGCATTGGGCAAAGAGGAAATTGAAAAAGATACTAAAATCATCGTAGTCACCAATAATATGCAGGAAGTATCGGGTAGAGACCTGTTGAATCCCCGGCAAGCCACGGTATTAGGTGCGGCAGCAGTGATCCCCAAAGAATATTCCAACCTTGACTGCTGCTGTATCGATGTGGTGCTCCCCCCCGGGGGCGCTGCCGTAGAAGAACTCCCGGTAGACTGGTTGCAAGCAGAATGCACCACTGATATTCCCCATAATGAAAATGGTGAAATGATTGCGTATCGCAGTGGTTACCGCTGGATACAAACCTATGATCCCCTGCCCTTGCCACCCCTTGCCGATCCGCCAAAAACAGTTCCCCGCTTAAAGCAAAAGGGTGTCTACTTAATCACCGGCGGCACCGGTGGAATTGGACTCCAACTGGCTCAATACCTGGCCAAAACCGTCAAGGCCAGGCTCATTTTAACCAGCCGTACACCGCTTCCTCGAAAAGAGGAATGGAGCCAATGGCTAAACACCCACCTCCCCGGGGACAACACCAGTGAAATCATACGCAAAATACAAGAAATAGAAAGCACCGGCGCTGAAGTCATGCATTTTAGCGCGGATGTGGCAGATGAGACGCAAATGAAAGAGGTCGTGGCCTGGGCCGGGGAAAAATGGCCCCCCCTTAATGGGGTTATCCACGCCGCGGGTATTGCCGGGGGAGGCTTGATTCAATTAAAAACCCCGCAGCAAGCCAGCAGCGTCATGCTTCCCAAAGTAAAAGGAACCCTGGTACTCGACAAACTCCTGGAAAATCATCCCCTGGACTTCCTTATACTCTGTTCCTCCATTAATTCGATTATACCCTTCATGGGCCAGGTGGATTATTACGCAGCCAATGCGTTTCTTGATGCCTTCGCCTATTACAAAAACTCCAGGGATGGCATCTACACCGTCAGTATAAATTGGGATACCTGGAAAGAAGTCGGTATGGCAGTAAAAGCGGCAAAACAATTGACCCGGGGAAAATCAACCCACCGGGAAATCCCTGGGACCTCACACCCCCTCTTTGACTACCGTATCCATGAAAACCCCCAAAAAGAAATATATGTCACCCATCTCAAATTAAACCGACATTGGGTATTAAATGAACATAAAGTCATAGAAACCGGAAAGGGGCTTATACCCGGAGTAACCTACCTGGAAATGGCCAGGGAAGCCCTTGCCCAGCATGCGGGTCATGGCTCTAAACCCATTGAAATCAGTGAAATATATTTCCTCAATCCCCTGATGGTGGATGAAAATGAAGAAAAAGAAACCAGGTTTATCCTGGAAAAACAAAAGGATACAGGAGAATATGAGTTCCAGGTCCAGAGTCGAAATGATGAACATGACGAAAACTGGCAAAAGCATGCCGTTGGGAAAATAAAACCGCTGCAGCCGGAAGAACCCATCAGGCATGAAATCAACGCCATCGAAGCCAAATGCAACAAAAATGAAATTGCTGTGGCCCGGACAGGAGTTCCATCACAAAGTGGATTACTCTATTTCGGGCCCAGGTGGGGAAGCATTAACCGCGTTCTCATCGGTGAAAAACAAGGACTGGCATTCCTGCAGTTGGATGAAGCATTTTTCCCGGACCTGGACGCTTATAAACTCCATCCCGCATTATTGGACTCTGCAGCCGGTTTTCTGTTCAGGTATATCTACCCCGGAAGCGCCTATATCCCTTTTTCCTTTAAAAAAGTTCAGGTCAAAAGCCCATTGCCGGCAAAAATAATAAGCTGCTCCCGCATAATAGAAGACAGCCCCCCATCCTCGAAAGAAACCCTGAAATTTGATGTGACCATCATGGACCAGCAGGGGCGGGAACTGGTAGATATTAAAGAATTTACCATGTTGGAAGTTTCCCGGGAGGTACAAAGGAAAATTAACACTCCTCCCACAGCAGCGATTCCTAAAAAGGAAAAAGAAAAAATATTTCTAAAGGATGGTATTCTACCCCGGGAAGGAGTTGAGGTTTTCAAGCGCATTTTATGTGGGGCACTGCCCCAGGTGGTGGTTTCCACTTTAGACCTTACCCAACGAATAAAAAGCAATCGGGCTGCCCCCTCCAGATTCCTGGTAGAAGAAATTGATAAAAGAAAATCCATCGGACCAGGGGATGCACGACCGGAAATTAGCACGGTCTACGCTGCACCCGCCTCCGAAATAGAACAAACCCTGGCCGATGTTTGGCAAGAAATTTTGGGTATCGACAAAGTAGGTATCCACGACGACTTCTTTGAATTGGGAGGGGATTCCCTCAATATTGTCCAACTCAACGGTATGCTCAAAAAACAATTAAAACGTGATATACCGGTGGCGGTCTTGTTCAGGTACCTCACCATACATTCCTTTGTCCAATATCTGCACCAACAAGATGGGAATAAAAAGGCACCCGTACAAAAAAAAGACCGCTCAAAAATAATAAAAGAAAGCAGAAACAGGTTGGAAGAGAGAATTCTCCGAAGAACCTCAAGACGTTAAGCAAAGAGAAAAAAGCAGGGGAATTTCATGAGCGAAAAAGAAATTCAAGATAAAAAAACAGGACTGGAAGTTGCTGTTATCGGTATGGTTTGTCGATTCCCCGGGGCAAAGAATGTAAATCAATTCTGGGGAAATTTAAAAAATGGGGTGGATTCTATTTCCTTTTTCTCCACTGAAGAGTTGGAAAAAAACGTGCCGGCACCCGAGTTGGAAAAAAACACGTTCGTAAAAGCATACGGATGGTTGGATGACATCGAGTTTTTTGATTATACATTTTTTGGATATGCGCCGATAGAAGCGGAATTAATGGACCCCCAAACCCGTATCTTGCATGAATGCGCCCTGGAAGCATTGGAAGATGCAGGATATGACCCATATTCATGTCCACATTTAATCGGCCTTTATACAGGGGCATCCGGCAGCTTTAGTTGGCAAATCCGATCGGCTTTGTCCGGGAAAAACAATATTTTGGGCTGGTTCCCGGCAGAGCAGCTTAATGATAAAGATTACATGGCCACCCGCATTGCCAATAAACTGAATTTAATCGGTCCTGCCATTACAGTAGACACTGCGTGTTCCACGGCACTGGTGGCCATTCATCTTGCCTACCAGGGCTTATTAAGCGGTGACTGCGATATGGCATTAGCCGGCGGAATATCCATCCGGGTGCTGGATAAAAAAGGATACTTATATGAAAACGGAATGCTGAAAGCCCCGGATGGCCACTGCCGCGCCTTTGACGCAAAAGCCAAAGGCACAAATTTTGGAAATGGCGTCGGACTGGTGGTACTCAAACGACTAAATGATGCAATCGCCGATAAAGATACCATTCATGCCGTAATTAAAGGTTCTTCCATCAATAACGATGGCGCCAGGAAAGCCGGTTATACTGCCCCCAGTATCGAAGGACAGGCAGATGTCATCAGCACCGCTTATCAACTGGCAGCAGTAGAACCGGAAACCATCGGTTATGTGGAAACCCACGGAACAGGAACCGAACTGGGAGACCCGGTGGAAATCGAAGGATTAAAATCCGCATTTGACACCGACAAAATACATTTTTGCCGAATCGGATCGGTGAAAACCAATATCGGACACCTGGAAGCAGCGGCAGGGGCCGCAGGGTTTATTAAAACCGTGTTGGTCTTAAAACACAAATTAATCCCACCTTCTCTCTTTTTTGAACAACCCAATCCTAAAATCGATTTTGAAAACAGTCCCTTTGTAGTCAATACGAAACTCACCCCATGGGAACCGGGTCCCAATCCCCGTCGTGCCGGTGTAAGTTCTTTTGGCATAGGCGGCACCAATGCCCATGTAATTCTTGAAGAGGCCCCCCTGGTCAGTAAAGCAGTGAATCAGTGGGTCGCTGAATCAGTAAGAAAAGATAAGGCAGAAAGGGAATATCAATTGATTTTATTATCTGCCAAAACCGAAACTGCCCTGGAGCGAATGACCCGAAACCTGGCACAGCACATAAAAGAAAACCCCCATATTAATCTTGCCGATGCCGCTTATACACTGCAAGTAGGAAGACGACTCCATAAGCACCGGCGAATATTGGTATGTCCCGGCAATGATATCCGGGAAACAGTCAATTTATTATCCACAGAATCCAGGAAGCTGAAAACCTATAAATCCCGGGAAGATAATCGGCCGATTGTTTTTATGTTTTCCGGGTTGGGCTCCCAATATGTGAATATGGGCAGCGATCTTTACCAACATCAACCAATATTCCGCCGGGAAATGGACCGCTGCTTTGAAATCCTGGAACCCCTGACGGATATGAACATAAAAGAGATTCTTTATCCTCATTTCGATTGTAAGGGCGGGGCTCTATGCCCGCCCCGGGATTGTGTCCGGTTGCCCCTACAATCCGATCCAATCAACCAAATCGAAATCTCATCGGTGGTGGTATTCATATTTGAATATGCATTGGCCCAATTGCTGATGACATGGGGCATTAAGCCCAAAGCCATGATAGGATACAGCTTTGGTGAATACACAGCGGCCTGCGTATCCGGGGTACTTTCCTTAACAGATGCATTAAAGTTGGTGGTGGGCCGGGGAGAATTACTCCAACAGGCGCCCGAAGGCGTCATGTTGAGTGTTCCCCTCTCACAGGAAGAAATAAACCCTTATTTAATCGAAAACAAAGAAATATCCCTGGCCATTGACAATGGACCCTCCTGTGTGATAGCCGGGGCTCCTCACGCAGTGGACCTCCTGGCAAAACAAATGAAACAAAAGAAAATTATGTGTATGCAGGTACCTGCCGCACGGGCTCTTCATTCTCATATGATGGAACCCCTTTTAGAAAAATTTGCCGCCCTCCTGGCCACAATTACTCTAAATAAACCGCAAATTCCCTATATCTCTAATGTAACAGGGGATTGGCTAACCCCTCAAGAAGCTGTCAACCCCACTTACTGGACAGGGCATTTACGAGAGACCGTCAAATTTGCCAACGGCATGACAAAGTTGTTAAAAAAAACCGGGACGATTTTCCTGGAAATCGGTGCTGGTCGCGATATCAGTGCACTGGCTCTGCGCCACCTCCAGGAAGATGAACATGCCAATCAACGGATCTTAAACCTGGTGAAAGCACCCCACCAGGATGTCCCTGACCTCTATTTCCTGTTAAACAGGATCGGACGGTTATGGCTCTATGGCCAGCCCATTGATTGGGATGAATTTCACGGCGAACAAACAAAACAACGAAAGCGTATTTCATTGCCCACGTATCCCTTTGAAGGTCAGTACCATTGGTTTGAAAGCATCTCGAACCGGAAGCAAATAAACTTATCCGACTCCCAGGAAAAATCCCGGCAAACACCTGATTTTGATGACTGGTTTTATATCCCCACCTGGACCTCCAACCTATTACTGCCCCGGGATGATAATGAAAATCCCGGTCCATACACTTACCTGGTATTTATTGATGGGTGTGGCCTGGGGGCACTTTTTCCGAAACCACTGCAGAAGGAAGGTCATAAAATTATTACCGTAGAACCCGGGACCGGGTTTGTCAAAAAAAATCTGCATACCTATGTCATTAACCCCGGGCAGCCGGAAAATTACTTCCAATTATTCCGGGAACTGAGTGCCAGGTCCCTCACTCCTTCCAGGATTCTTCATTTGTGGGGGATAACAGGGACAGGACCATCAAAAGGGTTTGAACAAATCCAGGACTTAGGATTTTACAGTTTACTTTACATCGCCAAAGCCATCGGCAGGGAAAAATTAAAAGGGAATATTCAAATCAATGTGGTAACCGACCAACTCCAGGAAGTGACCGGAGAAGAGGTGCTGTGTCCGGCAAAAGCAGCCGTAATCGGAGCGGTGCGGGTAATCCCCCAGGAATATCCGGGCATTCGCTGCCGCTGCATCGATGTGCTCTTGCCGCTGTCGGGAAGCATGAAAATGGAAACACTGGCCCAACAACTCCAGGAAGAAATACTCTCCGAAACAATAGAGCCCATGGTGGCATATCGCCGCACCCTCCGCTGGGTACAGACCTTTAACCCACTCAAACTCGATAAGACCAGGGAAAATCACTTGAAACTAAGAGAAAACGGCGTATACCTCATTACCGGTGGGCTGGGAAATATCGGCTTGATGCTGGCGGATTACCTGGCCAGGAAAGTAAAAGCAAAGTTAATCCTCACCGGACGGTCGCCCCTGCCCCCCAGGCAGGAATGGGAACAATGGTTGAAAGAACATGATGAAACCAATACCACCAGCCAAAAAATCAAACGACTTCAATTAATCGAAAGACATGGGGCAGAAATTCGGGTCAACAGCGTCGATACAGCAGATAAACAAAAAATGAAAACCGTAATTACCCGCGCTGAAAATGAATTGGGCCCCATTAACGGCGTCATCCACGCCGCCGGTATCATGACAGGCAAATCCTTTTCGTCTATACAACAATTAGAGATTGCCCACTGCCGGGAACAATTTCGACCCAAAGTGAACGGCCTCTTAATCCTGGAAGAGCTCTTCCGAGAACGAGAACCGGATTTCTTTTGGTTGATTTCTTCAATATCCACTGTCTTAGGGGGATTGGGCATCACAGCCTATGCAGCAGCGAATAGTTTTATGGACGCCCTGGCCCAACATCTCAATCGCACCCAACCGGGGAAATGGATCAGTGTCGATTGGGACGGCATGGACATAGAAAAAACCCAGCTTAGTTTTGAAAGGATTTTATCTTTGGGAAAAGTCACCCGCGTGGTGGCATCCAATGGCGGAAATCTTCAACAGCGTATCAAGCATTGGGTAAAACAGGAAACCTTAAAAGAACAAGATGAAATCATAAAAAAAGAGTTGAAAAAACGAAGTCCCAGACCTGTTTTAATGAATCCCTATGTCCCTCCCCAAGAAAATGTGCAGCAGACATTGGCAGATATCTGGCAAAACCTGTTGGGATTTGAACAAATCGGAATCCACGATGATTTTATTGAATTGGGAGGTGATTCCTTAAAAGCCATCAATATGATCAACCACGTCCACAAAAAATTAGACGTACCTGTTTCATTAACTCAATTTTTTAAGAAACCCACCATAGAGAACCTTCATCAGTGTATCACCGCGGCAGAAAAGCAAACTTATCATTCAATAGAACCCGTAGAAGAAAAAGAATATTACCTATTATCCTCCATGCAAAAACGATTGTATATTTTGCACCAAATGGACCCCATGACAGTGGGATATAACCTGGCGGCAGCCCTGGAACTGACAGGCCCCCCCCCAGGGGAAAAATTGCAGGAATGCTTCAATAAATTAATCCGAAGACATGAAAGTCTTCGCACATCCTTTCACATGATCCAGGGGCAACCAGTGCAAAAGGTTCTTGATCCCGCTGCCGTGAAATTGAACATCGAATATTACGATATGAAAGCGGATGAGGCTAAAGTTGAAAAAGAAGAAGAGGAAACCGGGAGGCTTGCCCCTCTGTCCATGCCCGCTCCTGGCAGCCCGAAAACCGCATCAGTTCTTATAAGTTCGTTATATAGGAATTTTCATTTTGCGGCAGGCTGGCACACGCGCCACCACCCGGAGACGAATAAAAATCTACACAAACGGTTTGCGCAGCATAGAGGGTCCGCGCGCCGCGCGGTAAGTTCTTTCATTCGTCCTTTTGATTTATCCCGGGCGCCGCTTTTGCGGGTCGGGTTGATCAAAGAGAACCCAAATAGGAATATCCTGGTAGTAGATATGCATCACATTGTTCATGATGGGATCTCCCAGACCATTCTTCTGCAAGAATTTAAAGCGTTTTATACAGGAGAAGAACTGCCGGCACTAAATATCCGCTACAAAGATTTTGCCCGATGGCAGAATCTCAATATCCGGGGTGAAGCAATAAAAGAACAGGAAAGCTATTGGCTGCAGCAATTTTCCGGTGAAATACCGGTACTGGATTTGCCCTATGATTATCCCAGACCAATGATGCAAAGCTTTGCCGGCGCCACTGCAAATTTCATAATAGACCCGGAAGAAACCAATGCCCTGCGAACCCTGGCCTTATCACAAGACGCCACCTTATTTATGATAATCCTCGCGATTTATTATGTGTTCCTGGACAAATTAAGTACCCGGAAAGATATCGTGATAGGAACCCCTGAAGCCGGAAGAAGGCACCCGGACCTGCAATCCATAATTGGGTTCTTTTTACATACACTGGCACTGAGGAACTATCTTGCCCCCGATCAAACCTTCAAAAACTTTCTTAAGCAAGTAAAAGATCGAACCTTACAAGCCTTTGAAAACCAGGACTATCCATTTGAAGACCTGGTGGAACGGGTGGTGGTAAACAGGGATTTGACTCGAAGTCCTTTGTTCGATGTGATGTTTATATTACACACCCAGTGGGCTTCCCGGTCCGGGGAAGGGGGGGAAGCAGCGCAAGTCACACAAAGAGACGCCAATGACTTGACATTTAAATCCCACTATTATGAAAAAAACACCTCTGAGTTTGATTTGACCTTAATTGGTTTTGATAAGGGGGACCGTATTTCTTTTAAATTTGAATATTGTACCCGGTTGTTCAGGGAAGAAACCATCCGCCGGTTTATCGATTATTTCAAGACCATATTATCTGCTGTTCTTGGAAATCCGGAACAGCGTATCCAGGAGATAGAGATTATCCCCGGAGAGGAAAAGAGCCGTCTGTTAAAGGACTTTAATGATACAGCCGCGGATTATCCCATGGATAAAACCATCCACCGGTTGTTCGAGGCGCAAGTGGAACGAACACCAGGCCATGTGGCCCTTGTCGGACAAATTTTAAACGCCTTCGGCGAAGGGCATCTTACTTATGAAGAATTGAATAAAAGGTCCCATATGCTGTCCTGTTCATTAAAAGAAAAAGGTGTGCGGGCCGGGACTATTGCAGGTGTCCTGGTGGAACGGACACCGGGGATAATGGTGGCATTATTGGCAATACTGAAAGCAGGCGGCGCCTATTTGCCGTTGGACCCCGAGTATCCTCGGGAAAGAGTAAAGTATATCATCGAAAACAGCAGTGCCACTATATTATTAACCCAGGAAAACTTAATCGATAAATTTCAACACATCTCTTTTTCGGGAGAAGTAATAGATATATTGGATGAGAGCCTGTACAGGACAACGTCAACCGGAACCGGGAGACACAGGATGTCTTCCCTTGAGCCGGCATATGTGATCTATACCTCCGGTTCCACGGGAAATCCCAAGGGGGTGGTCATCACGCATCAAAATGCGGTTAATTTTATCACGGGTATGACTGCTGTTATTGATTTTTCCCCGGGTAAAACCATATTGGCCCTCACCACCATATCATTCGATATCTTTTTCCTGGAAACGTTGCTGCCGGTGACTTGTGGTTTAAAAGTATTAATCGCTGATGAAAGGCAGCAAAAAGACCCGCGATCGTTAAAAGAACTTATCGCCGGTAATCGGGTTAACATGGTGCAGGTAACACCCTCCAGGCTGCAGCTCATGGCGGGTTTTGAAAACCATGTGCCGGGTTTGGGGGGATTCGAAGAACTGATCGTGGGA
>Ga0210084_1000031_pt1 | contig 16339 bp, 9 predicted proteins | sample China_Galinas_Co_3_FD_184863 | JGI IMG/M metagenome (GOLD analysis project Ga0210084, IMG submission 184863) | Wetland microbial communities from San Francisco Bay, California, USA, that impact long-term carbon sequestration -... | ecosystem: Environmental > Aquatic > Marine > Wetlands ... | reverse complement strand
CCGAGCCGATACCGTCCTGTGCTTTAGCCGATATACCGAAACACCAATTTTTGCCCTTTAAGCCGATACGGGCCATACCAGCTTTACTGGAATTGGTGTCCATATTCTCGCTGCCGTTGACCACGGCAATATCAAACGTGAATATCCCGGGGGTGTAACCGATAAAGACACCGGTTTCAAAGTTTAGAACCGCTTCATTACGAATAAAAGGGTAATCGAAAAAAGCATTGCTAAAACCGGTGGTGTGATCTTTACCGAAAATACCGGCATGTTTTCCCAGGCCGATAGAGAAATTCCCGCGGCGGAATTGAATATAAAGTTGTTTCACCTCAAGGGTATCTATCTCAAAATTTTGGAGGTATTTCTGCCGGCTGTCATCCGCCAGGATATTTTTATTAAAGGGTTGATTGATAAATAATTGGACGGCAGCAACCAGGGTGCCCTTTTTTAATTTTTTTTCAATATTGGCGGTGAATACCGATTCCACTCCAAAAGTGGTTTCCAGTCCACTCCACTGCAGACGCTGGTCATTCAGCATATGGGCGCGAAAAAGCGCTTCAATACCGATATGGGTGGTATCATTCACTTTGACGGTCACTTCCCCGTAAAGGTGAGAGTAACCGGTGCCGGGAATCACGACACATAAACATAACATCAATATAAACCGCATCATGTTTTTTTTTGTTTTCATGTGGCTATTATACCCGAAATTGGGATTTAGTTCAAAACATCAGGGAAACTCCCCACTGGAATTGATGGGTGAAGAAGTCCGTGCTGACACTGGTGTTCTCAAGGTCATCAAAATGCATGCCGTGCAGGTAAGAATAGGTTAATTTATATTCCAGGTAAAAACCGAAATGACGCCAGGGTTTATACCTGACCCCCGTGCCAAAAGCCGCTCCCCAGTTGCGCCAACTGGCCTGGAAAGAAAAGGCCCTCTGCTGGGACACGCCGTTTTCTTTGGTGTTCAACTCAAGATGGGGAACCGTAGGGCCAAATGATAGGGCCACATAAGGCTGTAAACGGCCGTCCTGAATGACGGGGGTTTTCTTAAACATCCACCGGTACACCAGGTGCAGCCCCACATGATTGACACCGTGGGAAATACTGAACATATCCAAAAAATCCCCAACCGTTACCGTTCTATTAACAGGCTCCCCGTTGTATATACCGGACAGCCGGACCCGTTGATTCATGTCCGTTAAAAACACCTTGGAATGAATAAATTCATACCCGATACCGATGTGGGGGTTTTTCTTAAGAAAATAGATGAAGCGGTAACTGTAATAAGGTTCTGTAAACGCTTTTTGCGCATCGTTTAATTTCAATTGCAACAGGGGTTTGATAAAGGCATTGGGAATAATGGAACCATCCGGGAAAAAAGATTCGTCTTCCAGGTATATATGGTGTAAGGTAAAAGCGTGGTTTCCATACGTCATGGAGACATCGCTGTGATTGGGGAAGGATTTTCCCCGGGAATACTCGATGTAAAAACGGGTCATCCGGGTATTTTCGACATTGGCGGCACAGCCGGTGAAAATTCCTACGGTCAACACCACCAGGTAAATCGTGATCGCTGTTCTATTTTTCAATTTCATCGATTATCATACCAGAAAGGTCTCGATTAAGTCAAGCAAAATCTTGACATTGCCCTGCCCTTGTGATAAAAGATAAAGTTAAAACCTGAGTTGAGGGATTTTTGTGGATGAGGAGTGCTTAGATGTTGGTGGTAGAAGGTGTTCAAAAATTCGCAGGCATACCCTTCGGTATATCGAGAATTTTTGAACGCCTTATGCCACAACAGATAAGTGCTAATCGCCGCAAAAATCACTCAATTCAGGTTTAAAATAAATTCGGGTTTAAAAAGGTAATCTTATGGCAAAACAAACCATATTAATCGTAGAAGATGATTTGAAGGTAGTGGAATTGGTTAAAGCCGCTGTAGAAAAAACCGGGATGGAATGCACCATAAAAATAGCTTACAACGGCAAAGAAGCACTGGATATTATAGAAAAAGAGAAAATAGACCTGGCACTGCTGGATATCCATATGCCGGTGATGAGCGGCGCACAACTGCTGACGGAACTTTGTAACCAAAGAATCTGGTTCCCGATTATTATCCTGACAGCCTACAGCGTGCAGGAAATACGTAATAAATTGCTGGAGTACGGGATAATCGATCTGCTGGTCAAACCGCTGGATATTGTCGTGCTCAAAGAAAAAATAAAAGATGTACTGCAAAAAAGCGAACATAAAGATTCAATCTCCGGCTTGAGCGCCGCCGCAATTATGCAGATCCTGGAAATGGAGAAGCGCACCGGCATTATGAACATAAAAATAAAGAATAGAAACGGTAGAATATTCTTCCAGCAGGGAAAAATTGTAGATGTTGAAGCCGATGGGTTTTCCGGGGAAGAAGCCCTGGAAAATTTCCTGGACCCGACGATTGAAAATAAACAGATTAGTATCGAATACCTGGACCATCATAGAAAAAAAAAGATGAATAAATCCTTTACCCAGGTTATACTCAACATATCAAGGCTGATCGATGAAAAAAATAAATATAATCACGAAGAGACAGTTAAAACCAAACCAGGTAAACACTGGCAATTGGAAAAAGAAGTGGAAATAGAACACCCACAACTGGATTCCCTTATTGAAAATTTAAAAAAAGAGCTTGGCGATGCCCTGGTTTCCACGGCAATATGGACGGTCCCCGGCAGCCAAATAGTGACCGGTTACAAATACCAGGAGGATGTGGGCCAGGTATTTACTCAAATTACCCTTTTTACCAATAATGCTCTACCTAAAGCAAAATACCCCCAACTGGGTAAATATTATATTTTTGACCTTAAAGATGGAAAAATGTCCGTTACCATCCCTCTTGACGAGTATTGCTGGGGTATGCTGATAGATTCACGTCAGGTGGCTCCGGAATTCCTGTTAAAAGAAATCCTTCCCAAACAAATTACCGCCTTCCAGCAAGCCATTACATCATGACCGGGATATCGGTCATTGGTCATCAGTCATTGGTGGATGCATATAGGGGGTGATGGGATGTTTGAAGAATGGAGAAGAAAATTATAAATGAAAAATGATAAATTAAAAATTAAAAACGGAAGCAGCGCCCTGCGGGCGTATGTTTGACGCCTGCGGCGAAAAAAAAGAGTTCTTGTCAACAATTGTTAACCAATTTGTTTTTGTTCTATTTTTCCCGCCGAAGGCGTTAATAAACCCGTCCGAAGGACGTAACTTCCATTTTGACTTTTTAATTTTTCGTTTTTAATTTATAATTGTTCTAAGGCCCTGGCTTGCCAGGAGGGACTTCTTGAAAAAAGCCCCCCCTGGGTGTGCCAATTATTAAAAGCTTAGTATCCAACAATGTTGAAACCGCAGGCTTTCTTGTTTTTCCATGTTCAAATACTCGGTTTCCCAATTGGAAACCTGCAGCCCGATCTTCAGGGAAGGGGAGAGATTGATGACAATGTTACCGAAGATAGAGGTGTTTTTAGCACGGGCACCGGTGGAAAGATTGTTATCATCCGGGTCATCCATTCCGTAGCCAAAACTGAATTGTACTTTTTTCGATACCGCGGCCACGGCATTAACGTAAAACCCTTTGGCATTAATTTCTTCATTGGTGGTCAAATTCACGTTTTGGGCAATACCACCGAGATAGGTCCCCAGGTTTTTCCCGGAAAAATACTCGGCAATGATTTTGAATTTAGAGACCACCAGTAAGAAATCCACATTCATGGAGTCCGAAGTAAATTCAACAACGCCTTTACTTTTTCCATAGTGCCCGGAGAAGCCCAGTTGAAGACTGGAGTTGGAACCAAGGGCAAATTTACCCCCGATCCGTCCCTGGACAGTGGGAAAACCGGCGGCAATCCCGTCGTTCATACCGTCACCGTCGTAATCGCCGGTAATGGTTCTGAAAATACCTCCCTGGATAGTAAAGGTATTTTTCCCGGATTTGAAGTCTTGCCTGAAACTCAACTGCGGCCGGCGGTACCCGATATTTCCTGCGCACCATAAAACCGGGTAATTGAGACTTGATGGTACCAGCGGACTGATGATGTCCGAGGTTTGGCCAGCTATAACCGAAAAAGATCCGTTGGAAATTTTTAAAAACGCATGCCGCATGAAATTATAAGACTTATTTTCCGGGACGCCGCTGCTGTGCCAGTCCACTTCTATTTTACCGGTGACTTTGAAATCACCAAAACTGATGCCTTTCACAGCCAATCCCAGCCGGGTCTGCCTGGCGGTGAGATGAAAAACACCGTCGCTGTTTCCCGGGTCCTGGGCCCAAAGTGTATAATTACCGGGATATGAACTCCCGGTTTCATAAATGGCATCCAATTTGATATATCCGTAGGGTTTAACGCTGACTTTTTCTTCTTCACCTGCTTGTAGAGAAAGGCTTGATAGGGTAAGCAGCAATACGATAAGGAAAAGGGAATTCAATTTTTTCATTGCTCAGCTCTCCTGTTTGGGGGGTTTTACCATGGTAATAATACCGGCGGCCACTAAGCAAAGGATTCCGCAAATAGTGAAGGCCATGGGGAAGTTTCCCATATCACCCAATGTTCCACCCAGCATGGGGCCGAAAATTCCACCGACGCCGTAGGCAAGGAATACCCAGCCGTAATTCATGCCGACGTATTTGTTACCAAAGGTATCTGCCGTCATGGTGGGGAACAGGGCAAAATTTCCACCGAAGTTAAAACCGATTAAAGTGGCGCCTACATATAGCAGGGCCGGTGTTCCCGCCATCCATTGGAAGAGAATGACTACAACACCCTGGATACCCATCATCAACATGATAGACATTTTTCGTCCCAATTTATCACTGATGGCTCCCCAGGCAATCCGGCCGATGCCGTTGGCCAGGGAATAAAAAACCGCCATGGCAGTACCGGCAATGGCACTGGCGGAAGCTTCTCCAAATCCATTGGCCATCAGGGCCTCCATGGGAAAAAGCTTCATCAGTCCGATACTCATCAGGCCGGCGCTGGCCCCAAATATGAAAGTAAATAGGATCATATAATATTGGGGGGTTTTCAACATTTTACCACTGGTAAAATCAACCGCACCGGTCAGTTTAGCACCGCCTTCTTGTTTCGGTGGTGACCATCCTTCGGGTTTCCATCCTTCCGGTGGATATTTCATCCATATACCCCCGATGACAACGGCCACCAGGAAGATAATACCATAAATAACAAAAGTAGTACTGAGTCCCTGGTTAGCAATTAATTGTCCCCAGGAACCGGCCAGTTTCACCCATAATAATGCCCCGAAACCGAACCCGGCTACTGCCAGTCCGGTGATCAGGCCTTTTTTGTCCGGGAACCAGCGCATACCCACGGCAATGGGTACCACGTAAGCCAACCCGATACCGGCGCCTCCCACGATGCCGATAAAGATGAATATAGCGGGAAAACTGGTACCGCCAACAAGACCGGCGAGAAAATATCCCAGTCCCAGGACAACACCACCGGCCATGGCCACGACGCGGGGACCCAATTTGGGCATGATTCGTCCGGCAATGACCATGATAATAGCAAAGGTTGCCAATCCGGCGGCAAAAACACCTTGTGTTTCAGCTTTGGACCATCCGGCTTCTACAAGGGGTTTGGTAAAAACACTCCATGCGTAAATCGCTCCAAGGCAAAGTTGTATAAGAACCGCACCCACAACAACCATCCAGCGATTCATTAATTTTTCTTCAGACATTTTTTAAACCTCCTAATGTGTATGTGTATTAAAATTAAAATATATGTATATATATGGAAGTGCATTCGGCCCGGTAAGCCGGGGGGCTTACCAGGCATGATGCACGTTCATTTTTCACTTATGATAAGTGTATTTATAGATTTTTCGAGCCTTCCACCAGTTTGTCAACAACGGAAGGATCAGCCAGTGTAGTGGTATCGCCAATTTTGTCAGCTTCGTTTTCGGCGATTTTTCGCAGGATACGGCGCATGATTTTACCTGACCGGGTTTTGGGCAGGGCAGGGGCAAACTGGACTTTATCCGGGGCAGCAATGGGGCCAATTTCCTGTCGAACGTGTTTAACCAATTCTTTACGAAGCTCTTCGCTTTCTTCGACGCCTTCCACCAGGGTGACAAAGGCGTAAAGGCCCTGGCCTTTGATGTCGTGGGGCATTGGGGCAACGGCAGCTTCAGCGACTTTATCATGGCTGACCAGTGCGCTTTCCACTTCAGCGGTACCGATACGGTGTCCGGATACATTAACAACGTCATCCACACGACCCATTAACCAGTAATCGCCATCATCGTCTTTCCGACAGCCGTCACCGGTGAAATACAGGTCGTTGAACATGGTGAAATAAACATCGATGAAACGGTCATGGTCTCCCCACATGGTGCGGAACATACCGGGCCACGGTTTCTTGATGCAGAGTTTACCGCCTTCATTGAGATTACACTCGCTGTTGTCATCCCGCAGCACCACAGGTTCAACACCAAAGAAGGGCTGTATGGCGGAGCCGGGTTTCAGGGTATGAGCGCCGGGCAGAGCACTGATTAAGATGCCGCCGGTTTCTGTCTGCCACCAGGTATCCACGATGGGGCATTTTTCTTTACCGATGACCTTATGATACCACATCCAGGCTTCCGGGTTGATGGGTTCGCCCACGGTTCCGAGAATTCTCAGCGAACTGAGATCATATTTATTGGGCCATTGATCACCCTTCATGATTAATGCCCTGATGGCCGTCGGTGCGGTATAGAATATCGAAACCTTGTATTTTTCTACTATCTGCCAGAAACGTCCGGCATCAGGATAAGTGGGCACGCCTTCAAACATCAAGCTGGTGGCGCCATTGGCCAGCGGGCCGTATACGATATAACTATGACCGGTTACCCAGCCGATATCCGCTGTACACCAATACATATCATCTTCATGAACATCGAAGATGTACTTGTGGGTTAATGTAGTGTGAAGCAGGTATCCGGCGGTGGTGTGGAGCACGCCTTTGGGTTTGCCGGTGGAACCGGAAGTGTAAAGAATAAACAGGGTGTCTTCGGCATTCATATGTACCGGTTCGCATTCCGCGTTGACTTTAGCCATTTCGTCATGATACCAGACATCGCGTCCATCTTCCATATTTACGGGTTCATCGTTTCGTTTGAAAACAATGACTTTTTCTATGGAGGGGGTACTCTTTAAGGCTTCGTCGGAAATGCCTTTCAACGGGATATGCTTTGATGAGCGCAAAGATACATTGGCAGTGATCAGGATTTTACACTCCGAATCATTGATCCTGTCGGACAGTGAATCGGCACTGAACCCGCCGAAAACCACCGAATGGATGGCCCCAATCCTGGCACAGGAAAGCATGGTGATTGCCAATTCAGGAACCATGGGCATATAAATGCAAACACGGTCACCTTTTTCTACCCCCATGGATTTTAACACATTGGCAAACTTGCAGACTTCAACGTGAAGCTCGGCATAAGTTAATGTTTTGGCGTCTTCTTCAGGCTCACCTTGCCATACCAGTGCCGGTTTATCCTTGATGGGAGTGTTTAAATGCCTGTCCAGGCAATTATAGGAAATATTCAGCTCACCGTCTTCAAACCAGGTATGCTGGATCGTTCTGTTTTGAGTGTCCCAGGTATACTTGCGGGCCACTGTTGGCTTCTTAAACCAGTCAAGCGTTTCCGCCTGTTCCAACCAAAATCCATCCGGGTCATTAATGGATCGTTCGTACATCTCTTTGTACTTTTCTGCATTGATGTGCGCTTTTTCAATAACATCTGCAGATGGTGGAAAGGTTCTCTTTTCAGTCATTAACGAATCTGTTGAGATCGCTTCTTTTTTTTTCTCATCCGTCATTTTTCTTTTCTCCTTTTTAAAACGGTTAATATTTTAACGATAAAGTTGGAATGCTTATTTTTAACATAAAATTCCGAAAATGTCAACAATAAAAGTTTGCAATTTAACAATAAAATGAGATTAAGGATTATGTGGAGCGATTCTCCAGGGCTCCGTCAAAGTAGAATTTTATTAAAATTCCTGGCAAAAAAAACAGGTAGTTGAAATACCTCCGGGTTTCTGATACAATATGTCTTAAACAGATGAGTAGAATTAACCATGAAAGATCTAAATTCAGTTTTTCTATATTCACCGGAGTGGGATACCATTAACTATCCCCAGGAATGCCCTTTTGATACCGGCCGCGCCGGTAAAACCCGCTCTACACTCTTTCCCATGGGTTTGTTGAGTGGAAAGCAAATAAAAGAAATTAAACCGGTAAAAGCCACTAGAGCCGAACTGGAGAAATTTCATGACCCGGTCTACCTGGAGGCGATTAAAAATGCCGAAAAGGGAAATCTTACTCCCGAAGCATTTGCCATGGGGATCGGGACACCCGACTGCCCGGTTTTCCCCGGCATGTATGAGTACATTTCCCTGGCCAGCGGTGCTTCTATCACAGGCGCCCGGCTTATTCTTTCAGGAGAAGCGGATGTGGTATTCAATCCGGGGGGTGGGTTTCATCACGCCGGGCCAAAAGAAGCCTCCGGTTTTTGCTTTATCAATGATGTCGTCCTGGCGGCAATGGAATTGACCGGGGCAAAAAAAAGGGTGCTGTTCCTTGACCTGGATGTGCATCACGGCGATGGGGTGCAAAACGCTTTTTATGAACGAAATGACGTTATGACCATATCCCTGCATGAGAGCGGTAAAACACTCTTCCCCGGCACCGGTTTTGAAAACGAGATAGGCCGCGGCCAGGGTAAAGGATATTCGGTAAATATTCCCCTTCCCGTGGGCACATACGACGCCGCATATGAAAAAGCCTTCATTGAAGCGGCATTGCCCTTGATAAAGAAATATGACCCGGATGTTTTAATCATGGAGTTGGGCATGGATGGTCTGTCGGGTGACCCCCTGGCCCACCTGAACCTCACCAACAATGTCTATGCAGACATTATCAAGCAAGTTCTCCAACTGGGAAAGCCCATACTGGCCACTGGTGGAGGCGGGTACAACGTGGAATCCACTGTAAGAGGCTGGGCCCTGGCCTGGAGTGTCTTATGTGGTGAAGACGAACATGACCTGGGCATTGGACTGGGGGGCGTCATGCTGGAGACCACCGAATGGCTCGGTGGACTCAGGGACCGCATATTAATTACCGATGCAGGTATACGGGATACGGTCGATGCTGAAATCCAACGGGTTATCCAATATATCAAGGACAAGGTTTTCCCTTTGCACGGCCTGTCCGGATGAAAATTCAGTTCAATGATTGGCAATCACAGTTATGAATCCCTGATCATGATGCCGCGCCCTCAACCGGCAGCGAATGAAAACCAACCCAAACGATTTGCGCAGCATATAGGCTCCCCTCGCCGAGGGGCCCCTGGCCGCCGGAGGCATTAATGAATTGGCGACTTTTTTTTAATCCCGGCTCCATTGCCATCGTGGGTGCTTCACCCAAAAAAGGCAAAGCGGGTAATGCCATTTTAGCTTCACTTCTTAAAGATAATTTCCCCGGGAAAATTTTTACCGTCAACCCAAATGTGAGCAAGGTGCTGGGCATTACCTGCTATACCGATCTAAAATCTATTGGTGAAGTTCCTGACCTGGTGATTATCACCACCCCGCCCCAGTATGTCATCAGCATATTGCAGCAGTGCGCCGAAATCAAGATTAAAGCCGTAATGATTATCACTTCAGGCTTAAAAGAAGTAGACGAACACGGCACCCACATGGAAGAGGCTATTGCCAGGATTGCCAAAACCTCGGGCATTGAAGTCATCGGTCCCAATTGTATCGGGTTAATGTCTCCCCTGAACAAGCTGAATGCCAGTTTTGCCGGCAGTTTGCCTTTACCTGGAAAGATCGGATATTTTTCCCAGTCCGGTTCAGTACTGTCTGCTATTATAGATATTGCCAGGTCCATGGATATCGGTTTTAGCCGGGTGGTGAATATCGGCAACAAAGCGCACCTCAGCGAGCTGGATATGATCAAAGCCCTGGCCGATGACCCGGAGACCAAAGTGATTGCCGGTTACCTGGAGACCTTTGATGATGGAGATAATTTCATCCGTCAAGCCGAACGGATCAGCCGTGAAAAACCTATATTGCTGCTGAAATCCGGGGTAACCGCGGCCGGAGCCAGGGCGGCATTATCCCATACCGGCCGCCTGACCGGCAGCGAGAGAGCATTTGACTGCGTATTTGAACGGGCGGGGGTGGTACGCTGTGCCTCGATTAAACATCAACTGGATATTGCCTGCGCCTTTGCCCATCAACCCCTGCCCCTGGGACCCAATGTCGCCATTATAGCCAGTGCCGGTGGTGCGGGTATTATGGCTACCGATGCCATTGAACGGGAAGGCCTTGAACTGGCGGCACTTTCAGACTCCACCATTAACACGTTATCATCGAAACTGGACAATGCCCTGAATATAAACAATCCCATCGAATTGATGGGGGATATATTGGCCGACGGCTATGAATTGGCCCTTAAACAAGTACTGGATGACCCGCAGGTTCATACTGCCCTGGTAATGTTGACGCCTCATGAATTGACCCGGCGCTCCGATGTTGTTAGGGCCATCATCAAGGTGGCAAAGGAGAACACCGGAAAACCTATCTTCGCCTGCCTGTTGGGGGCGAAACGGGTTGAAAAAGAAGTAAAACAATTAAGTAAAGCCGGCATCCCCCAGTTTGATTTCCCTGAAAAAGCGGTAGCCACGATAAAAGCTGTGGTCAATTACTCCATGTGGCGCAACCGGCCCAAACGGGTGGTGAAACTCTTCCCGGTGAACCGGCGGAAAGTTGAAAAAATAATTGAGAGGCATTTAAAGGATGGTATCAGTGAAGTCGTGGATATGGAAGTCAAAACCATCCTCAAGGCGTACGGGTTTGTGACTCCCCAGGGAATGATGGCAACTTCTCCCCAACAAGCAGCCAATATTGCCAATCAAATCGGCTATCCCGTGGTTTTAAAAGTATGGTCGCCCGGGATCATTCACAAAACGGAAGTGGGGGGGGTCAAACTTGGATTAGCCAACGAAGAAGCGGTAAAGGATGCATTTGATCTGATGATGTATCGAATTCCCCAAATAAGGCCCAATACGAATATTGCCGGGATACTGGTGGAAAAGATGTGCGATAAAGGCCAGGAAGTGATACTGGGCATGAATCGCGACCCCCGCTTTGGCCCATTGATTATGTTTGGCATGGGGGGAAAACTGGTGGAAATCCTTAAGGACGTGGCCTTTTACCCGGCACCCCTGACCCACAGGGAAGCAAAGGAAATGTTGATCAGTACCCGGACATACAACATTTTAACCGGTATTAAGGGTGAAGAAGGCGTAGACATCGAGGCTATTGCCGAAGGGCTGCAGCGGGTTTCCCAATTGGTGACCGAATTTCCTCAAATCAGGGAATTGGATATCAATCCCTTTGTGGTGGGACGTGAAGGAACCACACCGGTGGCGGTGGACGCCACGATTATTCTTGATATTTGTTGATGATGCAAGATTTTGATTGGAAGCAATTATATGCTGACCGGATCAGCAGTGTGCGGGAGGCCATGAAATTGATTCAGCCGGGCAACTGTATTTTCATCGGCACCGGCTGTGGTCAGCCTCAGCACCTGGTGAACGGGCTGGCGATGCAGGCAAAACATGTCTATGATGCCCGTATTATCACCTTTTTGCCAATGGGCTCCGCTCCCTATGCGTCTGAAAAATATCGTGCCCGATTCAAAACCAACAGTTTTTTTATCGGTGACAATATTCGAGAAACCATTGACAAAGGTATCGGCAATTATATTCCTATATTTCTTTCCGAGATACCCCATCAATTTGAAACCGGGAGGATTCCTTTGGATACGGTGCTGATAGCGGTGACACCGCCGGATGTAAACGGGCTTTGCAGTTTGGGTGTTTCAGTGGATGTGGTTAAATCCGCCGTTGCCAATGCCAAATGTGTTATTGCCCAGGTGAATGAGGCCATGCCCCGGACCCTGGGAAACAGCTTTATTCACATCAACTCCATCGATGTATTGGTTCCCTATAATGAGCCCGTTACCACGATTGAACCCCAACCCCTGGATGAGAACCTGCAAAAAGCAGCAGCCAATGTGGCCCGGTTGATTGAGAACGGCAGTACCCTCGAGTGCGGCATCGGACAAATACCCGAGGCCCTGGCGGAATTTCTCCGGGACAAAAAAGATTTGGGCATTCATACGGAATTGGTTGGAGATTGGCTGATTGACCTTATCGAGAATGGCGTCATTACTTGTTCCAAAAAAACCATCAATCGCGGTAAGGTGGTGGCCAGCTTGTGCATGGGTTCCCAGCGGCTCTATGATTATGTCAATAACAATGATTTTTTCGAGTTCCATCCCAGCGAATATGTCAATGATCCCTTTGTCATTAGCCAGCATGATAAAATGGTATCCATCAACAGTGCCCTGGAAGTGGACCTGACGGGGCAAGTTTGTTCGGATTCATTGGGATACCGGTTTTACAGCGGCATTGGCGGCCAGGTGGATTTCATGCGCGGCTGTGCCCGCAGCCGGGGGGGGAAACCCATTATTGTCCTTCCTTCTACCGCCCAGGACGATACGGTTTCCAGGATCGTTATTAAATTAAAAGACGGTGCCGGTGTGGTTACTACCCGCGGCGATGTGCATTATGTGGTAACAGAATACGGTATTGCTTATTTACACGGCAAAGGTATTCAACAGCGGGTGCTGTCACTGGTCGACATTGCCCATCCTAAGTTCAGGAATCAATTAATCAAGGCGGCAAAAGCCCAACACTTAATTAAGGAAGACCAGATCGAGCTGGTCTGGGAAAAGGTTACTTATCCCAAAGAGTTGGAACAATATGAAACCCTGCGGGACCATACGGAAATATTTTTCCGCCCGGTTAAGCCAACGGATGAAACCGCGCTTTCGGAAATGCTTTATTCCCTGAGCCGCTCATCGGTGAGAAAACGGTTTTTTACTCATACCCAGACCTTCCCCCACAAAGATGTGCAGCGGTTAACTAACCTGGATTACAAAAATGAGCTGGCAATTGTAGGGGTGGTGCCCGGGCCTTCCGGCGAAGATATTGTGGCTATCGCCCAATATTTTCTTGATCCCAAAACCCGGGTGGCGGAAGTTGCCTTCATTGTCCAGGATGAATGGCAAGCCAAAGGGATGGGAACATTCCTGCTGGATTATATTACCCGTATTGCCATTCAACGCGGCATCAAACGCTTTTATGCCACTGTTCTGCCGGAAAATAAGGCCATGCTCAATATTTTCTATAATAGCGGTTATGATATAAATACCAATTTTGACGGCAGTTCATATACCCTTACTTATGATTTGGAGAAAGAAGAGGAAGAATCCGTGACCGAGGTTTAGTAGAGACGGGCCACCACAGAGGGTCGTCCCTACAGGCTTTCGTAGGGGCAGGTCTCCGTGCCTGCCCGAAAATCTTACATTTCGTACAACTTTGACGCATTCCTGTTTTGCCGCGGCGTTCTCCTTGACAACTAATGCACGAAGTGCTATTATTCTATTATTCCATCATTCCATTATTCCCGGTTGGAATATGCGGAATGGTTGGCTGGGAATTCCCTGCTATCAACAATTTGTAGAACTTCCCATACATTAAACATATGGAGGTATACCATGGACATGAAAGTTTATTTTCCCGGAGGTAAGAAAGTATACGCGGATTTTAAGGAATTTACACATAAAACAGACCAGCCGGTTTATGCGGGAGGAGAGGGCAGTGCTCCTACTCCTTTCGAATTGTTCCTGGCTTCAATCGGGACCTGTGCCGGTATATTTGTGCTGGGCTTCTGCCAGCAAAGAGGCATCGATACCACCGGCATTGAATTGTTCCAACGGCTCGATGTGGACCCCACCACCCGAATGGTGAAGAAAATCGAACTGGAAATCAAACTACCTACTACATTCCCGGAAAAATACAAAAATGCCGTTATCCAATCCGCAAATCTTTGCGCTGTTAAGAAGCATATGGAGATTCCCCCCGAATTTAACGTCTATACGTCCTGAGAACCTGCCCGAGAGCGGACAAGGGGGCAAGCCCCCTCGTTCCCTCGTGTACTCTTCATGCCCCTTTTTAACCTGGTCAACATATAGTTTTTCCGTTTTTAGCTATTCTCGGACTATTGCTATCTGACAATTTTTATATTATAATAAAGTGTCAACAAACAGCAGGTAAATTGACAATTTGAATGAAAAGTATAAAACACTTTAAAATTAAAAATAAACTAATTGCTATCATCCTGTCTATTACACTACTGACTTTAATCATTGGCTTCACCAGTATAATCATCTACAACAGACATTCTATGCAAAAATCCTTTATTAATGAAGTAGAGTCCATGGCTGAGATTATTGGGAATGGGATGAGAGGTCCTCTTCTCTTTAAAAAGAAAAAGGAAGCAGTAGCGGAATTACAAAAATTGCTGGGCGAGACGCTCTCTATTCGAAACGTATGGGTTTACGATGAAAATAATAAATTTTTTGCTTCCTATTCCCTGGATAAATCTCATGAAATTCCGACGTCGGAAGCAATCTCCAGGCCGGTTACCGAAATCAAGGATAAATACCTCCATATCTCCCGGCCGATTAAATATCAAAAAAATAGGGATGGGACCATATATTTAATGGTATCCACAGAAGAACTGGACAAGACGACTAAAAATTCTATTTTTGCCCTGGTGGTAATCATCCTGATACTGATTCCGATATCACTCATATTGGCGGCAAGGCTGCAAAGAATTATATCCAGGCCCATTTTGGACCTGGTGGATGTAACCAAAAAAGTTTCCGCTGAGGGGAATTATTCGCTGCGGGCGGAAGCCACCTATAAAGATGAAGTAGGGATGCTGGTTAACGGCTTTAATAATATGATGGAACAAATTCACAACCGGGATATCCAGAGAGACCGGGCTGAAAATGAACTAAAAGCCGCGGAATTTTTCTTAAGCGGTGTGATGGCGTCTATGCCTTCCATTTTAATCAGCATCGATCAGGCAGGACACGTCACCCACTGGAATAAAGCCACGGTTGAACTAACAGGAATAGAGGTAAACGAAGCTTTAGGAAAAAACCTGTGGAAATTATTACCGGGGTTTATCAAATTTAGACCGATAACCAATCATGTATCTCATATAAAAAAAAGCATTGGATTCTATAAAGAGTTGATTAAAATTAGTGGAAAAACGTTTTATTTAAATGTCACTATATTTCCTTTGCTGGACAGCCAGGCCCCGAGATTTGTGCTCATGGCCCATAACGTCACCGACATCGAGATTAAAGAGCAGCAACTGCGTCAGTCCCAAAAAATGGAGACCGTGGGGACTTTGGCCGGGGGGTTGGCTCATGATTTTAACAATGTCCTGGGAGGAATTATCGGGACCATTTCTTTATACAAATATAAAATTTCCAGGAAACGGGACGTCACTCAAAAAGAGATTGAAAAATATTTCAATATGATTGAAGAATCAGCCAACCGTGCATCCGATATGGTGCAGCACCTCCTATCATTGACACGCAAACACGAACTTTCATTTACACCCAGTGATTTAAATGCCATCATCGAACATACGGTAAAAATCTGCAATAACACCTTTGATAAAAGCATTGAAATCAGCGCCGCCTACTCCGGGGAAATGGCCATGACCTATGCCGATCCCACCCAACTGGAACAGTGCCTCCTGAATCTATGCATCAATGCAGCTCATGCCATGACTCTTATGAGAAAAGAGGGAGATAAATATGGCGGCAATTTGAACATCTCACTGGAGCAGGTTAAAACCGATAAATACTTTTTTAAGCTTCATCCCGAAACTGGAGAAGAAGAAAATTATTGGGAAATTTCAGTCCAGGATACGGGAATTGGTATGAAGCCTCAAGTGGTGACAAAAATATTCGACCCTTTCTTCACCACCAAAGAAGAGGGTGAAGGCACCGGCCTGGGACTGGCAATGGTATACAATATTATAAAACAGCATAAAGGATTTATCGATGTCTATTCACAAGATGGAATCGGTACAACATTTTATATTTATCTACCAATCCTTAAACATAAAATAGAAGAAAAAATTCATCAAGCGGAAGAAAAAATACCCGGGGGAGAAGGATTGATTTTGGTGGTGGATGATGAAGAGATCATGCGCCAAACCGCAAAATCCATATTAGAGGAATGTGGTTATGACGTTATCCTGGCTGAAAACGGAGAAGAAGCGGTGAATATTTACAAAACACAACACCAAAATATTAAAGCAGTCCTTTTGGATATGGTGATGCCAAAAATG
>Ga0210084_1000030_pt1 | contig 16385 bp, 14 predicted proteins | sample China_Galinas_Co_3_FD_184863 | JGI IMG/M metagenome (GOLD analysis project Ga0210084, IMG submission 184863) | Wetland microbial communities from San Francisco Bay, California, USA, that impact long-term carbon sequestration -... | ecosystem: Environmental > Aquatic > Marine > Wetlands ... | reverse complement strand
GGCGCAGGAGGCCGCTCCGATGTTGAACACCTGGGTCGTGCCGCCGAAGTCGATGTCGACCGGGATCAGCTCGGCGGTGTGCTCGGCCGCTCCGAGGCCGGGCGCCGCGACGAAGAAGTCGAGGACGACCGCCTCGCGACCGGGCTCGTGAACGAGCATGTAGCCGCCGGCCCCGAGCCCGGTCAGCGGGCTCTCCGCTGCCATCGAAGCGAGCACGCCCGCGATCGCCGCGTCGATGGCGTTGCCGCCCTCGTGCAGCGCCCAGACGCCTGCTTCGGCAGTCGCCGGATGGCCGGCAGCGACCGCACCCCGGCTCATGGCGGTCAGTTCGGTATGAACTCGGGGACGTCGATGCCCAGTTCGCTGGGCTGCTTCTCGTAGCCGGGAACCCGGCGGGCGCCGGTCTGATCGCCACTGCCGCGGCGTGCCGACGGCCGGGCGGTCGAACGGTGGACCCCGGTCGAGCTGCCGTCGGCCCGCCGTCCGCGGGCGTCGAACCGGGTCGCGATCACCGTCACCCAGATCTGCTCCTCGAGCTCGTCGTCGACGTTGGCGCCGAAGATGATGTGCGCGTCGGGGTGCGCGGCCTCCTTGATCACCGCGGCCGCCTCGCTGATCTCGACGAGCGACAGGTCCCCGCCGCCGGTGATCGAGAGCAGGATCGAGCGCGCGCCCTCGATCGAGGTCTCGAGCAGGGGCGAGGAGATCGCCCGCTCGGCCGCGTAGCCCGCCCGCGTGTCGCCGGTTCCCATGCCGATGCCCAACAGGGCCGGCCCAGCATCACGCATCGTCGTCCGAACATCGGCGAAGTCGAGGTTTATCAGGGCCGGAAGGGTGATCAGGTCGCTGATCCCCTGGACCCCCTGACGCAGGACGTCGTCGGCAACCCGGAACGCCTCGACCATCGAGGTGTTGCGCTCGAGCACCGAGAGCAGGCGATCGTTGGGGACGACGATCAGCGTGTCGACCTCCTCGGCCAGGGACTCGACGCCCTTCTCGGCCTGCTTGGCGCGCCGGGTGCCTTCGAAGGAGAACGGCCTGGTGACGATGCCGACGGTCAGCGCGCCGACGTCGCGCGCGAGCCGTGCGATCACCGGCGCCGCGCCGGTCCCGGTGCCGCCCCCGGCGCCCGCGGCGACGAAGACCATGTCGGAGCCCTTCAGCATGCGCTTGATCCGGTCCTGCTCCTCGAACGCGGCCCGATAGCCGAGCTCGGGGTCGGACCCCGAGCCGAGGCCGCGAGTCACACCACCGCCGATGTGCACCGTGACATCGGCGGCGCTGCTCTGCAGAGACTGAAGGTCGGTGTTGATCGCCATGAACTCGACCCCGGTGACGCCCCCCTCGACCATGCGGTTGATCGCGTTGACGCCGGCGCCGCCGATACCGATCACCCGGATCACGGGGTCGTGGGCCAGGGCCGGGGCGGTCGCCGGGCTCGCGGCCGTGGGCTCGCCACGCCCGTAGGCGGGCTCGCGGTCCTCGCGCTGCTCCCCCTCGTGGCTGAAGACATCCCGAAGCCGGTCCTTCGGCTGGCGGCGGGGCGGCCCCTGGTCGGCACGGTAGGCGCTGACCTCGGCATCCGCGGGCACCGGCTCATCACGGTGTGCGGCGGTCGGCTCGCCCTCCTGCTCGACGGCGGGGGTCGCTTCCTCGCCAGTCGGGCCCGAGCCCTGCTCGCGCTCTCGGGACGGCTCCGGGTGCGATGGGGCCTCGGGGGGATCCTCGGGGGGTTCGGTCGAACGGAAGAGGTCGGCGAGGGGGCCCTCGCGCATGCTCGCCCGCTTAGGTCGCCTGGCCATGTGTCAGGACCTCCTCCGCAAGGTCTCGATAGTACTTGGCGGCAGTGCCGTCCGGATCGTACTTGAGTACGGAGCTGCCCTTGACAGGCGCCTCGGCGAACTTGATCGCCTTCTTGATTCGCGACCTGAACACGAGCTCACCGAAGTTCTCCTCGAGGATCTCGACCGCCTCCTTGGCGTGAATGGTGCGCGAGTCGAGCATCGTCGGCAGGATGCCCTCGATCTCGACGTCGGGGTTGAGGTTCTCGCGAATCATCTCGAGCGTGTTCTGGAGCTGAACCAGGCCGCGCATCGACAGATACTCGCACTGGACGGGGACGATCACCTTGTCGGCGGCGGTCAGGGCGTTGATCGTCAGCAGCCCAAGGCTCGGCGGCGTGTCGATGCAGACGAAGTCGTAGGTGTCGGCAACCTCGTTCAGCGCCTTCTGCAGGGCTCGCTCCCGCCCGATCTGGGTGCTCATCGCGATCTCGGCGCCGGCGAGATCGATCGACGAGACGGCGATGTCGATCTCGGCGTGCTGGATGATCTCGCTGATCGGCAGCCGACCGGTGAGCACGTCGTACATCGACTTCTCGACCTCATCGGGATCGATTCCCTGGCTCATCGTTAGGTTTCCCTGCGGATCGAGATCGATGCAGAGCACGTTGTGCCCGGACTCGGACAGCGCGACGGCGAGGTTCAACGTCGTCGTCGTCTTCGCGACGCCGCCCTTCTGGTTCGCGAAGGCATAGACCTTCATCCGCCGGTCGGTGCGCTGAACGACCGACTCGGGCTGATAGGGGTGCCGCTTCGGCGTCGGCGCGATCAGCTCGTCGGCCGAGACCCGCTCCGGCTCTTGCTCCGCTCCCGTTGCCCGTTCCGGGGCGTTGTTGGTTGAAGCACTCATGGCTCGTCGCAGTTCCTCCTTCTCGATGCCGGCCGTATCTCGTCCGGCCCTGTCAGCCCCTTCGTCGTCACCCTCGTCCACAGTGGCCCTGATGACGACGGGCTCCTCGGCCTCCGGCTCGGGCGGGACGATCTCGTCCCGCTTCCGCTCGACGCTCATCGGCTCGGTCGGTGTCTCGTCCGTCGGACCGTCCTTCTCGTCGATGCCCCGGACTCGCGGATCGCCCTCCGCCGGGTCCCTTTCAGTTGACTGCTTCCTCTTGAACAAGCCCATCTCGTCGGCACTTTTCGCGCAGCGCAGCTCGTTTCCTCCCCGCCCGATCCCAACTCCACAGCGTGCAGGGCACCACCCGCCCGGTCGCGGCGTCTGGCGATTGCCAGAATGCCCGACCGTGGAGCCCCTCGAGAAGCGCATCCTGTTCGTCACCGGCAAGGGCGGCGTCGGCAAGACGACGGTCGCGTTCGCGCTCGGGCTCGCCGCCGCAGCCGGCGGCAAGCGGACGATCGTCTGCGAGGTGGCTTCCCAGGAGAACGCGTCGAGGGTCTTCGGCCGGGCCGAGATCGGCTTCCACGAGGTCGAGTTGCGCGACGACCTCTATGCGATCTCGATCGATCCCGACAACGCGACCCGCGAGTACCTCGAGCAGCAGCTCCCGGTCAAGGCAATGAGCGATCTGCTCTACCGGAGCAAGATCTTCAGCTATCTGGCCGCGGCCACGCCCGGGCTTCGGGAGATGGTCACGATCGGCAAGATCTGGGAACTGGCGCTGCCCGAGCGGAGGACGAAGAAGGCGAGTCCATACGACCTCGTGATCGTCGACGCACCGGCAACCGGCCACGGCGTCGGGCTGATGCAGACGCCGAAGAACTTCGCCGAGATCGCAAAGGTGGGGCCGATGGCCCACCAGGCATCGCTGATCAACTCGACGATCACCGATCACGACCAGGCCGGCGTCGTGATCGTCGCCCTGCCCGAGGAGATGCCGGTCAACGAGACGGCGACGCTCGAGGGTGAGCTGATCGACACGATCGGCGTGACGATCGATCGGATCTACATGAACGGCATGTACCCGAAGCGGTTCGACACATCCGAGCGGGCACTGCTGACCGAGGCGCTAGCGAGGGCCGACGGCGACACGGCCGCCGCGATCACCGCCGCGATCAATGAGTCGCGCCGTTGCGAGAGCCAGGGCAAGCAGCTCGAGCGGCTGCGCCAACTGACCCGCACCGAGGTCGAGACGCTGCCCTTCTTGTTCGCCCCCGAACTCGGCATCGAGCACCTGCACGAGCTCGCGGAGCTACTCCGATGAAGGACGTCGAACAGCTCCTCGAGGGCAAGTCGATCTGCATCTGCGCGGGCTCGGGAGGCGTCGGGAAGACGACGACCTCGGCAGCGATCGCCGCCGGGATGGCGGCTCGCGGAAAGCGGGTCGCGGTGCTGACGATCGACCCGGCGAAGCGGCTCGCCGACTCGCTCGGCCTGCAGGAGCTCGGGAACACCGAGCGGCAGGTCGATCCCGCCCTGTTCACCGAGGCCGGGGTCGAGGCCGGCAGCGGCGAGCTCTGGGCGATGATGCTCGACGCGAAGGCGACCTTCGACGAGGTCGTCGGCAAGCACTCGCCCGACGAGGAATCCAGGGACCGGATCCTCGAGAACCGGATCTACCGTCAGATCTCGAACGCGCTGGCCGGCTCACAGGAGTACATGGCGATGGAGAAGCTGTTCGAGATCCACCAGGAGGAGCGCTACGACCTGCTCGTGCTCGACACGCCGCCGAGCCGCAACGCACTCGACTTCCTCGACGCACCGCGACGGTTGACCCAGTTCATCGAGGGCCGCTCGCTGCAGCTGTTCATCAGGCCGAGCGGTTTCGGCATGCGGGTCCTGGGGCGCGGCACGTCGGTGATCTTCTCGGTGTTGAAGCGGGTCACCGGCATGGATCTGATCGAGGACCTGTCTGAGTTCTTCACCGCGATGAGCGGCATGGTCGCCGGCTTCCGGGAGCGCGCCCAGCGAGTCAACGAGCTGCTCGCTGACCCGCAGACCTCGTTCCTGGTCGTCTGCGGTCCCGCGGGCGAGCCGATCAACGAGGCCGTCTACTTCCACCGCAAGCTCGTTGAAGCGAAGCTGCCGTTCGGCGGCGTGATCGTCAACAAGGTCCACGTTGAGGGCAGGGGGAGCGAGATCGACGAGGGGCTGACGGCGTCGCTCGAAGCGCTGATCGGTGACGCGGACCTCGCCGGGCGGGTTCGGTCGAACTTCGACGACTACCGGTCGCTGGCCGATCGTGATGCACGGAACATCGCCCGGCTCACGCGGGAACTACGCTCGAGCACGGTGATCGAGGTCCCCTACCTGACCGACGACGTCCACGACCTCGCCGGCCTCTTCGAGATCGACTCGTACCTGTTCGCCGATCGCGAGCCGGCCTGAGCCCGAGGGCCGCCCGGCGGCGGCTCAGCCGGCGGAGGCGCCGCGGCGATCGCCGCGCCCGCCGACGGTCCAGTCGGTCTCGGTCCGCGGGAACAGGTACTGAACGCGGGCCTTGACCTCCTCGCGCTCCATCGGCGGCTTCGACAGCTCCTCGATGTGGTTGTCGTCGCGCCTGCGGGGAAACTCCATCGGCACGTCGGGGCCCTGATCGACCTCCTCGAGCCATGCCGGGGGCTGGTATCGGGCTGACCGCTGTGGTCGAGCTTCGGCCGCGGGGCGCTCGATCGCGTCGAGGACCCCCGTCTCGTGCTCCTCCGAGGCCCCGCGCACCTCGCCGAGCTCGTCCTCGAGATCGACGATCTCACGGCCGAGCGATCCTGGATCCGCGGCGGGCCGCGCGGGCCCGTCCGCGGTCCTCGCCGCACTGATCTCCGGCTCGGGATCCGCCTCGAAGCGCTCGAACGCCTCGGCGGAGTCGTGCTCGCCGGTCGCCGGCTCGAGGTCCCACTCGGTGTTGGAGCCGCGAATGACCGGACTCTCGCCGACGCTGACGCCGTCGGCGAGCAGCATCTCGTCGGCGGCGGCGCGGAGGTCGCTGCCGAGCTCGCCGGTGACTCCACGGCGCAAGATCGTCCTCAGGAGGCCTTCGATCGCGGTGGCGATCTGAGACGGCGAGGTCTGGCTCTGGCCGGCAGGCTCCCCGCTCCAGAGCTCGCGCTCGAGCTCGATCGCCTGCTCCACGGTCCGCTTGGTCGCGGCCCTGTCGCTCGCGTCAGTGGCGAGCGCGGCCACCCGCATCGGCAGGCCGACGCCGGCCGGCCCCTCGCCGTCGAGCAGGAAGCGAAGCCCGAGGAGATGGTCATTGAGCGCGTCGATCGCGCCCCTGCGATCGAGCCCGCTCTCGAAGCGGAGTAGCGCCCGTCGCAGGCGCGAGACCCGCTTCGGATGGACTGAGACCGTGCGGGCCAGGTCGATCAGGGCCGGGATCTCCTCCTCGGTCAGCCGGTAGCCGCCGGAGCGGGGGCTGCCGGCGCCGGTCGCGATCCGTCGCCACCGGTCCCCGGCGATTCGAACCCAGCCGTGGGGGCCGAGACCGACGCCCCCCGCCTTGTGCAGCCTCAGGGTGGTGATGACCCGCTCGAAGGTTCGCGCGACGCGCTCGCCGGCGCCGGCGAGGCCGCCGTCGGGGTCGAGCGCGATCCGGGCGCTGATCACGAAGTTCGGCTCCCAGTCGGCGCCGGCCGGGCCGTCGCTGCGGGCCGCCTCCGGAGGCACGTCGACGGTGTCGGCGCGGACGATCGCGGCACCCGTCAGGTCGATGCGGGAGGTCGGCGCAACGAAGCCGATCAACGGCACGATCGCCTCGACCTCGCCAACCTCGGGCTCGGCGCACTCCTCGAGCTCGTTAAGTGCCGCCGCAAACCGATCGTCGTCGATCTCGAAATCCGAGCAGCCGTCCCAGAGGCGCGCGAGGAAGTAGGTGACCGCAAGCGTCGCCCGCTCAACCGCGTCCGCGGGGGGAGCGATTCCGGCCTCCTCGAGATAGCTGGCGGCGATGTCGCTTCGGCGCATCGTCTCGGTCGCCTCCCGGAAGCTCTCGAGCTCGCGCAGCTCGGCGGCGTTGTCGCGAACGAACTTCGCCGTCAGCGGACGGTACTGACAGAAGCCGATCGCGTCGCCCGGCTCGGCGATCTCGTAGGGGATCTCCTGACCACCGTCAACGATCTCGGCGAAGACCGCCGCTGCGTCACGGGACAGGTTGGTCAGGATGTGTCTGAGATGGAGGTCGCGCACGACGTCGGTCTTCGCCCGGACACGGCACGATCCTGCCAGGCGGGCGACGATCGACGTTCTGCAACTTTCCTTGCGCCTTATGCGCAGCCGATAGGGCTGCGGAGGGGCGGCTCAGGCGGAGGCGGCAACCGGCTCGGCGTCGGCTGCGGGCTGATCGTCCCGGCAGAGCCAGCGACGCCCGTACTCCCGCATGTCGTCGATCAGGGGTGCGAGGTCACGACCCATGTCGGTGAGCGCGTACTCGACCCGCGGCGGCACCTCCGGGTAGGTGTGGCGCTCGACCACTCCCTGCTCCTCTAGTGCTCGCAGCCGCAGCGACAGCGTCCGCGGGCTGATCCCCTCGAGCGAGCGCTCGAGCTCGCAGAATCGGCGGCTGCCGTCGGCGAGGTCGCGGATCACCAGCAGCGTCCACTTGCCGGAGACGATCTCGGCACACGCGCAGACGGGGCAGTTGTCGCTCTTGCTCATGCTCATCGGTTGGCTCCCGCGGCGGGCTCCAGCGCACAACGCGAAACCCTCGCAGACAGGAGGATAACGCATACTTCACGAACTGAAGTAAAGGCCCGACCACGAGTGGCCCGCAGCCGGGATCAGCCGTTGTTGGGCCCGTCGGGCCGGAACTCCGAGAGCCGGTCCACGTCCCCCCCGGGGGGGCGTGGCGGCGGCGGAACGCTCTCCACGGTGCCGGGGTCCGGCAGCGCCGGGTCGCGAGCTCCGCCGTTCCAGGGCGGCACAGCGTCGGGGCTGGGGCTGTGGTCGGCTCCCACCTGGCCGGGGCCGGACAACTCCACCGGGGGCTCGGGCGGGGCGGGAGGTTCGGGCGGGGAGGTCGGCCCGCTCTCGTGCAGGTGCCCCGAGGCACCGTTCTCGGTGTAGGCCTCACCTGGCCCGACCGACTGGCCCACGGGCGGCAGCGGCGAGGGCGCTACGTGCTCGGCGGGCTCGACCACGTCCGCCGCATTCGCGTAGGGCTCCGGCTGCGGGAGCGGAGTCGGCTCGGCGGGTGCCGGAGGCTCGCCGGCAGCGGGCGCGGACTGCGGCTTCTCAGCGGTGAGCTGGCTCAGGTCGCTGGCGGCCCGGCCGGAGGAAGCGAGCATCAGCTTGAAGTCGTGCGGGCTCGAGGCGTACTCCATCGCGACTGCCTCGTCGACGGTTCCAGCGGTCACCTCCTTGAGCAGGGACTGATCGAAGGTCTGCATCCCGTAGTACTCGCCCTCACCGATCACCTGACTGATCTTGCCGGTCTCCGCCGGGTTCAGGATCAGATCCTGGACGCGACCGGTAACGACGAGGATCTCGCTGGCGGCGACGCGACCGCGACCGTCCCTGGTCGGCACGAGGCGCTGGGAGATCGCGCCCTTGAGCGTCGCTGCCAGCATCACCCGCGCCTGCTGCTGCAGGTGCGGCGGGAAGAAGTCGATGATCCGGTTGATCGTCTCGGTCGCATCCAGGGTGTGCAGCGTCGAGAGCACCAGGTGGCCGGTTTCGGCCGCGCTCAGCGCCGTGCGCACCGTCTCCTCGTCGCGCATCTCGCCGACAAGGATCACGTCCGGGTCCTGACGGAGGACGCGCTTCATGGCTCGCGAGAAGCTCTTGGTGTCGAAGCCGACCTCACGCTGATTGATGATCGAGCGCTTGTCGCGATGGAGGTACTCGATCGGATCCTCGAGCGTGATCACGTGATGCGAGTACTTCGAGTTGATGTGGTCGATCATCGCCGCGAGCGTCGTCGACTTACCCGACCCGGTGGTCCCGGTCAGCAGGATGATCCCGCGCTGCTCGTCGGCCAGCTCGCGGATCACCGGCGGCAGGCCGAGGTCCTCGATGGTTCGCACCTGGAAGGGGATCGCACGGCAGACGATCGACACCGCGCCCCGCTGGCGAAAGGCGTTGACGCGAAACCTCGAGACGCCCTCGAGCTGGTAGGAGAAGTCGGCCTCCCCGTCCTCGGCGAACTCCTCCCGGGTCCGATCGCTGTCGATCAGCTTGCGCAGCGCGGCCTCGGTCTGCTCGGAAGCGAGCGGGCCGAATCCGTCGATCGGCCGCAACTCGCCGTGAATCCGCGCCATCGGCGGGGATTCGATCTTCACATGGAGGTCAGAGCCCTCGTTCTCGACCACATAACGAAGGCAATCGTCGATCTCGAACTGCATCAGCAGCTATATCGGCGGTTCTCCCGAGGTCTTGAGCCGCGTCGCCCGCTATTCACAGTGGCCGCCCGTTGAACGCGGATCGCGACCGGCGATTCCGCTGCACGAACGCAGGCCGTCGAGCCGCGAGGTCAACTCGGAGCGTTCCGCTCCGGCCGAGAACCCCGGCGGCGGAACCAGGTTCTCGAGCTGAAACGGATCCGAGCGCAGGTCGTAGGACTCGTAGACGAGGCCGTCCTCGCAGCGCCCCGTGACCGGGTCGGGGACCGCGGAGCTCTCGATCAGGACCGCCTCGGTCGTGCGGACCGCCCGGAAGGCGCAGGCGGTGCTGCGAGTATCGCGACTGGTGTCCTGCATCTCGATCAGCACCGCGCGCCGCTCGAGAGCGCCGGTCCGACCGCGGAGGGCCGGCAGCAGCGAGCGTCCGTCGAGCGTCCGGCAGCGGTCACCACGGCAGGCGGCGGCGCCCGCCAGATCGATGATCGTCGCCGGGACGTCGATCTCGGCGGCCTGCGCGTCGACCGCTGCAACCGAAGGACGGTGATTCCGCGGCGGCCGGATCACCAGCGGCGTTCGAATCGCCTCCTCCCATGGGCGCGCCTTGCCGTCGCGGATCCGGTGCTCGCCGAAGAAGTAGCCGTTGTCGGTGAGGAAGACGAAAGCGGTATTCCGCAGCTCGCCGGCCCGCTGGAAGCTCTGGACGACGCGGTCGATGCCCCGATCGACGCCTGCGACCGACTCGAGCGTGCAGCGATAGCGGCGGTCGAGCTTGGCCAGCTCACCGGCATCGAGCTGCGGCCGCCGCGCGAAGGCGGGCTTGTCGGAGATGTCGGCCTCGTTGAAGGACGGGACCCTTGGGGCGCCGATGCCCGAGACTGTCCCGCGGTCCCGCGGGGCCGGCTCCGGCGCGCCGATGCAGCGGCTGACGCCGACCCCGTTCGTGTACCGCGCCCCGACGTGCGGCGCGAAGTAGTCGAGCTGCAGGAAGAGCGGTCGCCGGCCACCGACCTGCTCGGAGACCCAATCCGTGCTCGCCTCGGTCATCACCCGGGTCAGGTGGTCCCGCGGCCGGGTCCCCCGGTAGACGGTGCGGCCGTCGGTGGAGAGCCTGTAGTCGTAGTAGCGCCGCGGCTCGAGCTGGGTTAACCACCGTCCCCAGCCGGGCGCCGGCCGGCTGCCGCGGAGCCCCTCGTAGCCGTGCAGCCACTTGCCGAAATGCGCGGTCCGGTACCCGGACTGCCGAAGCCAGACGGGCAGCACGTTGCGCGGTCCCCGAAGCGCTCCGTAGCCGGGGCTGTTGCTGAGCACGCCGTGGTTGTGCGGGTACTGCCCGGTCAGCAGGGTCGCGCGGGAGGGACAGCAGAGCGGTACGTTGACCACCGCGTCGGTGAAGCTGGTCCCGGGGTCCACGAGCCGGCGGAAGGTCCGCGGCATGTAGTCGCGCTGGAACGTGCTCAACGGCTGATCGTCGGAGGTGATCAGCACGATGTTCGGTCGCGGCTGCGCCCGCTTCGCCTCCGCGGGAGCCGGCGGCCCCACCGCCAGCGCCGCAACCAGCAATACCCCTACGACCCCGCGCATCACCCGCAGGCTACCGTCGCCGCGCCCCCACACGGCGCCGGAGCGTCGCGGGTAAGGCCGCAGCGAGCGCCGCATAGCAACGCTATGCAAGCGAGCGAGAACGCAGCCCGCCGGTCTCCTGACGAGCGCCGGAGCGTCGCGGGTAAGGCCGCAGCGAGCGCCGCATAGCAACGCTATGCAAGCGAGCGAGAACGCAGCCCGCGGCGCTCCGGTGCCGTCAGGCGACTTCGCGGAGCTTCTGGGCCTCTGCCAACGTCTGCAGCTTCTTCAGGCTCTGGTTCTCGATCTGCCGGATCCGCTCGCGGGTGACGTTGAACGTCCGGCCGACCTCATCGAGCGTGCGCGGGTGCTCGCCGCCGAGCCCGTAGCGAAGCTCGAGCACGCGTCGCTCACGGTAGGAGAGGTTCTCGAGCGCCTCTCGCAGCGCCTCCTTGGTCAGCAGGTCCGCCGCCCGGTCGAACGGAGACTCGGCCTTCTCATCGGCGATGAACTGGCCGAACTCGGATTCCTCCTCGTCGCCGACCGGCTTCTCGAGCGAGACAGGAGCCTGGGCGGACCGCTTGATCGAGTCCACCTCCTCGGGCTCGATGCCGGTGACGTCGGCGATCTCCTCAGGGGTCGGCTCGCGACCGAGCTCGGTGACCAGCTTGCGCTCAGCGCGCCCGATCTTGTTCAGCTTCTCGACGACGTGAACCGGGATCCGGATCGTCCGCGCCTTGTCGGCGAGGGCACGGGCGATCGCCTGGCGAATCCACCAGGTCGCGTAGGTCGAGAACTTGAAGCCCTTGCGGTAGTCGAACTTCTCGGCCGCCCGGACCAGGCCGAGCGTTCCCTCCTGGATCAGGTCGAGAAACGGGAGCCCCTGGTTGCGGTAGTTCTTCGCGATCGAGACGACCAGCCGCAGGTTGGACTCGACCATCTTCTCCTTCGCGGCGAGGTCGCCGCGCTCGATTCGCTTCGCGAGCTCGACCTCCTCGGCCGCAGTCAGCAGACGGACCTTGCCGATGTCCTTGAGGAACAGCTGCAGGCTGTCCGTGGTCATGTCGGGCTTGAGGTCGATCGCGGTCTTCGTGCGGCGCTTTCCGCGCTTGCCGTCGTCACGCTCGGGCTGGCTGGCCTGGGCCGGATCGACGTCCTCGACCAGCTCGATGCCGGACCGCTCGAGGTGGCCGTAGAGCTCCTCGATGTCCCCTTCGTCGACGTCCACCTCCGCGACCGCGGTGGCGATCTCGCCGAAAGTGAGCACCCCGACCTGCTGGCCCTTGGCCAGCAGGTTCTTCACCTCTTCAAGTTCCTGAAGCTCAGCTACAAGCATTCGTGTCTTCGTGCTCCGTTTCTGCGTTGATCTTGGCCGGACCTCCACCGCCGTACCCGGCTGTTTCCGTCGGCAAGGGAGTTATCGGGCACCCGAGGGTCCGAGTTGAGCTTTTCGCACCAAAAGAGCGGATCCGACCGGTCCGCTCCGTCCCGTGCTCGCCCCGATGTGCTGTTTCGAGAGCTATTGCTGTGCGCAGTCTACTTACTATATTTTCTGAAGTCAAGGCGATGGCGGTCCCGAGAACCCGCTATTTGGGGAGATTCCGCGCCGCTCGGGCTGTGCCCGGGCGGCGGGGTCCCACTGGTCGATAAACACGGGGACGGGCCGTTGGTTACGGTGAACGGGTGGAATCGGATGCGAACGTCAGCGAAGACCGCTGAAATGGACCGATGAGCGACCCCGACCAGACCTCTTCGGGACCGGCGCTCGGCGACCAGGGTGAGCCGGGCGCGAGCGTCTTCGGCAGCCTTCCCAGGACCCGTCCCGCAGTCCGCAGTCCACGCCGCGCAGCATCGGTCACCGCAGGCCTAGCGCCGGAGACCGAGGAGCCCGACGCGCAGCCGCGCGGGCGTGAGGCGGAGGTGGAGGCGCTGGCCCGCGCCGGGATCTCGTTCGCCGGTGAGGCTGCGACGCTGGGCTTCCGGATCGCGGGGCGGGCCGCCGCGGCCCTGCGGAACGCCGTCGAACGACGGTGAGCGGCGGGAGCGCCCGGCGGTCTCTGGCGGCCTTCTGGCAGAGGGCCTACAAGGAGAACATCACCGGAATGGCGGCGATGGTCGCCTACAACCTGATGCTCTCCGTGTTCCCGTTCGCGCTGCTGGTCCTCTTCATCTTCGGTCAGATCCTGCAGAGCGGCGACATCGAGTCGACCGTACTCCGCGACCTGGAGGAGCTGTTCCCGTCGACCGAGCAGGACAAGCTGCAGTCGGCACTCGATCGCGTACAGGACAGCTCGACCGAGATCGGCATCGTCGCAGTCGTCGCCGGCCTCTGGATCGGCTCCTCGTTCTGGGGAGCGATGGACACCGCCTTCTGCCGGATCTACCACGTCGAGTGCCGGGGCTGGCTGGAGCAGAAGCGCTTCTCGCTGATCATGCTCGCAGTGGTCACCGTCTTCCTCGCCGCGAGCGTCGCGATCCCCGTGCTCGAGACCCTCGTGCTGACCGGAGTCGACGACCTGCCGTTCGGGCTGTCTAGCCTCGATTGGATCGCCAACCTGCTGCTGATCGGCGGCAGCGCAGCGATCACCTTCGCGATCCTCAGCGTGATCTACTCGACAGTGCCAAAGGGCCGGATCCCCTGGCGCGGGGTCTGGCCGGGGGCGCTGTTCGTGACGATCGCCGGCGGACTCGCCAACGTCCTCTTTCCGGCCTACCTCGTCAACCTCTCGACGATCGGGGAGTTCGGCCGGATCGTGAGCTTCGTCCTCGTCGGGTTGATCTGGTTCTACGTGCTCGCTCTCGGGCTGCTGGCCGGCGCTGTGATCAATGCGCTCCGCTACGAGCTCCATGACACCGGCACCGTCCGCGGCATGACCGCCGACTTCGCATCCCGTGACCTGGGTGAGGAGCAGGCCGGCGATTGGGAGCCGCAGCAGAGCGACTCGCCGGACCGCGCCTAGGCTGGCGCGCAGCTATGGCGGACGAGGCCGAGATCCACCTGCTCCCGGACCCAGTCGGCGCGCCCGCGGGCGCCGACGGGCCGGTCCGCTCGGTTCAGGCCGCGGCGATCAGCCTGCCGCTCGCCTATCTCGAGCGCAGCTGGAGCGCCGAGTACCTGGAGCGGCTGGCGCGGGCCTACTGGGCGTACCTGGAGCGGATCTCGCTCGGCGCCCTGCGGGTGATCTACGAACCGCACTCGCGGACGGTCGTGCTGCTGACGCGGCGGCTGCCGTTGCTGCGGTTTCGCGCGCCGAGCTACGAGATGGCCCCCGGGCTCGGACAGGTGACCTGGCCGATCGAGCGTGGCGTCTTGGTCGCGCCGGCCGGACGTGGGCGCGGCTGGCTGCGGATCTCGATCCGTCGGGTCGAGGACCCAACGGTGCCTGCGGGTCGTGCGCTCGTGCGAGTCGCGGCCGAGGTCGCGAACTTCTACCCAGGGCTCCGCCTCAGCGGCCCGCTGGCCCGGCTCGGAACCTGGATCTACAACCAGACCCAGGCTCGGATCCATCGGCTCGTGACGAACGGCTTTCTGCGCTCTCTCGCCCGGCTCGAGCTGCCTCCGTCACGGGTCGGAGCGCTGAGCGAGCCCGCCGGGCCGGCGACGGGAAGCGACTGATCGGATGAGCGGCACCACAGCCTGGGTGCTGGGCGATCAGCTCGCCGCCCGAAACGCGGCGCTCGACGGCGCCGACCGGGTGCTGATCATCGAGTCGCGGGCGAAGCTCGGCGCGCTCCGCTTCCACCGCCAGAAGCTCCATCTCGTCCTCTCCTCGATGCGGCGCTTCGCCGCCGAGCTTCGTGAGCGGGGGCTCGAGGTCGACTACGTCCAGGCCGAGTCGTTCCGAAGCGGGCTGGCCCGGCATCGCGAGCGCCACTCCCCGGAGCGAGTTCGGACGCTGGAGCCACAGAGCCGAGCCGGGCGGGCGCTGGCGGCGCGGGAGGGCGTCGAGCTGGTCCGCGGAACGCTGTTCCTCACCCACCCCGACCAGTTCGAGGATTGGGCCAACGGCCGCAAGCTGCTGCGAATGGAGGCCTTCTACCGCGCCCAGCGCCGGCGCCTCGGGGTGTTGATGGAAGGCAGCGAGCCGGTCGGGGGGCGCTGGAACTTCGACCTCGAGAATCGCGAACCGCCGCCCGCGGACCGCTCCCCGCCAGAACCCTTTCGACCTCGCGAGGACTCGTTCGACGCGGAGGTCAGGGCCGAGCTCGACGAGCTCGGGCTCGACACCTTCGGCGAGGACGGCCCGCGGCTCTACGCGGGATCCGCGGCCGAGGCGAAACGGGCCCTCGCTCAGTTCGTCGAGACGCGGCTCGCCGAGTTCGGCGCCTATCAGGACGCGATGATCGAGGGCCAGCGGTTCATGTGGCACTCACTGCTGTCCGGGGCTCTCAACCTCGGCCTGCTCGATCCGATCGACTGCGTCACGGCGGCCGAGGGCGCCTATCACGACGGCGCCGCAGCGCTCGCCTCGGTCGAGGGATTCATCCGCCAGATCATCGGCTGGCGGGAGTTCGTCTGGGGCCTCTACTGGCACCAGGGGGCGCGCTGGCAGCGGATGAACGCTCTCCGCGCCCGGCGCTCCCTTCCGGAGGCGCTGTGGAGCGGCCGGACGGAGATGCGGTGCGTCGCCGACGCGGTCGAGGGGGTCGCCGAGACGGCTTACGCCCACCACATCCAGCGACTGATGGTGCTCGGGAATCTCGTCCTGCTGGCCGGGATCGAGCCGCGCGAATGCCGAGACTGGTTTCAGGCTGTCTTCATCGACGGCTACGAGTGGGTGATGGACCCGAACGTGCTCGGCATGGCCACCTACGCCGACGGCGGCGTGATGGCGAGCAAGCCGTACGCAGCGAGCGGTCGCTACATCGACCGGATGTCGAACCACTGCCACTCCTGCCGCTACCGACCCGACCGCAGGACGGGTGAGGAGGCCTGCCCGTTCTCCGCCATGTACTGGGACTTCCTCGAGCGCAATCGCGATCGGCTGGGCGACAACCATCGCCTCGGCTTCGCCTACGCCAACCTCGAGCGGATCGGTCCGGAGGAGCTGAGGCGGATCCGGTCCCGGGCCCGAACGGCCCGCAGGGAACTCGGGGCACGCTAGCCGCCAGGATGGCCGCCGGCGATCGATTCGAGCGGCGCCTCAGCGCCCCTCGATCGTATCGACGGCATCCTGCATCGCGGTCTTCAGAGGGGTGGGCTCGATCTCGAAGTGGGCCATGCCGGTGGGGTCGCGCACCACGGTGTCGGTCGTCAGGCCCTCGACCAGCGGGCGGGCGACGCCGGTGTCCACCGGCGTGACGAGGCCGAGCCAGCGGGAGCTGAGGCCCGGGCTGAGGACCGGGACCGAGATCCGCGGACGCGGGCGGATGCCGATCGCCTCGGCGACGGCGTCCATCATCCCCGCGTATGTGGTGACCTCCGGGCCGCCGATCTCGATCGTCGCCCCCAATGCGTAGGGCTCGCGGGCGCCGGCCTGCAGATAGGCGAGCACGTCGGCGATCGCGATCGGCTGGGTCTCGTTCTCGGTCCAGCTCGGCGTCAGCATGAAGGGCAGCCTCTTGACCAGGTAGTAGACGGTGCGGAACGATTCGCTGCCGGCGCCGATCACCGCAATGAAGCGATGCTCAGGAGATTCCAAGATCGGGCTCGGGCTCGGGTTCGCCGTCATCATTTTTCTCCGCCACCTTGGCTACGCTCACCACCCGCTCTTCCGCCTCCAGGTCCATGAGCTTGACGCCCTGGGTGACCCGGCC
>Ga0210084_1000029_pt1 | contig 16385 bp, 17 predicted proteins | sample China_Galinas_Co_3_FD_184863 | JGI IMG/M metagenome (GOLD analysis project Ga0210084, IMG submission 184863) | Wetland microbial communities from San Francisco Bay, California, USA, that impact long-term carbon sequestration -... | ecosystem: Environmental > Aquatic > Marine > Wetlands ... | reverse complement strand
ATCACTTGCCTGGTGTTTTTTATCTTTTTCTTCCTGGTGGAACTAAGGTTTGATCACCCCCTGGTGGACCTGACCCTTTTTAAAAATCCGCTGTTTGGGATTAACCTGTTCAATGGCTTTATTTCTTTTGTTTCAATCGGGGGAGTGTTTATCTTGATGCCCTTTTACCTGGAGAATGTGTTGAAGTTCCATCCGCTGCAGGTGGGTCTTATCCTGGCGGTTCTTCCCGTGGCCGGGGGCATTGTCAGCCCATTTTCCGGGATATTATCGGACCGCTTCGGAACTCGCCCGATTGCCGTGCTGGGTCTGCTGATCATGGTGTTAGGATATTTCGGGCTGACAACATTAGATGCGGAAACCACCACACTGGAATATATATTAAAATTTATACCTATCGGCCTGGGAATGGGGATATTTCAATCCCCTAATAATAGTGCGATTATGGGAGCGGCCCCCGGTAATAGACTGGGTTTGGTTTCCAGTTTACTGCCGGTTACCCGCACGTTGGGAAATTCTTCCGGTATCGCTGCAATCGGTGCTTTTTGGGCCAGCCGCATGGCCTTCTATGCCGGCCCCTATATGACCAAGGACCTGGCCCGGGTCCCTGTCCAGGCCCAGGTAAATGCACTGCAAGAAACTTTTTTAGGGGTTGCCCTGTTTACGACTATCTCTCTGATCTTAGCTGTCGGGGTGTTATTTATCGGTAGAGAACGACATAAAATCTGAATTAATCTGCCCCCGGCGGCCAGGGGGAACGCGCATGGCGCATGGCGCATGGCGTTAATCCTATTGTTCGCTTTTTGCCCCGCGCCATACGCTTTGCGCTTTGCGCGCATCCTCCCGAAAAAGCTTTTTATTTTTCTTGACAAAATAAAAATCTATGATTATAATAGGGCTTAACAATTAATTATTAACGATTGGCAATGCCGTAGTGGCGGAATTGGCAGACGCAACGGACTCAAAATCCGTCGAGGAATTGCCCTCGTGAGGGTTCGAGTCCCTCCTCCGGCAGTTGTTCTTTGGCTGATAAGACAAATGAACTTAAACGACAAATCCACGTGCCAGCGTATTCGTCATCAATCCCCCTTTATTAATAAAGGGCGGAATTGCTTTTATACAGCGGATGATGTTCCTTTTTAACAATACAAATATAACTATGGGTCAAAAGGCCGGATATTTAAAAGTATGGGAGTATAGAGAATACAATAACAAATACCCGGTAACCGGGAGCGTATTTTATGGTTGACAACCAATTGGTGTGCCACGAAGGTAAAGTTGTGGGTTTTGGTACAACGGACGGTACCGTTCGGGTAAAAATTCTTTCCCGCTCCGCCTGCGCCCAATGCCATGCCAGGGGGATGTGCGCCGCCCTGGAAATGGAAGAAAAAATTATCGATACGGTCCCGGTATCTCAAGACCCCTTGCAAATGGGGGATACGGTTGTTGTGACGATGGAAGAAAAATTGGGGTGGAAGGCGGTATTTTACGGATTTTTTCTTCCTTTTATCGTTATGGCTGCTGTTCTATTTGTTTCCTATGCCCTGGGCAGCGGTGAAATCCAGGCCGCCCTTTATGGCATTGGCAGTTTGATACCATACTATTTATTACTCTATGTATTCCGAAAAAAAATTGAGAAAGATTTTATATTTAAAGCAGAGAAAAAAAATGGAAATAAGAAAGAGGTGATATAGTGAATCTATTAATCCTATATTCGGTTCTTATTTTAGGGGCTGTAGCCGCCGGTGCCGCGATGATTCTTTTCGTAGTGGCTAAAAAATTCAAGGTGGATGAAGACCCTCGAATCGATGAGGTATTGGACCTTCTTCCCGGGGCCAACTGCGGCGGCTGCGGGTATGCCGGGTGCCGGGCCCTTGCCGAAGCCCTGGTAAAAGCCGCGGACGCGGGAGATATTTCCGCCCTGTTTTGTCCGCCCGGGGGCAGTGAAACCATGTCTGCCGTAGGAAAGTTCCTGGGAGTTGAAGCGGCGGAATTAGCGCCCACGGTTGCGGTGGTGCGCTGCGGCGGGACCCGGGAAAAAGCACCGGCAAAACTGAAATATGATGGTCCTGTCAAATGCGCCCTGTCCCACAGCTTATTCACCGGCGAAAACAACTGTCCTTATAGATGCCTGGGATTGGGCGACTGCGTGAAAGCCTGTAATTTCGGTGCAATTCATATTAACGAGGAAACCAGCCTGCCGGAAGTGGTCGAAGAAAAATGCACGGCCTGCGGCGCCTGTGTCAAAGCCTGCCCCAGGAATATTATCCAACTCCGGCCTAAAGGGAGAAAAGGACGACGGGTGTGGGTCAACTGCATGAACAAAGAAAAAGGCGCCGTGGCTGGAAAAAATTGTAAAGCCGCCTGCATCGGCTGCGGTAAATGTGTCAAAGAATGCCCGGAAAAAGTCCGGGCTTTTACCCTCAAAGATAACCTGGCTTATATTGATCCCGACAAATGTATTGCCTGTGGTAAGTGTATTTTAGTATGCCCTACCGGCGCCATCACCGCCACCTTTACTCCCCCGAAACCTAAACCCAAGCCACAATCAAAACCAAAACCCCAATCCCAGGAGGTCCCCCAATGAAGCTGAGAACCTTTAAAAAGGGCGGTGTCCATCCCCCGGAAAATAAACTATCGGCCAATGTTCCTATACGGGAATTAGGACTTCCTGACCAAGTAAGCATTCATATGGCCCACCACCTGGGTGCACCGGCAGTTCCTATTGTTGAAAAAGGGGACAAAGTCAAAGTGGGGACTTTAATTGCCCGAAAAGGGCAGGCGTTTATTTCCGCCAACATCCACTCCTCTGTCTCCGGTACTGTTCTTAAGATAGATGATGTGACCGGGGGCAGCGGTTACAGGAGTAAAGCCGTTATAATCAAAGTAGAAGGTGATGAATGGGAAGAGAGTATCGACCGGTCTAAAGAGCTGGTTGAAGAGATAAAACTAACGCCTGGAGAAATTTTGAAAAAAATCGAGGAAATGGGAATTGTGGGGCTTGGCGGTGCCACTTTTCCGTCTCATATTAAATATATGGTGAGTGATCAACGGCCGGCCGATACACTGGTAATCAATGGCGTGGAATGCGAACCTTACCTTACTTCAGACTATCGATCGATGCTGGAACGTCCGGATGAGATATTGGTGGGTATCCAGGTGATGATGAGAGCAGGAAAAGTCAATCGGGCCATGATGGGTATCGAAGCCAATAAACCCGATGCCATCGAACTTTTGCAAACCAAAGTCCAAAAATATCCGGGAGTGGAGGTGGTGCCTTTGAAAGTCAAGTATCCCCAGGGCGCGGAAAAACAGTTGATCAAAGCGCTGCTGAACCGGGAAGTCCCCAGCGGTAAGCTTCCCCTGGATGTAGGGGTTATCGTCAATAATGTGGGGACCACCCTGGCGATATACGAAGCCGTACAAAAAAACAAGCCCCTGATCGAGCGGGTCGTTACCATGACCGGTAAAAAACTCAAAAAAACAGGGAATTTTTTGGTCAGGGTGGGTACGCCTACCACGATGCTGTTAGAAGCACTGGGTGAAGAGATACCGGAAGGTACGGCCAAGATCATCCGCGGCGGTCCCATGATGGGAAAAGCCTTGAATTCGATAGACATTCCCATAACCAAAGGTACCTCCGGTATTATTCTTATGGATAAAAGCGAAGTGCCGCGCCGGGAACCTCAAACCTGCATCCGCTGCGCCAAATGCATCAGCGTCTGTCCCATGGGACTGGAACCTTATTTACTGGAGAAATTAGCAAAAATAGATGACTTTGAAGGCTGTGAAGCTGAAGCTGTTGCCGACTGCATCGAATGCGGCTCTTGCAGTTATACCTGTCCGGCCGCACTCCCACTGTTGGACTATATCCGCTACGGGAAAACCAATGTCATGCGTTTGCAGAGGGAAAGGAGGCAAAAATGATTAATAACAACCGGCTGGTGGTTTCATTTTCCCCCCATGAGAAAGGAGAACTGGAAATCGAAAAAATAATGTGGGGTGTGGTTATTGCCCTGGTGCCCGCATTTGCCGCATCCGTGATTTTCTATGGATTTCATGCCCTCCGGGTGGTGGTTTTGACCTTGATATTTTGCATTGGCATTGAATATCTTATCCAAAAATTCATCTTAAAAGTAAAAGTTACCGCTTTTGACGGCAGTGCAGCTATAACCGCTTTGCTGTTGGCGTTTAATGTCCCCGCCGGTGTTCCCTGGTGGCAATTGTTGGCCGGTTCGATTATGGCCATTGGGGTAGCCAAAATGACTTTTGGCGGATTGGGAAAGAACCCGTTTAATCCCGCCCTGGTGGGCAGGGCCTTTATGTTAGCCAGCTTTCCCGTGCAAATGACCACCTGGCCCGTTCCTGTGCAAAATTTATGGAACCTGGGGGCCGATGCCGTTACCTCCGCCACTCCCCTGGGAATCCTTAAAGAAGGTGTAAGAATGGGGAAAACCGTCACCCAGTTGGCCGGAGATTTACCCAATTATGTTGATATGCTTATCGGCAATATCGGGGGATGTATTGGTGAAATTTCCGTAATAGCCATCTTAATTGGTGGTATTTATATGCTGGCCCGAAAGATAATCACCTGGCATATTCCTGTGTTTTATTTGCTCTCCCTGGCTGGATTTACCGGTGTATTTTGGTTAATTAATCCTGACAAATACGCGGACCCGTTGTTTCATATCCTGGTGGGCGGCGCCATGTTAGGGGCGTGGTTTATGGCTACCGATATGGTCACCGGCCCCATGTCTATCAAGGGCCAGATCATTTTTGCTCTAGGAGGGGGTATCCTTTGCGGAGCGATTCGACTTTTCGGTTCCTATCCCGAGGGCTGTTCTTATTCTATCCTGGTGATGAATGCCTTTGTTCCCCTTATTGATAAATATGTCAAACCCAAACGGTTTGGTACGGAGGTGAATTATGGCAAATAAGAAAAAATTGCCCTCCACGTTTCCCAATATGCTTATTGTTTTGACTGTAGTGGCCCTGGTCTCCGCATTGGCGTTGGCATTTACTTATACCGCCACCAAAGATGCCAGGGAACTGGCAAAACTTAAAAAAACATTGAAGGCCCTGGAAAAAGTACTGCCGGAATTTAACAACCAACCCAATGATGAAAAATACAGCGTCAGCGGTTATGAAGAATTGGAATTCTACCCGGCCAAAAAAGATGGGAATCGAGTGGGAACAGCCATAAAAACCTACTCGGATGCAGGTTTTGGTGAAAGAATTTGGATCATGGCGGGTTTTGATACCAACAATAAAATTATTAATACCTGGGTGGTGGAGCAGAAAGAGACCCCGGGTTTGGGAACCAAAATGAAGGATGCCAAATTTAGAGATCAATTCAGTGGGAAAGACCCGGCCACCTTTAAGATAGAAGTAAAAAAAGATGGTGGTGATGTCGATGCCATCACTGCTGCGACTATTTCCTCCAGGGCTTTTTGTGAAGCTTTAGAGCGGGCCTATTTAGCCCTTACCAAAGGAGAAAAGCAATGAGTTTTGGAAAAGAGTTATACCGGGGGATTATCAAAGAGAACCCGGTGTTGGTGTTGTTGTTGGGTATGTGTCCCACCTTAGCGGTAACAGGTTCTGCCATCAATGGGTTGGGTATGGGCGCTGCTGCTGCGGTTGTACTTTTGAGTTCCAATGTTGTGATTTCACTGCTAAAGAATCTTATCCCGGACAAAGTGCGCATCCCGGTGTTTATCGTGGTTATTGCCAGTTTTGTCACCGTTATTGACCTGGTCATGGCCGGGTATACGCCGGAGCTCCATGAGGAACTGGGGATATTTATTCCTTTGATCGTAGTGAATTGCATTATCTTAGGACGCGCCGAAGCTTTTGCTTCCAAGAATAAACTCCTGGACTCGCTGGTAGATGGAGTTGTCATGGGATTGGGTTTTACCATTGCCTTAACGGTGTTGGGGAGTATCAGGGAAATATTAGGGGCCGGTTCGATCTTTGGTTGGAAATTTGTTTCTGAAGAGGCTTCTACGGTATTGTTATTTATCCTGCCCCCGGGTGCTTTTATTGCATTGGGGTTTCTCATTGCGGTTGTCAATAAGCTAGCAAAGCAGAAGGCATAGTCAATAGGGAGGTGAGCATATGGAATTTGTAATTATTATTATTGGCGCGATATTTGTGAACAACATTGTTTTGAATCAATTCCTGGGCATTTGTCCTTTCCTGGGGGTGAGTACCCGGCTGAGCACAGCCACCGGGATGGCGGCGGCAGTGACTTTTGTCATGACTTTAGCCACCCTGGTTACTTACCTGGTCCAGGTAATCCTTCTCAAGCCTTTAAAAATAGAATTTTTACAAACAGTTTCATTTATTTTGGTAATAGCGGCGTTGGTGCAGATGGTGGAGTTGATTTTAAAAAAAGTCAGTCAGCCTCTTTACCAGGCATTGGGTGTTTATCTGCCGTTGATTACCACCAACTGTGCAATTATGGGGGTAGCGTTGTTGGTATTTAAGAAGAATTATAGCCTGGTAGAGAGTGTTGTATTTGCGATTGCCACGTCTATCGGGTTTGGATTGGCGTTGGTAATTTTTGCCGGGATCCGGGAGAGGTTAGAGCTTTATGAAATACCTGAAGGCATGAAGGGTGCGCCTATTGCATTGATTACTGCCGGATTGTTGTCATTGGCTTTTATGGGCTTTTCCGGGATGGTCTAGAATCATAAAATAAATTGGCCCACGAATTACACGAATTACCACGAATTGAAACACCCCCTAGGAGCCTGTCCGAGAACTAATTCAAATTATAAATTGTTAATGATAAATTATAAATTATAAATGGAAACTGTGTCCTACGGACCGTTGTATAACCGCCTGCGGCGGGACTTTCGCTCTCCCGTCGCAGGCGACAAAAAAATCTGCCCGAAGGGCATAAATTCCATTTTTAATTTATAATTTCCTATTCTCGGACACCCTCCTGGTGAAAAGTTTTTGCGGGGTCCAGGGGCGGTTTTTTCAAAAAGAGCCCCTGGCCGCCGGAGGCATAAGTAAGGATCACTTCCCAACCGGCATATTATATGATTTTATGTTGATTTGAACCGTCATATTCTAAAACTTCAGATGCTAATAAATTACCTGGCACCTTCATTTTTGCCGTGACATTAACCGTGACCATTATTTAATATTTAGACAATTACTTGATCATCTTAATACTGCCAGGAAAGCTGTCAATATGATTGAAAAGGAATTAAAAAAAGGTTGGACCAAAGAGGCACGGGGGCAAACATTTGAATTGGCTAACGTCCTGGTGGATGCTTTGGTGTCTTTTCTAGAGATAATGCCAAATCCTGTACCGAAAGCTCTACTAACTGCGCTTCGCCAACCGGGATTGCTTACACCGGTGAATGAATTGCCTCCAAACGATTTGGGAATCTGTGGATTAATAGGCAATGTCTGGGAATGGACTTCAACGAAGAACGAAAAAGGTGAACACCTGATTTGCGGCGGTGCCTGGACTGAGGAAAAATATGATCCGGATAAAGAAGAATGGCGGCCCCCGGAATGGCGTGATATTAACCTGGGGTTTCGCTGTGTGTGTGACTGGGATAAGATTTGTGAAGTTAAGGAGCCAGTGGGTCAGTAGGTCAGTGGATCAGTGGGTCAGTGAGGTGGTTAAAGGGCGTAGTAATGAATCTTTTTGGTTTGCTTGGTGTTTAGCAGTAGTTCGGTAAATCAGTAGGGAAGTGCTTGTTAGAACGGTCATTGGTGAGTTAGGTAAGAAGGCAAGACAAAAATTATCGGAAAAGTTGACAAAATGGAATTCTTGTATAATATAATTTACATATAACGAGTGAAAATAATTTTTCAGAGCACAATGGGTTGACAAATCTTACACCACATATTAATATGATAATGTGAATTTGTGGTGTAAAAATGAGTGTTGAATCAAATATCAATTACCTGGATTATGAAATCAAAAGCAATAAGGACAGGATTGCTTTAATGGAAAAATACCTCCGGGAAAATCCTTCTGTTTCAATATACAAAAGAAAAATCAATCAAAGAGTCTATTACTACAAAAAATACAGGAAAGATGGCAAATCGATTTCAGAGTATTTAGGCACAAACAAAGATAATCTAGACGAAGTTTTAGAAACGATTAAGGCAAAAAATTCGGAGCGCAGTAAAGTCAAAGAAAACTGTAAAAGACTTAAAAAGATCAATATTGCGTTAGAAAAGCAGCTAAGAATTGCGAGAAAGGCACACGCCAACACATAAGTAGATAAATGGTTGATATAGAAAGAGAATTCCACTCACTGCTGTTGGCTTTCCAGGAAAACGATGCACTACAACACCTGGTATTAATCGGCAGTTGGGCATTAAAAGTATATGCGGAAAAGATGCAGAAGTAAAAATGATGAAAGATCTGGATGGAGCCAGGGTAGTGGTAGAGTCTATAGGTGATACGGATATAATAAGAGCTGCTGACCGGTATCCGGGAAAATTCAAGAAGCTGTTTGATAAAGGGTGGAAAATTTATAAAGAAAAATTCAAAATTGAAGCGATTATAAAAGACTCAATGAGCTAAATAACTAATCCCCGACTGGCGTGATATTAACCTGGGGTTTCGCTGTGTGTGTGACTGGGATAAGATCGGGGAAGTTAAGGAACCGGTTGATCAGTGAGTCAGTTGGGTGGTTGAGGAGCGTAGTAATGAATCTTTTTGATTTGCCTGGTGTTTAGCAGTAGTTCGGTAAATCAGTAGGGAAATGTTTGTTAGAGCGGTTATTGGTCATAAGTTATTGGTAGTGCCTGAAAGTGCGGTCATTGGTGAGTTAGGTAAGAAGACAAGACAAAAATTATCGGAAAAGTTGACAAAATAGAATTTTTGTATAACATAATTGTTATATAACAAATTTGTTATATAACGGCAGTGTCATGTAAATGGAGGTTGAATAATGAACAGTCCGGGCTTTATCATCGGGAATATCGCTAAAAGAGACGATTTCTGGGATCGAGAAAATGAAATCGAAACAATATGGAAAACCCTTGAAAAAAATAATGTCCTGCTGAAAGCACCAAGAAGATTCGGGAAAACAAGTATAATGAACTATCTCTATGAATCCCCCGAAAGCAATTTTAAAGTGTTTTTCCAGGATACGGAAAGCATAAGAGAACCGGAAGAATTTATCAGTGGAATCGTTTCCATGTTGTTGACCGTTTCATCATTCCGTAAATTATATAAGACAATGACCGGGAAATTAAAAGATTTCATAAAAGGCGTTGAAGTGGGAGTGGGATATGAAGATATGCCGGAGGTAAGAGTAAAAATAAAAGAATCTTTAAGAAAAGATTGGCAAGAGGAAGGGCGAAAGTTGATTTCACATCTTCAAAAGTACAATGGGAAAATCCTTTTTATACTCGATGAACTTCCCGAACTTGTTAAAAATATCAAAAAGAAACGAGATAAAGATACTGCAGTTGAATTTCTCCAGTGGTTTCGTTCCATACGCCAAATGCCTGCACTTTCCCACATAAAATGGCTTGTTGGCGGCTCAATCGGTATTGAACATGTGGTTGAAAAAATCGGGGCAGGAACAAAAACCATTAACGATTTCTCAATAATAAAGGTAGAACATTTTTCGGAAATTGAGGCACGAGGATTTATTAAAGCCCTTCTGAAAACGGAAGCCGGCATACAACGCACCACCAGGTCAATTTTAGACAAATTGATGGACATTATCGGTGCTCCTGTTCCTTATTTTATCCAGGTATTACTCAGCGAATGCCTTTACGAAATGAAGAGACAAAACAAAAAATCTTTAAATGAAGAAATTATTGAAAAAGCTTATTATGAAAACCTCCTGGGACCGGCAAACAGAAGTTATTTCCAACATTACTATTCCAGGCTCAAAGAATACTATGATGTGGACCTGGAGAAGATAGCTAAAAAAATTCTTGTCGAGATTGCAAAAGAAACAACTGTGAAGAAAAGCGAACTTTTCCGGCTTTTTAATCAAGAGAGCGGTGGACGATATACCTCTGAAGATTTTAGCTATTTGATGACAGACCTGGAAAATGATTTTTACGTTTCTTATGATAAAAAAAACGATCGCTACCGGTTTACAACAAAGGTACTCAAAGACTGGTGGCTTAGATATTACGATTTAGTGGAGGTTTAAAGGGTGACATTTTTTAAATATACACCGGCACTTGTTGATCCTAAAACCCTTAAAAAAATATCTATCGGCCGAAAAGAAGAGATAACAAGAATAAATGAAATTCTTCATAATGCCTCAGCCGGTAACAGCCTGTCACATACCATTATAGTCGGACCATATGGTATCGGGAAAACGCATTTACTCATGCTGATTTACCATGCGGTTAAAAGCAATATAAAGATAAAAGAATCAAATACTTTCAAAGATCATTTTATCCCGGTAATATTTCCCGGAAACCGATGCATTGCCAGCGTGGAAAAGTTTATCCTTTTCATCCTGGAAAATATTGTTAATGCAGATGATAAAATAGTTCCCACCGTACCGGGAGAAATTTTAAAGTCAACTGTTTTTGGCGATGTAGAAAAAGAACACTCGCTCTCGTATCTTCGCCACTTTAAAAAAAAATCCGGGAAAATTCTCCTGCTAATGATCGATAATATCGACGAAGTCCTGGGGCTTTTTTCCCGGGAAGACCAGGCGTTATTCAGGGATATTTTAATGACTGCCGACGGTATTCTCCTGGTAGGCGCCTCTTCAACTCTATTTGAGTCCATTCGTGAACATAACAGGCCGTTTTATAATTTCTTTGAAATAATATGGCTGAAAGACTTGACTTTTGAAGAATCAAAGAAACTTCTTAAGAAGTATGCCGAGATTGATAAAAAAAAAGAAACCAGCCAATATTTCAGATCATGGGAAACAAAATTGAAAGCGATTTATGAACTTACAGGTGGAAATCCCAGGATTCTCCTGGATTTTTACCATGTTATTGCTTCGAATGTCACAACTCCTGTTGAAAAAATCTTTTTAAAAATACTTGATGAGCTTGTACCCTATTTTAAGTTGCAAATGAGTAATGTCTCAAAACAGCAGCGGGAAATTATCGATGCGATGGCCACGGCAAGCCATTTATTAACACCGACTGAAATCGCGGCTGAATGCCGACTGCCGGTAAGTGTTGCGGTGGCACAAATAAAACGACTCGAAAAACTTGGATATGTCACAAGAGCTCGACAAAAAAGAGCGAAAAGGGTACTTTATGAGTTAAAAGACAGCCTGTTAGGATTTTACAGACGAATGGAAAACCCGAAAGAAAGGGAAAAATTAAAATTAATGGTAAGGTTTTACAGGGCGTGGTACGCCGGGGAAAATATATCCAATAATATGACGAAACAGCTTCCCGGTACCGAAGAAATGAATATGCTAAAATTTATTCACACATTGATTGAAGATGATAATAGATTTGAATTGGCTGTTTTAACGATCAGACATATGATTCAAAAAAATAATCCGGATAAAGTTAGGATGATCTTAAAAGAAATTGAGAAAAACAGGCAAACGGAACTACTTGGTTTCCTTTCCCCGGTTTCCTCTTTTGTCGATTACCTTGATAGTCAAGGAGATAATGAAATTATTGAACGCCTTCGTGGAGAAGAAAAAAAATTGGTGGAAGATATGATGAAAAGGCTTCCCGTAATTTCTTCGCGATCTTTTTAGTATCTTTATTGCTTTAATAAATAAAATACGGGGTCAGGTGATTTATTCGGTGATTTATTTGGTGATTTATTTTCGTCCGGGAAAAAAGAGGGGGACAGGTATGTTATTTTACACTAACTTTTTCTGCATGGTGGGGCGGGGTGACGGTGACAAATAATTGTCCGAACCAGGATTTATCGGATTAAAGGATTACCGGGATTTTAATGGTGAAATAAATTACCTGGCACCTTCATTGTTGGATGAATCGGAAGAAAAGGATGAGGTTAAGGCTGAAGTTGAAGAAGATGACTATAGCAAATTTGAGAGTTATTCTATACTGATAACCAGTTTCTTTCCCAGGGATTCCACAAATTTACTGAGAGTAGATAATTTAATGTCCTCCGCATGATTTTCAATTCGTGATATATTCCCTTTGTAGGTATTCATGAGTTTTGCCAGTTTATCCTGGGTTATCCCGGATTTCTTCCTGGCTTGTCTAAGTAAATAACCGATCTTTAGTTGTTCATATTCTTCATCAAATCCATCAGCGAACTCTTTATTATTTTTTAATTCATCGAGAAAATTCTTTAATTCAATCATTGACGAAGCATTTTCCACTTTCGGTTTCATACAATAACACTTTTCTTTTCATGTCTACATGTTATCTTGAACGATAACTTTTGTCAACAATTTTTTAAAAAAAATAAAGTAGCTTTAAAGTCCGGGGTTTCGCTGTGTGTGTGACTGGGATAAGATCGGGGAAGTTAAGGAGCCAGTTGGTCAGTAGGTCAGTGGGTCAGTGAGGTGGTTTCGGGGCGTAGTAATGAATCTTTTTGGTTTGCAAGATGTTTAATCAGTAGTTCAGTAAATCAGTAGGGAAATGTTTTTTCGAACGGTCATTGGGAAAAGAAATAAATTACCTGGCACCTTCATTTCACTGGCCGCCGGAGGCATAAGTAAGTGATCGAGTCGGGATATCACTGTAAAGTATGTCAATCCCAACCGGCATATTTTTTTAGAAATCCTTTTCTTCATCATAGTAGATGATGAAAGTCTTTATGGTAATATTCCCTATAGCCGCGATATCCTCTTTTATAACAGGTAATTTTACCGTGTTGGGGACAAATACAAGATAAATGCCCTCAGAGATACCAATGCTTTTGGTGTAGTAAGCAAGCTGTGCCTTTCCTCTTTCAAATTGGGCCGGGTTCCGGTAAATTTTAAACTCGATCACGTATTCATGGTCCTGTAAGTTGACGATTAAATCACTCCTGCCGAGGCCGGTATGAGGTTCCAGGTAGCTCTTTCCGCCTACTTCCTGGAGGAACGATTGGATATAGGTTTCAAAGCTGTAAGCCAGGGCCGCTTCTTTGAGACTTTTATATTCCCCGGTTTCTTCGTCTTTTTCACGGAAATATTTGAAACTACGCCTTTTTACGTATGCTTTGTAATTGTTTATCAATGAATCGAATCGGATTTCCCCTTTTTCACCGAAAAAAACTTTAAAATCTACATTCAAGAAAAACCGGTCACTTTCACCGTTGGTATGAGGATAAAAAACATCCAGCAGCACTTTTTTATACAGCGGTACATTGAAAGTGACCAGGCCTTCATCGTTGTTAGTAATGACGCCATAGGAAGAAAGAAACTTCATCCTTTCGTCGTTGATGGTGAATTTCACTTCTTTTTCCTTGAATAATAGACTTTCTACGAATTGCCTGTGCTGCTTTGCTTTATTAATAATATTGGCAATATTTTTATCCACGGCAATATTGATATACCAGTATTCAACTTTCAAATAATCGTCGTAATCGATGACCGGTTTATCGGGGTTTCGTTCCACCAGTTGATAAGCAAAACCGTTCACCAGACCCGGTTGGTTCCCGGTAATGTAAGAGATTTGCTCCTTAACTTTTATATCGAACAACTGCCCGGTTTCTTTCTCGTGCATATGCAGGAGTTCAGCGGTTTCGTCCGCGGTAAAGTAGGGAACAACCAGGTTATCGGCAATATTAAAAGGACTGGAATTGTCCTGCACTACCCCGACGATATTGGAAACTCCTACCAGTATGATGGATTTAAAGCTGTGCTGTTCCCTGAAATGGTACAGGTTACGAATGGTGTGAAGGAATTGACCGAAAATTTGGGGATTTAAGCCTTCTACTTCATCGACGATAAACACGAGCTTCCGGTCTTTTTGTCTTTTGATCTGATCATAGAATTGAGAAAAAGTTCCGGCGTTCAACCGGATATTAAATGCCTCTTTGAATTCGTGGGCCAGGAACTCCAAAAAGCTTTGTTCCGTTGCACTTTCAAAATTTTCTACATTAATGTGCAGGATTTCATATCCTTTTTCTTTGAGTATCCCGGAAAGCATCAGGAAGTATGTCGATTTACCGCTTTGACGGGGTGCCCATATAGTAAAGTAACGTTCATCTTCCACCAGTGGGATACCTTTCTCTATTAAAAGTTCCCGTTTCAATGTATAATGCTTTTGCGGCCTGTTGGGACCGGAGGTGTTGAATTTACGTTTGATTTTATTTACCATAGCTATAGTATAATATAAATGGCCCTATTTTTCAATCCCGCGGCGCGGCCTACAGCAATTCTTATCTGTCCGGGCCGCAGATTTATTCTTTAACAAATAATGAAAGTGAGTTTGGGAATCTGTGGATTAATAGGCAATGTCTGGGAATGGACTTCAACAAAGAACAAAAAAGGCGAACACCTGATTTGCGGCGGTGCCTGGACTGAGGAAAAATATGATCCTGATAAAAAAGTATGGCGACCCCCGGAATGGCGTGATATTAACCTGGGGTTTCGCTGTGTGTGTGACCGGGATAAGATCGGGGAAGTTAGGGAATCAGTGGGTCAGTAGGTCAGTGCGTCAGTGGGTCAGTGTGTGGTTGAGGGGCGTAGTAATGAATCTTTTTGGTTTGCAAGATGTTTAATCAGTAGTTCAGTAAATCAGTGGTGAACGACAGACTGGAGAATTTTTGGATTGCCGGAGATAATATCAAGAGATGAATCCGAATAATCGCTGTCATCCGTTAAAAGTATAAATCCCTTTGTTTTACAGAGCTTTTCGAAATGTAGATCGTTAAAATCAGTCATTTTATCCTTTAAATTATCAACTAATTCTTCTATATTCTCGTTTTCATAGTTGAAATTAGCCACAGACACTTTAGGCAGGATTTTATTTTTTATTGTAGAAGCGATCAACTGTATATTCTCTTTAAAATCCCCTGTTTGCTTGTAATCCTTTTTAAAGTCAAAACCACTCTCTATATTGTTGTTTTCCATGTAAACATGAAACGCCAGCCTCAGGTAACGATTGATAAACTCGGATAGAATCATAACATCGATATAAAGCTTATTATCGGAGTGAATCAGCCGGTTGAATGCCCACGAATATTTTTTGACAATGAATTCTTTTGAATGGCCAAGTGGACAGAAAAGATAAATCCAGATATTCGTATCTAAAAAGATATTTTTGTCGCTTAAATTTTGTATATTATTGACATTGATTCGTAAAGCCATCTTCTTTATACTCCCAGTATTTCATTCTCTATTTTTTCTGCCTTTTCCTTGTTTTTATAATAAGCCTTTGCGGTATCGGTTACTTTTTTTATCAGCAGCTTATCATCATCGGAAATATCTTTTACAGATAAGCTTGCTTTTATTTTTTCATGGCTAAACATACCATACAGCCGCCCCACTGCTGTATTTAAAAAGGCGGAAGTCAACATCTCCACATTTAAAAAAGATATAACTGCCTTATTGTTTTGTTCCAATATTTTTTTCAACACTTCAAAGACCTTTTCCCCATCTTCAGAATCTACACAAAAACTGTTCCCTACGATTGAATAGATATTGACTTCAATTTCTTTCATCTTGTCCTCCTTTAAAAAATGTCTCTATCATGGATAATTTCATCCCAAAGCTTATAATGCGCCTGATCATTGGTATTGATGCATATATTAACTGCTGTCCCGGGAAATTCGTTATTAAAAAATCTTTTTTCAATTCCTTGTTCGGAAAATTCCCAGAAACCATCGTTTGAAATAATCTGAATTTTTCCTTTATTTAAGGCGATAAAACTTTTTAAAATGGCTAGCCCTAACCCCCCTGAATCATTTTGCTTTGTGGTATTTCTTTCTTTCATTGCCCATTCTATAGCATCCACAGATGAAAGGGAGGTAGTTAAATATTGGCTGACTCGATTTCTAATCCCAATCCCCAGGTCAGTTATCATAAATTCTATTGTATTTTTACGAGGGAAAAATTGTCCACAGGTGAAAATTCCTTCTTTTGTATCGCTGTGCATTGCCGCGTTGATAAAAATTTCATAGATTCCCTCAGTAATCTTTTTTCTTAACCTTTCGCTCATGACGGGCATTGCTTCCTTGCCCAGTAAATCTTCACGGATATATTCGCTAAAATATCGGCTGTCTCTTGGATAAAGTTTCAGGTATTGAATTGTCGTTTGCCGGTAATCATAAATTCGCTCAAATCCCAGGAATGCCAGAAATCCATTTCTTGAGAGGATATCTCTTAATTTGTCATTCATTTCCCCTATTCTTATTGTGTTAAAGGAATTCTGGAGTTTCTGAAATATTGCTCCTATCATCGAACAAGTGTTAGCTGCAATCCAGTCCACATTTCTAAAAGAGATGTCAATGGTTTCATAAGCTTTACTTTGATTTTGATGATAGAGATAGA
>Ga0210084_1000028_pt1 | contig 16555 bp, 17 predicted proteins | sample China_Galinas_Co_3_FD_184863 | JGI IMG/M metagenome (GOLD analysis project Ga0210084, IMG submission 184863) | Wetland microbial communities from San Francisco Bay, California, USA, that impact long-term carbon sequestration -... | ecosystem: Environmental > Aquatic > Marine > Wetlands ... | reverse complement strand
CCTTCCAGGTTGTCAAAAGTATACTGCCCCATTTGATTAATATCGGTAATATGAAGATAGGCATTGTGAAAAATCTGATCCGTATCGATATCGGGAATTAACCGGTTATTATTATCCGTAATCGTCCATACCCTTCCTTCAAACATATAGTCCGTCACTCCGGGCCTCCTTGCTATTCGCCGGTTGATAAATAACCGCTTAATACTGAATAAGCCACCACTTCCGGTGATACCAGGTAATTGTCTCCATCTCCCTGCTTACCGGGAAAATTACGGTTACCCGTGGAAACCATAACTTCGCCTTTGCCGGTCATGCCAATATGTCCCTGGGCACATCCCCCGCACCCGGGATTGGCAATAATAGCGCCGGCTGCCAGTAAATCTTTAAGCATACCCTTTTCCATGGCTTCGCTGTAAACCCTTTTGGTGGCCGGGACCACTGCCAACCGAACCCCATTGGCAATGCGTTTATCTTTTAGTATTTTCCATGCGGTCTCGATATCCTCGATCCGTCCATTGGTGCAAGAACCGATAAACCCGAAATCAACTTTTACTTTCCCGGTCTCGGATACCTTTTTTACATTATGGGGATAAGGTGGTACGGCTGCCATGTGCGATATATCGGAAATGTCGATTTCAATCATATCGACATATCGGGCGCCGTCATCCGCTTTGACTTCCGGCGGAATGGACGACTGTTGATTTAAAGCCATTATCTCCTTTGCTGTATTAGAGTTAAAGGGAATAAATCCCACGATACCACCCATTTCGGTAATCATGCTCAACAGTGTGATTCTCCCGGCCAGGTCCAGGGCTTCCACTGCTTCACCGTAAAATTCTACGGCTTTTCCCAATAATTTATCGGTCTTTAACACCTGGAGTATTTTTAACGTCAGGTCTTTGGCAGTGAAGCTTGTACGGGGCTTGCCTTTGATTACCACTTTAACGGTTTCCGGGACCTCGAACCAGGTCCTGCCGTTCTTGAATCCAAAGGTGATATCAACATCCCCCATACCCTGACCGAAGCAGTTAACCGCGCCCAGGATATTCATATGACTATCGGTGCCCACCACAATCGTTCCCGGCAAGGCATAACCGTTTTCCATAAACACATGAGTTCCGATACCCTGGTCCACATCAAAAACGTTAATGCCTTGTTCTTTGGCAAATTCCCTGCATATCTGCTGGTTGTTTGCGTATTGAATCGTCTTAGGGGGGACGGTCAGGTCGAAAGTAAAGAAAACTTTGGAGGCGTCAAATACCGGTTCTTTGCTGTAAGCTTTTCGAAAATTCTTAACCACATTAGGGCCGCCAAAATCCCTGGCACTGACTATATCCAGGTTGATCCACACAATTTGCCCCGGGTTAATTTTCTCCCGGGAGTGGGCCTGGAATATTTTTTCTATCACTGTTTGTTGGGACATTTTATATTCGTTATTTTAATTTACGTTTCACATCGATCATGATCAATTTCGAGATACCTTTGAGGGTTTCCACCACACCGTCGCCTTTCAGCGCCATGGCTTCTACTACAGGTTCATTTTTCTTACGGAGAGCTTTGATGAGTTCATTTGCAGGCGTAATATTAGGCAAATCCCGTTTATTCAACTGCAGTACATAAGGCATCGTTTCAAAATCGATATTGTATTCCTTTAAATTATCCATCATATCTTGCAAACTTTCAATGTTAGCTTCGAACCGTTCCCGTTGTGAATCGGCGACAAATACGATGCCATCCACACCCTTCATAATCAATTTCCTGGAACTGCTGTAATAAATCTGCCCGGGTACCGTGTACAAATGAAACTTCACCTTGTAACCTTTGATTGTTCCCAGATCAAGGGGAAAGAAATCAAAAAACAGGGTGCGTTCCGTTTCGGTGGCAAGACTCACTAATTTTCCTTTGTTATCTGTTTTTACTTTTTCATAAATCGTTTTTATATTGGTGGTTTTTCCACTTAAACCCGGACCATAATAAACAACTTTAAAATTAATTTCCCTGGTTGAATAGTTTAAGAAAGACAATTTTAATCTCCAAATATTTCATCGATATCTTCATCCGTAACCCCTTCAAAGGGGGAGTCACTTTCCTCCATCGCACTGTTCTTCAGTTTTTCATTAATGGTGAGAAAAACCTTTTCCAGTTCCTGGATTGCACTCTTCACCCGGAATCTGATAATACCTAGATTGGAACTGTTATCAAATATTACGATCAGCATGGTACGGTCATTAATCAATGAGATATGGAGGTTTTTATCTACCGATTCTGTTAATACCGTGGTGAATTTGCTCACGTTGAGCATCTGTCCAATACCATTGACTGCCGCCATACTTCCGGCAATCAAAGAGGAAATCGAATTTAAATGAGAATCTTCCATTTCACCGGTTGAAGCAATACAGTGTCCTTCGGAATCGGTTATAAACGCAATTTCCGACCTGGTATTGGTCTTGAGACTTTTTAAAATCTCTTTGATCAACGCATACTCTTCGTTATATATTACAAAATTCTCTTGCATCTTAGTTATCTCTCATTTTATTTTGGTTTTTATACTCTAAAGAAAGTAATAAATCCCACTCTTTATCGACTTCTTCCTGGATTTTATTAACAATCCATTTATTTTCCTGGGTCAGCAGATGTTTGAATCGAGCCTGGGATTTCAGCCACTGGGTGACGGGTAGTTTTTGTTTGGGTTTGTAATTGACAGTTACATCTGTCCCGTCTTTGATTTCATAAATTGGCCAGACACAGGTGTCGGCAGCTAACTTTGCCACTTCAATGGTCTTACTGGCGGGTATTTTCCATTTATTGGGACAGGGACTCAATACATTCAAATAGGCGGGACCGAAAACCTCAAACGCCTTCTCAGCTTTCCTGTATAAATCTTTCCAAATCCAGGGCGCGGATTGAGCTACATAAGGTACGTTATGAGAAGCAATAACCGCGGAAATATTCTTCCTGGATAACAATTTGCCCGGTAATACATCACCCGCCGGTGTCGTCGTGGTGGATGCCCCTATAGGTGTAGCTGAAGAAGATTGTCCACCGGTGTCGGCACACATCTGATTATCATAACATAAATAGACAAAATCTTCACGCCTTGCCAATGCCCCGGAAAGCGATTGAAAACCACTATCATAAGTGGCACGATCCCCGCCAATAACCAGGAATTTCAATTCTTTTTGCACTGGTAATCGCCCTTGTTTTTTTAACGAGCGATACATGGCTGTGATCCCCGACATGGAAGCCGGTGCATTACCAACCGCGGTATGAATCCAGTTCAGTTTCCAGGAGGAACGAGGAAAATGAGCTGTCCCCTTCTCAAGACAGCCAGTGGCATTGGAAGTCACAAGGGGATATTGGGTGGCACGCAGCACCAGTTTTAATATCACCGGGATACTGCAGCCCGGACACAGCATATGACCGGCAGCAAATAAATCCTCTCGCGAAGCCAATTCTTTTAACGTCATCATATCACCATTTCAATTAACAAGTTAAAACAATATCACATTTGTCTTTTTTTCTCAAGTCATTTTTTTTTATTACTGTTATTTTATTCATTAATCCCTTAATCCAATGTACTTTATCTCAAAAATAATTTCGTCTTTTTCAGATTTTTCTTTAATTTCTTTGAAAATACCGGCAATATCATTTACCCCGATATCCCGTCCACCCAATCCATAAATATACGGGAAAACCAGTGGTTTTTGCCGGGCATCATAAAGAGCAGCCTTGATCTCATTGCACAACGGACCGCCCGGGGTCCCGGGATTGAAGGACCGGTCAAGAATAGCAATGGAATTTAAGTGTGACAGAGTTTCCTTTAACTCCTGGTAGGGAAAGGGTCTGAACACTCTCAACTTCAAAAGCCCTACTTTTTCTCCCTGGGTTCTTAATTGATCCACGGTTTCTTTTGCCGTTCCCGCAGCAGAACCCATTAAGACCACTGCACGATCGGCATCTTCCATTTTATAAGCTTCAAAATACCCATAATACCGGCCAAACCGATCGCCAAACTCTCTTCCCACTTCCTTTATTACTTTTCTTGCTTCCAGCATCCCTTGCAGTTGATTGACTTTGTGCTCGAAATAGTAATCCGAAGCGGCATTGGAACCCACGGTTACAGGGTGTTCGCTGTCCAACAGGGAAAACACAGGGTTAAATTTTCCCACAAATTCATTAACTTCTCCTGTCTCTTCAATATAGAGATTTTCCTGTGAGTGAGAAGTGAGAAAACCATCCATGCTTACCATAACCGGTGTTCTTACCTCCATATGTTCAGCGACTTTATAAGCTTGAATCAGGTTGTCATAGGCTTCCTGTGGATTTTCGCAAAAGAATTGCAGCCATCCGCAGTTTCGCTCCGCCATGGCATCGGAATGATCGGCATAGAGATTTTCCGGGGCAGACAACGCCCGGTTTGCCACCCCGGCTACAATAGGTAATCGCAAAGATGCAGTGATATAGAGTATTTCATGCATAGAAACCAATCCCTGCGAAGCACTTGCCGTAAATACCCTGCCACCGGCGGCCGACGCGCCAATACATCCGCTGATGGCACTTTGACCGGACTCTACATCCACGATTTCCGTATCCATCTGACCGTTGGCAACAAAGGAAGAGATTTTCTCCACGATTGGAGTCGCCGGTGTAATTGGCTGCACCACCACCACATCAGGATTCACTTGCCTCACAGCTTCCGCTGTAGCCGAATTACCGTCCATTACCTTCATCACACGCATGGTCATCACTCAACCCCCCGGCGAGGGGAGTCTATATGCTGGGCAGTTCGTTTGTGACGGTTTTCATTCGTCTCCGGGTGATGGCGCGTACGACGCATGACCCCTGTTAGGTTCCGGTGCATTTTTTTACAACTCCCTGGTTTCTTTAACCATAACCAGTGGTTTTGGTTCACTTTTGACCGGACATTCATTGGCACATACACCGCATCCTTTACAATAATCATAGTTAATCCCGATAATTTTTTCACTCTCAACTATTATAGCATTATCCGGACAAAAAACCCAACAAAAAAAACAATTGATACAAGTGGCCTCGTTAAACTCCGGCTTCTCACCCTTTCGAAACATGCCGGTAAAATTTTTCAACGAATTACCCGCTTCGGGGTTGATGCCTCCCGGCACCAATTCATGCCACTTTTTTAAACTCATGATTCCAAATTGCTATTTGTCGATGTTAGCTCGACATTATCGGCCTTATTAAATTCCTCGACCACACTGTCCACTGATTTGATATTGGCGGCTAACCGGTCTGCCGTCAACAAGTGAGACAAGGATTGTTGAAGCCGTTGTTTAAAAGCCTCGATGGAGATCCAATCAATCCAACCAATAAGAACCGTCATTAAAGGAACATTGGGAGTGGAATTACCGTTTCCCATTTCCTCCCGGACAATATTATCGGGGGCCAGGGTAAATATACGGTTATCCCGGACAGCCAGTTTTTCTTTAATCAACCCGGGTGCGGCGGACGTATTGACGATATAAGCCGCGTTTTCTTTTGCATTGGTTTTAATATCGGTATTTGTATTTAAGATCAGGTTTGGGTCCATAACAACCACAATATCGGCGGCGGTAATGGCTGAGTGGAGTCTTAACGGGGAATCCGACAGGCGATTATAAGCCTGGAAAAACGCACTGTTTTTATCATTTTGAAAATCCGGGACAGCCTGGACATATTTCCCCTCCATGGCCAGCACTTCCGCCAGTACCGCGGCAGTGGTCAGTACCCCCTGTCCAGTGCGGCCATACCATTTAACCTCTAAATAGTTCGCCATATTTTGCACCCTTCATAATTCGATACGACCTTCCATTGCCCTGGCAATGGTGACCGAATCCACATAATCAATATCCGCGCCAATGGGGATCCCTAATGCCAGCCGGGTGATTTTGATACTGTTTGCATTTTTTTTTATCATTTCCGATAGATAATGGGCGGTGGCATTTCCTTCGGTAGTGGGACTGGTGGCCAATATGATTTCCTCCACCTGTCCCTCTTGCAAACGCTTGATTAAACCGGAAATTTTCAATTCATCAGGGCCGATGCCTCTTATGGGGGACAAATTCCCATGTAATACATGATACATTCCTTTATATAAATCGGTTCGTTCGATGGAATAAATATTAAAAGGCTCTTCTACAACGCAGATTTTACTGGTTTCCCGGTCTGTGCCGGAACAAATCTCACAGGGGTCTTTGGCGGTTATATTATTGCAAATGGAACAAAAAAATGTTTGCTCCCGCGCTTCTTTGATGGCATTGGCAAGAGCCAGGGCATTCTCTCGCTGGGATTTCAACAGGAAAAAGCATATCCTCTGGGCAGACTTTCGCCCAATGCCGGGTATCTTCTTTAACTCCTCGATTAGCTTTTTTACCGGGGATGTAAATTCATATAAAGACATTAATGTTTCCCGCGGACGCGATAAATCGCATCCCTACATCCTACTGCCGCTTACATGCCGGGAAAAGGGAATCCACCGGGCATTCCACCGGGCATTCCACCGAGGTTGTCCTTCATATGTTCGTCCACTTTGGCTATGGCATCATTAACAGCCGCCGTCACCAAATCCTGGAGCATTTCTATGTCATCCGGGTCCACAACATCCGGGGCAATTTCCGTAGATAATACATTTTTATGACCGTTCATGGTAACTTTTACCATACCGCCGCCGGCATTCCCTTCCACCTCGATGGCATCCATTTGTTCTTCCATCTTTCGCGACATGTCCTGGGCCATCTTCATCAATTGATTCATATTAGGCATTTTCGCCATGTCATCCTCCTATTCATAGTTTTTATTCATATTATTACGATTGTTATCGTGTTATTTTTTCTATAGAAACGATTCTTCCTTTTATTTTATCTGCCAGGCGATTGACTTTCGGGTCTTTTTCCAGTTTCTTTTTATTTGCCTCTTCTTCATTGCTATTTTTATTACTATCCAATGTGACATCAATCTCTATCTGGTGGTTGAAAGCTCGAAAAATCGTATCCTTTAAATAATCCACATGATCGAGGGTAGTTTTATAAGCAGATTCCAAATTCCCGGGAAATTGAATATAGAGAGTACTATTTTTGACTGAAAATGAGGAAGAGTGCAAGGCCATAGCCAACCGTGTTTTCTCTTTTTCTACTGTTTCGGTCAGCAGTGCACTAAACTGTTCCTCCGAGAAATTAGCACCGGAACTCAAACCCGCACCGGCCGGGGCTTTTTCCCTGTTACCGGGAACAGTTACGGTCCCCGGGCCTGTGTCCTGACCCTGGCCTCCTTCACCGCTTCTACCGGGACCCATCAGTGGTATTTCACCGGATTTGGCTTTTTCAATCAATTCCTCGATAGAGACTAAAGAAGGAAAATAGGTTAATTTCAAGAAAAGATATTCCAATATAATCCTGGGATTTTCGGTATTTTTTATAGTCATCTCCAGGTCTTTGGCAGCGTTAAAATATCTTAACAGTTCGACTTCCCGCGTGTCTTTGAGCATTTCTTTTAAACGGGGGATGTTTTCAGGATTTAAGTTATGCAAATCTTCAGCTTCTCCCAGGGATTTCAGTACCATCAAATTTCTAAAGAATTTCAAAAATTCATTGTAAAAAAACCGCAGGTCCATCCCCCGTTCCGACAACTCATTTATTTGTTTTATAATTGCTTTGCGGTCCTGGTTGAGAACATGTTGGGTCAAAGTGATAAAAAGGTCTTCCTCGATAACCCCCAGGATAGCGATGACATCTTTATCATGGACATCTCCACTTGATATGGCCACTGCCTGGTCCAGGATTTTCTTTGCATCCCGCAAACTGCCTTCCGAAGCCCTGGCAATTAGATAAAGAGAATAATCCGTAATTTTAATATTTTCTTTGCCGCATATTTCTTTCAAGAGTTTAACCATAATCTCATGGGGAATTCTTTTAAACTCGAAATGTTGGCATCGGGAAACAATTGTAGCGGGAATTTTGTGAAAGTCAGTGGTGGCCATGATAAAGTAGGTAAACTCCGGGGGTTCTTCGATGGTTTTTAACAGGGCATTCCAGGCGGAATTGGACAGCATGTGAACTTCATCGATCACCACCACCCGGAACCGATTTTTAAAGGGTTTATATTTTACTTTTTCCTTCAGGTTTCGTACTTCTTCCACGCCATTATTGGAAGCGCCGTCGATTTCGATATAGTCAGGTGCGTTGTCTTCGGTGATTTCAATACAGACCGGGCATTCATTGCAGGGTTCGATGTCAGGTCCTTTCTCACAATTGAGTGCTTTAGCGAGAATACGGGCCGCCGAGGTTTTACCTACCCCTTTCATCCCTGAAAAAATTAAAGCGGGATAAAGTTTATCCAGGCTGATGGCGTTTTGCAGAGTCCTGGTCACATGGGGCTGCCCGATTAAATCCGCAAATTTTTGCGGTCTGTATTTTCGTGCTAATGCCAGGTACATGGGTCAAACTTTATTTCCTTATCTATAAAAAAGGAGGCCCGGGAAATCCCGAACACATAAAGAGGTCTGCTTATTGCTGCTGCCTTTCGGCCCTGACAAAGTTCACAGTTCTTCATTGCCGGGCTCCCGGACCATTCATTATTTGCTTTGTCACGTGCTGTATTGTTTATCTTGTTTCCCATAAAATACAACCGAACCGGAGAGGGTGGGATTCGAACCCACGGTACCGTTTCCAGCACACACGCTTTCCAAGCGTGCTCCTTAAGCCGCTCGGACACCTCTCCGTTCGGAGAACTATGTATTTTATAATTAATCGCACTTAATTGCAAGCCTTTTTGAAAAAAAATAGAAAATCATTGCTTCTTTTTGTTCCGCAATTGGAATGATGGAATGCCGGGGAGAGCTTTGGAGAAAGGTTATTGGGCAGCCACCGCCACTTTGCCTCCGGCGGCCAAAACCCTTTCAGAAAAATGTCATTGGTCATTTGTCATTAGTCATTGATGAAAAAAGAAAAACATAACCCCCCCCTTAATAGGTCGGGGCTGCCAGCCCCTTCCGGACTCCCAAAAATTTTTCATTGGGAAGGCTTGGATACTCTTTTTTCCTTCGTGTCTCTTTGGGTAACTTCGTGGCTAAAAACAGGCGGTGGATTTTGGCTTTTTTCTCCCCTTGACTTTTGAATACGATTGCTTTATCATATGCAAACTAAATAATTTGAACCATGAGAGGTGTTATGATGAAACTTTTAAACAAAAAAGTAATTAAGGAATTAAACGAGGTTTTTAAGGGCCTTGATAAGAAAGTGACTTTAAAATTCTTTACTCAAGAATTCGAATGCCGGTTTTGCCAGGATACCCGTCAATTGTTAGAGGAGGTCAGCGGGCTGACGGATAAAATTAAACTGGAAGTTTACGATTTTGTGGCCGATAAAGAAGAGGTTGAGAAGCACGGGATTGAACGAATCCCCGCCACAGTAGTAATGGATGAAAAAGATCACGGCATCAAAATCTACGGTATCCCCGGCGGTTATGAATTCACCACCCTGATCGAAGCGTTAAAAATAGTCTCCACCGGAGAAACCGGCCTGGCCCGGGAAACCAAAGATTTTCTTGATTCCCTGGACAAAGACGTTCATTTGCAGGTCTTTGTGACCCCTACCTGCCCTTACTGCCCCGGTGCCGTGGTGCTGGCCCACCGCATGGCATATTACAGCCCCAAAGTAAAGGGTGACATGATTGAAGCCACGGAATTCCCCGAACTTTCAGTAAAATATAATGTCATGGGAGTTCCCAGGACGGTCATTAATGAAACTGAATTCCAGGAAGGAGCCGCTCCTGAAGAAATGCTGATTGAAAAAATAAAAGAAACATTGTAAGGAAATCCGAAATTCGAATATCGAAATCCGAAACAAATTCAAATGACCAAAATACAAATGACCAAAACAAAAGAAGCTGAAAGCGATGTAGAATGAAGTTTTTGTTTTGAATTTTGAACATTTGAATTTTGATATTGTTTCGGATTTCGGGCTTCGAATTTCGAATTTTATATTTTTGGGACATAATCCTGTAAAAAAACAGTCCGCATATTGATTAATTAGGAAAAATAGAGTATAATGACGAACTTAACGGCGGTGTAGCTCAGGTGGTAGAGCAGTCGGCTCATATCCGATACGTCGGGGGTTCAAATCCCTCCACCGCTACTTTTTTGTTTTCGTAGGGTTAGATGAACATTTTATACCCTTCATTCTTGGAGAACATTAAAAAAAATCACCTGGTAGAAGAACACGATACTATTGTCCTGGGTTTTTCCGGCGGAAAAGATTCAGTCACCTTATTCTATCTACTGCAAGAATTAAAAAAAGAAATCGATTTTCACTTAGCTGCCGCCTATTTCAACCACAAACTGCGAAGCGATGCGGCCAGAGAACAGCAGTGGGTACAGAATTTCTGCCAATCACGAAACATGGAACTGGTGATTGGCAGTAAGAATGTCATCCAATTCAAAAAAAAACACAAACTCAACCTGGAACATGCAGCTTCTCTCTCCAGGTACAGTTTCTTCAAAAAAGTATCGTCCCAATACAAAAATGCAAAAGTGGCTACAGCCCATACCAAATCAGACCTCACCGAGACATTTTTTATCAAGCTTTTCAGGGGAAGCGGTCTCCAGGGGCTAAGCACCATTTACAGTAAAAAAGAGAATACCATCATCCGTCCTTTGCTGCTGTTTGACCAGGCGGAAATCCTGGCCTTTTTAAAAAGAAATAATATCCCCTTTTACCGGGATTATACCAATGAACAGGATGAATTTTTAAGAAATCGTATCCGGCACCACGTGGTTCCCGAAATAAAAAAAATCGAGCCCAATATCCACCGACATATTTTTAAAACCGTTTCCATTATCCAGGAAGAGTATGATTATTTCAGCGAACTGGCAAAAAAAATCCTGGCGGAGCATTTAATCCTGGATAAGGTATTACCGGCAAATATTTTAGAGAACTATCATCTTGCCTTGCAGCGGCATATTATCCGGGAATATATCCGGTTATTGAAAGGAAACTTGCTGAACATTGATTTTGTTCATATCGAGGCGGTGCGCACCAGGCATTCGGAAGCCGGGGGGCTGGCGATTCCCGGGATTGAATTGACCTTTCACAAGGGTTTTATCTTCCCCGGGGACTTTTCTATTCCCGACTACAGCTATAAAATAAAATCCCCGGGTTCGCTGGAAATCAAAGAAACCGGGCAAACAGTAATCGTTGAAAACGTGGATACCTTTCAAAAGCCGGTGGACAATAAAAAAATCATCATTCCTTTTTCCCTGGTGAAATTTCCCCTGACCGTACGAAATCCCATTAGCCGGGATAAGTATATCAAAATCAATACCACGATTAACCAGAAGGTTTTCGAGACGATCCGGGCATCCGGCATCCCTTCCGAGTTGAGAAATTTATGCCCGGTAATCCTCAATGGGGATGGTGAGATCATCTGGGTGGTTGGTTCGCCCGTGGCGGAAGCATTTAAGGTCGAAGATTCCAAAGTCCGGGAATTTTTGAAAATATCCATGTAACCACCTCTTTAAATAATAACCATCTTTTTTGCCTTCGGCGACCAAGAACCCCTTTTATAAAAGGGGTTCCTGGACCTCCCTAAAATTTTTATTTGAGGTTTTTATTAACATTATCAAAAGCTTTTACAGGGGGTCCAGATGCTACACGGGACGGTTTTCTCGAAAAGAGTCCCCCTGGCCGCCGGAGGCAAAGTTCTTAATAATAAAAGACAATATTGACAAATTGAAAAATAGATGTTATTTTCTAAACTGAGAAAAATAAAAATACATGAGGTGCAGCATGCAGGTTGTATGTAACGCAGAGGTAACGCCAGACTATGACATCCGTGTAGATGAAAATATAAAAAGGAAACTCCATCCCGGAGAAAAGTTAAGAATAAAAATCGAATCTATTGGAGAAGAAAAAGAGCAAAAACGGTTAAAGGCAATTGAGCGATTAAAAAAAATGAGCATGAATTCACGATTGGGCTTGTATAATGAGATCGTTAAGAGAGAAGATGCTCACGATAGAGAGAACCCCCCGAATATCTAATCATGTATTACATCGATACCAATATCCTGATATACGTTAACGATACTGCAAGCCCATATCATCAATCCGCATCAAAAATATTTTATAACCTCCTTGAGCAAAAAAGGATTATCCTTCATGAAATCGTATTGACGGAATTTTTTTCAATTATTACAGATTCCAGGAAAATGGAATCCCCCTGGTCAACATCACAAGCAAGGGATTATATTATAGATTTACTGGAATCTGTACACGAACTGCATTTTTTAGGCAATGAAATTATATCCGCGGCATGTAAATACATAAAAAAATATGCCATCAAGAGATACGATATTTATGACCACTTACTTGCGTATTCCATGAAATTTTATGGAATAGACAAAATTGTTACCCTCAATAAAGCAGATTTTGAAAGATATGATTTTATCAAAGAAATCATTGCACCTTCATCTTGAAAATTAAAGGTACAGGAGTAAAAATTTACAATTTTCTATCCTGGCCTGGCCCGAATGCCAAAATCCGGGAATTTTTGAAAATATCAATGTAACCACCTCTCGTCTTCGCTGCATGAAATCCCTTAACCCGAACTTGACAAAAAAGGTGCCGTAGGCGATAATACTCACAAGCATCGTAAAGAAATTAAAGGAGAAACAGAATTGAGTGATAAAAATATTTCAAAATTTACTCCAAATTCTGAAATCACCATTTATGAAACAGAAGACGGCAAGGTAAAGATCGAAGTTTATTTTGGAAATGAAAATCTTTGGCTGTCGCAGAAACTAATGGCGAATCTGTTTGAATGCTCTACAGACAACATTTCCCTTCACTTGAAAAATATATACAGCGAAGGTGAAATAGATGAAGGGGCAACTACCGAGGAATTCTCGGTAGTTCGGCAAGAGGGTAATCGTCAGGTAAAACGAAACATCACATTTTATAGCCTGGAGGCAAAATTTCTCGTGAAGTTGCGAATGCATTGGCTGAGAAAGAATATGAAGTTTTTCGGATCAAGCAGGATAAAAATTATATCTCTGATTTTGATCGAATGGTGAAAAAGCTAAAGAAGCCTAAAAAAGAATAAAGAATGGACGATTGGCAGCGGGAAAGAATTCCCTAAATTTTTTTACTACCTGGAGGTAGAAAATCCTACTATGGGATAGAAAATCCTTGTATAAACAAGAAAATCCTACCGTATGATAGAAAATCCTACTAACAGATAGGATTTCCTACTGTAGAATAGAAAAACCTACCATAAGAGAAAATTTAAGTTACGGATTCCCCGGAGAAACTGCTCAAAAATGCCATTATTCCATTATTACTGTTTTTTCTTGAAGAGTTTTTTTACCAGTTGGGGTAATTTGGTAACATTGACACCGATTCCCATGATGTTGGGTTGAAATATGAAAAAATCATCGGCTTTTTCAAAAATCTTTTTCTTCGTCGTAGAGGACAGTATAAGTTTTGATACGGATATCCTCGACCTGTTCCTCCCCCTCCTTTATACCGGGAAGCGTCACCGTATTGGGTACAAATACCAGGTAAATCCCCTCATTGAGGCCAATGGTTTTGCAGTAATATGCCAGTTGTTTTTTGCCTTTTTCAAATTGGAACATATCCCGGAATATTTTAAATTCCACCACGTATTCGCGGTTATTTAAATTGACGATCAAATCGCACCGCCCCAGGCCGGTATCAGGCTCAAGGTAACTCTTTCCTTCCAGGGTCTGCACCAGCGCCTGGATATAGGTTTCAAAACTGTATGCCAGTGCCGCCTCTTTGATACTTTTATACTCCCCGGTTTCCTTATCCTTTTCCCGGAAATATTTAAAACTTCGCCGCTTGACATAGTCTTTATAATTATCGATTAATCGATCGAAATTTAATCCCTGGTTTTGATCGAAAAGGGCATTAAGATCAACATTACGAAAAAAGCGGACTGCTTCTCCATTGGAGGAGGGATAAAACGCATCGTAAACCACCCGCCGGTAAAGAGGCACCCAAAATTCCACGTAGCCATCCGCATCCTTCTTGATCAAACCATGAGAATAAAGGAATTTTATTTTTTCATCGTTGATGCTGAATTTTTCTTTCTCCCCTGTAAACAGCAGTTTTTCCACGAATCCCCGGTGCTGTTTGGCTTTATTGATAATATTGGAAATATTTTTATCGATGGCTTCGGTGAGGTACCAATCTTCAACTTTGAGAAAGTCATTGTAATCGATGACTTCTTTAGAAGGATTTCTTTCCACCAGTTGGTAAGCAAAGCCGTTGACCAGCCCGGGCTGGTTGGCTGTAAGCGATATAATTTTCTCTTTTACCATTGGGTCAAAGAGCTGCCCGGTATCCTTTTCATGCATGGAGAGCAGGCCCCTGGTTTCTGCCGGGGTAAAGTAGGAGACTTCCAGGTTATCGGCAATGTTAAAGGGACTGGCATTGTCCTGGACAACCCCCACGATATTGGAAACACCCACCAGTATGATGGATTTAAAGCTGTGCTGCTCCCTGAAATGGTATAAATTACGAATGGTATGAAGGAATTGACCGAAAATGTGCGAATTCAGGCCTTCCACTTCATCGATAATAAATATTCGTTTTCGGTCGTTCAGTCTTTTGACCTGGTCATAGAACCGGGAAAAAGTCCCGGCATTTAATTGGATATTAAATGCGTCTTTGAATTCGTGGGTCAGGAACTCTAAAAAGCTTTCTTCCGTGGCGCTGGCAAAATTTTCTACATTGATATGAAGGATTTCATATCCTTTTTTTTTGAGTATTTTAGACAACATCAGGAAGTATGTGGATTTCCCGCTTTGACGAGGCGCCCATATGGTAAAATAACGCTCATCTTTCACCAATTCGATGCCTTTCTTTATTAAATGTTCCCGTTTCAAGGTATAATGCTTCTGAGGCCTATTGGGGCCTGATGTATTGAAATAACGCCTGGCCTTTTTTATCATGGCACCTCCATACATTATTATAGCAGAATTCCCGGGAAAATAAAAATATAGAAAAAAACGCTGCTTGCCTCCGGCGGCCAGGGGGGCTCTTTTCGAGAAAACCGCCCCCCTGGACCCCCCGCAAAAGCTTTTCATTAGTAGTTTCCCCGTCCTCATTCTGTACCTTTATTCCTGTTTTTTCTTGAAGAGTTTTTTTACCAGTTGGGGTAATTTGTTAACATTGACACCGATTCCCATAATGTTGGGTTGAAACATGAAAAAATCATCAGCTTTTTTAACCAATTTTTTGTTGACAAATAGAGATAAAAGTACTACAGTATAATCTCATGCGAAACGTAGAGAACCGATGGTTCGTTAAAACGGTTGAACCGGCTGAAATTGAATTGAAATCGGATTTTGGTCTTTGACTTTTTTGTGCGAATAGGTTTAGTGGCAGGTGACAGGAATGCGGTTCGCAGTTTTTCTTGAAGCAAATATCGGGAGTTAAAAAATAACAATTCCCATAATGCTTATTATAAAATGGTTTCAAGAAAAAAAAGTGAACGCGAATGACCCAAAAAATCGTAAAAATAAGCCAAAACCGGTACGAACGGGCAATTAGTCCGGTGGGAACGGGAAAAACCATGCTGAAGTCCCAGTGGGATCGTCCACAATATGTTTAAGAAATCAAATATTATGGTTAAGAAGACCGAATTTCTTCTATAAGAAGATTGAATGTTTCCTATAAGAAAGTAGAAATGATTTTTAAGCGAATTGAATGTGACCTACAGGGATGTAAAAAAGATGATTAAGAAAATAGAACTTTTCCAGGATTTTTATTGAATTTTTTCACTAATTTTTGTTTCCTGTTTTTCTTTACAAAATCTTTTGGAAAAAAATTTTGTTTTGCTATTGACTGAAAGGCCGATACGAAATATAATATGATATCAAAAAAAAGGAAAAATTACGTTACCTACAGAAACGAAAAAAGGAGGTACTACGATGTATCAATTCACAGGTGTTATCAAGAACGAACTTCGGCCTGAACCGGGCGTTAATATTGTCCTTAAAGGATTAAAAGAGGAGAGAATCATTCTTGCTCCCACCGGGCCATGGCATGACCTGGAACTATCGCAAGACAGCAATACTTTAAACTTAACCTTTACTCCCTCATCCGGGACCACGGAAGGCCGGGCAGTGGAAGTCAAAATCACCAACGGCACTGAAACAACCACCACCAATCCCAATAATTGGGAAGTGAAGCTCGAAGCTTCTTCCGAATCCGAGGCGGCTAACGTCGAGATCGTAATCGTATATGCCGAAACCGAGGAAACCGAGGAAGAAAAGTAGTATAAGCTTTCACTTTTGAGGGTGCCGTTTATACAGGTGTAAATGCGCACCCTCAAAAAAAATTCACTTCTTTTCTAAAGTGGTTTGAGGGGAGGTGATTTTTATCGTCATATCCAGCGGTTTTTCCTTTCCATCTTTATCTTTCCTGTAAAATCCCCCGCTTAACTGTTTAACATAGATATGACGAATATTTTCTCTTTTTTTTCTCTCCTTGCTCTTTTTTAATGCTTTTGACACCATAGATAC
>Ga0210084_1000026_pt1 | contig 16628 bp, 2 predicted proteins | sample China_Galinas_Co_3_FD_184863 | JGI IMG/M metagenome (GOLD analysis project Ga0210084, IMG submission 184863) | Wetland microbial communities from San Francisco Bay, California, USA, that impact long-term carbon sequestration -... | ecosystem: Environmental > Aquatic > Marine > Wetlands ... | reverse complement strand
TAACTCTGTCAGGGGTAAGGATGTGGGCACATCTACCTTTAATCCTTTGATAAATACTGCTAAATCTTTTAATATAGGGATTCTGAATATCTCCGCCAGGGGGACCCTGACGTTTAGTTCCCTTTGAATCCGGGCTACCAAGAGCGTGGCCCGCAGGGAGTGGCCCCCCAACCGGAAAAAATCCGCATCGATACCGATGGAGTCTTGACTAACCGCCAGCACTGAGGACCATATTTCCACTAATTTTTTCTGGACTTTGTCCCTGGGTGGATGGTATGTCATGTTGGAGCGGCGGCTAATGTCCAGCTCCGTCAACGCTTGGCGGTGGATTTTTCCATTGGCGGTTAATGGGATGCGGTCCAACAGGATAAAATGAGTTGGAATCATAAATACCGGTAATTGTTCCTTTAACCGGGTTTCCAATTGGGTAACCATGCTGCCGCGGCCCAGTAGGGTAACCGTTTCCGGCTGGCGGTTTACAGCATTCCCACCCTCCGGAGCCGCCTGTTTTTGCTGTCGCTGCCGAAGGGCATATAGATTATATAACTGCGTGTTCTCATACAGGGTGTCCTGCTGGCAGGTCACCTGGAAACCACGAGATTCCAACTGCCCGATGATTGATTCCAGGCGCCCATCAACGTTGTGTACTTCGATTACCACCTGCCGAATCTTTATCCAGTCTTTTTCCTCGATACCGTTTAATACATCCAGTTCTCCCTTTTCCACATCTATTTTTAATAAATCAATGGTTTCTATTTGATTTTCCTGTATTACGCTGGAAAGGGTTGTTACCGGGCAGGTGTAGGATTCTGTGGTTAACCGTTCCCGGACAATTTCCTCCACCTGGTGCCGGGAGATCCCGGTTTCTTTATCTTGCGAGCGTTCCCGGTTTAGCATAAAGGTCCTGGCGATTTGTATTTCTTCCGCAGCAGTAGAAAACCGGCCCGACATGGCCGGGCTGTTGGGAAAATAAGTAAAGGTTTCTTCGCCATTGTTGGCGGAGATGCCAACCGGGAAAACGTTTGCATCGATTCCGTGTAAACGGATGTTGCTGCTCAAAACTTCAAAAGTGGGCGGCAAAGGCTCGAAACAAAATAAGCGGGCGAAAGTGCATTGGTAGTGGATATATAGGGTAAACATACCGATGTTGGCGCCCAGGTCAAAAACACAGGCACTTTCAGGCAGGGTAATGCCATGTTTGAAATAGGAATGCTCTTCAAAAATCTCCCTGTAAAGGTTTTGCGCCTCGTGAAGATTGATGTAAAAGATGGGCAAACCATTAGGGAATTCATGGTATTGACAGTGAGGATTGGGGGTTTCATTTTCCATTTGCAGCAGGCGCTTAAGCATGGGTACCGCTCCCGGGTCCGGTTCCAGGTAGGCCACCAGTTGACTATCGCCGTCAGTTTCTTGCCTCAATTCCACCACAGCTTCTTTTACAGTTTCAAAAGCCCTTAACCGGTTCTCGATTTCTCCCAATTCGATGCGATACCCCCGAAGCTTGACTTGATGGTCCACACGCCCCAAAAATTCGATGTTACCGTCCGCCACCCACCGTGCCAGATCGCCGGATTTGTAGATAATATAAGTCGTATAGGACCTATAGGACCTATAGGAAATATCTAATTCTACAAATTTCTCCGCGGTTAATTCCGGCCGGTTTAAATATCCCCTGGCCACACCGCCGCCGCCAATGCATAACTCCCCGGGAATTCCAGGGGGTAATAACCGATTTTCTTTATCAAGGATATAAACCTGCTGGTTGGGCAGGGGTTTGCCTATGGGTATGGAATTAAAAGTATGGACTTTTTCCGGGGGGATCTGGTAAAAAGTAGAGTCCACACAGGTTTCAGTAGGTCCATACAGGTTGCTTACCCGTGGTAAAGGCGGAACCAGTACAGCGAAAAACCGCTCCGCTGTTTTTCGCGGAAAGGTCTCCCCGGCAATGATAAAATGTTTCACCGGTAAGGACACCCCCCGATTTTCCATTTCCAGGACTTCCACCAACAAGCGAATATGGGATGGGGTACCGTCCGATATGTTTATTTGGTTCCCGGTATAAAATTGCAGCAGCCGCGAACCGTCCAGGCGCGTCTCTTCCGGTACGATACAAAGCTTGTGACCCTGGAGCAGCGCCCCAAAAATCTGCTGTACTGAGGCATCAAATTCATAGGGCGCAATTAAACAAACATTTAAATAGTCTTTGTAATTTTTATAAATGGTGCTTTTTAATCCGGCCACCAGGTTATTAACCCCCCGGTGTTCAACGGCAACGCCTTTGGGATGGCCGGTGGAACCGGAAGTGTAGATAACGTATGCCAAACAAGTACTTCCCCTTCGGCAGCCGGGGGATAACGATGGGGTGGGCAAAGAAACCTCGCCCCTGGCCGGGCAAAAATCAAGGCCCAATATAATTGTTTTACCTTCATATTCATATGGCCTCATCATCTCACTTTCCCTGGTTAATGCCCCGGTGGTAACCAGGACTGTGGCTGCGCTGTCCTTGAGGATACATGCTGCACGCCGCTCAGGGTATTTTAAGGAAATGGGTAAATAAGCCCCTCCGGCTTTTAACACCGCAATAATGCCTACTATCATCTCCACGGTGCGTTCCACCATCAACGCTGCAATCACTCCCGGTTTTACGCCTGCCTTTCTCAACAGTCCGGCCAATTGATCGGCGTTTCGATTTAATGCACCGTATGTCAAGCACCCGACACTTTGGGCTGCTCCGTGATGGATACCTCTAAGATGCGGCCCTTGCAGGGCGGTGGTATCATGGGAACGGGCCACCTGGTGGGCGAATAACTCTTGCAGCGTTTTATTTTCAAGATAACCGGCTTTCGAGCTGTTAAAATCAAGCAATAACTGCTGTTTTTCCCCGGGTAAAAGAATATCTAACCGGGAAAGAGGCGTATAAGGGTTGTCCAATACCCTTCGCAGCAGATGTATAAAGCGGGAAAAGATGCGTTCAACGGCTGCGGGCGAATACCTGGCCGCATTGTACTCCACCAGCCCCGCTAACCTATCACCGCTGCTGCGAAAAGAAATGAGCATATTCAAGTTGATATGAGTAATATAAGATTTATCATGAATATTTTCCAGGAGCAGTGCAATATCGAATAAGGGAAATATTTTCTTCAAATCCAACTCCGATACGGGAATATTCAGTTGGTAAAGCAAGTTATTAAGGGGATAGTTCTGGTGAGCAGTGGCTTCAGCAAGGGTTTGCCTCACGGTGTACAGGAGGTCCCTGAAGTTAATATCATTTTTCAGGGTACTGCGCAAGACTAATATGGTATTGACAAATTTCGCTTCTATTGGCTGTTTTACCACCGGCGCCCCTACAATGACATCATTATGCCCGGTGTACTTCTTTAACAATGCCACAAGGGCCGCCAATAATACCACGAATAACCGGGGATTTGAGTCTTTGCTTATTTTGTTTAACCGGGAAAAGGTATCACCGGGGAGTTCAAAGTTGAAGTTCTTAACCTTTGTTTCCTCTTTTTTTTCCCAAGCAATTGCCGGATCATCCTTTGGGAACGTGGTTTTTACCAGGTCACCGGACAATTTGGCAAACCAATATCTCCTCTCTTTGGTTTTCCTATCCGCGGCAAGGATTTCTAAATCGGATGAAGGATTCATTAATGTACCTCTTTCCCGGACAAAATTCCGGGTCACTAAAATTCAAATTCCTCGATGTCTTCCTGGAAATCATGAGCTTCAATATCCACCAGGTTATCGGAAAGTTTTATTTCTTCTATAAGAATGCGTTTATTTTTGATCACGGTAATGATGATTTCTTGAAAATAGTCGATGAATCTCAGGATAGTTTCTTCTTTAAAGAGTTTGGTGCTGTATTCGACGGAAAAGATGAGTTGACCTTGTATTTCCACTGCGGCCCAGGTCATATCGGCCCTGGATGAGCGGGTATTCAACCGGTAATCTTCTTCCTCGCGCATCTCCTCATCACACCGGGCTGCCGCGGTATCTTCTTCTATATTATCCAGGGCAAACATGACATCAAATAAGGGATGATGCCCGGGTTTCCCGGTTATCCTCAACTTCTCCACCAGTGTGTCCAGCGGGTATTCCTGGTTTTCAAAGGCACTTAATGTCCTGTATTTTAAATCTTCCAGGAATGCGGTAAAGGTTTTGGTTTTTTCCGGGTAGTTTCTTAAGGCCAGGGTATTGACCATCATACCGATGATCTCCCGCAGGTCCGGATGCCGGCGCCCCGCCAGCGGGACCCCGATTACGATATCTTCTTGCTTACTGAGTTTGGACAACAAAATATTAAATAGGGCAAGCAGCAGCATGAATAAAGTTACATCTTGTTCCGATGCCAGGGTTTTTAATCCCGCGGTATTTTCATTGTTTACTTGAAACCCAATGCTGTTTCCTTCAAAATTCCGTCCTTCAGGGCGTTTGGAGTCGTAGGGCAAGGTCAATTGGGGGATTTTGCCGGAAAACTCATTCAGCCAGAATTTTTCTTGCTCTTTTGTCCTGGTCTTTGCGGTTTCTCCTGCCTGCCATTGGCAATAATCTTTATACTGGAGGCAAAGTTCCGGCAGTTCCCTGCCGGTAGTCAACGCCTGGAATTCCCTGGCCAGGATATGCATGGAAACACCATCAGTGATGGTGTGATGCATATCTACCATCAATAACCCGTTCCCTTCTCCTGTTTCGATTAACCCGCATCTCATCAGGGGCGCCCGGGCCAGGTCAAAAGACTTTATAAAACAATTAATAACGTTTTGTATGTCTTCCTCTTCATTTCCATGCCGCATGTCCTGGAGGTATTCAATTTTAAATTCAACGTGATCATGAATTTTTTGTACCGGTTTTTCTTTGACCATATGAAATGACGTCCTGAGACTCTCATACCGTTTGATTAATTTGTAGAAACTCTCTTGCAATTGCGCCGAGGTCCATCCTTTTTCCAGGTTGATGATTAGCGGCATATTATATGCCGTATTGAGGGTGTCCATTTGCTGGATAACGTACAGCCGTTCCTGGGCAGGTGATAATGTATAATACTCCCTCTTTTCTACGGGTTCCACCGGGATGTATTTATATTCAGCCATCCCCCGGATATTTTCACAAAGTCCCTTGATGGTAGGCGTCATAAATACTTCGATCAGGGATAATCTCCGATTAAACGCTTTATTGATTTTATTAATCATTACCGCGGCTTTTAACGAATGACCGCCCAATTGGAAAAAATTAGCCATGATGCTTATTTTCTCCTTTTCTAAGTCCAGCACCTCTGACCATATCGCTGCGATCATTTCTTCTGATTGATTACGGGGGGTGATATCGCCTTTTTCCACAGATATCTCCGGGGTGGGTAGAGCTTCCCGGTTTATTTTCCCATTGGGAGTTACGGGGATTTTTTCTAACGGTGTAAAATAAGCAGGTATCATATACTCAGGCAGCTTCCCGGACAAGAATTCCCTCAATTCCAGCGGGTTCAATTCTTTCTGTGCAACCATATAAGCACACAGGTATTTATCCCCGGTCTTATCTTCCCTTGACAGCACCACCGCCTCCTTTATCCCATCATAGGCCAACAGTTGATTCTCGATTTCTCCCATTTCGATTCTAAATCCTCTTATTTTCACCTGGTGGTCAATTCTTCCCAGGAATTCGATATTTCCATCCGGGAGCCAGCGGGCCCGGTCACCGGTCCGGTAGATGGGGAAGCGGGTTAATGGGGGGATGGGGTAATGGCGTGATGGAGAATGATAATGCATGGATGCATGATTGCATGACTGCATGGCTGCAAAGATACAATTGGGTTTATAATTTTGTACATTGCCATTTGCAATTTGCTTGTATTTTTTATTTTGTGATTTGTAATTTATAAATCTTTCAAAAGTTAATTCCGGGTTATTTAAATAACCCCTGCCCACCTGGCGTCCGCCTACGAATAATTCCCCGGTAATACCCACCGGCTGCACATTAAAGCACCGGTCAAAGATATAAATCATCGTATTGAGCAGCGGTTTTCCAATGGGCGGCAATTGGGGAATCCCGTCCGCCGGGTTCATGGTGAGGGCTGTGACGACATGGGTCTCGGATGGTCCGTAATGGTTGTGCAAACATATCCGCTCCTGCTTTAAATAGCCCGCAAACTTCTCACTTACCACCACTTGCTCCCCGGCAGTCTGGATGTGGCGGATACTCCGGGGAAAAATCTCCATATGATTGGATTCGTTAAATATTATTTTCAATAAAGAAATCGGTAAACATACAGTTCTTATTAAATTCTTCTCAATAAACTCGAATAATCGCGGTATATCGGTTCGGATTTCACCTTTTACCAGGCACAATTCCCCCCCCGCTAGAAGGGTGGAAAAAATCTCCTGGAAGGACACATCGAAACTTATTGAAGTAAATTGAAGCACGGAACTGAAATCCAGGTTTGTATATTTAAGACCCCAGGTTAATAGGTTGACAAGATTTCGATGCTCCAACATGGTTCCCTTTGGTTTCCCCGTGGTGCCGGAGGTGTAGATGATATAAGCAAGGTTAGCCGGGCCAACCTGGGAGGATGTCGTAGGTAAGGATGGAGTGGACGGCTGTAGTTCTTTGGATATATCGATTATTTCAATCTTTTCCCCCTTAACCCGGACTGGGGGCACAGCCAGCAAGATTTTTGCATTACTGTCTTTTAACATGTAATCGATGCGGTCCCCGGGATAATTGGAATCGATGGGTAAATAAGCGCCCCCTGCTTTTAATATCCCCAGCAGCCCAACAACCATTTGCAGGGAATGTCCGCTCATAACACCGACGGCGGTATCGGGTTCGACGCCTTTTTCACTCAACAGCCGCGCCAATTGATTGGACTTTTCATTTAATTCTTTATATGTGACCGCTCCCAGGCCTGCTTTGCCAAAGGCGTTTATTGACCCGAAGTGTTCCTCTTCTTCTTTGGGTCCTACCAGGGCCACCCGGTCCGGCGTCTGCCGCACCTGTTCTTCAAACAACCGGTGAATAGTCTTGTCCGCGGGGTATGACTCGGTTGTACCGTTGAAATCATATAGGATTTTCTTCTTCTCTTCGGCGGTTATTATTTCGATGCGTGATATCTTTTGATTGGGATTCTCCAGGACTGCCGCTAAAATTTGTTGGAAATATATGGCGAATCCATTTATGGTTTCATTTTTAAAGAGTTTTGTACAGTATTCAAGGGAACAAATCAACTCTTCTTCAGACTCGATACAGGTCATATTGAGATCAAAAATCGATGTGCGATTTTCAGTTTCATACGGTTTGATTTGTAATTGGGGGATTTCCACCATTGGCACTTCATTGGGCTGCACCTCTGTATTTTGCAGTGCAAACATAGTGTCAAAGATGGGATTACGTCCGGTATCACGGTTGACGGACACCTGTTCTACTAAATTTTCAAATTGATATTCCTGGTTTTCAAAGGCTTGCAGGGTCCTTTCTTTGAGTTCCTGCAAAAAGTCGATAAATTTTTTCTCCGGGTCCGGGAAATTCCTCATGGCCAGGGTATTGACGAGCATACCGATGATGTTTGCCAGGTCAGCGTGCCGGCGGCCCGCGATGGGTGTGCCCACAATGATATCTTCCTGCCCACAGATTTTGCTGAGCAAGATATTATATATCGCCAGCAGTAACATGTACAAAGTCGTCCCGGTGTCCAATGCCATCTGGTTAATCGATCGGGTTAATTCCCCGGATACGTTAAAATAGAAGACGGTGCCTTCAAAACTTTGAACCGCTGGCCGCGGATAATCAATGGGCATGTCCAATACCGGCACTTCGTCCTCAAACTGTCTCAGCCAATATTCTTTTTGTCCCTCGATTGCTTTTTTTTGCCCTTCACTGGTTTGCCATTGGGTGTAATCCCGATACTGAAGCCTGAGGGAGGTTAGTTTCTCTCCGCTGTACAATGCCATGGTTTCTCTTAAAAACAAACCCATGGAGACGCCATCCGTAATAGTATGATGCATATCGATCATTAATATGTATCTTTGTTCTTGCTCCTTTATTAATCCCACCCGAAGCAAGGGGGGCCGTGAGAGATCAAAGGGACGGATGAAAGAGCTTATAAGAGCTGCCGCGGGCTGCGGTCCCCCTGTCTCCTGGTACGCCTCAGCCTCAGCCTCAGCCCTGGAAATATCATGATATTCAACTTTAAAGTCCACTTTTTTATGGACCCGCTGTACGGATGTTCCATCGATGATGTGAAATGAGGTTCTCAAGCTCTCGTGGCGTTGGACCAATTCCCGGAAAATGCCTTCCAATCTATTTTTTTCCAATTCTCCTTCCAATACCGCCGCCAGGGAGACGTTATAAGCCGTTGTTGCCAATTCCATTTGTTGAAGTACATATAGACGCCCCTGGATTGATGACTGCGGGTAATATTCCTTTGCTTCGGTACTGCCGATGGATACAAAAAAAGATTGTTTTAATCCCTCGATATACCCGGACAACCCCCTGATGGTGGGTGAGCGAAAAACTTCTGCCAGGGGCAACCTGACCTCCAGCTCTTTATTAATCTTAGATATCAATGTGGTGGCCCTTAACGAATGCCCCCCCAAATCGAAAAAATTTGAAAGCATACTGATTTTATCTTTCTCTATTCCCAAAACTTCAGACCAGATTTCCGCTAATTTATGCTCCACCCGATTTTTAGCTGCCGCGTGATTTTCTCCCGGTTCCCCGGTTTCCGGCTCCGGCAGTGCTTTCCTGTCAATTTTTCCATTCCGGTTTAACGGCATATGATCGATTTCCACAAAGCAGCCGGGGATCATATATCCCGGCAACTTTTTAGATAAATATTCCTTTAAACCTGAAGTATTCAAGGGAATAGCGCCAGCTTTTGAATCCTTTTGGTATGAAATATATGCGGCCTGGTCCGGGGGGATATATTTATTTAATTTCGCCGGAAGAACCGCTTTATCTCCAGGAATTTCCCGGATATTTATTATTGGAATAAGCTTATTGACTTTATCCCTGAATCTAACTGCCAGTTCCATGTGACGGCCGTCGGTTAAGATAAGTCTGGCCCCTGTTTCCGCCAGCAGGTGGCACAATTGGTCGATGGGTAAGGTGGGATCCAGCGGTGTATAAATTTTACCGGCTTTTAGCACTGCCATGATTGCCGTGATCACATCCACAGGGTCTTCCACTAATGAGACCACCACTTGCTGGCTGTTTTTTTCCCCCTCCCCTTCCCGGGCCCCCGGTTCTGATATATTATTCTTGAGATTACCCGCATTTTTTTCTTTTACTTTTTTTTGTTTTGGTTTTGCACAAATTGGACAGTGGGGATCGGATTTGATGATCAATTCTTCAACAAAACGACCCCGCCAGCATTCGTCCCAGTCAAATCCCTGGTCTTTACAGGTTTGTTTGAAATGGTGGTTGAAAGAATAGGTCATCTGCTTATAGCCATCGGTATGAACGATTCGTTTCGACCCGGTTTGATTGAATAAAAAGAATTTATTATAGGCGGGATTTTCAAATCCCAGTATAATTTTTAATACTTCATTGCATACGAATCCGGCGGTGACAAAAAGAGCGGGGGCGGCCACGGGGAAAGGTTTCCTCCGGTAATTCTCCACCACCTGCTTCATCTCGATGATTTCCTCCACTTTGCTCCTGTCGTGAAGACAATGAAAACACGCGGTCATCGGAGTATGCAGCAGGGCAGCATAAGAATTCCTTTCAATCATCGCGGAAAGGACATGGGGAATTTGACGCTCCACCGCATATTCCGATATAATGAACTTGGTTTCCAGGTCATCCACGCAATCGAATAGCACGGCTGAAGCACCGGCCAATCGACATATATTTTCCCTGGTGACTTTTTGTTGATAGGTAATGACATTCACATGGGGATTTATCCTATTTATCGTCTTTTCCGCCGATAATGCCTTGTTCATTTTGATTCGTGTTTCATCATGTAAACTTTGACGATTCAAATTAGACAAATCCACCACATCCGGGTCGCAAACAATAATGGTCCCAAACCCCAAAAGTGCTAATTGTTGAATAATTTGAGAGCCAATGCCACCAGCCCCGGCAACAAAAACCGTGCTACTTTTGAGCTTCTCCTGGGACTCCACTCCCCACCGGTCCAATAACAATTGCCTCATATACCTGCGCTGCTCATCCCCGCTTAATTGGAACCGGTCATCATAGGTTTTATCGATTACACCGGCTAACCGCCCGGCTTGCTTATCCAGGGAATTAAAATCCAATGATTTTTTACTCGATTTAATCGCAACTTCACTCCCATGATCCGCCACTACCTTTTCAATATACTTAACAAGGGATCCGCCATTATTTCCTTTTTCATAATCTAATAAACGGTTCGATAGGAAAAATCCTCGCTCCATGTCCATACCCATATCTATAAAACTAAATTCCTGATGTGACTTTAATATTTTCCTGAAATGAAAGGGTTCACTGTTCCCGGTCAAACGCTTTGACGGTGAGTCGCTGTCTTTGAGAGTGAAATAGGCACACAAAACCTTATGGTCTTTTCCATTTTCCCTGCCTATAACAATGGCCTCTTTTATATTTTCAATTTCGATGAGATGTTTTTCGATTTCCCCGGGCTCGATGCGAAATCCCCTTATTTTGATTTGCTCATCGTTTCTTCCTACAAATTCAATATTTCCATCCGGCAACCACTGCGCCAAATCACCGGTTTTGTAAATATAGGACGGATAGGACCTATAAGACCTATAATAAATGTCTTCCCCCTCAAACTCAACCTTAGCCTCTATTCCTGTAAATTTCTCTGCCGTCAATTCCGGGTGATTTAAATAACCTCTTCCCAGGGCATCTCCCCCGATACATAATTCGCCCACCACACTGATCGGCTGCAGCTTGATTTCTTTATTTACTATGTAAATCCGGACATTGGGCATGGGTTTACCGATGGGTATGGTTTCACGAAGGGTAATATTGCCGGGGGAGATATGATAAGATGATGCTACATCAGAACACTCCGTGGGACCGTAGACATTGGTAATTTTAACCCTGTTCCCATTGACATTAAACATCCCGGACATTTGCCGCGCCAGTTGAAATGGAAAAGCCTCTCCACCGATAACAAAATGCTTTACGGCAAAACCGCCGGCACCACCATCAATGCTTTCCCGCAGCAAAACAAGATGACTGGGAGTGCCGTCGATTATTTCAACCTGATGCTTTTTATAGAAATCCCTTAACGCCAGACCATCGATGCGGGTATCCTCAGGAACAATATATAACGTATGTCCCAACAGCAGGCTCCCGAATACCTGTTTTATAGAAGCATCAAAATAATAAGGTGTCACCAGGCTGACCCTTAAACCAGGTTCGTATTGATGGTAAATTCTCTCCTTTAAACCCTCCACCAGGTTATTTACATTGCCATGTCCGATCATGACGCCTTTGGGATTCCCGGATGAACCGGAAGTATGGATAACATAAGCCAGGTCTCCCGGTTGATTTATTTTTACCGGGTTTTCAACGGTTTTACCAACCGGGACGCCAATGGCTTCTTCCATTAATATCATTTTCATTTGGCTGTCAATGCTTTCCCGGTCTTCCCGCCGGGGGACAAAAGCAATCCCGGGGATTTCTTTTAATATCTCTTTTGCCGGTAATTTACCGTTATTGCGGATAATCTCCTCTATCACCTGACAAAAAGTCACTTCCCCTTCACCCAGCACCAGTAAATCAATATTTCTATCCGCTAAAATGGTTAAATAATCGCTGGTGACATAAGGGCCGCCGGCAATAATGGGAACGTCATAACCCCACTGCCGAAGGAGGGCGATGGTTTTATGGAAAAACTCTTTAAAAAAAGTTAATGAACGAACCCCGATTACATCCGGTTTAAATTCCTCCAGTCGGTTTCTCAATTCCGCGTAATTATCAAAATCAATATGGGATTTTGCAATCCTGCCATTTACTTTCCCGGGCATTTCCCGGTTTAAATAACTCAACAGGTATATCAATCCCAACGGCGGTTCCGTGATATCATACAACATTTTTGTTTCACCGCTAAAATACTGTGACAGGTCCAGGAGCAGCACCCTTAAGGCATTGTCCGAAGGAGATTTTTTAGGGAAAGCACTTGCCAGTTTTCGATTGAATTCCGGGATAAATATTTGCTTCTCTTCCAGGCAGCGGCTTAATTTCAACTGTTCCCGTTTTATACCGGAAAATGTCAATAAATCCTCCAGGGTTTTAATCTCCACCGGTAAATAGCTGTCATATTTTTGCACGATTTCATCTTCCGTCAAAATTTTCATCTGTTGGGGTAATACGTGGAGCAGCCGCTCTTTGCATAAAAAATACTCGTTGAAAAATTCCGCCTGGTAATTTTTAGAAAAACCTTTATCAAAGGGTAATGTCTCCGGCAGTTCATGATAGGCAAGATTTTCAGACCGGACAATGGCCTCCCTGGATATCCCGTTTCCCAGGGCGATCTTCTCCATATCGGTATTTTGATAAATTTTCAACACATGCACATAAGGGAAATGGACCCATTTCAGACTTTTGATAAAATCCATGGTCATGCGTGCTTCTTCCCGGGTTTCAGTGGGGATGCCGTGTAAGGTGTTCAACTCCAGTATCACCTGCGGATATTTTTCACAGAAATATTCGATATTCTCACGGAACTTTTTTAAATTTAATTTCTTTCCTATCAATGTCTGCAGCCTGGGCGAGGCAGTCTCCAATGACATGGACACTCTCACTGTCCCGGCTTTGACCATTAGATCGATATATTGCCGGGTCAAGATGTCACCCCGCAGCGCCAACAACAGTTCCACTTTCAATTTATTTTCAATAATCATTTCAAATAGCCGGGTGGTATTGGGTATATTTAAATTGAAAATATCATCCACAAAAGCAAAGCGACGTACTCCCATCCGGTAGTACAAATGCATTTCTTGAAATATATTTCCCGGTGAACGGGAAATTTGCTGTTTGGGCCAGATGTTGTGACAAAAAGCGCAATTAAAGGGGCAGCCCCTGGAACCCTGGACCAACACACTGGTTTTCACCAATGCTTGACCGATATAACGGTTGTATTTTTCATAATCCACCAGGGAACGGTCGGGAAAGGACAGTTTATCCAGCGAGGTTATGGGACTTCGGGGGAGAGTGATTACCGGGTTGATGGCAGCGGATTCAAAATCCAGCAGGGCTGTATAGGAATATTTCCCCATTACAACATCGGTTACTACCAAAAGGGGAGACCGATTGTTTCGCAGTAAGAAGTTGATACGGTGAAGAGGAGCATTCACATCGATGGGCATATAAGCTGCGCCTGCCTTTAAAATACCCAATATCCCGATGATCATCTCCACCGAGCGGTCTGCCATCAGGGCCACGATGGTATCCCTGCCAACATTTGCCTGTCTCAACACACCAGCCAGACAATTGGCCCGTTGGTTTAATTCCCTATAAGTGAGCTGCTGCTTCTCATCCACCACTGCCAATCGGTCCGGCGATTGTGCCGATTGCTCTTCAAATATTTCATGGATGGTTTTGTCTCGTGGATAAATAGTAAAATGATTGTTGAATTCACCTAATAGTTGTTTTTTTTCCCCGGGGGGAACCACAGTCAGTCTCTCCAACACGTTATCCACATCAAAAAGCATTTGCTCCATCAGGTGAAGAAAGAGGCCAATTATCCGCCGGATGGTGGATTTTTCAAACAGGGCCGTTTTATATTCCACCACCCCTTCCAGCACCTCAGGGGTCCTTAAAAATGAGAAAAGAATATTATAGTTGAGGGTTTCAATATATTTGGCAGGTTGAATATTTTCAAGTAAAATAACGGTATCGAATAGTCGGCTTTTATTTTCATCAAGGGGTAATTTTAAATCATAGAAAATCGCTTCAATAGGATAATTCTGATTCTCCACCGCCTCGTCGATGGTGCGCCTCACCCTAAACAACAATTCTTTAAAATTCATGCCCGGTTCCAACCGGTTTCTTAATATCAGCGCTGTATTGATGAAATGGCCCTCGATATCTTGTTTATAAATAGGTGTACCGATGATAATATCGTTATTCCCGGTATAGGTTTTGAGTAACACATTCAACACCGCCGTTAAAATCACATGAGCACGAATATCGGATTCATTAATCATCCAGGTGAATCTTGAAAATAGATTACCGGTTACTTGAAATTTTACGCTATCAAAGTCTTTTTCACGGGAAGTTGCCGGTAGCGATGGTTTATAATCATAAGGGAAAGTGGTTTCCATTAAATCCCCTGACAATTGGTTTTGCCAGTACGCTCTCTCTTTATCCGATTGCCGGGCGGCAACCATCAGGTTCCCTTTAAAGCTTTCTTTCTCCATTTCCATGTATTTCTCCTCATTTTTAAAACATAAAATCACCTTCCTCCCGAAAGGTTTTTTGAGCGAAAATCAATTTTTCAATTTTTTTATTTTCGTCAATACAGCCGTTGTTCTTAAAGTCCACCATGGCCGGGACGGCATTTTCATGCAGTTGTTTCCAACGCAAATCTGCCTGGTAATGTTCATTTAATGAGAGCGGATTGGGAATCCCTAGTTTTTGGCAGTGCTGTACCAGTCGGTACATTCGATGATAAGTTTCTTCTCGGGAGGGGCTGCAGTCCAATACCCAGGTTTGAGTGATTAACATGTCACCGAATCGTGAAGGGTAAAGCGGTTTTCTCAGGCTGCTCCATTCATCCGAGCCCCCCTGCCCGGTATAATGATACATAAAGGGTGTACAATCTACCTGCCAGATGTCGTTTTTTAATTCTTCCAACAGGTCCAATGTCTGTTGAAAGTCCGCTTCTGTTTCCCCTGGGAATCCCACCACCAGGTAAATTGATGTTTTAATTCCCGCAAGGGCAAGGCTGGACAATGCGGCTTTGGATTGCGGCAGGGTAATTTTTTTATTCATTAAGTCCAGTACCCTCTGGGAACCACTTTCCAATCCCAGGCGGGCCCGGTACAATCCACCACGCCTCCACAACAGCGTATTGTCCGGGTTGCCGACGGCATCATCAACCCTGAGAAATCCGTCCATATAGAAAGACATAGGGCTTTTCAGCAATTCTTTGGACAGGCCTGTTAATATGGGATTCAATAGGGAATCGTTCATAAAAAATAACTGGGACTTATATTTTTGATATAAGGTCACCATTTCCGATGCCACCATGGAAATACTTTTCTTCCTGTATTCCCCGTATTGAGAGGATATAATACAAAAATCACATTGAAAAGGGCAGCCATAAGAGCCAAAAGCAGCCAAATAAGGATAGTGTCGAAGGTCGAAATCAGAAAGGTCGGGAATACCGGCAGTTGAGATATCCACGGTTTCGTTGTCAATGTCTTGCAGCGTATAGACCCGTTGGGAATCATCCAGTTCGCCCCTGAGTAATTTTAGAAACAGGAGTTCTCCTTCGCCAATGATTATCTTGTCAATATAGGGAGTTTTCTGCAAAAAAACTTCAAAATCCGGTGAATAAGGGAGTCCCCAGCTAAACACACATCCCCCCATTACCGTCATAATATGGGGATACCTTTTTTTGGTTATTTGAAAAACATGCATTGATGCGGGAAGTGTGCCTACGGTAGCTGATAAGCCCAATACAGCCGGATTTTCCTTCTCCAATAAGTCGATAAAATAGTGCTCCAACCGAACATAAAATCGCTCTAAAAGTGTGTTCAACTTCGTAACCTGCCCCGATTCCACATTCACATAATAAGTTTTGTTGATCAGCAGCTTTACCAATGCAGTGTATTCATTTTCATCGCTGTAATGAATATGAGCCATCATATGATTTCTTAACAGCTCATGGCCCACCCGGAGGAAATTTCCCTGTTTATTCCCGGGGATAAATTCTTTTAAGGTATTGAAATAGGCTTCGTATATTTCCTTAAATTTATCTTCGACATTGGCATCCACCGTTTTCACCTTATAACCGTGCTGTTGTAGAAAGTTCTTTAAGGCGGCAATTCCTTGGGGTGGAATTAACGGTGTCCAAAAAGGCGGCAGTACTAAAAGAATTTTATTGTCTTCCACTTTTTTTATTCTCCATTTTAAATGCGGGCTAAAATCTGAAATCACCTTGTTCTTCTTTCACCACATCGGGTTTGGCCATCAAAAAATCACGGGTGATAGTGATTTCGTTGAGCCGTAAATACGGATTCTCCACCACTTGCTGTAATATATCCGTAAAGTGTTTGATTATCCCTTCCGCGGTTGATGGCTTAAACAATGAGGTTGAGTATTGCAGAGACATATTTATAATTTCATTGCCCTTATATGCCTGGAAAATCAAATCAAATAACTGGCTAAGATTGGCTTGAGATAACTCCAAAATATGATTATCATTACCATCATTCCTGTTTTCGATGTTAGCATTATCATCCTGTTCCATAAAATTTTGCATAACAAATACAGTATCAAAAATTGGATTCCTGCTTTGATTTCCCTGTAAACCCAGTTTAGCGACCAAATCATCAAATTGGTAATCCTGGTTCTCATAAGCATCGATTGAATGTTTTTTCACTTCAAGTAAAAACTCTTTAAATATTTTGTTTTTAGCGGGCCGACTTCTTATGGGAAGCATATTGATAAACAAACCGATT
>Ga0210084_1000025_pt1 | contig 16960 bp, 11 predicted proteins | sample China_Galinas_Co_3_FD_184863 | JGI IMG/M metagenome (GOLD analysis project Ga0210084, IMG submission 184863) | Wetland microbial communities from San Francisco Bay, California, USA, that impact long-term carbon sequestration -... | ecosystem: Environmental > Aquatic > Marine > Wetlands ... | reverse complement strand
TCAATTTTTACCATTAAAATCAGTAAAAATTGCCGAAAATATTACATTGTGCTTCTGGTTTTGTGCAAAATACGACACACCCCGGCTGCTGCGCAGCCCCACCCAACAGCAATTAACCCTGTCACGCACACTTGCCGAAAGGACAAACTGTTTCCCGGTGAATTTACTAAGGAAATGGATCGCGGCCCGGTATCCTTTGAGGAAAGTTAGGGAGGAGATTGAGCAGTGAGGAAGAGCTTATTAGAACGGTCATTGGTGACTAAGGCAGTAAATCAATATGTCAGTGGACAGATGTGAGATTAAAGGAGGTTTTCCTTTTATTTTATAACCTTTAGTCTGTTCCTGATATCAGAAAAATCAAGATCAAAGGTTATTAAAATGTATTTTTGCTGCCTTTTCTTTTATATGGGCCTCAGTTAGGCGGGGATAATATTGAAGAATTTCTTCCACAGTATTACCCGCAGAAATGAAATCCAGGATTGTATACATTTGTGTTTTTGGTATATAGGGTTTGCACGCGCCGTCACCCGGGGACGAATGAGAACCGGCACAAACGAACTGCGCAGCATATAGGTCCCCCACGATCCATGCCATGGGGTTGCAAAAAAAAAAAAAAATTGGTACACTAACACTTCAAAAAAACAAGAAAAAAACAACAATTGAAAAAAGGAGTAAATAAAAGATGAATCGTACGCTCATGTTTATCATATTTATCACCATAGTTAGTGCTGTATATTTTGGCCTTCACTTTTTCGTCTATAAATGCCTGACCCGGTCACTGGTACAGGCGGCTAACTGGCAAAAAATCCTCAAATGGTTCTTATGGCTCTCAGGGGCAAGCTTCTTTATCGCTATGACCCTCAACCGGGCATTCAAAATCCATATTTCCGTACTCAATTTCTATACCTTTACCTGGCTGGGAGTAATCGCCATTGCTTTTTTTATTTTTTTAATCCAATTCATCCTGTCAAAAATTTTCCCCTCTCAAAACAAATTACTGGCGATTATCGCACTGGCTGTCATCGGTATTATCTCTTTAATTTCACTGATTAACGGCCTCCAGCCTCCAAGAATCAAACGAATTACCATTCCCATGAAAGACTTACCCAAAGAATTATCCGGGTTCTCTATCGTTCAACTGTCGGATGTACACCTGGAATCCTATAAATCGCAAAACCGGTTCGCCTGTATCATCGATAAAGTGAATGAATTAAAACCAAACCTGGTGGTGATTACCGGCGATCTGATCGATGGAAATGTGTGCGAAGAGGAAGTCTTTTGCAAACATTTAGACCGGCTCAAAACTTCCCACGGTGTATTGGCGATTACCGGCAACCACGAGTTCTATGCCGGCCTGGATGCCTTCATGGAGTTGGCAAACCGTTCCAATATCAAGGTATTAAGAAACGAATCGATTACAATTGCAGACACACTGCAAATTATCGGCCTGGATGACGATACTGCCGGTCAGTTCGGTTCCAAAGCACCGGACCTGGATGCACTGATAAAAGCATGCGATCAAAACAAGCCGATTATTTTGCTTTATCACCGGCCCATGCGCTTTGATGAAGTCGTTTCCAAAGGTGTGGATTTACAACTCTCAGGCCATACCCATGCCGGCCAAATTCCGCCTATGGACCTGATCGTATGGCTCTATTATAAATACCCCTCCGGTTTGTTTGAAAAAGACGGCGCTTATATTTATACCAGCAGCGGCACAGGCATTTGGGGCCCTGAAATGCGCTTCCTGTCCAAAAACGAAATCGTTTATATTAAACTAGAAGCGAAATAGATTCTATTTTGCCTCCGGCGGCCAGGGGGGCGCTTTTTGAAAAAACTGCCCCCCTGGACCCCCCGTAAAAACTTTTTATTATGTTAAAGTGGTCTGTATCCTTCGTCGGTGAAGCGTTTGATTACGTTTTTCAGGCGGTCTTCCAGTTTTTCGATCTCTGCGGAAGCGCGTTCTGCCTGCATTAATTCGCCGGAATCGAAAAATATTCCTCCGCATTTTTCGCAGCGGTCTACCAGGATATCGGTTTTAGTAGAAAAGGGAAGTTCTTCAAGAGTGCCTTCGCATTTGGGACATATTAAATCTGTCTTACGGGCTGCTTTTTTCATCTCAGTGATCTCGGGGATATCCATTGAAAGTTCAATATAGCTTGCTAATTCGTTTTTATCAAACCATATACCGCTGCACTCATCACAAAAATCCAAAACCACCCCTTCAGAGGTATTAAAATAGGATAACGTCTTTTTCTTGCATTTGGGGCACATAAATTTTTCTTTTGTCAGACTCATGACTTCCTCCTTTTTAGCCGCGGACAATTCCAGGGGTCCATGACTAACTTATAAATAACACAAAGAGGAAAATAAATCAAGAGGCCGCAAGGAAGTGCGATGCCAAAGTCGACTAAATTCGAAGCACGAAATCCGAAATCCGAATTTCGGATTTAACATTGAAGGACTTGCCAGTTAGGCAAAAAAATTGTAAAATATAGTATCCAAAAAATAAAAATAAACCGTTATATTATAATGACAGGACATCATAACGCAATGTGAAATCAGTTAACACTTAAAGACCTGGTTAGGAGGTCAAGATGAAAAAAATATGCACGTTGTTTCTACTGTCTTTAGTTCTGACAGCCGGTTTACCGGCGAGTAAAGGTAACCGGGTTAAGATCAAAATAAAACAAACTGAGGTGAAGTCGCTGTCCAAAATCGGCGAAGTGGACCTCGATGCCGTGGAGAAAATTAAAGGTCAATGGCTGATCCAGGAAAGCCGGTTTGTTCTCCGGTTTACCGATCGTTTCGCCGGCATGGTGGATGGTCTGAAATACTTCCATTATAAACGGTTGGGCACCAACCCCGGTCATCCCTATATATATACGATTGTAAAATCCAAAAAAAGCGGGAATTATTTTTTTGCACGGGGATATTACCAGGATAAACGGTTATATGGAAGCACTTCCCAAATTGTGTTAAAAAAAGACCAAATCATTGTATATTCCGAAAAAAATCCCAAAAAAATCTATTTCAAAGCCCTACGGATGGAAGAAGCAGAGGACAGTGGGTCAGTGGGTCAGTAGGTCAGTGGGTCAGTGGGTCGGACAGGCTGGCGGATTATTTCGCCAGGGCGTTTGAAAAAAACCGGCAAATCGTTTAAAATATCCCGGATGTATAGGAATTTTCATTTTTTTTATGGCAGCAGGCTGGCGCACCCTATTCACGGTCGTGGGGTTTTCCAACGTTCAGATATCATTTCAAACCTAAAAGGGTCTATGACATGTCATTGAAATATAACGGAACAAGGACTTTGGTATATAGGGCCGCACGCGCCTTCACCCCTATACGAAAGAAAACCAACACTAACGAGCTTGCGCAGCATATAGGCTCCCCTCGCCGAGGGGTTTTCTTGCTGATTTTTTTTCTTTTATTTTCTTTTTTGTATCCCGGGAATCCGGGTGATAAAAAACCGGATACCGACAACAAAAAGTTAAAGGATCAGCAGTTCCTGATGGATTTTGTGTTGAACTACCGCGGCGCCAAATCCTCCCTCCTGATCACAGCCATGTGTAAGGAAGCCCTGTGTAAAATCCATGAGATTTATAAACAAATCAACAACAGGACCCGGACGATATCTTTTTATTCATCACTGCTGGATTCCATTAAATACAAAAAAATGTACCCATACATTTTTTACTACCTGGCGGATTTCTATGGAAAGCAATTAAAGGAAAAATACCTGCTAAAGTCATTAAAGTATTCGTTAAACCACCGGGACCGGCAATTTGCCTATACCCAACTCTATCGTTTTTATAAACAGGAAAAAACAAATTACCTTGAGTTATCTTATCTTTTAAAATTAATCGAGATTCAAAAGATCAACCGCGATTTAACAGGCATTGAAACTTCTTATCATGACCTGGGTGAGATATATGAACGCAAAAGAGACTACCTGTCAGCCCTTGAATATTATTTTGAGGCATTGAAGTACTCCGGCCATGTCAAAAACAATCGCAGCGGGTTTATTTATTTAAAAATCGCAGAGGTTTTCCGGATTTTAAACCGGAAAGTCCTGGCAAAAATGTACATAAAAAAGGCCCTGGACTATACCCGGCAATACAAAAATGAAGACCTGGAAGTAATGGTGTTGAGCGCTTTCAGCAAAATGTACCATGAAGAGCAAGATTATAACAATGCCCTTAAATATATTAACCTCAGCCTGGAATCGGAAAACCAAAAGCAAAAATACATTTGTGCGATTCAATCTTTATATCAAAAGGCGCTTATTCTGCTGGACATTGACAAAATGGGAGAGCCAAAAATCGATGAGGCCACAGAACTGCTAAAAGCTGCCGTGGAACTGGGATTAAAAAAAAGGAAATATGACAACCTGCTGCCGATAATAAGTGAATATGTGGAACAATTGATTGCGTTTGACCGTTTCGGGGAAACTGCTCTCTACCTGGAAACAATCGATGATATCTATGCGCCCTATTATCCTTATTATTTCTTTTATTATTACTTGAACGCCCTGCTTTTCGAGAAACAGGGGCAGATGGAACAAGCGCAGCAATTCTACCAAAAAACCACGCAAAAATTGGAAGAGTATTTCTCGGGATTACATTACCAACAATATCATTCTTTCCCGCAAAAAACAGAAGAAATTTATTCCCGGGCCATTGAATTTTACTTAAAAATGTACGATCACACTGAAAACCAGGTTTACATCAAACAAGCGTTATACTTCAGCGAAATCAAGAATGCCTATATTTATGATTTGGTCACTTTGAAAAACAAGACTTATGCTCATCTGATGAAAGAAAAAGAAAAACTGGAAGAGGAATTTTTTATCCTCAATAAAAAGTACATCCGTTTGTTAAAAAGCGGTGGGCATAGTGATCGTTATCGAGAAGAACTCCGGTTATGTGAGGATAAGCTGGACTCTATAAGAAGTCAAAATGAAGAATTGGCGGCATTTATCCTGGAGTCCCCGGTTAATTATAAAAAGTATAAATTCAAGGATTTTAATACCCGGCTTATCCGGAGGCGGTTAAAACCCGGTCAATTGATCGTTAAATATGTGGTATTAAAGGAAAATATATATACGTTTTGTATTGATCATCGTTCCATGGGCTATTGGAAACTGGAGGGCGGGACCGATGAAATATTAAATAAAGTAAAGCAATTAATCGCGCCGCTGGATGATTTTACAGAAGGGGCGGTGGATTATTTACGTATCAATTATGATCTTCAATTGGCGCATCAGTTGTACGATATCTTAGTAAAGGGCATTTGGGAATTCCGGGAAAACATCCATGAGCTATTTATTATTCCTGACCGTGAGTTGTTTAAATTACCTTTTGAAGCGTTGGTGATAGGTTTCAACCAACAGGAATTGGAACCTGGCATTGTATTTTCGGAATATTCTTCTGCTGTTTATTTGATTAAAAAGCTCCCGGTTTCTTATTCTTTTTCTCTTTTTCATTTCCGGGAAAACAGGAAACCGCTGAAACCAAAGAAATACACGATTACAGCGTTTGGTAATCCAAAACTTAATCAAAAGCTTTTGCGGGGGGCTATGCGCAAAGCGCAAAGCGCAGGGCGCAAAGCGAATAATGCAATTAACGCTGTGCGCCAAGCGCCAAGCGCCAAGCGCCTTCCCCCTGGTCGCCGAAGGCAAATGTTTGCTGAGATTCCTTCTTCTCAAAAGGAAATATCAAATATTCCGCTGATATTTGGCAAGCAAAAGAGTCGGATATTTTTAAAAGAAAATTTCAACCGGCAGATGTTTGAGGCCTATGCCCCGCTTTCTGAAATTCTTCACATTGCCACTCATTTTATCAACAATGTTCATTACCCGCAGTATTCTGCGCTGTTATTTTCGCCCGGCAACAATTTTAGCCCTTTATATTCTGCCTATGAAATCTTCAATTTAGAGTTAGGCAATGAATTAGTGGTATTAAGTGCTTGTGAGAGTTCTGAGAAGCATTTATTGGGTATGCAGGGGCTGCGGGGGATGACGGCTTCTTTCCGGCATGCGGGGGTTGGTTCTATGATTGTCGGCATGTGGCCGGTGGATGAGCATAGTTCCCGGCTTACTCCTTTGTTTTACCGGGAATACAAAAAAAATGCCGGTAAATCGGGCAAGGCAGCAACGTCAGCGGCGCTGCGCACCGCTAAATTAAAACTAATGAAGCAAACCGTCTCATTGAACAACGGGATAAAGATTTCCTTTTCTCATCCTTTTATATGGGCTAATTACATTTTGTACAACTTTAGATAATTCATCTTTCTTTATAAACGGGTAATTGTTAAAAAAATTTTCAACTTTTTCCCCTGTCTTTTTTCTACTTGCCAGGGATGCGTCAACGTCGCCCGAAATGCAAGATTTCCGGGCAGGCACAGAGGCCTGCCCCTACGAAATCTTGTAGGGGCGACCCTCTGTGGTGGCCCGTATCTACGAAATTCAACTTTGACGTAGTCCTGTCTACTTGCACCTGTACCTTGACTTTATTCTCTGTTTCTTTATAATATAGTCTCTAATGATTTAATAAAAATGATTCTTATCAGTTTTAAATCGCCAGTAGGCAAAGAAATGTTAAGCGTACTAAAAAAAATGAATGTTGACCGGCAAAAAAAAGAAGGATATCTATACGCTCAAGATGAAATTCGGAGAAAGTAATGAAAAAAGAAAATAAACAAGATTCCATTCGATATTTGTTCGAGCCCCGGGGCGTCGCTGTAATTGGGGCTTCCGGCACCAAAGGCAAAATCGGCCACGCCCTTTGCTACAACATCCTTGAAGGTGGTTATAAAGGAAAATTATTCCCCATCAACCCCAAAGGGGGCACCATATTGGGACAGACAGTGTACAAGGATATTACGGACGTCCCGGACATAGTCGACGTCGCCGCTATTGCCGTGCCGGCCAAATATGTGGTCCATGCGGTGGAAAGTTGTGGTAAAAAGGGTGTAAAGTACCTCCTGGTTGTCAGTTCAGGTTTTTCCGAGATTGGGAATAACGAAGAAGAAAACAAAATTGTGGCCCTGGCCAGGAATTATGGGATGCGGGTATTGGGGCCGAATATCTTCGGTCTTTATTCCGCTGCCAGTTCAATGAATTCGACATTTTCCGCTTCAAAAATTCAAGCCGGGCATGTGGCAATATTAACCCAGAGCGGTGCGTTGGGCGTGGCTATGATCGGCAGGACCACGGTAACCAATATCGGGTTGTCTTCCATTGTTTCAACCGGGAACAAATGTGATCTTGATGAAGCCGACCTCCTCCGCTACCTGGTGCCCAACCCCCAAACAAAAGTTGTGCTGATGTACATTGAAGGGGTAAAAAACGGGGCCCGGTTAATCGAAACCCTTAAATGGGCAACCACTCAAAAACCTGTCGTCGTGATTAAATCAGGGCGGTCAACCAGGGGTGCCATGGCTGCTGCGTCTCATACCGGATCGCTGGCCGGTGCCGATAATATTTTCGAAGCCATCATGAAGCAGTGCGGGGTATTAAGGGCGGAAAACCTGGATGAAGCATTTAACTGGTGTAAATACCTGGCCTTCAGTCCCAAGCCCAGGGGTAAAAATGCCGTGATAATCACCAACGGCGGCGGTGTGGGTGTACTGGCAACCGATGCCTGTGAAAAGTTTAATGTTAAATTATTTGACGACCAAACCGTATTGAAGAAAGTCTTTGATCCGTTAATTCCGGTTTATGGTTCCAGCAAGAACCCGGTTGATCTTACCGGGGATGCAAATTCCGACATTTATATCCGGGCCTTATCCGGGCCGGTGAAATGTGAAGAAATAGATGCCACCATCGCGCTCTACTGTGAGGCTTCCACTTTTGATTCCCACAACCTTATCGCCATGATAAAAGATACCTTTAAAAAACACAAAGCCGCAAAAAAACCTATCTGCTATGCCATTGTAGGCGGAGAAGATGTGGAAAACGCCTATTTAACCTTAAGAAAAGAAAACATCCCCGTCTATGCGGAAGTATACGATGCGGTATCGGCCATGGGTGTTTCCTACCGTCACCAACGATACTTAAAAGAAAAAACAGGTAAGATAGATGAGGCAGACATCGATGTGGAAAAAATCAATGCCATTGTGGACCAGGCATTAGCGGATAAACGGAGATTTCTTTTGGCCCATGAAGGGATTGAAGTCATGAAAGCGGCCCGGATCGGTATTCCCCGCAGTAAAGTGGCTAAAGGTCTTGAGCAGGTCCTGGAAAGTGCCGAAGAGATCGGTTTCCCTTTGGTGATGAAAATCGTATCCCGGGATATTTTACACAAAAGCGATGCCGGCGGAATTGCCCTGGACCTTGAAAACACACAAGACGTCATGCATGCTTATGAAGCCATCATCCAGAATTGTAAAAGATATAAACCCGATGCAAAAATCAATGGAATCGAGGTCTGTGAGATGCTGGAACCCGGGACCGAATTAATTATCGGCGCCAGGAGAGACCGGGCTTTCGGTCCGATTATTATGTGCGGCCTGGGAGGTATTTATGTAGAAGTCATGAAGGATGTGGTATTCAGGGCCCTTCCCCTCAACAAAAAAGAAACCATGAACATGCTCAAAGAAATAAAAGCATTCCCGGTTTTGCTGGGGGTGAGGGGAGAGAAAAGAAGAGATATCGACGGAATCATCGATACCATCATCAAAGTAGGAACAATTTTAAACAAATGCAAAAAAATAACCGATATTGAAATAAACCCGGTTGTTGTTTATGAACAAGAAAAAGGTTTGAGAGCTTTAGATGTAAGAATTTTAATAAAAAATCCGGACAAAGAAAAAAAATGAAAATAATTAAAAGCTTTTGCGGGGGTCCAGGGGGCGGTTTTCTCGAAAAGAGCCCCCTGGTCGCCGAAGGCAAAAGTAATTTCATAGCAGCATAGCAGCAGCCCTTCATGATGCCGCGGCTTCACCCGGAGACGTATGAAAAATTGAAACCACAGATTACGCAGATTACACAGATTTTTTTTATTTTTTCGTGTTTTTCGTGTGTTTCGTGGATCATTTTCATGGCAGCGGGGCTAATTTTATTTTTCTTGCTTTGGCAAATGTATTTTTTCGTATATTGAACACCACCATAAGAAACCCACCCCAGCGAAAAAGACACCCAGACCAATAAAAAAGATACCTAAAGTATACAGTATATTCATGGCTTTACCTCCTATGTTTAATGCTTACAATCTTATTATAATCAATCACAATTATATTTTCAATACCAATCAGGGAAAGTAAGGTGCCAGACAAGCAAGAATTTTGATTTCCGGGAAAATATTGACTACACCCGTTGAGTCTGTTAAAATAAATCGAGTTGTTACCATGAATAGTGTAAAAGAATTTTCTGTCGAAAATCCATTGCTGAAAAAGAAGGAGGAACAGTAAATGAGTAAATTATTAATTGCTTCAACACGACAAGCCGCCGGGAAAACCAGTATCATTCTAGGAATCGCATCCGTACTGGATAAAAAAATCGGATACATCAAACCCTTTGGAGATCGCTTGATCTATCACAGAAAAATAAATTGGGATTATGATACGCTTCTTATTAACCAACTCTGGAATTTAGACCGGGAGTCGGAGAATATGTCCCTGGGATTCAGTCACTTCAGGTTACGATATGTTGGCCAACAGGATAGTATAAAACAATTTCTCGTGGAAATGGCTGAAAATGCCGCCTCCGGAAAAGACTTGCTGTTTATCGAAGGAGGGCAGGACCTCACCTATGGTTCATCCATATATTTTGATTCTTTTTCAATGGCAAAATACCTGGGCTGCAAAATGATTATTGTAGTCAGCGGTGATGCGGATTTAGTTCTTGATGATATTACGTTTCTAAAAAAATACCAGGATATGACCGGGGTTGACCTTAAAGGAGTCATCGTTAATAAGGTTCAAGATGTCGACGAATTCGAGGCCAACCAACTTAAAATCATCAAAGATATGGGCATCGAGGTCCTGGGGATTATCCCCTATAAAGAGAAATTAACGCTTTTTACCATGAAATTTTTAGCTGACAAATTTTTTGCCCGGATTATTGCCGGTGAAAAGGGGTTAAATAATGTGGTAAAAAATATTTTTGTCGGTGCCATGGCCACCAGTGAAGCCTTAAGAAACCCGCTGTTTAATACGGAAAAAAAATTGATCATTACCAGCGGCGACCGGAGTGATTTGATCCTGGGGGCAATCGAAAGCGACACCTCCGGGATCATTCTTACCAATAACATTGTGCCGCCGCCCAATATTATTTCCAAAGCCACGGACCGAAATATCCCGCTCCTGTTGATCCCCCAGCACACCTATCATATTGCCAGGCAAATGGATAATTTTGAGGCGCTGGTTACAAAGGATGACGGTGAAAAACTGCAAATGCTATCCCATTTGGCACAAAAATATATAAATATCGACCGTTTACAAGCAAAAGATTAATAAAAAAAGAGTTGTTTTTATACAACCAAATTGCAAAAATACAACCTTAGTTGTACAAATTTTTGATTTTTTTTTCCACCCAAAAGTACAACCTTTGGTGTATTGACATAATCCCTTTTATCTAATAATATTAGACGTTTCAATCATCATCAAAGACCAAAATCATTCTTAGGAGGAATAATAAAAAATGAAACGAATGAGATTACTGTTTGTATGTTTGTTGGTTATCAGTTTAACGGTTGGATTGGCGGCAAAACAGGGTAGGAATAAGTCAAAGCTTATTTCCAATGCCGACAATGAAATTACCTTTACCTTTAATGTGGACTCGTTTAATTTAGAACGGGTTCAGACTCCCAACGGTGAGGAAGTAGTAGTCGCGGCGCCCAATGCGGGCCGGATGCTGGAAGAAGGCGTCCCGGATTTGTCAAAGTTGAGCACCGCGGTGATTATCCCGGATAACGGCAAAATGAAAGTCGAAGTGGTGGATTCCAGGTTTTATGAAATCGATCACGTCAGAGTTGCCCCGTCCAAAGGAAACCTGCTCAGGACCCAGGACCCGGACAGAATTCCCTATACCTATGGTAAAGTGTACAAGAAAGACAGGTTTTTCCCCGGGAGTTTAGTAGAACTCACCAAACCCTATATCGCCAGGGATTTCAGGGGCCAGGCGGTCATTGCGTATCCCTTTCAATACAACCCGGTCACCAACATATTGCGGGTTTATACGGAATTGACCGTCAGGGTATATAAGAACGGCAATAACGGGCAAAACGAACTCAAGCGCCAAAAACCGCTTAAATTCAATGAATTGGTAAAAGAATTCAAAAACGTGTACTCCAGGCATTTTATCAACTATGATGCCATGGCGGAAGCAGGAACCGCGGAGGCTTCTTTACTCTACACCCCTTTGCAAGACCCCATTGGTAATTACTTGATTGTCAGCTACAGCAGTTTCATGGATGAGATGGCGCCTTTTGTTACCTACAAAGAGAGCATCGGTTACAATGTAGACCTGGTGAGTTACTCCACTATCGGCAGTTCTTCCGCTTTGAAGACCTATGTTGCCAATTATTACAACACCAATGGTCTGACTTACCTGCTGTTGGTGGGAGACCATGCCCAGGTGCCCGCTTCCAGCACCTCCGCGGGTGCTTCGGATAACAACTACGGGTATATCGTGGGCGGCGACCATTACCTGGATATCTTTGTGGGTCGTTTTTCAGCGGAAACAGCCGCTCACGTCACCACCCAGGTGGACCGCACCATCTATTACGAAAGGGACTTATCTTCATCGGAAACATGGTTTAACCATGCCATCGGGATGGCTTCCTCGGAAGGACCTGGTCATAATAACGAGTACGACGCCGTACATATGGACCATATTCTTTCCGATTTATCGGGATATGGTTATACCACCCATAAGAACTATCAAAGCGGCGGCAGCGCATCGAACCTGTCCAGCCTGGTCAATAACGGCGCCGGTACCATGTGGTACTGCGGACATGGCAGCAATACGGCCTGGACCTGCGGATGGACTTTTTCCACTACTAATGTCAATGCGTTGACCAATGAATGGGAATTACCGGCGATTTATTCCGTAGCCTGTGTGATCGGTAATTTCACCGGTATGACCTGTTTCTGCGAATCCTGGCTGCGGGCCACCAACAATGGCAATCCCACCGGTGCGGTTGCCCATGCCGGTTCCACCATTAACCAGTCCTGGAACCCACCCATGGATGCCCAGGATGAGTTTGCCGACCTCCTGGTCTCGACATCCGGGCCAAAACGGACCTTTGGCGGTGTATTTGCCAACGGGATGTTCAAAATGATCGATATCAACGGCAGCGGCGGCGCGGATATGGCCGATACCTGGACCTGTTTCGGTGACGCTTCAGTCCAACTGCGGACCCCCGGCACCCCGGAAGGACCCGGCGGCGGCGGACCGACTCCACCTACCGCTAATTTCACCGCCAGCCCCACCACCGTTTCAGTCGGCGGTACGGTTGACTTTAGCGATACTTCCTCCGGCAGCCCCACCTCTTGGAGCTGGAGTTTTGAAAGCGGCACCCCCTCCGGCAGCTCCGCTCAAAATCCCTCTGTTACCTATAACACCATGGGCACCTTTGATGTTTCCTTAACCGTATCCAACTCCCAGGGCAGCGACAGCGAAACCAAAACCAATTATATTACCGTCACCGACGTCTCATACTGCACTTCCCAGGGGACCAACCAGAACTACGAGTATATCGCCGGTGTGGTAGTGGCTGATTTGAATAATACTTCCGGTGCATCGGGTTATACGGATTACACCTCCCTGACCGCTAACTTAACCGAAGGGGCCAATACCAATGTGTCATTGACACCGGGATTCGCGAGTAGTTCTTATACCGAATACTGGGCAATCTGGATTGATTATAATGAGGATGGTGATTTTGCAGATTCCGGCGAACTGGTATTCAGCGGTTCCGGCAGTTCAACGGTAAACGGCAGTTTCACGGTTCCAAACGGCACGGCAGGTATCACCACCCGCATGAGGGTCTCCATGAAATACGGCGGCGCGCCGACTTCTTGCGAAACCTTTACTTATGGTGAAGTTGAAGATTATACGGTAGATATTTCCGGTTCTACGGTACAACCGCCGGTGGCTGCTTTCACCGCCAGTGCCACCAACATCGATGTGGGTGACAGCGTCACCTTTACCGATCAATCCTCCAATAACCCCAACTCCTGGTCCTGGACTTTTGAAAGCGGTACCCCTTCCTCCAGCTCAGCCCAAAATCCGACCGTCACTTATAATACCGCGGGGACCTTTGATGTCAGCTTAACCGTTGCCAATTCCGCCGGCAGCGATACGGAAACCAAAACCAATTACATCACCGTCAATGCCACGCCTATTGTATATTGCACTGCCTCCGGCAACAACCAGAATTACGAATATATCAGCCGCGTCCAGGTGGGTTCCATTAATAACTCCTCCGGCGCTTCCGGTTACACGGATTTCACTTCCATATCCACCAATGTAACCAAAGGAGCAGGGGTAAGCGTCTCATTAACCCCGGGATTCACCGGTAGTTCCTATACCGAATACTGGAAAATCTGGATCGACTGGAACCAGGATGGTGATTTTGCCGATTCCGGTGAGGAAGTATTTGCTAAAACCGGCAGTTCTACAGTGACCGGCAGCTTTACAGTTCCCACCTCAGCCGCTAGCGGTTCCACCCGGATGAGAGTTATCATGAAGTACAGCGGCTATGCTTCATACTGCGGGACATTTACCTACGGTGAGGTTGAAGATTATACCGTAAATGTCCAATAAGTAAGGTGCAGGATTAATTGTTAAAATATAGGAACGGGCGGCCAGCCGGCCGCCCGGTTTCTTAAAAAATGGAACCACAGATATTGTCATTGAAATCCAGGTCTTATAGAGTTATTTTATGGGAGTGACACGAAGTTCCCACTCTTCGGTCTCGGCGTTGTCGATGAGTTGAAAGATTTTTCCATCGTAAATGGTATAAGGGAGGGGATCGATGGGATGATCTTTGTATAAGGGCATATCCAATGTCTTTATAAATTTTCCCGCTGTGGTGTACAAGAATACTTCGTTCATTTCTCTCTTTCTTTTATAGGTAATTACATAAAGAATATCTTTGTCAATGATGATTTCGTATATGGCGGGCATGTAGTCAGGGAATTCAAACAGGCGTTTTATTTGTACGTACAACCGGGGCGGACGGTTTTTCTTGACCCAGGCAAAAAAGTTATTCACAAAGGAACGGTCTATTTTTATCCGCTCATAATCCCGTTTAATAGTAAAAAGTATTTTCCCGGTGTTATCGACCACATCCACCACAAAATCTTTTTTAGCGGAGATAAACACTTTGTCTTTGAAGGTGATATACTCCCATGTGGTGCCGAGGAACCGGATTTTTTTGCCCTTGGGTTGTACGATTGATTTATATATCTCCCCGGTTTTTTCAAATTTTTCGTTAAAGAAATTCAGGGTACTGTACCGGGAGTTTTCGATAAACGTTCTTGACGTGGCGACAAAGCCGTTTCCCAGGGGTCTGCATCCGCCGGCACCGGTCAAGCGAATTTCTTTTATAAATTGGCCTTTTTTTGTAAAAAAGCTGAGTTTATCCCGGCTCTCGACGATTATATCATCGGTTTGGGTGTTTATAGCGATATCGACCTGGAACTTGAACTCTCCCGGTCCTTCTCCCCGTTTTCCGAAGGATGTTACCAATTGGTAATCTTTTAAAGTAAAGATATGGATTTTTTCTTTATCGCAAATGTAGATATGATCTTTATCGACGGATATCTGGTCCGGCTTGTTCAGCCCGGGCAGCGTGATGACTTCTCCGGCTTTACCCGGTGTAAAAGCGAGTAACAAAACAATAAGAACAATATTTCTTTTCATATCAACGCCCTCTTTGCCTTCGGCGACCAGGGGGGACTCTTTTTGTAAAAACCGCCCCCCCTGGACCCCCCGGCAAAAACTTTTTATTAAGTTTCGTGTTTTCTAGCCTGTCCCCTTGCCCTGCCTTGCCCTTTATGATTTCACTTATCCTGGTTTGATCTATCCTGGTCTCTTTTGCCAGAAGATAAGCTGTTATATTCATGGGTTTTAGGAAATCTTCCCACAAAATTTCTCCGGGGTGGATATTCGGTATTTTCTCCATTATAATCAACCTCCTCGCAATAGTAGTACAAAACAATACCAATGTCAACAATTAGTACATGATTTTTTATTTTTCCTTTTTTGTATTCCAAAATCCACCGCCTAATTTTAGCCACAAAGGCACACAAAGTGACACAAAGAAAAAACAGTATCCAATTGTGTAACTTTGTGTCTTGGTGTCTTGGTGGCTAATTTCATGGCAGCCTGAAATTACCTGACCCTATACTCTTCCTAATTTTTTTCATGTATTGCATTCCCATTTAAATTAGTGTAGAATGGTATTGCGTTCCACTTTTTGGGGCCGGAAAAGTGGAGTGCAATACACCTGGAGGTAGGCCAATGGTTGAAAAACTGGTTGAATTGAGTCATTATTACTTGAAAAACTACAACAAAGAGTACAGGCGGTATTTTTTGCAGATGCATCCGCTTAAAAGCCGTTTCTATATTGTTATCGGTCAAAGGGGCATAGGAAAAACCACCGCCCTTATCCAGCATATGCTCGATGCCTTTAATCAAAATACCCATACACGGGAGATGTTGTATATACCGGTAGACCATACCCTGGTGGCCCGGTATTCGTTGTATGAAATCGCGGAAACTTTTTATAAAGAAGAAGGCGTGAAGCTGATATTTTTTGACGAAATTCACAAATACAGTGAATGGGCCCGGGATTTGAAAAGTATATATGATGTGTTCACCGATCTTTATATCCTGGCTGCCGGGAGCTCGGCAATGGAAATCTATAAAAGCTCCCATGATCTCAGCCGCAGGGCAATTGTCTACCGGATGAAAGGGATGTCTTTCCGGGAATTTTTAGAAATGACATTGGACCTTGCCCTGGAAAGTTATTCCCTGGAAGAAATCGTGACTCATCATGAAAAGATTTCCCATCAAATCATTGACAAAATCAAAACTAAGGAGAAACGTATCCTTCCACTTTTTAAGGATTATCTCAAATTTGGTTATTATCCCTATTTCGTCGAGCACCGGGACCAAATCGAGGAGTTTTATCTAAAATTGATGCAGGACGTTCGCAAAACCGTGGTGGAGGATTCCCTTAACGTCTATCCCAACCTGAATGGCGCCAGTGTAAATAAAATATTAAAATTGTTAAGTCTCCTCACCGGGTCCGTGCCATACACCCCTGATCTAAATGATTTAAAACGGAAACTGGAGATTGGAGACATCAGGACACTGAAGCAATATCTAAAGTTCCTTGAGGATGGAAATGTGATTTTGTCTATTACCAAAAAGGGAAGAGGATTAGGTGAGTTGGAAAAACCGGAAAAGATATATCTCAATAATACCAACTTGATTTATGCCCTGGGTGAAGAAAAAAGAATTGATAAAGGCAATACCGGGGAAACCTTCTTTGCCAATATCCTGTCTTCCTTTTATGAAATAAAGACTGCTGACAGGGGAGATTTTTTAGTTGATAATAAATATACCTTTGAGATAGGAGGGAAAAATAAGGGATTTAACCAGATTACCGGTGTTGAAAATTCTTTCCTGGCATTGGATGATATTGAAACCGGCTTCAAACAAAAAATCCCCCTCTGGCTCTTCGGATTTCTTTATTGAGTATTTTTGTTTATTATCTTCTATACTGTCCTTTTTCTTCTTCTTTATACTAATGTCAACAATTAGCAGTTGGTTTTTTGTTCTTCCCTGTTAATCAACATTTTGGCTGTTCCATTTTTTATTACGGAGAACCAAATACAGGGGAAAAATTTACCGCAAACGTTGAAAATCTTCAAATATTTTGATATAATTATTAACACATAGAGGTACTTGACATGGGTAAAACGTTTGAAAAAATAATGA
>Ga0210084_1000024_pt1 | contig 17001 bp, 10 predicted proteins | sample China_Galinas_Co_3_FD_184863 | JGI IMG/M metagenome (GOLD analysis project Ga0210084, IMG submission 184863) | Wetland microbial communities from San Francisco Bay, California, USA, that impact long-term carbon sequestration -... | ecosystem: Environmental > Aquatic > Marine > Wetlands ... | reverse complement strand
ATAAATAATGTCACATTTCGTGTGTTTCGGGGGAATAAACTGAAAATGAGTAAAATTAAAGCCAGGTAAACATAAAGCGCCGCACTTTTTTTCTTACCCCTGGCATGAATAATGTTGTTAAAGCCAAATTGCAGCCGTTCAACATAGGTCCGGTTTTTATGGACATCTTGTGTTACGGCTTTGACCCCGGATCGCTCAACCCCCTTATGGATTAATACCAACCGGTATAAATACCATGAAAAAACGATTACCGTAATGATGAGCAGCATTACGGCAGTGGTTTTAATGATGGTTTTCCCGGGAAGAGAGGTCCTGTTCTTGAAGAGTAACTTAAAAATCCAGGCCAGGATGATGATGAGGATATAAAGACCGGGTTGTTTGGTTACAGCAGCGGTAGAAGCAAAAATAACAGATAACCATGCCTGTTTAATAGGAAATGGTGATTCCGCATGGTGCAGGTGTAGTACATAGAAGGAAAGAAAAGCAAAGAATGCCACGGGAATATCCATAAGTCCACCGGCAATATAGGCGGGTGGGTATATATAAAAAATGATGACACCGTAGAAAATCAGCCCCCAGAGATAAATCGCCTTCTTTTTTCGCAGTCCCAGGTCCAGGAATAAAAAAGTAGTGAGTATTGAAAAAAGAGGCATGATAGAGCGTGCCACTGCTTGAATACCGGGGTTCCGCATGATTGAATATGCCAATGACCAATTGGCGGGTATTAATTGGGGATAAAACCAGGTATTCGCCGGCAGCCGGTTATGAAACCAATCCAGGGCAAATTCATTCCAGCCCTTCACCGCATCCCCGAGACGGAACGCCGCATCCAGTTGGGAAATAAAAATATAGAACAATTTGATAATAACAACGATAGACAATATAAAAGCCACCATGTAAAGCGGTGAGGTTGAATTCGATAATTTCTTGAAGGAATCAAATGGCGCCTTAAAATTGATACAAAAGCCCGGGGTTTTATCGGACCTTATCCAATAATAAATCAGCAGCAGCATCTCTATCGACAAAATAATATAAATGGTTATGGGTTTATAAATCTTAATCACCGTCAACAGGTAAACCAACAGGTAATTGATTAACAAACTAAAAGAAAAGGTGTATACCAGTGCCTGGAGTTTACTTTCCAGGGTAATGCGGGAATAGTTTAACACAAGAAACCCCGGGATAAATGTCATTTGAAGAAACGAAAGCACTGCTAATAAAAACATCATATTCTCCTTTAAGAGTTGATAAATCCAATTAAAAATTAAAAACGAAAAATTAAAAAGTTAAAATGGAAGCTGCGTCCTTCGGACGGTTTTATTAACGCCTTCGGCGGAAAAAGCACACAAATAAATAGATCAACAATTCTTGACAAAAATTCTTTTTTTCGCCGCAGGCGTTTTAAAATCGCACAGGGTGCGCAACTTCCATTTATAATTTTTCATTTATAATTTAATTTTTCCCCCCTTCTTCTCTTTTCACCCGGACGAACCAGTAAGTGTGCAGTTTAAAGATCATCCGGTATTCATTGGTTTGTAGTTTTCGCTGGAATTCTTTATAGACGGCCTTTTCGCTTTCGAAAATCATGGGCATCAAAAAGTAATGAATATCTTTCCCTTTTTCGGTTTCCAGGTATTCCATGAATTTCAGGTTAATCCTGGAATTGTGGGGCAGGTAAAATTGGCTTAATCCCGGTAGATATTTCAGGTACCGGTAATCAGTGACTATTTTTCCTTTAATGCCTTCTTTCTCATGGTATCGATAGAGCAAATCATTCAACCGGGCAATTCCTATTTTCGTTTTTAAATGGGTTTGGTGTTGGATTAATGTCTCTTTTTTTAATAGTGTAAAATTCAATACGATCAATAGGAGCAAAACCGTAATTATCACAGGGACCAGGGGTATTTTACCGTGGGGAATCTTCGACCATCTTTTGAATAATTTTTTTAGAAAAGCCAGGCCAAAGGCCGCGGAAAAAGCCGCGAAAGGAATGCAAAGGGCCAGGTTCCGGGTGTCATAGCTAAAGAAAAATCCCCACATCAAGCTGTAGGGGATCACGATAAACAGGGTTACCCACCGCGATTTTTTATGAAAGAGCCCCAGGAAAACCAAAAGAATACCGGCCCAGACCAGGGGCTTTAATTTGGGATGACGATGAGTGGCTAATTGATTAAAGGCGCCGGCCAGTCTTTCCGTGTAAGAGTTGGACTGGTGTACGCCCTGTACCATGGCGATTTCCGAGCGGTCCAGGCCTTTGGCGATTTGGACCTCTTTGACAATATACCAGGAAGCCGCGATAATGATTACCGTCAACAGGAGTAACAGGACTTTACCAATTATTCCTTTTTTATTAATATATTTTAAACGCTTGCAAAAAGAACAAATTTTTGAGATGAAGCTCCGAAAGAACGGCATCTGGCTGACCGTGAGTAGGCTGGGGTCGCCGACCCCTTTTGAGATGAAGCTCCGAAAGAACGACTTCTGGCTGACCGTGAATAGGCCGGGGTCGCCGACCCCGCCGACTCCTCGGAATCCCCATACCAGGATAACCGCCAGGATAAACAATCCCGCCTGTTTGGTCACGGCGGCTCCGGAGGCAAAAATAACCGCCAGCCAGATAAAGGAAAATCGCCGGCTTCCCTGGGATTTTCCGAAGTTGTACATGACATGAAATGACAGGAATGCAAAAAAAGAAACGGCGATATCTACATAGCCGCTGACGATATATGAGGGGTCATAGATATATCCCAATAGAATCCCGTAACCTGTCAGGCCCAGCAAATAGACGGCCTTTTTTTTGTCCAGGGCCAGGTCCAGGAACAGCAGCATGACAGCAATGGAAAACAGGGGCATGATGGATTTGGCAAAACATTGAATACCGGTATTTTGCACCATCACATAGGAAATCGACCAGTTGGCCGGGACCAGTTGGGGGTAATGCCAGGTATTAACGGGAAATTGATTACCGGCCCAGTCCAGTGCAAAGCGGTTCCAGCCGGTAACCGGGTCCCAGTGCTGGAATACGCTTCCCAGGAAATAGAAAAAGAGAAACACATACCACAATATCACACCGACAGAGACCAGGAATAAAAAATTATAAGTCAATGAATGAGAAGCAAAAAATTGTTTCAGTGAAGTCACCCAACGGTTGATATCCAGGTTTATATATCGATTGAATTGGGGTTTATTGCCGGTTGTCCAATAATAAACCAGCAGCACTCCCTCGATGCACAAAAGAACATACAGTATCGATGGTTTATAAATACCCGATGCCGTAAAGACAAAAACCAGCAAATAATTGATTAAAAGGCTTAAACCGAAGGCATAGACCAATTGCCGGATTTTGTTGGTTTTTTTAATCCCGGCATCTGTATTAAGGTTAATTCCCAGGTATTTTATCACGATAAACCCGGGTATAAAAACTGTTTGTAAGAACGATAGGAGTCCTAATATAAACATGGTAACACCTTCAAATGGGCAAGTTTTAGTATTTTTGGCTCGTGCGCGAGTCTTTTTTGCTCAACCATAATTCTTTTTTGTCCTTTATTCTTTTACACATGGGACAGACTTGGGACAAACATGGGACAAAATCATTAAATTTGTCCCAAGTCCAACCAAATTTATTTAATGCTTGTTGAATACTTGCGGGGTGCTTCATTAGGCCCAATTTCCAGTGGTCTTTTTACGATCTTGTCCGGTCTTTTTTCAAGTCTTGTCCGGTACTTGTCCGGTACTTGTCCGGTTTCAGCGATATCCTTTTTCACCTTTTCCAGCGGTATTTTAGGGAACTTGTCCGGTATTGAATCCAGGATATCCTTTTGATGCCCTGTTAATAAATGTCTTTTATCCATCTTTAATTTTATTGTCACTTTATTCTTGATACTTTTCTAAAAGTTTTTTTCCCATTTCAGTAATAATATATTTTTGATTGCGACTTTTAGGTTTATTCGGCATTGTAAATGTTAGTAGTTCTTCATTTAAAAGTGGTTTCAAATAATTATTGATGAAAGTTTCTCTATGCCTTAAATTCATGAAGGCCATTATTTCTTTTAAAGATTGCGGAGATGAGCAAAATTTTAAGATATTCATCAACTTGTCCGGTTCTCCATCATATATTGTCCGCAAGTTGTCCGGTGCTAATTTAATATGATCTATTTGTCTCCCCGGTAACCTTGATCTGCCAGACATAGAATTAGTCTGTTCCCTTACTTTCTTCTTTCCTTTTTCAGTAATAATATATTTTTGATTACGACTTTTAGGTTTATTGGGCAATGTAAATACCAGCAGTTCCTCAATTAAAAGTGGTTTCAAATAATTATTGATGAAGGTTTCTCTATGTTTTAAATTCATGCGAGCCATTATTTTTTTTAGAGATTTTGGAGAAGAACAAAATTTTAAGATTTCTATTAACTTGTCCGGTTCTTGTCCGGTTTCGAAGATATCCGCTTCCGCCTTTCTCAGTGGTCTTTTTACCATCTTGTCCGGTCTTTTTTCAAGACTTGTCCGGTACTTGTCCGGTACTTGTCCGGTTTCAGCGATATCCTTTTCCAGCGGTATTTTAGCGATCTTGTCCGGTACGAGTCCCAGGATATCTTTTTGATGACCCGGTAATACCGGCCTGAAAAATGTGATTGAAAAAAAACTGCCGAAATAAAATTCTATGCTTAATTTTCTTGCCTGGATGGCGTCAATAATCCGTTGAACCCCGGTTCCTACCTTTTCAATCAATTGTAAGCGGTGAAAGATATCAAATAGGACCGGGTTCCGGGCCACACTAATCACTTTTTTCCCGAATTCTTTTTCATCTACCAACAACTCTCCCGGGTTTGATATCTCGACACGGTCATCGAAAATTTCTACCATTACCCTGGCGCCGATTTCAAAATAATCCCTGTGAATGATGGCATTAAGTAATGCTTCTTTCAAGGCATCATAGGGAATTTCAGGTATCTCTTCCCGCGGTCTGCCTCCTTCGATTACATATTCCAGGCGAAGGTGCTGTTGAAGAAATTTAAAGGCATTTTCGTAATCCTGTACTAAATCATCACGAAAATCTTTTCTGTCGATGATTTTAACTTTAGTTTTTCCTTTGTATAACACGCAGGTAACATAAACTTGCCGGATGTATAAATCTCTTCTTTTTCCCCCAAAAAGCATAATACCGGCATTGTTAATGGTGAAACCTTCTTTATTTTCTCCCAGGCCAAGATTTTTCAGCATGTCTTCACGCTGCCCGGTGATAGTTACATCCATTATTTTCATTAACCGGGTAAACGTTTCTTCATTGAAATCTTCGGGGTATTGGAAGTCTTCCCGTAATTGGCTTTCATATCGTATTTTTCTGGTTTTTTGCGCCCAATAGAATATTTCGTTCCTGGTCATTTTTTGAGAATTGGCGCCTTCTCTTATAAAAAATCCATCAGAGCACTGTACGGGTTTATCCGCACTCTCCGGGACGGTAATTACAATCGCTTCTTTATCTTCATATTTTAAGGATTTAATTTTTATGAGCACCCTGGGATCGAAATTGTTGGCAATATCTTGTATCCGGGATTTCACCTGGTTTGTCAATTTACATCCGATAACATTATTTTTATCATCGATACCGACAAATATCTGTCCACCGATTGTATTGGCAAATGCACATATCTCTCGCCCAATAGATGAAGAAACGGTTTTCTTAAATTCCACCATCGCCCCTTCTCCGGACTTGAGAATCTGTTCAAATTGTCTTTTGGTCATTTAAAATTTCTACTTATGTTTGTTATAAAATTGGCAGTCATCCTGCTTTTTTTCATTTCTTTTTATAATAACTCACATAGCCGCCGGGATTGGTGCAGCGCTTATATTGTGCCGGGTTAAACCAATGGGAAGATGCTTTTAAGAACCTTTCTTCCAGGCCGGGAAAAACCAATATTGCCTGGAAACGATTTCTATCCTCACTGTTTTCTAATGTAAATCCTTTAAATTGAGAAAAAAAGTACCGGTTTAGTTCTTTCCAAAACAGTGACTTTGTCGTCTTTGCCTGGAGATGGGCAGGATAAAAAAGGGTATTCTTTCGATTTGATTTCATATCCAGGTATGCTTTCAGGGAAAAAGACGCCTCATAGTGTTTCTGTATATGAGTGATGGCCAATATCAAATCCTGTTCACGGGTATTTTGTTCAATGGATTGCAGCCAGGCATCGATCTGTATGCCTTCAACGGCAAAGCCAATGGCTGTGTACCGTGTAACCCTGAGCTGCTGCAAAGAAATAACCGCCAACAACAGGACGGCAATAATTCCCAACACCTTTTTCCCGCCGGTTTCCCGGATATACCTTAATAACACCACCATTAAAAATGTATAACCCATAATACCGGGCAGCAGGTATCGTTCTATCATGCCGGATTTCATATAAAGAACAATTTGGGGCGCCACAATCAAACCAGCCAGCACAACCGCCCAAAAAACCTGAGATGCGCGCAAAGCGCAAAGCGCAGAGCGCCATGCGCCATGCGCCATGCGCTTTCCCCCTGGTCGCCGAAGGCAAAAGATAACCAACAGTACTAAAATCGCCCAGCCGTGAACGGCCATAAAACCTTGAAGCCCGGTTTTAACGAAGTTTGTAATTTGAAATCCTTCATAACCGGCGTATACAATTTTTGTGGTGCCTACATTCTTTATGACATGGACCAGCTCAAGCAAACAAACCGATAGTAATAGAATACCGGGGATTAGATTTTCTTTTACCGCGGTTATCAAGGTTACTTTCGTAGTTTGTTTGTCATGTTCTTGTTTTTGTTGCCAGGTGAGCCATATTTTCCAAAATACCAGGGCCGGGATAATAAGTATAAAGCTCTCTTTACTCCAGGAAGCCAGGATAACAAATAAGACAAATAAAATCTCGTACAGAATTTTTTTTCGCTTTTGCCGGGCACCGGTACCGAGCACCATAAACAGCAGGGCTATAGACAACATTAACATGCCTAATGTTTCATTGTTTCCCAGTCTCCACCAGATGGCCGCTTGTTCTCCTAACAATGTTAAGCTTACAAAAAGAACAGATTCTATCACTGAGAAACCGTTTTTTTTCATAAAGAGAAATAAGAAGAAAGAAGTAAAAACCGCTAGAAATCCGATATAAATCGACATGGCGGTAAAGTCGGTTCCCATGACCGCCAGCATCAACCGGCGATGAGCCCAATAAAAAGGCCGAAAGCGCATCTTAGGGTGCAGGAGATTATTTTTAAATATTCTTGCTTCTTTTAGAATATTGGAATTGGCTACCTCTTTGCTCTCTCGAAGAATACCATGATCGTCCATGAAATGATACCCGGAAAATAACGTCCCGCAAAGGGCTAATATTCCAAACCATAAGAGAAAAAAAAGTAAGAATACTGTGCCTCCGGCGGCCAGGGGGCTCTTTTTGAAAAAACCGCCCCCTGGACCCCCGCAAAAACTTTTTATTGGGGTCATTGTTTGTTGTCTTTTTTCTTCGGTTTTGGTTTTTGGGAATTTGGGCGGTTATATCCTCGCCGATAGTCAGGATTTCTTTTGGGTTTGAATTTTGCATTTTGATCGTTGGTTTTTGTTTTGGGGGGCCGGCGCCGGGAAGGTTCGGATTTTTCCTTTATTACATAATGCGGTCGCTGTTTGGATTCCATGACCAATTTCCCGATGTATTCACCGATAATACCCAGTACAATTAACTGGATACCGCCGATAAACAGGACACTTGCCAATACGGAAGCCCACCCGGTAATGGCCCGGTCTGTTAGCAATTTCGTTAAGATGGCGTAAATACCATAACCAAATGCCAGCACCGCAAAAAACAATCCCAATAGGATAGACAGTCTCAGGGGCTTTAAACTGAAAGAAGTAATACCGGTAAGGGCAAAGCCGGCCATCCGTTTAACGGTATATTTGGATTTCCCGGCATACCGTTCATCCGGCGCATACTCGACGGCATATTGCCGGAATCCCACCCAGGCGGTTATTCCCCTGATAAAGAGGTGATACTCTTTGGTATCTTTGAGTACATTCACCACGGACCTGTCTAGAAGCCTGAAATCCGCGGCCCCTTTAGGGATACGAATATCCGACAACCAATTCATGAACTTATAAAACAGGTTTGAAGTTTTTCGCTTCAGGAAAGATACACGGGAGTCCTCTAACCGGACAGTATAGACCACTTCGTATCCTTCCTGCCATTTGGAAATTAATTGAGGGATTAAATAAGGCGGGTGTTGTAAATCCGCATCCATAGTGATTACACAGTCTCCTATGGCATGGTCCAGACCAGCCTTGAGGGCATTTTGATGACCGAAATTCCTGGACAAAGAAAGGTAACGGACCCGGTGGTGTCTTCGACACAGGGCTTTTAAAATTTCTAATGTCTTGTCTTCACTGCCATCATCCACAAAAAGAATTTCATAATTATGATAATCCTTTAATGTGTCCTTCAATTTTTTCACCAACAACTCGATATTTCCCGCCTCATTAAAGGCCGGGATAACAATAGATACGGTAAAGTTTTTCATCATAGATATCCCAATGATTTCATGTGCTCGATAAATTCTTTGTCAACTTTTGTCTCCTTTGCCGGTCCAAAAGGACTGGTTGAATTTTCTATAATTGCTTTGAGCATTTTTTCCAGGTTAAGACAGGTGGTTTTAAATTCCGGCGCCCAATATAGATTTTTTTCTTCTAAAGGGTCCTTCTTAATATCAAAAAGTCTTCTTTTGGTAACTTGCTCCCAATTGACTCGCCCGGGTTTAACGGGTTTTTTCATCGATATCATATATTTGAGATGACCCAGCCGGATCATCTTAGTTTCAATTTTTGGTCCTGAAATCGCTTCGGAAACGATGTATTTCGATTTCCGTTTAGAATAAGGTTTGTCCAGGGACTCGCCTTGAACAAAAGAAGGGACCTTGATTTTATAATAATCTAAAATGGTGGGGGCCACATCGATCAAAGACACGGGGTGTTTTAAAACCTTTCGCTTTGCCTGCCCCGGGTACTTAATAATGATGGGGACCTTTATAAATTCCTCGAAGTAATCAAATCCGTGACAATCATAAAATTTGCGATAATGTTCCCCGAAATGTTCACCGTGATCGCTGACAACAACGATCATCAGGTCATCGTAAATTCCCAGTCGTTTGGCTTTTTTTATCAGTCTCCCGATATATCGGTCCACATAACGAACCCCACCGTCATACAGATCGATACAATCATCGGCATTATATAAATTATTTTTCTTTAAAAATTTGGCAAAAGCAGTATCGAGGAACCCAACCTTTTTCCCTGCTCTTTTTCTCTTCTTCCTGTTTTCCCGGTATATATTTCTAAAATTATCGATATGGTTTCGTTTTTCTTTATCGACTTTATCTTTATCCAGGAAATGACTGTGGGTATAGGGAGCATGGACCATCCAGGTGTGAACAAACAGGAAAAAGTCTTTTTCTTTATGGTTATCGATTTCTGCCAGGAGCTTATTAAACCGCTTGTCTTCCAGGAACGGATCAGAACTGTTATCGATATCGAATCCCCTGGAAAAGCCTAAGTCCTTTGCTAACCTTGCGAATTTTATTGTTTTTATACCGGGATGATGCGACTTGAGAATTTCAGGAATCGAGTGGATCGATTCATGGAGTACCGGGTATTCTTTCCTGGTCAGTGCGAAATAACCCTTGTTAACCCCATGCCTTGAGGGCAGCGTCCCGGTTAACAAGGACATATGACTGGGCATGGTCCAACACCCATTGGTGTATCCGTGAGTAAAGTAGGTCGAATCTTTCACCAATTGGGCTAAATGAGGGGCGGTGCCGCGAGAATATCCGTAAGAGGTAATATGGTCGCTTCGCAGTGTATCGATACTGATTAATATAATTTTCATGCGTTCCTGTTTGCTGCAATTGACAAATATGATGGAAACCGATAAACATACCATCAACAGGAGTAATAATAACCACTTGCCATGTTTCATCTCTATTGTTCTCCTATTTTTTTTGCCACAGAGGACACAGAGAGCACAGAGGAAAAAAACTCCGTGTCCTCTGTGTCCTCTGTGGCTGATTTTTTTCATGAAATTTTTATTGAATATATCCCAATTGTTTCAAGTGATTTATAGTGTCTTCATCGAGCTTTGTCTCTTTTGAGGGGCCGTATTTTACTGAAATTTTAAAAATTTTTTTCAGGGCTTTTTCAAAATTCAAGCCGGTATTTTTGAATTTTTCGTTTTCAAACAGGTTATTTTTTTCCAGGGGGTCTTGTTTCAGGTTATACAATCTCGGTTTGATGACCTGTTCCCAGTTTACTCTGCCGGGTCCTTCGGGTTTCAGCATGGTGATAATGTATTTCAGGTTTCCTACCCGCATCATTTTCCTTTCCAATTTATTCATGACAACGGATTCGGAAATAATAAAGCGGTTTTTTCTCCTGCTGTGTGGAACCAATAGGGACTCACCCTGCACAAAATCCGGGACTTTCATTTTATAAAAATTCAATACAGTGGGGGCCAAATCAATAAGCGACACCGGTTGTTTCACAATTTTACCTTTGAACCGGTGAGGGTATTTTATAACAACCGGTACCTTGACAAACTCTTCGTAAAAATCCTGCCCGTGAAAATTGTAAAAGTTGTTCTTAAAATGATCATCAAAGTGCTCGCCGTGATCGCTGGTAACAAGGATCATTACATTGTCATACAGGTCCAATTCCTCGAGTCTCTTTATCAATCGGCCAATCCGCTGGTCAACGTAATAGACGCCGCTGTCATAGAGAGCTTTGCAGTCCTTCATGTTGAACAATTTATTTCTTGAAAGAAAAACAAGAAAGTCATTTGCCAATCCCTTGCTTTTCTTCTTCTTTATCACTTTCATCCTTTCTTCTTTGGTCATTGCCCTGAATCTATCGATCTGTTCTCGTTTCTCCCGGTTGATTTTTCCTTCTTTTACAAAATGGCTTTGGGCGTAAGGCGCATGTACCATCCAGGTGTGAACAAAAAAGAAAAATTCCCGGCCCTGTTGTTTCTCAAATTCTTCCAAAAGCTTTTTGAACCTTGCCTCACCCTGGAAAGGGTCAAAGGTGTTGTTTATATCGAATCCCCGGGCAAAACCCAGATCATCCGGTAATTTGGCGAATTTTACCGTTGTCAACCGGGGGCGAGAGGCTTTCAGGATTTCCGGGAGCAACTTCACCGCGTTATGCAGCATAGAGGCCCTTTTCCCCTCTATAGGGTCCATCCCCTGGTTTACGCCGTGCCGTGAAGGAAGTGTCCCGGTCAGCATGGACATATGACTGGGCATGGTCCAACAACCATTGCTGTAGGCATTGGGAAAGTAAATCGATTCTTTTACCAGTTGGGATAAATAAGGCGTGGTATCACGAAAATAACCATAGGGGGTGATACTGTCTCCCCGTAATGTATCGATACTAATCAATATTACCTGCATTTTTTTTTGTTGTTTACAGTTGACCAGAAGCAGTGGAATTGTGAAAGCGATTATCAATACAAACAATGTCAATCTTTTTGTTTGCCGCATCTTAATTGTTATCTCCTTTAGTGGTTCTTCCTATCTTCCCTCTTAAAGGTATCCCAGGGTTTTCAAAATCCGTTTATCTTCCGCGGTTAATTCGCTTTCTTCGTAACTTCCTTCCAGTAACCGGACATTTTTTTTACAATAATATTTAAAGACGGAATAAATTAGTTTCTTATAATTCATTATTGTGGGTTTGTATTTTTTGACGGTTACTTGATTTTTCTCCATTTCAATATCGGCGGACAAATCAAAGAATTCATTTTCCTGCTTTTCTTTTCGTTGTGTCATTAATCTCCGGTAAATTTTATTTTCGATCTTTTCCGTAAATACGGCTTTTCCAGGAAATTCATTTTTTGTAATAACCGCATATCTGAAATTGTCAATGCCGGTGTTTACATTAAGATAAAGTGCGACCTGGATTTGGTCCAGCACCGTTACCGGGTAAACAATTTCCAAATGTTTGATTTTTCCCGGTGTCCCGGGTACCTTTACTTTTTTAGTACTTAAAAAGGGGTTTACTTTAATGTTAAATGCGAATCCTTCATTTCGGGGGATATCGGCCCGGACAACCAGGTAGTTGCGGCCCCTGTCCAGGACATGGGGAAGATCGACAAATATTTGGCTGCCCTTTATTTCCATGTGTTTTTTATGAAGGGGTTTGAACCGGGTTTCATCGATCCGGGGAGTATGTCGATAGGAAACATACCAATATTTATAATGATAATCGAAATTTAAAATGTATGCAAAAGGATACCCCACCAATTGAACGGACCGCGCCCACTTGGGGGTGCCGATGAGTAAAAATTTTCGTTTTAAATACGTTCTGGGTTTTTTTACCAGTTTTTTTAGATCAATCCCCTCGGTGGAATAATCAAAGGTAAGGCCCGCCATTCCCAATAGGGTAACACCAATATCCATAGTAGACACATAGGTATCGATGACTTTATTTCCGGGTATCCCAAAGCCATGGAGGACCAGGGGAACATGTGTGTTTTCAGAATAGAAATCCATGTGGCCGCCGCTGTATCCATGTTCGCCGAACTGCTCGCCGTGGTCCCCGGTGATGCAGGTGACCAGCATCCGGGTGATCCCTTTTTTTTCCAGGTAGTTATAGAGCTGTTTAATATGTTCGTCCGTGTAGCGAATCTCTTTATCGTATCTATCGAGAACCTTTGGTTTTCCTTGCCGGATGTCTGTTTTAAGGGTAATGTGCTTGTGCCTGTAATAGGGGTAATGGGGATCGTAATAATGCGCCCAGATAAAGAGGGGTTTATCCTTGTGTTTGGAATCGTACTCCTGGATTTGTTGGAACAAACTTTTATTGACTGCCGGGGCGGTTCGCTCCACCAGGGTGCGGGTAAGGTGCTCCTCTCTTTCCCATCGATCGGAAAAGGAATCAAAGCCCTGGGAAAAATTTTTATTCCCGGTTAAACACCCCATGGCAATCGTCCCAATGGTGTAATAACCGTTCTCTTTCAATACTTCGGCTATGGTTTGCACCCGGTGGTCTAACTTTTCCCCATTTAAGGTGACATGATGTGTCAACGGGTGCAAAGACGTTAATATAGAGGCATGACTGGGCGCGGTCAAAGGAATCGGGGTGACAACATTTCTAAACATCACTCCTTCCCGGGCCAATCGATCGATAAAAGGAGAGGTGTCCCGGGGATAACCATAAACGCCCAGGTGGTCCCGCCGCAGCGTATCGATGGTGATTAACAAAATATGGGGTTTTGGTTTTAATTTTTTCTCGCCGCAGGAAGAGAAAAATAATAGGACGGATAGGACGAATAGGACGGATAGGACCGATAATGTGGAACTGGTTTTAGCTTTCATGGTTGTTTTTCCGGGTTTCCTATTTTAAAGGTAACCCAGGGTTTTTAGCATCTTTTTTTCCTCTTCGGTCAGACTATCTTTGGTCATTGTCCCTTTTAGCAATTTTTTGCCTTTTTGGTAATAATATTTATAGGCCTGATAACTCATTTTATGGTATTCCATTATTTTGGGCCTGTTTTTTTTCGATTCTACCAGGTCGTTCATCATACCGACATCCTCGGACAGGTCAAAGAACTCATCTTTATCTTTTTTCTTTCTCAGGGTAGGAAATTTTTTATAAATTTGATTTTTTACTTTTTGCAGGGAATTGAGATCAACGGTCAATTCTTGTTTTGAGATAAAGGCATACCTCGAATCACCGGCATCGATGACGGCGCCGGTTTGGGGTTCTATTTGGACCAGGATTCGGTCCCGTACCGCCGTCGGATAGATAATCGTAAGCGTTTTAACCTCCGGGGGTATCTCGATTTTTTGGGAAAGGGCATAGGGTATCATTTTAATTTGAACCCGGAAGCCTTTGTTTTCTTTAATATCGGCCTGGAAAACAGTATAATTCAACCCTCTTTTCATCACGTAGGGCAGGGCGACGGTCATGGTATTTTTTTTTGTTTTTATCCATCCTTTTTTGACCGGTTTAAACCGGGCTCCGGGAACGGAAAAATTATCTCCAAAAGAAAGAAAAAAATGTTTATAATAATGGTCAAGGTTTAAGATATAGGTCCAGGGATACCCCAACATTTGTAAAGACCTTGTATACCGGCCATTACCCACGACCAACATTTTCCTGTTTTCCAGTGTTCCCGGTTTTTTATAGGTTTCCAACAGATCGATTCCCTCCGTATATGTATCAAAAGTCAGGTTGGCCAGTCCCAGCAGGGTAACCGGGATATCCATGGTGGAAACGTAGGTTTCAACGATTTTATTTCCAGGGATATGATAACCGTGGAAAATCAACGGCACAAAAATATCTTCCGTATAAAAATCCGCATGCCCGCCGGAGGTCCCGTGTTCTCCGAATTCCTCTCCATGGTCCGCGGTTATGCAGGTGACCATTTGTTTGGCAATTCCTTTTTCTTTTAAGAAATCGAAAAGTTTTTCGATATGATCATCCGTATAGCGGATTTCTTTGTCGTACCGGTTCATGTTTTTGAGTAATTTTTGTCCCGGGGGATCGGTTTTAAATTCGATCGAAGGGATTTCCCGGTATGGCCAATGGGGGTCATAATAGTGCACCCATATGAAAAGTGGTTTCTTTTGGTCTTTTTGTTTTAGAAGATATTCATCAACCTGTTGGAATAAGCTCTTATTGACACTTTCGGCGATTCGATCGAATTTACTGTTGACGTGGGGTTTTTCTTCCCATTTATCGGAAAAGGAATCAAACCCCTGGGAGAAATTGTATTTGGTGGATAAGAATTCCACGGCCACTGTACCGATGGTGTAATAACCGTTTTGTTTCAGCACTTCCGCGATGGTTTGGGCTTTGTCTGTCAGCGGGGCCGCATTCCCGGTGGACCCATGGGTCAGGGGGTGCAAAGAAGTCAATATCGATGCATGACTGGGGGCCGTTGAGGGAATCGGGGTAATGGCGTGTTTAAACATCATCCCTTCCTGGGCCAACCGGTCCATAAAGGGAGACGTCTCCCGGGGATATCCATAAACCCCAAGATGGTCCCTTCGTAATGTATCGATGGTGATTAACAAAATATTGGGTTTTACATCTTTACCTTTACCGCAAAACGGTAAGATCAACATCATGATCAGTATCTTCAAGATCAAAATAGTTTTACAGCGCATATTTTTACCTCTCTTATCCACACATCCCGGCCGGCTTTGGTTTCCGGGATATAGATATCGTTGAAATAGGTGATGCGAATTCTTCCCATGGTATTGGCCGCGGCCTGGAAATCCATGCGAAAAGTTTTCATCTCACCGGTTAGCTCAATATAAGTGCCGACTGTGGTACACAAATAATTATTTTTATCCGGGATTTCAAATTCGATTTTTAATTTGGAGAATTCCCCTTTTGCCCCGGACCCTCTTGCCTGGAATTCCAGTACATAATCGCCCCTTTTAAATTCGATAAAAGGCGTTTGGATAAACCCGTCCCAGAGCAGCACCATGGTGTTGTCTTTCATTTTTTCATTATTGAGAATATGATTTTTATTTTGGAGATTCATTATTAGTTGTTTTGGTGAGAATAGGATAGGAGTTTCAACGGATATACTCTTTAACGGGGGTAATTTTTGTTTGTCGATTTTAACCACGATTAATTGGCGGGAAGGTATTTTGGCATAGTTGAGAAGAAATCCGCCGATAATCAAACCCGCGCCCACCAGGCACCCAATCCTGGTTAAGGATTTTTTTATAAAATCCCGGTATTTCAATGCCGCCGCAACCCTGGAAAAGTACATCAGACCAGCCAGGGCCACAAAAACAGCCAGCCCCAGCATCCACAAGAAAGGGGCCGCCAGCAAAAGCCAATTAATATAAATTGTTTCAGTCATGGTTTATTGTTGTGTTTGTCCCGGATCCCGCCGGTTTAATCGATATAGTACGGTTATCAATGCCAATGATATCCAAAAGAATATTCCTACTTTAGCCCCGGGAGGGATGGCATCGGTAAGGCCAAAAAAGAGAAACGCCAGTTGCCCCCATCCCAGCCCCAGGGCAACTATACGCATCCATGCCGCCGACGGGTTTTTCCAGACCCGGGCACACATATATGCCATCAGCAGTAAAATAGCCAGGTACGCAATCAAGGCCGGTATACCCAATTCCACGGCCACGTGCAAAAATTGGTTGTGGGCGCTGGATAAGAAATACCTCACTTCCGGCTCCAGGCGGAAACTATTTAAGCCGATTCCCCACCAGGGATTGGCTTTGACAATAGGCAGCGCCAGGTTCCAGAGTTGTATTCGAAAGAGCAGCGTACCTTCCGCCTGCTTTATGCCCGGCTGCAATTGGTCCGAGTGGGCCATGGAATAAATCCCGATACCAACTATTATTGCCAGCACCAGGAGCGCGGTTACCGCGATGACATAGATTTTCTTTTTTTTCATCATGGTCACCAGCAGCAGCAAGCCGATGATAACCGTGCTGACAAACAGGCTTGCCCAGGCCCCGCGGGATTGGGTCAACAGGAGAACGCCGCCGGTGACTGCCAGGCCGAAAACCAGCAAAACCGCGGCCGCTGTTTTGGGTACAATTTCTTTTTTCTTTTGGTGCAGCCAGGCAGCAGCACCCATGACAAAAAAGAGGGGAATCACCAGCAGTAAGGTCCCTCCCACCGCATTGGTGGAAAACCCCAACTCTGCTCCCGGTAACCCGAAATCGATCCGGGGGATTTTGTCTTTGATTTTCATCAAGATATCCAGGTGTTTTACTTTGAAGGTAGGCATGCCCAGGAGTCCGATGATGGCAAAGAAAAAACCTCCCAGCAGGAAAAGGCTGACTGCCCATTTAAGTAGTGTTGATGTTTTCAGCAAAGCGGCAATGGCATAGAAAAAAGCAATGGCAAAGAGCACACCGGCAAACTTCGGCAAGCTGTGGGAAAAATCCGGGACCCGCCAGGTGCCGATCAAAACGGCTATTAGAAAGATAAAAACAGGCACATTCACCATGGTGGGTTCTACA
>Ga0210084_1000023_pt1 | contig 17294 bp, 24 predicted proteins | sample China_Galinas_Co_3_FD_184863 | JGI IMG/M metagenome (GOLD analysis project Ga0210084, IMG submission 184863) | Wetland microbial communities from San Francisco Bay, California, USA, that impact long-term carbon sequestration -... | ecosystem: Environmental > Aquatic > Marine > Wetlands ... | reverse complement strand
AATCAATATATCCGCCTTTTTACCCAGACCACTACTTTAAAAAAGAAAATAGGTCAATTAAGACAATTGGATAAAAAGATTCGCTGGAAAACGTTAAGAAATTCCATAAAATTGTTAAAAAGGGTAAAAACTGCTTACCGGGATTATCACACAAGCCAGCAATTCTAATTTTGGCCTTAAGAGAAAAAAATTTTAAAGGGGCGGGCATGGAGACCCGCCCCTACCACCCTTAAAATTCCCAATAATCCGTAAATATTTACCGGATTTGTAGAAGCTACACGGCAACTCTCTGTAGTTGCCCCTACATTTGCCAAAATTAGAATTCCTGTTAAAATTGGAAATCTGTTGACAAAATGAAAAGAATATACTATACTAACAGTAGATATCAAGGTGCTAAAATAGATATCCAACTGTTAAAAAAGGCTGTATATATCAAATGAAATCTTTGCGGTAATAAGGCGTTTCAATATTTTCGTACTAACTTTAACCGGGACAAAAAATTACACAAAATAATATAGGAGGACGAAAATGAAATTATCAAGAAGTTTTATTGTATTTGTGGTGTTATTGCTAATGGTTGTCCTGGCACCTTACGGCACGCTGCAGGGGAAAGCACCCGGAACCGGTCCCTTGAACATTTTACTCACCAATGATGATGGGTATCAATCACCCTTTATTCAAGCGCTTCGTGGAATGCTCATGGCAGCGGGACACAATGTGACTATAGTCGCTCCATTGGAGAATCAGAGCGGTACCGGGGCTACCCTCGAAGACGCGGAATGGGTAGAAGTGCTTGAGCAAGCACCCGGGGTTTGGTCAGTAGACAACACGCCCACTGGAGCAGTAATCATTGCCCTGGATTTGATAATGGCCGACAATCCGCCGGACCTGATCATCTCCGGTCCGAATTTCGGGCAGAACATGGGACTGAGGGCTTCTACCGCCTCCGGGACCGTGAATGCCGCGCACTTGGGCTTGCAAAAAGGCTTTCCCGCCATTGCCTGCAGTCTTGGAATCATAATCGAAGAGATGAATGAAACACCCATTCCTTTTCCCAGTACCTTCGCATCCATTGTCCCGGCAACCCAGTTTATCACCCAGTTGGTAGAACAATTGCAAATGACCAGTCATGACGGCAGCATCCTCTCCCCCGACACCATGTTGAACATCAATATCCCCGTCCCTTATGACGAAATTGAAGGAATTAAATTCACCCGTTTAGGTAAATTAACCTTTGCCGATGTTGCTTTTGCAGACCCTGATAATGTCATACCCAGCGGTGGGGGAATGGTTCAAGCCTACCCCGTGTTTTATGAAGGCCTGGTGGATCCTGTTCCCAATGCCGACACCAATGCTTTCTGGGAAAACTATATCGCCATTACTATTATGGATGGAGATATGAGCACCCCCCACCCACTATCCATCGTTAATAAAATAAAACAACGCCTCAATGGCCTTGCGGTTAATTAATCCATTATTGCCAATGTAAGAACAGGATATTCTATTGTACCATGATATCCTGTCCTTACTTGGTATTCCCATGGAAAATAATTTACCACGGCTTAAACATTAGGAGGAGAACTATTAGCACTTAACCGATACCGAACTTTTTCATCTTTCTCCATTTTGACATAATGTCCACAAGGATGCAACAAAATGCAACGCATGCCACATATTGTTTTATTGTTTGCAACCTTGACTCCGGTGGCCAGGAGGGGGCAAGGAAATTATGAATGATGAGTGATGAATGATGAGGGAGAGCCTTTAAAGGTCTTTTTGAGTTACTTTTAGGATTTTTCATAATTCAGCATTCATAATTCATCATTATATTTTTCTTACCCGCCCTCTGGACCCTTTGCAAAAGCTTTTGATTAAAGGCGATCATAGTTTGCAACCAAAAAAATCTTGGTGCAAACCATGATCGCCTTTTGTTTTTTTAAGATAAGAAGGTTAATTCCATTAACAATTAACAATTAAAAATTAAAAAAGGGCCTAATCGGTCCCCCTGCCATGGGGCTCCTGGCATGATTTTTGCTTATGTTATATGATGTTGCAAAAATAGTATAAAAGGAGGTGTAATATGCCTGGTGGCGATAGAACCGGTCCTTTAGGCGAGGGCCCGATGACAGGTAAAGGTTTTGGCTACTGCGGGGGCTTTGATGGCCCCGGGTACGGATACATGCGGCCTTTTTTCGGAAGAGGTTTTGGATACGGCCGGGGTAGAGGCCGGGGAATGAGGCGCGGCATGGGTTTTGGGCAGCGATGGGGTGCTCCTGTTTATCCCTATCCCTATGCTCCCCCTTATTCCGGGGAAAATGAAGCGGAAATACTCCGCCAGCAAGCCAAGCAACTGGAAGATTCATTAGAGCAAATTAACCAACGACTCACCCAAATGGAAGAACAAGCAAAAAAAGACACAAGCGAGAAAAGCGAAAAAAAATGAAAAGACTAAGGTGAGGGCATTGGCAGAAAAAAAATTCCAATTCCCGGTGCCCTTGCCTTCTCTACCGACAATATAGAAAAGAAACAGGATGTAGATACCAACAGGAGGAAAAGATTATGAAGGTTTTAATCGCAGTTGAAAACAATGCCGGATTGGATTCCATACTGGACAAACGATTTGGAAGGGCCGGTTATTTCCTGGTCTATGATACGGATGAGAACAAAATCCTAACCATCCAGGAGAATCAGTTTAAAAATGATGGCCACGGTGTAGGTATAAAAACAGCCACATTTGTCATTGAAAATGGATGCCAGGCGGTCATTGGGGCGCAGCCCGGTCCCAAAGCAGCGGCAATATTGGTACAAGCTAATGTGAAAATGATCGTTGACGATAAAGGGACCGTAAAAGAGGCCCTGGAAAGACATAAACAGGAATTAACGGTTTAATCATTATGTATATTGCAGTGGCTTCCGGGAAAGGCGGAACAGGAAAAACACTGGTGTCTACTTCTCTTGCCCTCAGTGCAAAGGAATACCGATGTACTTATGTTGATCTCGACGTAGAAGAACCCAACGGTGCTATTTTCCTGGCGCCTGAAATCCGGGAGGAAATTCCCTTCACTCTGCAGGTACCGGAAATAGATGAGAACATTTGCACTTTTTGTGAAACCTGTGCAAAATCCTGTTTATTTAATGCTATTTCCATTATTCCTCCCGTAAAAAAAGCCATGTTTTTCCCTGATTTGTGCCATTCATGTGGTGTGTGTGCTTATGTGTGTCCTGTTGACGGTGCTCTTAAAGAAGTCGCCAGGGAAATAGGAAAAATAAGAATCGGCAGGTCCGGGAATATCACTTTTATAGAAGGACGACTCCAGGTGGGCCAACTTTCCGGCGTCCCTTTAATCAAAGGGATTATCAACGATTACATGGATATGGAGAGTCTATTCATTGTTGATTCATCACCCGGAACATCATGCCCGGTGGTAGAAAGTCTGAAGAAAAGCGATTATGTCATCCTGGTTACGGAACCTAACCCGTTCGGATTAAATGACCTGAAACTCACTGTTGAACTGGTCAAAGAGTTAGGCAAAGATGCCGGCATCATTGTCAATAAAGATGACGGTAAATCAACCATCATCGATGAGTTTTCCCGTGAAGTCAATATCCCGGTTATTTTAGAAATCCCTTACTCCATCGATATCCAGAAAGCCTATTCAAACGGAATTCCCCTGGTGGTATCGATGCCGGAAACCGCGGAAAAATTCAAAGCAATAATAAAAATGATTAGCAGACGGCCATAACGGCGCGTTGTGGTACGGAGACAAATGAAAATAATCAAAAGTTTTTGCAGGGGGGTCCAGATGCTACACGGGGGCAGTTTTTTCAAAAAGCGCCCCCACTGGCCGCCGGAGGCAAAAATGAAAAACTTTAAAGAGATTGTTATCATCAGTGGTAAAGGCGGAACCGGTAAGACAACCATTACCGCCTCCCTGGCAGATATCATACCCGATAAGATCGTTGCCGATGCCGATGTTGACGCTGCCAATCTCTATATTCTACTAAAACCGGGAAATATCCGGGATAAAGATTTTACCGGCAAAAGCAAAGCGGAAATAAACAAGGATTTATGTACAAATTGCAATCTTTGCCGGGAGTTGTGCAGGTTCCACGCAGTAGAGTTTAACAATGGCCATTACCGGGTGGACCCATACTCCTGTGAAGGCTGCGGCCTGTGTAAAATCGCCTGCCCTGCTCAAGCCATTGAAATGAAAGACCAGGTAGTAGGAAAATGGTTTGTTTCCGATACGGAATTCGGCAATTTTGTATATGCGCGTTTGATTCCCGGCGCTGAAAATTCAGGCAGCCTGGTAACCATGGTCAGGTTCCAGGCAAAAATGGCTGCGGTAAAAAAAGATATAAAAACAATATTGATCGACGGCCCGCCGGGAATTGGCTGCCCGGTAACAGCCTCGATTACCGGGGTTGACCTGGCAATCATCGTTACCGAACCTACTTACTCCGGCATCAGCGATCTTGAGCGGGTATTTGATTTAACCACCCATTTTAAAGTCAAAAGCGGTATTGTCATCAACCGTTTTGATATCAACCCCGGGAACACGAAAAAAGTGGAATCCTTTGCTAAAGAAAATGGGGTGCCGGTATTTGCCAAAATACCCCATTCACAATGCATAATGGAAGAAATTGCCAAAAGCAGCCTGCCCTCGAGAAAATGCAAACCCCTGGCCCGGGCTATAGAAAAAATATATGAGCAAATCAAGAATGAACTATTATAAAAATATTTTGCCTTCGGCGACCAGGGGGGCTCTTTTCGAGAAAACCGCCCCCCTGGACCCCCCGCAAAAGCTTTTGATTAAAGGCGGTCATGGTTTGCAGCCTGAAAGGACCTTTAGGCAAACCATGACCGCCTTTGGTTCGTTTGAGGTAAGAGGTTTAAAAAGAAGATTGAAGGCTTCGATACCATGCGTGCGAGCAACTTTGCACCAATAACATGACATACGATATCTTGATGCATTTGCTGCCGCATCGGTTCAGTCAAAGAAGCCTTCAGGAGGCCGAAGGCCTAATCGGTCCCCCATGCCATGGGGACAGGAGGAAATAGAAAAATGAAAGTTGCGATTTCGACTGACAACAACCAGGTATCTGCACATTTTGGCAGGTGCCAACAGTACACGATTTTCGAGGTAGACGGTAAAGAAGTAAAAGGAAAAACAGTTATCGACACCCCGGGTCATCAACCGGGCATGCTGCCCCCGTTTCTCAGTGAAAAAGGAGTCCATGTTGTGATTGCCGGAGGTATGGGACCAAGGGCCCAGAACCTGTTCAGGCAAATGAACATTGAACCTGTTATTGGCGTCACCGGGAAAGTGGATGAGGTGATTCATGATTTTTTACAGGATAAATTAGAAACAGGTGAAAGTACCTGCGATCAAGGTGAAGGTCACCATCATGATTGTCACCATGATTAAAGGAATTTGAGAAAAATTACCCGCGAAATTAACAGGAGTAAAAAAAAACGCAGGTGGCTTCGTTTATGCTTTAGACTGTAGAAGTAATGTCAAATGTTGTATGAAAAAAAATGGCTGCAGAAGACACAGAGTTTTTTTATTTTCCCTCTGTGCTCTCTGTGTTCTCTGTGGCTAAAACAAAAGGAGGTTCCATGAAAAAAATAGGCATAATCATATGCGGCCGCTATCAGAACTGCGGCGGCGGAAAATGTTTTAGAGCACTAAAAGAACGGGTCGGGGGATTTGCTCGATACCCGGCCGGCGAAAAAGTGGAAATCGTCGGTTATTCCTTTTGCGGCGGATGCCCGGGCGGCAATGTCGAATATGTCCCGGAAGAGATGAAAAAAAACGGGGCCGAAGTCGTCCACCTGGCTACGGGTCTGGTGGTGGGTTATCCTCCCTGCCCGCGAATACGTGATTTTAAAGAATTTATAGAAAAACATTACCAACTTCCCGTGGTAATCGGTACTCACCCCATACCTTTAAAATATTTTGACGCCCATCAAAAACTCTCACACTGGAAAAAGACGAACATGAAAACTCTGGCCGGCGATTTAATGAAAGAAGATAAGCAAATAATGGCAGCCTATAATTAGGAAATCCGGGAGGGAAACCATGCCTATTTATGAATATAAGTGCAGCAATTGCGGAGAAATAATCGAGGTCTTTCAAAAAACCTCCGTGCAGCAAAATCTTAATTGCCAGCGCTGCGGCTCAAATCATTTGGAAAAAATCTTTTCTATCCCGGGTTCGGTAAGAGTGGCCGGCTCTACCGCAAAAGGAACCACCTGCTGCGGAAGAACAGAGAGATGCGATACTCCGCCCTGTTCCGTGGGTGAAGGCTGCCGCAGAGACCGGCGATAAGTGAACGAGGATAGAGAATACCATGAGCCATAAACAGCACAATCAAGAAGAAGCGAAAATCAAACCAAATGAATCGACACTGCAATCAAACACCGGGTCTTATTATAATGTGACAGTAATGGATCATTTTACCAATCCCCGTAATATCGGCGAGATGACAGAGGAAGAAGCGGATGGATCTGCTTTACTGGGTGACCCGTCATGTGGTGACCAGTTAAGACTGTGGATAAAAGTCCAGGACAATAAAATTGTAGATATCAAATTCAAATGCTTTGGATGTCCCGGGGCAATTGCCACCAGCAGTATGTTAACTGTTCTGGCCAAAGGAAAAACAATCCAACAAGCAAAGCAATTAATGGATAATGATGTTATCATTGCCCTGGGCGGTATTCCCGAAATCAAAAAACATTGTTCTCTAATGGGCGTTGGCGCCCTTCATCAAGCCATCAAAGATTATGAAAGCAAAAACCTAAAGTATTGAACCTGAGAAAATACAAAAAGGAGGAATATTCCATGGAAGAGAAATTAAGAATCTCTGACCGGGTTAAACAAATACAAAAATCAGCCATCCATGAGATGACAAGATTATCGAAACAATTCACCGATGTTGCCTTTTTATCCTGGGCCAAACCCACGGCGGGAACGCCCGAACATATCAATCGCGCCGCTATTGAAGCAATTCAACAAGGACTAACCGGTGGATACTCCCCCAGTGACGGCCTGGTGGAATTACGCCGGGAGATCGTAAAAAAATTAAAACGCGATAATAACATAAATGCAAATATCTCACAATTACTGGTTACGGTAGGTGCCATTGAAGGCCTGGCCTCAGCGGTGATGGCAATCGTTGATCCGGGAGATGAGGTGATATTGCCTACCCCGACTTATTCTACTCATATCCAACAGGTGGTTTTAGCTTCCGGCGAGCCGGTCCTTGTTCCTTTGATTGAAGACCGGGGATTTTCCCTGGATATCAGCACTATAAGAGAAGCCATTACCCCCAAAACCAAAGCAATCATGTACTGCAATCCCAATAACCCCACCGGCACTGTTTTCCCGGAAGAGCAACTGCGCCAACTGGCAGAAATTGCCCGGGAAAGAAATTTAATGATCATAACCGATGAAGCCTATGAATATTTCGTCTATGATGATAATAAGCATTTTTGCATTGCCTCACTCCCCGGGATGGAAAAAAATGTAATCACTTGCTTTACCTTTACAAAAACCTATGCAATGACCGGTTGGCGGGTGGGTTATTTGCACGCGCACGAAGAATTGATTGCCCAAATAAAAAAAGCTCATATTCCTTTTTCCATATGTGCGCCGGTGGTTTCTCAATATGCGGCCCTGGCAGCTTTAACAGGTCCCCAGGACTGTGTCGCTGATTTCAGGGACCACTACCTGGCTGCCCGGAACTTGATGTGTGAACGCCTGGACAGGCTTAACCCTGTTTTTGCCTATCGGAAACCGGCCGGGTCTTACCTGATGTTTCCAAAAATCCTGTTGGAGACGGGAAAAGATTCAACAACTTTTTGTAAAACATTATTGAAAGAAATCAAGGTCTCAACCACACCGGGAATTGCCTTCGGTTCGACAGGGGAAAGTCACCTGAGACTATCCTTCTGTGTCTCTGAAGATATGATAAATAAAGCATTCGACAGGATGGAAGCTTACTTTTAGAAATGGAAAATATCGTCCACGAACCATTAAAACACTATGTCCAAAAACATGGTTTTGATATAGCCAATATCGATAAAATTGTCTGCGGCCGTAAATATTCCGCTGTTCTCTTAAAAAATGGGAATATTGGTGTTTGCGCAAACCTGGACAATCAAGTTGATATTGAAATTGAAGAGTTGAAAACACCGGACTTAAAAAAAATTCAACACCGCATCATCTTGAATGCTTATTTTAATGGGCTGTTAAACGATTTAAACCACTATGAAAAAACCGTTGATATCTTCGATGACATTGATTTCAAGGGATATAAAAATATCGTAATGATCGGACTTTTTAAACCCATCCTGGCAAAATTCAACCGGGACCGCATTCAAATTAATGTTTTTGATATGATCAAAGAACATGATGAACTGCTTCCCATTAAAAATGAGATGAAATACATAAAAAAAGCTGATGCCATCATACTTTCCGCCACAACCATCTTTAACGGCACATTTATGGATATTGTAAGTCAGACAATAGAAGATTGTGATATATTTCTTTTAGGCCCCTCTGCAATTATGGATAAAGATATGTTTAGCTATAAAAATATAAAGAGAATTTTCGGGGCAATATTTAAACCGGGTGACCAAAACGTGTTGGACGCTATAAGAAATGGATTCGGCACAAAGAAATATTTACCGTATGGCAGAAAGGTTTCCCTTTCCTTATCACCTTGAAAGGAGTAAAAATGGATAATATAAATTTTAAATTTTCTGATAAGTTCAGAAGCCAATGGATTAAAGTAAAGTTTTATCAAGAAGAAGCGGATTTTGGAAAAGCAGAAATAGCCAAAGACATCCGGTTCTGTGAAGCCACCAAAGAAGCGATCCATCGTCCCGTACTGTTGGACCGGGATAGTATCAACTGCCCCGGTGCACGTTATGCCTTTGGATGGAGTAACAAACACGAGCTCCTGGAGCAGTGTCATGAAAAAGGTCATTTCAAAAAAGATATTCTTGAACCCATGCTATCATCAATTCCATATTTAAAAGAACCCTTCAAATACATCGGTTTGAATACACCCGGGGAACCTGACCTTTTAATCTCCTATATTTTACCGGAGAGTGCCATGGAGCTGATCAAGCTTCACCAGTATCATTTCGGGAAAAACCTGGATGTTTCTTTAAGTAGTATGATGCCTATTTGCAGCGGTATTGCAGTAAGGGCTTACCTCGAGGAAAGAATGGCATTTTCCTTTGCCTGTGAGGATTCGCGTCAATATGGTCAAATCGACCGGAACCGGCTGGCTGTCGGCATTCCCCAAAAGCTCTTCCCTGTGTTTGCCAATTAGTAGACAAAAACATTGCATTGACAAGCAAATTATTTTTTTGCATCGGTACCCAACATTTTTTTACCAGTTTTTGATGCCGGAAGCAAATATTTCAAAGAAACAATATTTGCAAAATCTTTTTTAGTAAGATACAATCATGTTAAGGAGGTTAAAATGCCAAATGATGGTGAAATTGCAAAAAAGGTAGACATGAGGCCCATAGAAGAAATTGCCGAAAAATTGGGAATCGATGTCGGTTCCCTGGAAAAGTACGGGAAATACAAAGCGAAAATATCCTCGGATGGAGTTTCCAAAGGAGTGAAAAAAAAGGGTAAACTGATTATGGTTACAGCCATGAGTCCTACCCCGGCCGGAGAAGGTAAAACCACCACCTCTATCGGTTTAGCCGATGCACTGAACCGTTTAGGGAAAAAAGCGGCCGCCGCTTTGAGGGAACCTTCCCTTGGCCCTGTGTTTGGAATGAAAGGAGGGGCCACGGGAGGAGGACTTGCCCAGGTCATGCCCCGGGATGAGATCAATCTCCATTTCACCGGGGATATCCATGCGGTGACTGCTGCTCACAACCTTTTGGCTGCCATGGTGGATAACCGGCTTCATTTTGACGGTGCCTGCGGACCGCTCGATTGCCGCATGATAACCTGGAAAAGAGTCATGGACATGGATGATCGTGTCTTACGGGAAGTGGTAGTCGGCATAGGCGGACCGCTGCGGGGAATAGCCAGGGAGACGGAGTTCGATATAACCGCTGCTTCCGAGGTAATGGCAATTTTATGCCTGGCTGAAAATTTAAAGGACCTGAAAAATAGACTGGGGAATATCTTAATCGGTTATTCCCCGGAAAAAACCCCGGTTTTTGCACGAGAAATCAAAGCTGAAGGTGCTATGGCGGCCTTGCTTAAAGAGGCAATGAAACCAAACCTGGTGCAAACACTGGAACAGACACCCGTGTTTATTCACGGGGGTCCATTTGCCAATATTGCCCATGGAACCAATTCAGTTACTGCCACCGGCATGGCGCTTCAATTTGCCGATTTTGTCGTTACGGAATCAGGCTTCGGCTCTGACCTGGGAGCGGAGAAGTTCTTTAATATTGTTGTCAGGACCGGACATATCCCACCGCCCGATGCCTGTGTCCTGGTTGCCACTCTAAAGGCGCTTAAGTATCACGGTGGTGTAAAACTGAAAAAACTGGATGAAGAGAATGTCGAGGCAGTGGAAAAGGGATTTGACAACCTCCGGCAGCATATCCAAAACCTTAGAAATTTTGGGGTTCCTTTTGTAGTGGCTTTAAATATATTTTCCAATGATACCCGGGCTGAAATTGAAAGAGCCAGGGATTTATGTGCTAAGGAAAAAGCCAGGGTCGCATCAAGCCATGTCTTTTCCAAAGGCAGCGAGGGGGGAGTCCAGTTGGCCCGGGAAGTCCTTAAAGCCATCGATGAAGATAAGAAAGATTTCCAGTTCCTCTACCCCCTGGAATTGCCGCTGCTGGATAAAATCGAGGTTGTAGCCAAAAAGGTTTACGGCGCATCATCCGTGGCAATGGAAGGAAAGACCAGGAGGAAAATACTCAAGATTGAAAAACAAGGATGGGGAAATCTTCCTATATGTATAGCCAAAACCCAATACTCCCTTTCCGGTGACGATGAGGCCCTGGGAAGACCAAAGGATTTCACTCTTATTGTCACTGATGTGTCTATCAGTTCAGGAGCAGGCTTCGTGGTGGTTTACTGCGGTGATATCATGACCATGCCGGGATTACCGAAAGTCCCGTCCGCGGAGGCGGTAGATATAACAGACCAGGGCGAAATAGTCGGACTTGCTTGATATACGGAGCAAATCACAAGAAAGCAGTGTCCTGCGGACAGTCGTTTAACCGCCTGCGGCAGGGCTTTCGCTCTCCCGCCGCAGGCGGTAATAAAATCTGCCCGCAGGGCACAGGGCGAAAATTCCATTTTAAAACAACGAATTACCAAAGCGGAATCCAACACGTACGGTGTAGAATGAGCCGCTTTCATCGCCGTATACGTAACTCTCATAACCTTTAAGATCATAGTATCTAACATCGAAAAGGAATGCCATCGATGTCGATAATTGATATTCCAGTCCCAGGGATAGATTCAGGAACCCATAGGACAAATCAGAATATGTATGAATCATACTATAATCATAATATGACTGTACAATCGAATCCAAAATGGCCTGATCTACAACAGGCATCACAATCGGGTCGAAAGATGAATCGCTTTTACTGTAATTTCCTGTCAGGAAGAGCTTCATCACAGCACTGGGTTTGTAATACAGGTTAGCCGAAATTATATGACTTTCGCTGCTGTAATCGGTATCGCCAACAAGTGAACCGTAGTGTTTTAAGGCGCCAACTGCGCCAGCTAGATGGCCCGCTCAGCCATCCATCATGGGCACCGCCGCTAACCCATTTTGATTGAATTTCATATAGGAATAACTGCCTATAAAAGTAACTTTATCGCTGGGCATCCAGTTAAAGCTTAATTTAGGCTGTATGGTTGTCTGTTCCAGGTCCAATTCCGGCTCATCCGAATTGGTACCCAACCGTAGATTTACTCCAGCAGTAAAATTGAATTTCCTGGTGGGATTCAATTTCAAATCCAGGTAAAAACCGTGTACCAGGGTCGGTTGATTGGTAATATCTCCGTACCGAATATCATCTCTCTGGTAGTAGTAAACAGTCGGCATGCCGGGATCAGGAGTGAGCTCGTATGGCCCTGTACTGCCATTATGCTCGAACATGAGATTATAAGGCGCAAAGGGATTGTCGATTTGCTCGATGTAGTATTTAACACGCCCGGTAAATTTCATTGTCGGTCGATACTTTAATTCAGCCTGTAAACGAACTTTCGTGGTTTTATCATTGGCTCCTTGAAAAGGATAATCATCTCTCTTAGTGGAGGTAAATTTCCCTGATAATGAAAGTCTATACTTTCTGCCGGGCTGATAAATGAAATTTAACGATCCCTTTCCTTCCGTACGGGTCAGGTTAGAGTAGCGGGTCCAGTCCAAATTTGCCCCGGTAACCCGCCAGTTTGGTAGATCGATAAATACCGGATCATTTTTGAATCTTGCATACCCTGCTGTGCCCACTAACTTCGTTCGTCTCGACATCGGGTATATAAGTTTGAAATTGAGTTGATTGCCGTCCAGGGTTAAATCGCTGGTCTTATTTTTGGTTTTGGAGTTAATATACTGTACCAGGAAATTACCTTTACCTATTTTGGCTTTTAATTTTAAATTATGGGCAAATTTATCGGTTTCAGGATACAGGGCAATGGGAACATTTTCGCCATTGTAATTTAAACGGGTGGTGAATTCCGCACCGGCTCCTCCATTTATCGGGTGACGGGCAATGTCATAAAATGCCTCATAAGGACCGGCATCAGACTTAAAACTACGATAGCTGGCCCTGTAAGATATAAAAACAGGATTCAAATCCAACTCCGCACCGGCTGAAACAGTATGCGTCTTCCGGTCGATATCCAGGGCCCGGGAAACTGCGTGGCAAGTGGCACAATGGTTAAGCTGGATATGTTGGTCGATCCCCTTTTCTAAAATCGAACGGTGAGACGCAAACACCTTAAATTTGTTTGTACCGGGAACCTTAAAATCAATATCCGTCTTAATTTCCTGTCGCCGATAACCATATTCAGCCTCGGGATTTAAATCCTCATGGGTCACCATCTTTGCATAAGGCAGGGTTCCAGCCCTATCATGGGCCTCCCTTGCCTGCAAATTATCCAGGAAATCTTTCTGCAATTGCCGATAAAAGGATTGATAGGAAAATTTTGCATGAAGCCGGTCACTTGATTTTCCTTCGAGAGAAAAGTTCATACGCCTGGGATCGTAAAATCTACTGACGAATTTTATACTACTTTTATCTTTCGTATGCAAAATAGTAAAAGCGATTTCCGGCATGAATCCCTCTTTTCCGCGATCAAATTCCGCTGCTTTCCGGTAATAGTCTTGAAATCCATTATAATGGCTCCCAAGTTCCAACCACCATCGCGTGTCGGAATCCTCGGCTGTTCCCTTAAAGCTGCAAATAGTCACAAACAAAATGATGAACACAAACATCCATTTGGAAAATTCAGGTTTTTTCATTTCAATTCTCCTTTTTTGTTATCGCAATAACGATTTGCCCTGACTACTAATACTCTGAGAACCCAGGTCGGAACCATGTATTTTAATATGGCACCGGGTACATTTAGTCAGAAAAGCCGCCTTCATTCCCTCTCTTGTAGAGACTCCACCCCTTTGGGAATCTAAAGGGGTAGTAAACTGTCCTTCATATGAGGTAAGAGTAGTATGAAAGTGCATGGGGTGGCAGCTCATACATAAAGCAGGTTCGTTCTGTACCAACAGGTTGTTTGCAACCGTACCGTGCGGATCATGGCAAATACCGCAATCTTCATTTACCGGTTGATGTTCGAAAATAAACGGCCCTTCTTTTGAGTTGTGGCAAGATATACAGAGCTCATTGTTACTATCGTCAAACGCGTGTTCAGCAGTACCTCCATGAACCTGGTGACAACTTTGGCAAGTCATTAGTCCTTCCACTACCGGATGGTGTGATGTCAATCGGAATTTGGCATATACATCCTGGTGGCATTCTAAGCATAGTCTTTTGGGTTTCGTTTTCAGTAACTTTTTTTTATTAGCGTGTACTTTGTGGCAATCACTGCATCCATTGGCAACTTCAGAATGGGAAGAACCATCAGCCGAATTGAACATATTACCCTTGTGGCAGTTGAGGCAGTGATTTTCTCCTGTACTCAAAAAATCTGTACCTGGATTATAAATCGACTGAGCATCGCCATCCTCCACGTGTTTTTTAGACGGGCCATGACAGGATTCACAGACAAATCCTTTAACCGCATCATTTTTTGCGTGAAGATTTTGCTTGAATTTATCCGCTGCCTCATCATGACATTCTGCACAGGTCTCGTCACCTACTTTTTCCGCTTCTGTTGGACCTGGAGATGAGAAAGATGCAAGAGGCATTAGGATAAAACATAAAAAAAGTATAAAGACACATTTTCTTGGCCTCATTTAACCTCCTTATTTTTAAAATTAAAATATTTTATACGTATCTCTTTATATTTAAATAATGTACGCAAATTCAATACCAACTGGGCAGCGAGAGTTAGAAATCTTATCATTTGTTCGCTCCGCTTGCATCTATAAGATTTCAACAAATTCCGTCAACTCACTGAATTCAAATGAGATCATCTTGAAATGTGGTAAATCCGTTAATAGAGTGCAACAAAATGCTGCAAATTGTTTTATTCTTCGCCCTATGCTTCGGGTGACCGATTTAACGGCGCCGGGTCCGGGACCCGGGGAAGTGCTGGTGGGGAGACTATTATAGGTGGTATATTCGATCCCTGAGTTCTATCCCGGGCACCGGGCCATTAAAAAAGTGCCCCCTGGCATGGTAATTGCACATTAATGATATGAAAGTTGCCATACCACTTTTTAGAAATGGCGTAAGCCCCAGGATTGATATTGCAGACAGCCTGTTGATTTATGATATCGATAATGGAATAGTAAAGGGAAAAGAGACGTGCAGCCTCACTTTCGAGCATGCGGCTCAGCTTATCCCGGTTTTACAAAAAAAACAAATCACCAGGATTATCTGTGCCGGGTGTCCGCAGTATTTTTTTCGGATGTTGTATTTTTATGGTGTTGACGTGGTGCCGGGGGTGACGGGAGACCCCGAAAACATAGTAAAACAATTGATCGATGGTAAATTTTCGGATATCCCCTTAAACGGATTTATGGGTGGAAGCTGCGGCCACAGACGCAGACACGGGCGTGGTGGTAAAGGTGGAACCCGCCAGGATAAAAAAAAGAGCAATCAAACAATTTTGTATGAAGAAAAACATAAAAACAAAAAATAAACGGAGGCATAAGGAGTAAACAATGCGCAACGAAAAACCAGGCGAAGAAGATAAAAAAATCGCACGGATGTTGGACCAGGTGAAAAACAGGATGCTGGTATTCAGTGGAAAAGGAGGAGTAGGAAAAAGCACGGTGGCGGCAAACCTGGCACTGGCAATGAGCCGGAAAGGCCTGAAAGTGGGTCTCCTGGATGTGGATATCCACGGCCCTAACCTGGCAAAAATGCTGGGCGCGGAAAATAAACGAGTGGAAATGCTTGAAAATCAAATGTTCCCGGTTTCTATTACTGAAAACCTGAAACTGATATCCATGGCATTTTTCCTGGAAAAAATGGATATCCCGGTGGTATGGCGCGGACCCTTGAAAATGAAAGCCATTCAACAGTTTTTAGGAGATGTCCAATGGGGACCGCTGGATTGGTTGATTTGTGACTCACCACCCGGAACCGGTGATGAACCACTTTCAGTAGCCCAGTTGATACCCGCCACCGGTGCTGTTATCGTTACCACTCCCCAGGAGGTTTCCCTGCTGGATTCCCGGAAAGCAGTGACCTTTGCCAAGATGCTTAAGCTGAATATTCTAGGCGTGGTAGAGAATATGAGCGGGTTTGTATGTCCTCACTGCAACAAAGAAATTGATCTGTTCAAATCAGGAGGCGGTGAAAAAATCGCCCGCGAATATAATATCCCCCTATTGGGTCGAATACCCATCGACCCCAGGATCGTGGAATCCGGGGACCAGGGTCAACTGGCTGCGCTCTTAGATGAAGGTACGCCGGCAGCCAAAGTATTTGAAGATATCGTGGAGAAAATTATAAAAGGAGGCAAATGATGCCCGGTTATGGAAATAAAGGCGGTGGAGGCCGCGGAGGCGGCGGTGGCGGCGGCATGGGCGGCGGCGGCGGAGGTCGCGGCAGCGGCATGGGGGCCGTTGGCAACTGCATTTGCGTAAAATGCGGATATACAGCACCTAAAAAAGCCGGTATCCCCTGTATGCAAGAAAAATGCCCCGATTGCGGCGCCGTATTAATGCGGGAAGGCGGCAGTCATTACAATCAGGCCGTGAAACAAAAAAAATGACTGTGATAAACGTCAATCCAAGGATGAGCAAATGGAACCAAAAAAAACCACCCAGGTCAAAGACCTGGTAAAACAAGATGAAGACCCCCGCGTCTATGAAGGAGAAATTATCTATGAGGGCCAGGAACCTGCTGCAGTAAAGAAAAAAATAGATAACCTCCCTTCTAAAAAATTTGCCTATAAGTTGGGCAAGATGGTAGGTTCTGTCATTACTGTATTGGGGGTGCTCAATGAAGTGGGACGGTGGGTTAAAACCGACCGCAAACGCCCCGGTGAAACTCAAAGAGGAAGGGGCAGACGAATGAGGCGGTTTAGAAGAAGAAGAAGGTAAAAAATGGAAAAGAACTTGATTATCTGGTATACTTTTTTAACCCGGAGGTAAGAATGATCCAATTACCCGACGATATTAAAATCGAGGAAATGCCCATAGAAAAAAGGTATAAAAGCGTAACTGCCGGATTGATAAGAAGAATTAAAATCCTGTATGATGCCATATACGAAAAATACGGTGAAGATGGCTTAGACCTCATCAGGGACGTGGGCAAAAAATATGGTTTGGAAATCGCCCAAAGAGCAAAAAAAAGAGTAAAATCCACGGACCTTGAAGCGGTGGCATTATATGTGATCAGGATCTTCAATACCTTAAGAGGAAATGGAAAAGTGGTTGAATTTTCCGATAAGCGGGTAGTAATAAGGGTATGGGAGTGTCCTTATCCCTGGGAGACCCCTGAAGTATGCGAGGCCCACACCCAGATGGAAAAAACACTGGTAGAGACATTGGGAAATAATCTTTGTTATAGAATCTCCAAATCCATCCCCAAAGGCGATCCCTATTGCGATCATATTATCGAATACAAAGAACCTGCTAAAAATGCATAAGATGTTTCGTGCCGGTTTTTAGAGACAAAAAAATTCGCCTGTCCCCTTGTCTTTACC
>Ga0210084_1000022_pt1 | contig 17480 bp, 13 predicted proteins | sample China_Galinas_Co_3_FD_184863 | JGI IMG/M metagenome (GOLD analysis project Ga0210084, IMG submission 184863) | Wetland microbial communities from San Francisco Bay, California, USA, that impact long-term carbon sequestration -... | ecosystem: Environmental > Aquatic > Marine > Wetlands ... | reverse complement strand
ACCTCCTCCAGAGGAACCGGCTCCGAGACCGTTCGCAGGCCGAGCAAGCCGCGCAGCAGCGCGTGCTGGGCGTTCTCCTCGTTGACACGGCGAGAGAACTCCTCGTAGGACTCGAGCCCCGACTGGCCGTCGCGAACCGACCGCTGCAGGCTGGCGATCGTCTGTGGGTCCCACATGTGCAGCTCACCGTCGGCCCGCCAGCGGTAGATCCCGCCCTGCGGCAGGAGCTTCGCGTGGTCGGCGGCGAGCAGGCCCTGCTCGACGTGCTCGGGCAGGGCGAGGCCGTGCATCTCCGGCCAGGCGCGGGCGTGACGGGTCAACGCCTCGCGCGCCAGGCCCTCGACCCCGATCCCGCCGAGCCGCGAAGGCGTCCCCGTGAAGTGTTCGTCGATCAGGCTCCGGTCGATGCCGACCGCCTCGAAGATCTGGGCGCCACGATACGAGTGGATGGTCGAGATGCCCATCTTCGACAGTACCTTCAAGAGCCCCGCGCAGAGCCCGACGATCGCCCGCCGGACGGCGTCCTCCGGGCGCAGCCGCTCGCCACCGACGACGATGTCGTCCATCGCGGCGATCGACTCGAGCATCAGATACGGGTTGATCGCCGTGGCGCCGTAGCCGATCAGCGCCGCCAGGTGGTGGATCTCGCGGGGCTCGCCGGACTCGACGATCAGCGAGGCCTGCAGGCGGGTGCCCTTGCGGACCATGCTCTGGTGGACGGCGGCGCTCGCCAGCAGCGATGGGATCGGCACCCGCTCGGGCCCGATCTCGTGGTCGCTGATGATCAGCATCGTCGCGCCCTCGGCGAGTGCCTCGTCCGCCTCGGCGCAGATCCGCTCGATCGCCGCCTGCATTCCGGCGGGTCCCTCGGCGAGCGGCCAGGTCGCGTCGATCGTCACCGCCGCGAGCTCGGGCTCGTTTGCGTTCCGCAGCCGATCGATGTCCTCGTTGGTGAGGATCGGCTGGTCGATCTCGATCTGGAAGGAGTCGTCCTTGCCGAGGAACAGCAACCGGCCCTTGGCGCCGAGGCGGGTGGTCAGCGACATCACCACCGCCTCCCGAACCGAGTCGATCGCGGGGTTGGTGACCTGGGCGAAGCGCTGCTTGAAGTAGCTGAACAGCGACGGCTCCTGCTCGCTGAAGGCCGCGAGCGAGACGTCGTTGCCCATCGAGCCGGTCGGCTCCTTGGCCTGCTCGACGAGCGGCTCGAGCAGGATCCTCAGGTCCTCCTGGCTGTAGCCGAAGGCGAGCCGGCGCAGCTCCATCGGCAGCTTCTCGGCAGGGCGGGGAGCCGGAGCCTCGATCTCGTCGAAGTGCTTGGTCCGGTCGGCGTCCCAGTCACCGTACGGATGCCGGCGCGCCTCCTCGAGCTCGACCTCGCCGTCGGCGTGGACGACGCCCGTCTCGAGATCGGCGATCACCAGCTGGCCGGGGCGGAAGCGGCCCTTGCGGAAGACCTTCGATTCGGGGATGGTGAAGATCCCGGACTCCGAGCCCATCGCCAGCCAGCCGTCGTCGGTGACCAACCAGCGGCCGGGCCGCAGGCCGTTGCGATCGACCATCGCACCGAGTGTCCGCCCGTCGCAGAAGGCCATCGCGGCCGGCCCGTCCCAGGGCTCCTGGATGCGCGAGTGGTAGCGGTAGAAGCCCTCGAGCTCCGGCGGCAGATCATCGCGTCCCTCATGCGCCTGCGGGATCATCATCATCATCGCGTGCGGCAGGGTGCGGCCGGAGAGCGTCAGCAGCTCGAGCGCACGGTCGAAGGCCGCCGAGTCCGAGGCGGTCTCCGGGATCAGCGGGAGCAGCTGCTCGAGACCGGGCAGCAACGGGCTCGAGAGCGTCGCCTCCCGGGCGCGCATCCAGTTGACGTTGCCGAGCGCGGTGTTGATCTCACCGTTGTGGGCGATCATCCGCAGCGGCTGGGCAAGCTCCCAGCTCGGCAGCGTGTTCGTCGAGAAGCGCGAGTGGACGACGGCGAACCGGCTCTTCAGCTCCGAATCGGTCAGGTCCGGGTAGAACTCCGGCAGCTGCGGCGCCGTCAGCATGCCCTTGTAGACGACGGTCCGCGAGGAGAAGCTCGGGAACGAGACCGCGTACCCGAACTGGGCCTCGGCCCGCCGGCGGGTCAGGAACAGGCGCCGCTCGAACTCGTCCTGGTCGCTGACGTCGTCGCCGCGGCCGATCAGCAGCTGCATGATTCTCGGGGCCGCCTCCTGTCCCATCGTCCCGGCCGCGGTCTCCTCGACCGGCACCTCGCGCCAGGTGATCGGCTTGTGCCCGTCGGCGCTGACCAGCTGTTCGAGCCGGACCTCGAGAACGCGTGAGCGCGCGGGCTCCTTCGGCAGGAAGCAGACGGCGACGGCCAGCTCGCCGGGGCCCGGGAGCTCCGCAGCCCTGACCCCCGCCTCGGGCGCCCGGAAGCGGAAGAAATCGTGGCTGAGGTCGAGCAGGATGCCGGCCCCGTCTCCGGTCGTCTCGTCGGCGCCGGCCGCCCCCCGATGTTCGAGCCGGTCGAGCGCGATCAGGCCCCGTGAGACGACCTCGTGGCGCGGCGAGTTGTCGAGTCGCGCGACCGCGGCGACGCCGCACGAGTCGCGGTCCATCGCGGGATCGTGTACGCCGCCCGCGAAGGCGGGGCGGAGGGCCGGGTAGGTCGGTCGCTGCTTCATGGTTCGAGGATTTCGGGGCAACAATGGCTCGCGAGAGCCCCGCGGAGTGGCGCCGACCGCAGCCCATTGATGCCTGGACCACCTCGCCGGGAGGCTGGGGTGCGGCCGACTACACCCGCGTGGCACCTGCGAAGACGGACGGATTCGCGGCGCTTTGAACAGGTCATAGTACCGGCACCCGGCGCTCGGCGGTAGTCCTCGCCACGCCTCAGGCGCGCCCCGCATCGAGCAGCCGGCGCAGGAATTTGCGCGTCTCCGGCGTCTGCGGATCCTCGAGAACCTGCTCCGGCGGGCCGACCTCGACCAGGCGACCCTCGTGCAGGAAGCCAACCCGGTCCGCCACCTCGCGCGCGAAGCCCATCTCGTGGGTGGCGAGCAGCATCGTCACACCCTCGCCCTTGAGCTCACGCACGGCCCGCAGGACGTCGCCGACCAGCTCCGGATCGAGGGCGCTGGTGATCTCGTCGAGCAGCATTGCCCGCGGCCGCGCCGCGAAGGCCCGGGCGATCGCCACCCGCTGCTGCTGTCCCCCCGACAGCCGCTCGGGGTTGTCGTCCTCACGGCCGTCTAGCCCGAAGCGGGCGAGCAGCTCGCGGGCGGCGGCCTCGGCCTCCGATCGGGGCACGCCCTGGCCCTTGTGGATGCCGAGCACGACGTTGTCGAGCACGTTCAGGTGCGGGAACAGATTGTAGGCCTGGAAGATCAGACCGAGCCGGCGGCGCACGCCGACCGGGTCCACCGAGGGATCGGTGATCACCTCGCCGTCGAGGAAGATGTCACCGTCGTCGATCTCGGTCAGCAGGTCTACGCAGCGCAGCAGCGTCGACTTGCCGGAGCCCGAGGCGCCGATCAGCGCCACCGCCTCGTGCTCCTCGACAGCGAGGTCGATCCCGCCGAGCACCTGCAGCTCGCCGAACGACTTGGTCACGCCCCTGATCTCGATCACCGGCGGGCTCATCGGTCCCGGCTTCGCTGCCAGCGGTCGAGCATTCGTGCCAGCGGGATCGTCACCGCCAGGTAGAGCAGCGCAGCTCCGAGCAGCGGCGTGTAGTTGAAGTCGGCGGCGGTCGCGATCTGGGCCTGGCGGAAGGCCTCCCCAGTGACTCCGATGATCGCGATCAGGGCGACGTCCTTCTGCAGGGCGATGAAGTCGTTGAGCAGCGGCGGGCCCACGGATCGAACCGCCTGCGGCAGGACCACGTGCCGCATCGACTGTCGCTCGGTCAGGCCGACGGCGAGCGCGGCCTCTCTTTGGCTCGGGTGGACGGACCGCAGCCCGGCGCGGTAGACCTCGGCGACGTAGGCGCCGTAGGAGAGCGTTAGGGCGATCCCGCCGAGGATCACCGGCTCGGTCGGCAGCCAGTCGAGGGCGCCCCCCGATTCGGTGCTGCTGCTGACCAGCGCCGGCACGCCGAAGCCGATCAGGTAGACGAGCAGGATCGTCGGGATCCCGCGGAAGACGTCGGTGTAGACCACGGCGATCAAGCGCAGCGGGAAGAGCGCCGGAGCGGTCGATGTTCTCGCGAGGGCCACGATCAGGCCGAGGATCAGGATCGCGACCTCAGCCACCATGAAGACCCTGATGTCGAGCCAGAACGCCTTGAAGATGTCAGGGAAGGAGTCCCGGAAGACCTCCCATGAGAAGAACGTGCGCTGGACGTCCTCCCAGCCGGGGCTGGTGAGGATCGCGAGCGCCAGTCCGCCGATCACGACGACCGTGGAGACCGTGGCGATCAACAGGCCGCGGCGGTCCCGCCGCCGACGCTCCGCCGCGCGCTCGGCGCGGCGGTCGGTCATTCCCCCGCTCGCGGTCGGGGTGGCCGGTGCTACTCCAGCACCGGGGCTTGCGCTGCGTCGCTGATCCAGCGTTGGGTGAGCTCCTCGAGCTCGCCGGTCGACTCGAGCTCATCGATGGCCGCCGAGACGCAGCCGGTGAGCGGCGAGTCCTTGGCCAGCAACGCCCCCCACTCATCGCCGCCCGGCGCGGGGAACTGGCCGACGATCTCGCCCTTCGGCACCTGGACCGCGGTGAGGAAGAAGGCGGTCGGCACGTCGACGACGATCGCGTCGACCTGGCCCTGCTTGAGGGCGCTGACGACGTCGTTGGAGGTGTCGAACACGCGCGGCTCGCTGCTCGGCTGGATCGAGGCCTCGACGGCCTCGAGGCTGGTCGTGCCGATCTGCACCCCGATGCTCGCGTCGGCGAAGTCGGCGAGGCTCGTCGCGTTCTCGAAGCCCGAGCCCCTGAGGGCAACCAGGGCCTGGTCGGCGGTGTAGTACGGCGACGAGAAGTCCACCGCCTCGGCCCGCTTCGGCGTGATCGAGATCTGGTTGACGTCGAAGTCGAAGTCCTTCGGTCCCGGCCGGTAGGAGGAGTTGAACGGCTCGACCACCCACTCGACGTCGCTCTCGGCATAGCCGAGCTTGTCGGCGATCGCATAGGCGACCGCGCTCTCGAAGCCCTGCCCGTTGGTCGGGTCGTCGTCCTCGAAGTACGGCGGGAAGGCGGGGGAATCGGTGGCGACGGTGAGCGTCCCGGAGCTCAGGGTCTCGAGCGAGTCGGGCGTGCAGTCGTCGAGCGAGACGGTGCCCGTGGTCGCTGACCCGGAGCCGCTGTCGCTGTCGTCGTCCCCGCAGCCCGCGACCACGAGCATCGCGACGCCGGCGAGCAGGGCGAGCAGGAAAACCAGGGGGCGACGTTCACTCACTTCGGGACCTCACTGAGCTGCGCGGGACGGAACGGCGGCAATCCTACGCATCTGCGCCGCCGGAGGTCGGAGCGGTAGCGACCGGCCGTCGCGGGATCGACGCAGTCGCCGGGCGCTCGAGCGGGTTGCGGCAGCCGCCCGGTAGCCTTGGCCCATGCCTGAGCTGATCCACACCTGTTACCGCGTGCTCGACCTCGATCGCTCCGTCTCCTTCTACGAGAAGCTCGGCCTCGAGGAGATCAGGCGGATGCCGATTCGAGACGAGGCGACGAACTGCTTCATGGGCCTGCCGGGGGATGGCCCGCGGCTCGAGCTGACCTATAACCACGACGTCACCGAGCCCTACGAGATCGGCACCGGATACGGCCACATCGCGATCTCGGTCGACGATCTCGACGGCACCCTCGAGCGGCTGGCCGAGCTCGGGATCGAGCCCGAGCGGCCTCCCTACACGGTTCGCGAGGGCGGCTCGCGGCTGTGCTTCGTCCGCGACCCGGACGGCTACCGGATCGAGCTGATCGAGAGCGCCGCCTAGCCGCATGCGCCGGAGCTCAGCGGCCGCTGAGCTCCCGAAGGTAATAGTCGACCCCCGCACGGACGGTGCGGAAGCGCCGCCCGGCCGGCACCAGCCGATCGGGACCGATCGCCGCCAGCCCGTCCCGCAACGGCCCCCGTGCCCTGGCGATCATCACCGTCAGTCCGCGGTCCTCGAGCTCGGTCACCAACTCAGCCAGGGCGTCGGCGCCGGTGATGTCGATGCTGGTCGTCGCCGAGGCGTCGAGCAGCACGGCACGGGGCGGCGTCTCGGCGGCATCGATCAGCTCCCGGACCTGTTCCTGAAAGTGGGTTGCGTTGGCGAAGAACAGCTCCGCGCTCCAGCGCATGATCAGCAGGCCGGGCTCGGTCCGGGCATCGGGCTCGCGGGCGATGTCGACGTAGCTGGCGCCCCCGGGGCGGCGGCCGAGCAGCGCGACGTGGGGCCTGCTGGCGCGGTAGAGAAGTGCGAGCAGCGTTGCCCCGACGCCGATCAGCACGCCCTGCAGGATCCCGAGCAGCAGCGTTCCCGCGAAGGTCACCGCCGCCGAGGCGAGATCGAACCGGGCCGGAAGCCAGACGGCGCGGTCGTCGTGGCGGCGCTGGAGGTGATGGAGGCGGCGAATCTCCTCGGTGTTGATCAGGCCGAGGACGGCGACGACGATGATTGCCCCGAGGACCGCAACCGGGAGGTCTGCGAGCAGGTCCGTGAGGCCGAGCAGGAAGACCGCTACGACCGCCGCGGTGACCAGCTGGGCGAGCTGGGTCTTCGCTCCGGCCGAGTCGTTGAGCGCGCTCTGCGAGAAGCTGCCGTCGACCGGGAAGCCCTGAAACAGCCCAGCGCCCGCGTTCGCGGCGCCGCTGGCGATCAGCTCCTGGTTCGGGTCAATTCGGTAGCGGTAGCGGGTCGCGTACTCGCGCGAGACGGCGATCGTCTCGACATAGACGAGCAGTGCCACTGCGGCCGCGGCGCCGAACAGCTCCGGGACGTCGCCGAGGTCAGGCAGCTTCGGCGCCGGCAGGCCCGCGGGCACCGATCCGACCACGGCCACCCCTTCGGTCTCCGCGAGGTCGAGCAGCGAGACGATTCCGATCCCGGCGACGACGACGATCAGGCCCGCCGGCAGCCCGGGAAGCCAGCGCCCGAGGCCGATGAGGACGATGATCGCGCCCGCCCCGAGCGCGAGCGTCGCGCCGCTCGTGTCACCGAGCGAGCCCCCGAGCTCCCAGAGGATGCCGAGGAAGGTGTCGCTGTCAACCTCGACCCCGAACACCTTCGGTAGCTGGCTGGCGATGATGATCAGCGCCGCGGCGGCGGTGAAGCCCGTCAGCACCGGCGCCGAGAGGAAGTCCGCGACGAACCCGAGCCGCAGCAGGCCGGCGGCCAGCAGCAGGCCGCCGGAGATCAGCGCGAGCAACGCAGCGAAGCCGACGGCGGCCCCCGCCTCCGCGCCGACCAGCAGGCCGCTGAGGCTGGCGGCGACGAGGATCGAGAGGGTCGAGCCGGGACCGATCTGGAGCTGGCGCGAGGTGCCGAGTGCCACGTAGAGAACCGGCGGGATGACCGACGCGTAGAGACCGTAGACGGCGGGCAGGCCGGCGAGCTGCGCGTAGGCGAGGGCCGCAGGGATCGTCGCCGCGGAGACCGTCAGGCCGGCGACCAGGTCGGAGCGCAGCCACTCCCGCCGGTAGCTCCCGAGCCAATCTCGAATCGGGAGCTTCACGCCGGCCTGGCGTCGCCGCCTACTGTCGCCTGAACCGGCAGCGAACGGCGTTCGCGGGGCCTGGCCCTGGGCGAGCCGAGCGGGTACCCTTTCGCCACACGTCCACCGAGCCGCACACCGCGGATGTAGGGGCCCGAATCCGGCATGGCCGAGCGAACGTATCAGGTGTCTGACGCAGGTCCCGAAGCCTATGGCCAGCTTCCTCCCGGGCCGCGGATGCCGAAGGCGCTTCAGACGCTCGGCTGGTGGGCCCGCCCGACCGCGCTTCTCGAGCAGTGTCGGCGCCGCTACGGTCGTCGGTTCACGATCCGCTTTGCCGGCGAGCGTCCGTTCGTCCTGATCTCCGACCCCGACGAGCTCAAGCAGGTCTTCACGGCGCCGCCCGATGTGCTCCATCCCGGGGAGGGGGCGCGGATCCTCGAGCCGGTGGTCGGGCCGAACTCGATCCTGCTGCTCGACGAGGAGGCGCACATGAGCCAGAAGCGCCTCCTGATGCCGGCCTTCCACGGCGAGCGAATGCAGGGTCTCTCTGCCCTCGTCGCCGAGATCGCGCGGGCGGAGATCGAGCGTTGGCCGCGGGGCGAGGCAGCACCGATCCACGCCCGGACGCAGGCCCTGACCCTCGAGGTGATCCTGCGGGCGGTCTTCGGCCTCGAGGCCGGCTCCCGCCTCGATGAGCTGCGCCGGGCGCTGACCCAGATGCTCGATTTCGGGCTCAGCCCGATCAGCCTCTTCCCCCCCGCGCAGCGGGCGCCGTTCGGCCGCGGTCCGTGGGCCGGTTTCGTCAAGGCAAGGGCGCGGGCGGACGAGTTGATCTACGCCGAGATCGCGGAGCGCCGCCGCGATGCCGCGACCGACGGCGACGACGTGCTCGCCGCCCTGCTCCCGGCAACCCACGGGGACGGAACGCCGATGTCCGATGAGGAGATCCACGACGAGTTACTGACCCTGCTGGTCGCCGGCCACGAGACGACCGCCACCTCGCTCTCCTGGGCGCTCGAGCGGCTCGCTCGCCACCCCGCGGTGCTCGAACGGCTGCGGGACGAGGTGGAGGCCGACGACTCCGACGAGTACCTGACGGCGACGATCCGAGAGGTGCTCAGGCGCCGGCCGGTGCTGGCCAACGCGGCGCCGCGAACGACGAAGAAGCCCTACGAGGTCGGCGGCATCACATACCCGGTGGACGTGCACCTGATCGCGAGCGCCTGGCTGGTCCACCACGATCCGGCGGTGTATCCAGATCCCTATGCGTTCCGGCCGGAGCGCTTCCTCGAGGCAGATCCGGGGACCTACACCTGGATCCCGTTCGGCGGTGGGAGGCGACGATGCATCGGCGCCAACTTCGCGCTGATGGAGATGTCGATCGTGCTCAAGGAACTGCTCCGCACGACGGAGATCGAGCTCGCCGACGGCGCCTTCGAGCCGACCCGTCGCCGGGCGATAACGGTTGCCCCGTCTCGCGGCGCGGTCACCACCTTGACGCCCCGCGGCGCCCGTCCAGCGCGGCCGTTCGGGGCCACGCTGAGCACCGGCTAGGCGCCGATCCCCGCTTCCAGCAGCCGCTCGCGGAGCGCTCCCATCGCCGCGAGCAGCGAGATCCGCGTCCGGATGCCGATCGGGCCAGACTCGCCGTCGCGCTCGCGGGCGATCATCGCGACGTTGACCAGAGTTCGCTCCGGCCCGCGCCAGGTCCCCCACGGTGAGGTCCGGTACTCGGCACCCATGACGAGCTCTTCGGTGAGCTCATCGACGGCGCCGCCGGCGCCCTCGGGCACGTGTCGGATCAGGTACTCCCAGTAGCCGACCAGCTCCTCGAGCCGCTCGACCCCGCACAGCGGTCCGTGGCCCGGGACGATCGTCTCCGGCTCGAGCTCGGCGATTCGTTCCAGCGCCGTGACCCAGTTCTCCGCCGGCCCGGCCCACATGATCGGGGTGACGCCGCTGAAGACGATGTCGCCGCTGAGGACGACGGCGGCGTCGGGAACCCAGACGATCGCGTCGCCCCGCGTGTGCGCCGGACCGACCTCGATCAGCTCGAGCTTGCGGCCGCCGACCTCGATCTCGAGCACGCCGTTGAAGCGACGGGTCGGCAGTCGTGGGGTGCTGCCGTCGAAGTCATAGGCGCCGAGCGCCTCACCGAACGCCGCGAGGCCGCGAAGGCGATCCCGTCCCGGAGTCAACGGCAGGTCGGCGAGCCGGCCGGCGATCTTCGGGAGCGGCCGCATCCGCGTCAACATCGAGGGCGGCTCATCGGCCATCTGGGCGGCGGCCGGCGCGGTGGCAATGATCTCCGCCCCCGCAAGCAGGCCGTTGCCGTACCAGTGGTCCCCGTCCCCGTGGGTGTTGATCAGCACCTCGATCGGCGCCCCGTCCCTTGCCGGCGCCAGCGCGTCGAGCATCCGCCTGGTCAGTCGCTCGTCCCAGAGAGTGTCGACCAGGGCGCTTGCACCAGCGCCGACGACAAGTCCGGCGTTCGATTCGCCGAGGTCCCCGTTTGGCTGGATCCAGGCGAAGACCCCGGCGCCCGCCTCCTGAACGCCGCCGTCGAACTCCGGCCGGTTGCCGAGGGGCGTGAGTGGCTGATCTGCAGCTGCCTGCGGGGCCTCCATCGGGCGGGGACGCTAGCAGCGCCGCGGGGCACCGCGGCACCGTCCATTACCGTGCCGCCGATGAATGCGGACGTCTGGAGGCAGTGGATCGCGGAGGGGGCGCGGCGGATCGCCGAGCGCGCCGAGCGCGATCTCGCCGCACTCGTCGACGTCTCCTCTCCGTCCGGGGACATCGAGGCGGCGGAGTCCGTCGTCGCGGTCGCGACGGCCCTGCTTCCGGAGGGCGTGGGGGTCGAGCGTCTCGAGTGCTCGTCTCCCGACCATGCCGAGGACCTCCTCGCCCGGGCGACCGGCGAGGGCCACGGGAGGCTGCTGCTCCTGGGTCATCTCGACACGGTCGTTCCCCACAACGGCCATCATCCGCTGCGGCGGGACGGGGAGCTGCTCAGGGGGCCGGGAGCGATCGACATGAAGGGCGGCGTGGCGCTGTCGCTCGGTGTCCTGCGGACGCTGGTCCTGCGGCCTGAGATGTTCGCGGAGGTGGACCTCTTGCTCGTGGTCGACGAGGAGTGGCGGGCAGCGCCGTTCGCTCACGCGCAGCGGTTCGCGTCCTACGATGCCTGCCTCTGCTTCGAGGGTGGCGAGTTGACCCCCGAGGGCGACGATGCCGTCGTCGTTGCCCGCAAGGCCGCCGGCACGATCAGGGTCGAAGCCTCGGGCCGCGCATCGCATTCCGGCTCCGCGCCCGACGCGGGTCGCAACGCCCTGCTCGCCCTCTCCCGGACGGCGGCGCTTGCCGCCGATCACCACGATCCAGGAGGGGGAGAGCGCCTGACGGTGGTGCCGACGATCCTTCGTGCGGGCGATGCGTTCAACGTCGTGCCGGCCGCGGGCGAGTTGTTCCTCGACGTCAGGGCGGCGCGGCTCGCGGCGGTCGAGGCGGTGCTCGGCGCGGTGCCGGAGGAGATCGACGGCGTTGCTCTGAGCGCTGAGATGATCCGCCGCTGGCCGGCAATGGACATGAAGGACAGCGCGCGCCCGGCGCTGGCGCGGGCGACCGACCTGCTCGAACGGCCGGTCCGCGGGATCGAGCGCGGCGGCGCCAGCGACGCCAGCCACCTAGCTGCCGGGGCGCCGCTGCTGGCGATCGACGGGCTCGGGCCGCTCGGCGGCGGCTCACACGCGCCGGACGAGCACGTCGTCGCCGCCTCGCTCCGCTCCCGGGCGGAGGTCGCGCTGGCGCTTGTCGCGGCCGTGCTCGGCGCGCCTTGAGCTCCGGCTCCGCACCGACGGCCGGGGTTCGCAATCATGACCTGGCCAAGTGGCCAGTAGAGGCTTCATCAGCAACCGATAGGAGATCGCGAATGGCGCGCAAGCAGGTCAAGTCCGTGTCCGGCAAGGTGGTGGCGATCACCGGAGGCGCCCAAGGGATCGGCAAGGCGACGGCGAGTGCCCTGATCCGTCGCGGCGCCAGGGTTGCGATCGGCGACCTCGACCTGGAGCTCGCGGAGAAGACCGCCGCGGAGCTCGGCGGGAACTGCGTCGCCTTCGATCTCGATGTGACCAGCAGGTCGAGCTTCGCCGCGTTCCTCGATGCGGCCGAGAAGGAGCTGGGCCCGATCGACATCGTGATCAACAACGCTGGGATCATGCCGCTGAGCATGCTCGCCGACGAGAGCGACGAGGTCGCGAAGCTCCAGGTCGACATCAACCTGCACGGCGTGATCTTCGGGACGAAGCTCGCGATCACCCGGATGGTGCCCCGTCGCACCGGTCACATCGTCAACATCGCCAGCCAGGCGGGCAAGGCTGGATTCCCCGGCGGCGCCACCTACTGTGCGACCAAGCACGCCGTCGTCGGCCTCTCCGAGGCGGCCCGGCTGGAGTTGCGCGATACCGGCGTCGAGGTCTCGGTCGTGATGCCGGCCGTCGTCAACACCGAGCTCGGCTCGGGACTGCACGAGGCGCGCGGGGTCAAGACGCTGGAGCCCGAGGAAGTGGCCGAAGCGATCGTCGAGGCGATCGAGACCAACCGCTTCGACGTCTGGGTGCCGCGGAACACGGCAGCGATCGCGACCGTCATGAACGTCGTTCCGCGTCGCGGCCGGGAGGCGATTGCCCGGTTCCTGAAGGCCGACGACATCCTCGCCACGCCCGACCGCGGCGCCCGCGCCGCCTATGAGGGCCGCGCCGCGCAGAGCAAGTCCGAGGCCGCCGCCGCAGAGGTGGCGGAGGCGGAGGAAGCCTCCAAGGGCTGAGCGGAGCAGGGGCGGCCGCGCGGGCCGCCCTCTCTCATGACTGCGGTCGGCCGGTCTCAGCCGCCGGCGGTGTAGTTGCTCGGCGTGCCGCGGCCGCCGTTCCCGAACGTTTACCGGGGCTGGGTGAGAGCCCGATGGGAGCTGTCGCTCCCGGCGGCTTCGGCGAAGCTGACTTGCACCACCGGCGGTGGACCGGGGATGATCTCGGCGCTTCCGCCGTGCGCGCGGGCGATCGCCGCGACGATCGAGAGGCCAAGACCGGCGCCGCCGCTGGTCCGCCCGGCATCGGCACGACTGAACCGCTCGAAGGCGCGCTCGCGGAAACCGGGAGAAAAGCCGTCTCCCTGGTCTCCGACCTCGATTAGCAGTTCCCGATCGCTCCCGGTGCGGGCCGCGACGGTAACGGTGCCCGATCCGTGACGCAGCGCGTTGTCGATCAGATTGCCGACCGCCTGCTCGGCCCGCAGCGGATCGATCGTCGCGCGCAGCCCGGGGTCGGCCGAGAGCTCGATCCGCCGCCCGCCGCCCGCCGCCTGCCGGTCGAAGCGGTTGATCACCCTGCCGAGCAGCTGCTCGACCTCGACCGGCTCGCGCCGGATCGGGATCTGCCCACGGTCCGCCCTGGCGGCGACGAGCAGGTCGTCCGCCAGCCGGGCGAGCCTGTCGACCTCGACCAGCGCCGAGCGGATCGCGGCTCGCAGCTCCTCGGGGCTGCGGGCGCCGTGCTCGGCCAGCTCCAGCTCCGCCTTGAGGACCGAGAGCGGGGTTCGCAGCTCGTGGCTGGCGTCGGCGACGAACGCCTTCTCCCGCTCGAGCGCCGCCTCGAGCCGCTCGAGCATCGAGTTCAGCGTCACCGCCAGAGCACGAAGCTCGTCGTCGGCAGGCGGCAACGGCAGGCGCTCGTCGCTGCCCTCGCCGCTGATCCCGTCGGCGCGGGCGCGCATCGCCTCGACCGGGTGCAGTGCGCGGCGGGCGAGCAGGTACCCCGCTGTGGCGGCCAGCAGAAGCGCGATCGGGGCGCCGACCGCGAACGCGGCCGTCAGCTGCGAGAGGGTCTCGGAACGATCCTGGTTGGCGGACCCCGCGACGACCACCAAAGCGCGCTCGTTCGCGGGCGCGGCGAGCACTCGGGCCTCGCCGTCGACGCCGGCGATCGACGCGCCGGGCAGCAGCAGTGGGGCCTGCGCCGCCTGCGCTGCCTGGCCGGGATCGAGGGCGGTCCCCGAGCCGGTCGGCAGGGTGGACGAGAGCAGCCTTCCGTCCTCGGCCAGGATCTGCGAGAAGTTGTCCTCGGAGTCGAGGGCCGTCCGTAGCTTCGGCGCCGAGCGGGACGGTGAGCCGGCGACCAACCCGCGCAGCGCCTCGATTCGCGCCTGAAGCGACTCGTCCACCGACTCGGTGAGAGCCGCGTCGACCCTCGCGTAGACAAAGACGGCGCCGGCGATGAGCACGAGCATCAGGGCAACCGAGAATGCGATCGTCAGCCGGGCCCGAATCGAGAGGCGGCGGGCCCGGCTCATTCCGCGCGCAGCCTGTATCCGGCTCCGCGGACCGTCTCCAGCGAGTCCGTTCCGAAGGGCCGGTCGATCTTCTGCCGCAGATATCGGACGTAGACGTCAACGACGTTCGAGCGGTTCTCGTAGTCGTATTCCCAGGCACGCTCGAGTAGGTCGAAGCGCGAGAGGATCGCCCCGGGCCGGCGCATGAAGACCTCCAACAGCGAGAACTCCTTGGCCGACAGCGAGACCTCCTCCTCGCCGCGCCAGACGCGGCGCGCGGCTGGATCGAGGCGGAGGTCGCCGACCTCGAGCACGGTCGGCCGCTCGTGGGCGCCGCGCCGCGCCAGGGCGCGCAGGCGCGCCATCAGCTCGGCGAACGAGAACGGCTTCGTCAGGTAGTCGTCGGCGCCCTGGTCGAGCCCGGCGACCCGATCCTCGATCGCATCGCGGGCGGTCAGCATCAGCACCGGCGACCAGACGCTGTCCCGGCGCAGCCTCCCGCAGGTCTCGAAGCCGTCGATTCCCGGAAGCATCACATCGAGCACGATCACGTCGTAGGGCGTCACCCCCGCCATCACCAGCGCCTTCTCGCCGGTGGGGGCCACATCTGCCGTCGCGCCCTCGTCGACCAGCCCGCGTCGGATCAGCGCCGCCATCTTCGGCTCGTCTTCGACTATCAGGACCTTCATCGCCGTAGCTTCGTCGCCCTAGATGAGAGCAGGATGAGAGCGTCTGCGGCGGCTGGAGGACCTATTGCGAGGGTGCCAGCGCCATCGAGCGGGCCGGGACCTTCGGGGAGAGGCGGCCGATCCTCCGCATGATCGCGAAGAACGCGGGCAGCTCGGGATAGAGGACCGGCTTGCCGGAGGTGATGACCGCTGCCGAGAGCGCCCGCTCCGGATCGGCCCAGCCGATGATGTTGGTGAACCCGAGGTGGCCGAACGCATGCTCGGTGTCGGGTCCGTACAGGCTGAGGAGACGGGCACCCAGCATCATTCCGAGGCTGAACCGGGTCGGGAAGCCGAGGCTGTAGTCGATCTCCATGTAGGACTGCTCGGTCAGCGCCCTGCGCAGCGTCCGCCGCTCGAAGATCCGCTTGCCGTCGAGCTCGCCCCCGCAGCGCAGCAGCTCGAAGAAGCGCGACAGCTCGTTCGCGGTCGTCACCGTGCTGGCGGCCGGGATCACCCCGGTCAGGAACTCGGGCTCGTTCGCGAGCCGGGCAGCCTCGCCGACCGACACCCCGAGTGCCCGCTTGAGCAGGTTCGAGACCGGCGGCAGCAACGGCGGCCCCGTGCGGTGACTGCGCGCCACCGCGTCGATGTCGGCCGGAGAAACGCCGTAGTTGGTCCAACGGAAGCCGAGCGGATCGAGGATCTCCTCGGCCAGGACCTCGCGGATCGACCTTCCGGTTACCCGATAGACGATCTCTCCGATGATGTAGCCACCCGAGATCGCGTGGTATGCGAGCGAGGACCCGGCCCGCGACTGGGGCTTGGCCTCGACCAGGATCTCGAGGATCGCCTCGCGGTCGTGCACGTTCTCCAGCTTGAAGGCCTCGCCCGGTAGGTTCGGCACCCCGCCCCGGTGGGAGAGCACGTGCCCGATCGTGATCGCGTCCTTGCCGTGCTTGGCGTACTCGGGGATGTAGTCAGCCACCCGGTCGCCGATGTGGATCTTGCCCTGCTGGTCGAGGAGGTGAGCGAGCGATGCCGTCAGCGCCTTCGAGGCGCTGAAGATCACGTGCGGCGTCTCGGGCGTGTTGAGGACGGCCGGCGCGTCGTCGGGCTCGTCGGGCCCGACGCCCCGCGCCCAGCCGACCGCGCGGTCCACCACGACAGCGCCCTCGCGGCGCACGCAGAGGCTGATCGCGGGGTGGACGCCGCTCCGGAAGAGGCTCTCGACACTCGCCCAGATCCGCTCGACGGCGGCGCGGTCGAGCCCCCCGTCGGCGGGGTCCGCCTCGTCCCCCACGGTCGTGATCGGGGCCAGATCACCGGGAACTCCGATCCGCCGCATGGGATCCGGTCCGACGGGGAGCCTGGGGATGCCGATCCGGGGACTCATCTCGTCAATCTAGCGCCGCCCGGAGCGCGACCGGCGGCTAGGACTTCGACTTCTTCTGCGCCCGCTGCGCGGCCATCAGCGCCGCTGCGGCATCCGGTACGTAGGTGTTGGTGTCCCGCGGCGGCCTGATGTAGCCCATGTCGCTCTCGCGCTTCGGCAGCTCGATCACCCGCTCCTCCCCCCGCTCGTAGGGGATAGCGCTGATCAGGTGGCTGATGCAGTTGATCCGCGCGTTGCGCTTGATGTCGGACTCGACCACGTGCCACGGGCACTCGTGAATGTCGGTGTGGACGAACATCTCGTCCTTGGCGCGCGAGTACTCGACCCACTTGCTCTGCGACTCGAGGTCCATCGGCGAGAGCTTCCACTGCTTCAGCGGGTCGGCGATCCGCGACTTGAACCGGCGCTCCTGCTCCGCGTCGGAGACGCTGAACCAGTACTTGATCAGGATGATCCCGTCGTCGATCAGCATCCGCTCGAAGATCGGCGCCTGATGGAGGAAGCGGCGGTGCTCGTCGGGCGTGCAGAATCCCATCACCTTCTCGACCCCGGCGCGGTTGTACCAGGAGCGATCGAAGATCGCGATCTCCCCGGCGGCCGGTAGGTGGGCGACGTAGCGCTGGAAGTACCACTGGGTCCGCTCGCGTTCGGTCGGGGCCGGGAGAGCGATGACGCGGGCGATCCGCGGCGAGAGGTACTCGGTGATGCGCTTGATCACGCCGCCCTTGCCGGCGGCGTCGCGGCCCTCGAAGACCAGTGCCACCCGCGCCCCCTCGCGCTTCACCCAGTCGGCCATCACGACGAGCTCGGTCTGCAGGCGCAGAAGCTCCTTCTCGTACAGCTTCCGCTTCAGCTTCTTGTCCGTTGCGCCGCTGCCGTTGTCGCCTGGCATTCGTCTCCCTCTGTCGCTTCTGGCTGCGGAGGATCCTTACGGTTTGGCCACGGAGACGCAACCCGGTGCCGTTCACCGCCCCGTAAGCTCGGGTCGCGAAGCTGGGCCGATGCGAAGTCGATCAGCCGTCGCGCTCACCCTGATCGGACTGGCGATCGCCCTGGTTGCCGCCTCGGCCTCCGCCTCCAAGGGCCGCGCGAGCGCTGATCCGGCAGTGTCGGCCCCGCCGGCGTCCGGGCAGCCGGCGGCGACCCCGCGGCGGGCCGTCCTCAGGCTGCGCGAGACCCGCTTTGGCGAGGTGATTCACGAGAAGGGCTCAGGCCTGGTCGCCTATCTGTTCACCCGGGAGCGGAGCTCGAAGCCGGCCTGCTACGGGGCGTGCGCGAAGGCCTGGCCCCCGATCAAGACTCGTCGGCGGCCGGTGGCCGGGCTTGGCCTACAGCAGAGGCATCTGGGCACGAGCAGGCGGCGCGGCGGCGCAAAGATGGTCACCTACAGGGGCCATCCGCTCTACTTCTACGAGCACGACCGGCCCGGACAGATTCTCTGCAACGACGTGCGCGAGTTCGGCGGCCGCTGGTTC
>Ga0210084_1000021_pt1 | contig 17722 bp, 15 predicted proteins | sample China_Galinas_Co_3_FD_184863 | JGI IMG/M metagenome (GOLD analysis project Ga0210084, IMG submission 184863) | Wetland microbial communities from San Francisco Bay, California, USA, that impact long-term carbon sequestration -... | ecosystem: Environmental > Aquatic > Marine > Wetlands ... | reverse complement strand
AGAACCATCCTGAAATTGTTCAGGCCACAAAAACGGGTCAGACGATTGTCGTAGTGGGGCAGTTACACAGTGAGCCCGGCAATCTGTACACGGTAGAACTGTTTGCCACACCTGCCTGTGATGCGTCCGGGTTTGGTCAGGGACAGTTATTTGTCGGTAGCACCAGCGTGTCGACGGACTCGGGGTCGAGCCCCGCCTCGGTCGCCGCGGCCTCGACCTCCGAGGACGCGACGAAGCTGACGTTCCCGGTCAGGGCGGTGCCGACCGCCGCCTTGACGTCCGCGGGGAGAGCCGGGTTGGACTCGACGTTGCTGGAGAAGGCGGTGAGCAAGCCGGAGATCACGACGGCTCCGAGCAGCGCCGTTCCCAGCGAGGAGCCGAGCTGCTGAGCGGTGAACTGCAGGCCGCCGGCCTCGCTGCGATCGGCGTCCCCGACCGCGGACTGGACGACGTTGCCGAGCTGGGAGATGACCAGCCCCATGCCGATCCCGAGCACACCCATCGCCGCGAGGAACGGGCCGGACTCGAGCTCCTGATCGATCGTGCCGAGCAGCATCACGGCTGCGAGGAGCAGGATCACCAGCCCGAGACGGACGATCGGGCGGGCGGCGAACCGCGACGCGAGCGCGGAGCCGGCAAGCGCCGCGACGAACAGGCCGACCGAGGCCGGCAGCATGTGCAGGCCGGTGTCGAGGGCGTCGAGGCCCTGGCTGATCTGCAGGTAGAGCGGGACCGTGAAGAAGATCCCCATCAGGATCAGGTTCTGCGCGAGCAGCATCGAGAGCCCGCCGCGCAGCATCGGGACCTGGAAGAGGCGGAAGTGGACGAGCGGATCCTCTCCGCGCGCCTCGCGGCGGCGCTCCCAGTCGCGGAACGCGTACAGGACGAGCAGTCCGGCGCCGACCACGAACGGTGTCAGCGAGAACCCGAACGGCTCGATCGGGGAGTTGCGCGGCTCCAGCCAGCCCCAGGAGCTCGCCTGCAGAACGCCGAAGACGATCACGGCGAGGCCGGTCGCCGAGAGCGCCGAGCCAACCCAGTCGAGGCCGCGGCCGCTGCGCTCCGCCGGCGAAGCCTGGATCAGCCGCAGCGCGGCGACGATCACCAGCAGGGCGATCAGGACCTCGCCGACGAACACGACCCGCCAGGTGAGGGTCGTCGTCACCCAGCCGCCGAGGATTGGCCCGACGGCGATGCCGGCCCCCGCGACGCCGCCAAGCACACCGTAGGCGACGGCTCGATCGGGGCCGCTGTAGCGGGCGGCGGCGAGCGCGACCAGGGCCGGGAGCACCAGCGCCGCGCCGATCCCCTCGAGGATCGACCAGCCGACCATCAGCGCCGGAACGCTCCAGGAGACGGCGGTCAGCGCCGACCCAGCCGCGTAGATCGTCAGGCCGATCACGAATGCCCGCCGGCGACCCCAGATATCCCCGAGCTTGCCGCCGGTCATCATCAACCCCGCCATGACCAGCGCGTAGAGGGCGATCACGACCTGAATCGTGGTCACGGTCGTGTCGAAGTCCTCGACCAGCTGCGAGATCGAGACGTTCATCACCGCCTGATCGAGGACCATCAAGAACTGGGCCGCCGCGAGGACCGCCAGCACCCCCCACCTGCCCACGCTAGATGCCTCCGACGTGGCTCAAGACAGGAGTCCGGTCTGCTGCAGAGGCGGGTTCCATCGGGCGCCCGCACCCTACTTCACCAACCGCGAAGAGAACCGGGCGGCAGCCGCGATCCCGCGTAGGATGCGCGTGCCGATGCCCGGATCGAAGGCCCGCCGCGGAGTTCAGCAGTGACGGATTCGCCCGCGCAGCCGGGCAGTGACAGGCCGCGAGACCTCGCGATCGGGCAACTCGCCCTGAACCAGCCCGGTGGCGGTCAGACGCGCGACTGGTATAGACGGGGACTCGGGCTGTTGCCGAGCGGCGCCTCGCTGTTTGCCGGCCCCCCGGCGGCGAAGGTGAACGGCCTCCCCCTCCCCCTGTTCACGGCGCGCTGGCTGGTGGACGGCCGCGACTGGGTCCAGATCGAGCTGTTCCACTTCCTCAGGCCGCGATCGAAGCCGCCGCCTTCCGACGGCACCGCGGCGGACCATGGCTACCGCCGCGCCGGCTTCCACGTTCGCGACCTCGACGCGACCCTTGCCCGGCTCGCGGATCGTGGCTCCGCGCCCCAGGGCCCGCTGCTCGGGCAGAGCCCCGAGCGGCGCGCCTGCGTTCGCGACCCCGGGGGCAGCTGGATCGAGCTGATGGAGGCGGACCCACTGGCCGGGGACGAGCCCGGCGAGGAGCGACCGGGGGTCGCGGCGACGCTGCGCTCGGTCACGATCTCGGTCGCCGATCTCGACCGCGCGGCCCGCTCCTGGGTCGAGGGGATCGGGCTCGCCGAGGCCGGGACCGAGCTCCACTCGGCGGAGGACGAGGCGCTCTGGGGACTCGCAGGAGCGCAGCGCCGCACGCTGACCCTGGACGGCGGCGGGATCCTGATCGAGCTGGTCGAGTACGAGCGGCCCCGGGGGCGACCGCCGCCGGCCGGTCACCGGATCTGCGACCAGGGGATCATGAACGTCGCCTTCGTGGCGCGCGACCGCGCCACCTTCGATCGCACCTTCGAGCGCTGGGTCGAGCGCGGGCTGCGGCCGACGAGTCCGACGCCGCTCGAGGTCGGGATCTTTCGCGTCATGTACTTCGACCTGCCCACCGGCGAGAACGTCGAGCTGCTCTACCCGCGGCGCTGGGCGTGGAGGCTGACCGGCTTCCGGCCAGCGAGCGGGGGGCGGAGGAGCCCTCGATGATCAGGCGAGCCGGCGGCGCCGTTCGGCCTCAACCTGCTCGCGGGTGCGGGCCTCATCCGCCGCGCGTTCCCGCTGCTCGGCGACGGCGCCCGCGCGGGCCCGCTCGCCCTCTGGGCCGGGCGGGCGGTGGTCGAGGTCCTCGAGCCGGTGTGCAGGCCCGTAGAGGATCAGCGTGTCGCCTTCGTGCGTCTTCATCTCGAACGACGGCGCACCGATGAAGATCCCGTTTGGGCAGACCAGTCCGAGCACGGCCACGCCCTCCGAGCGCAGATCTAGCTCACCAAGCGGCCGCCCGGCGATCCAGTCGTGGTCATCGACGGCCAGCTCGGCGATCCCGTAGACGCCGCCGATGTGCAGCAGCTCGGCCAGGTCGCGATCGGTGAGATCGGTCCAGCGGGCGAGCCCGCCGCCGATCAGGCGCGAGAGCAGCCGGTCCACATAGCGGCTGCGGGAGATCAGCAGCAGGATCGTCAGCGCGATGATCAAGAGGCCGAGTCGCTCCAGGGTCTGCTCACGCCCGGCGTTGGCGAAGGAGAGGATCAGCGTGGCGACCGCAGTGACCAGGCCGGCGCTGCCGACCAACATCAGCATCATCGCTATCCGACGGCGGATCGGATGGTTGACCACCGCCTCAGCCTCGCTCGTCGTGAAGCCCACCCCGGTCAGCGCGCTACGAGCCTGGAAACGCGCGACCTCGCGCGACATGCCGGTCAGCATCAGAGCCGCGGTGGCGACCCTCGCCACCAGCAACGAGACCAGGATGATGACGACGATCGTCCCCAGCGCGAGCATCGCTCAGCCCAGGCGGATGGAACGGTTGCCAGAACTACGATCCGTGTCCGGGTTGATCCCGCTCACCTCCGGGCAAGCATAGGTCGGGAGTGGACCCCTCGGTCAGCCGGAGCCGGGCAGCGCGCCCGAGGCGCCGGCGACTATCGCCGCGGCGCCGGACTTCTTCGGGGCCTTCTTGCCCTTGACGCGGATCGAGCCGCGCATGAACGGATGGATGCGGCAGAAGTAAGTGTAGGTCTTGCCCGGCTTGGTCAACGGCGGCGTCGTGTACTTGTTCGAGCCGGTGGTGACCTCGGTGCTGCCGCCGGTGCCGTACCCGAGCTGGCCCGAGTCGAACTTGATCGGGCCGTCGGCGAGCGGGTAGCCGATTCCAGAGCCGCGGTTACAGGGCGCCTTGCAGGAGGTGATGCTGTGCCAGGCCTGCTCCTGCTGGGACATCGAGGCGAGGGCGTCCGAGTTCGTGAAGGTGACGGTGCCGCCGGGCTTGACGACGGGCGGGCGCATCAGGAACCGCGGGAAGCCGCGCCCTGCCGAGTAGCCGCCGTCGGAGTAGAGAAAGCTGTTGATGTCGATCCCCGAGCCCGGCACCTTGCCGCCGCTCGGCAGCTTCGCCGGGTTCGGAAGCTTCAGGTTCTTGCGCGCCTTCTTGTCGATGTTCTCCGGCAGCCGGCCGTGGGTGAGGATCCCGCCCTTCTTGTACATCTGCTTGACGGCGTCACCGTCGTCGAAGGGGTCCTTCGCCTTCGGGTCGTTCGCCGCGCTCCAGGCGAGCGGCAGAATCCCCATCGACTCGTACCACGAGGCCTTCTTCACCTTGTAGGTGGTGTTGATCGAGACCGTGTCCCCTGGCTTCAACTTGACCCTCCAGCCTCGCCGGGTGGCCTCGAGGGCGACATCCCAGCTGACCGCGCCGGCGGGCTCGTAGTACTTGGCCTTGGAGCGGAACAGCCGTCGCACCTCGGAGGGATCGTCACCGTCGACCGATCCGGCGTCGGGCCCGTCGCGGGCCACCTGGAGGTCGACTCTCAGGCCGCCCGGATGCAGGTGTCCGGCGCCGAACACCAGGGTCACCGGCTTGGGCACGGTCCACATGCGGGCTTTGCTGATCTTCGCGCGCTCCTCGTAGCCGGGCAGCGAGGGGTCGGTCGGCACCTCGTCGGGGAAGGTGTACTTGCCGTCGCCGTCGAGGTCGAAGCCGCGCTCGGCGTCGAAGACCGGGTAGATCTGAGGAGAGCCGGCGACGTCCATCCAGCGGATGTTGACCGGCTTGATGTCGTTTCGGCCGGGCGTCACCGGGACCCAGTCGATCTCCCAAGTCATGTAGACCTCACGGTTCTCCGACGCGTTCAGGCTGTGGATCATCTGGTTGATCGTCCACCTCGCGTCGCCGCCGGTCTTGAAGCCGTAGCCCTTGGGCATCTTCGAGATCGTCTTCTCCTCGCCGGAGGCGAACGTCGGCCCCCCGCCCGGTGCGATCCAGACGACGTGATGCAGGTGCAGGTCCCAGACGCTGGGGGTGACGAGCTTGCCCGAGGGCTTGATCTCGACCATGCTCGGCTTGAACCTGGTGACGTAGCCCTCTGCGGTCGAGCCGGGAGCGAAGACGTCGGTGCTGCCGGGGCCCTTGACCACTTCGGCGTTCGGGCAGGTCCTGGTGCCCTTGAACTCGTTCAGGTTCTGGCCGGGGTGAATCGGGATCGCGTCCGTCCGGCAGCTGTAGGTGGTCATCCCCGGGTAGCTGGCCTTCTTCAGGAACTTGTAGCCGGCGCTCGCGGGCGCGGCAAGCAGCAGCAGCACGCCGAACGCGAGCAACGCCCCCCCAGAAACCGCACGACGGTGCACGCGGCGATTATTGCGAATTGACCGGCTCGGTGAATTCCGAGGGGGGCAACCGCCGCCCCGCCTGAGACGACGCTCCTCGCCTGGCCGACCGGCTCGCCCGGGCCACAGGTCCGAGGAGATCAGGGTCAGCGTAGCTCTGCGCCGTGGCCATCGGGTCAGGGCGGTCGTGCGCGCAGGGATCACCAACTCGGCCGGCAACTCCGTCCTCCGCCGGCTCGAGGCGAGGCTGCGCCCACCACGCCCTGGGTGAGGCTGAGCCCCGATTTCCCGCGGGTCGGGGCGGTACCGTTCTGCTCGTGCAGTTCCGATTCGGGGGACCACTCGCGGTGATGGCGGTCGGCGCCATCCTCTACTGGGCGACCGACTTCGAGCTCTCCGGCATCGACATGAACACAGTCGGGCTGATCGTGCTGCTCGCCGGGATGGTCGCCCTGGTCTTCTCGGTGCGGATCGCGGTCCAGGACGCGCAGAGCCACCGCGACGGCGGCTAGAGCGCCCCCGGCAGGCGCCCGATCGCCGAGCCGGCTCGGCGGCGGCTCAGCGCTTGCGGAACGGCTTGTTGACGAACGGCACGTACTCGCGGCAGGGCTGACCGCGAAGGGCCGGACAGGCCGGCAGCTCGGTGGCGGCCTCGAGCCCGCGCATGACCGGCAGCACGAGGCGTGACGGCAGCTTCCGCGAGTGCGCGATCGCAACCCAGGGCCGGCCGTCCGGCTCGGTCTCGGCGAAGGCCCAGACCGGCTGATCGCCGCCGGGCGCGGAGACCGTCACCCGCAGGCGCGAGTCGGCCCGATAGACGTGGCCCTCGTAGTAGAGCGGGATCCGCACCTTCACCCAGCGACCCTCGGGCAGCGTCTTCTCGTCCCGCCTGCGATAGGTCGGCAGTGGCTCGGTCAGCCTGCTCTTGTCGCGGTCGACCTTGCGCGCCCCGGTTCGCAGCCAGCCGCCCTGCACGAAGGTCTCGTCACCGTCGGGGCGGACCTCGGTGACGGTCGCCTGGAGGTCGACGTTGCTCGCCTTCGAGCGCACCCAGAGCTGAAGCTCGCCGGCACCGAGCACGGCGGTGTCGGAGCGGAGCGGTGGGGTCATGTAGGAGAGGGCGCGGCCGGGGACGCTCTGTGACCACTCGTAGGAGGGGGAGTCGGTCCAGAGCCCGTTCGTCCCCGCTCCGGTGTTGCCGGTGAAGCTGGTGGGCGGCCGGACCGAGGGGTCCCAGCGGAACTTCTCGGCGCCGCGCTCCCGGGGCCTGCGCCTGAGCTTGCCGTCGTCGTCGAGGTACCAGGACTTCGGCTCGGCCTGACGCGGCGGGAAGCGGTTGAAGGAACGCTCGAACCCGGGCACGGGCTTGAACGGCGCATCGCCGGCACCGTTGTCGAACAGGATCCGGACCGGCCGCTGGCTCTCGAACGCGGCGAGCGCCGAGTCGTAGTCGGGCTGTTGCTGGATCGGGTCGTCGGGCAGGGTCACGCCCGGGACCCCGATCACTGCCTGGTAGAGCGCCGGCGCCCCGGCCTTGACCGCCGGCGAGAGGCTCGGCCGCCGCCCGGCCACGTAGAGCTCGAGGAAGTCGAACCAGCGGTTGAAGCTCTCGGGGTCGAGCGAGTCGGTGTGGACGCCGTTGGTGAAGGTGAACCACTTGCGGTCGGTGCCGGTGAACTTCGGCACCAGCGCCGGGCAGTGGCCGCCGGTCTGCTCGTCGGTCCACTGACAGCCGAGGAACACAGGCACCTCGATCCGATCGACGAAGGTGATCGGCGAGAGCGGGTCGGCGACCTTGGCGCGGAAGTAGTCGTTGCGCCTTGTCTTCGCGATCAGATCGACCGCCTCGGGATGCAGGTCCTGGTTGCCCTCGCAGACCTGATCGCCGTCCTGGATTCGCTTCCAGGCCCACTTCTGGCCGGTCGTCGGGCTCGCCGGCTGCGAGTCGTCAACCCGATCCTGGGCCCACTCGAGGGCGAACCCCGTGTTGAGGATGCCGCCGGGATAGCCCGTGGTCAACGTGTTGTCGATCACCGACAGCGGCGTGATCGCCGCGAGGCTCGGCGGCTGGGTCGCCCCTACGAACAGCTGGCTGATGCCGCCGTAGGAGACACCGATCATGCCGACCTTGTTGCCGAGCACCCAGGGCTGCCTGGCGACGGTCTCGACCACGTCGTAGCCGTCGAGGGACTGCAGGGTCTCGAAGTAGTCGAAGGCCCCGCCCGAGCAGCCGGTGCCGCGCATGTTGACGTCGACCACCGCGTAGCCGAGCAGGTTGGCGACCGGGGCGATCCCGCTCTCGGGCCCAGCCGGGTCGGCGTAGCCGTAGCCGGAATACTCGATCAGCGTCGGGTAGGGGCCGTTCCCCGGGGGCCCGGGCAGGCGCACGGAGAGGGCCAGCTTGGTGCCGTCTCGGGTCGTCACGTAGCCGTAGCCGCCCTCGGGCAGCTTCTGGTCGTAGATCGCCTTGCTCGGCGGCTTCGAGCGGTCGGTGAGGACCCGGAACGGGCTGGTCTCGGAGCCGCCCGTCCGTCCGACGGTGTAGCGGCCGCCCGGCTCGACCTTGCGGAAGACGATCCCGCCGAGCTCACCCGCGCGCCGCGACTTGACGAGCTCGCCACGGCGCCGGAGCTCGAGCGTCTCGCCCGGCGTCGCACCGGTTACCTGCACCTGCTCGACGCTGCCGCGCGCGGTCAGGGTCGGCGAAGGCGCGCCGGCGGATGCGGTCGACGCAAGCGTCAGGAGGGTGGCGACAGCCCCCGCCAGATAGATCAGCCACCTACCGCGAACTCTCAACCCGTCCTCGCCTTCTTCGGACTCCCCCGGCACGGCGACGGCCGTCGTGGTCGCCACCGTCGAGGCGCAAATATACCCCCGGTCGAATCCGGACCACGCTCGCCGGAGGCGCCGGATCTCTCAGCCGGTCTCGCCGGCGCCGGCCAGCAGCACCTCGCGCATTCGCTCGTTGCTGAGCTCGGCGGGCTCGGTCTCATCGATGAACTGGGTCAGCGTGCGGGCGAAGCGCTCGGGCTCGGTCACGTGTGGGAAGTGGCCGGCGGCCTCGAACAGCTCGAGCCTGCTGCCCGGCATCTCCTCGTGCGCGCGCCGGCCGTGCCTGGCGGGGATGATCGGATCTCGGCCGCCCCAGAGCAGCATCGAAGGCAGGGTCTCGGTCAGATAGAGGCGATCGCGGGCCGAGACCCGCTGACCCCGATGGTCGATCACCGCCCGCATCGTGTGGATGAAAGCGTGCCGGGCCTCGGGGTCGGAGAGCGACGCGTAGCCGCGGGCGACCTCGGCCTTGTCAGCGCCGATCCCGAGGCCGAGCCCGTCGAGCAGCCGCCCGACGGTCCGCCCGACCTCGATCACCGAGTTATGGGCGATCATCGGGATCACGATCTCGGAGCCCGGCAGCGAGGCGGCGCGCAGGGCGATCGAGACCTCCTCGCCGAGGCCGCCACTGCAGACCAGCACCAGCCGCTCGCAGTGCTCGGGGAACTGATACGCCATCTGCATCGCGATCCCACCGCCGAGCGAGTGGCCGACGACGGTGGCGCGGAAATGCCCGAGCGCGCCCAACAGGTCGCGGATGCCGGACGCGAAGGCGCCGAGCGAGTAGTCGCCGCGGGGCTTGGCGGAGAGGCCGTGTCCGAGCAGGTCCGGCGTGATCACCGTGAAGCGATCGGCGAGCAGCGGCAGGACCGCGTCCCAGGTCTGCATGTTGCTGGTCACCCCGTGGACCAGGACGAGGACCGGGCCCTCGCCGACCCGGCGGTAGGTGACCCGGTGGCCGTGAAGCCGGATCTCGGAGACCGGCACCTCCCCGAGCGGAGCCGGGCGGGCGGGACCGTGGCCGTCGACGGCGCCGGGCTCGCTGCTGACGATTGCATTCATCGGTGCAAGCATAGGGACCGCGGCGGAGACCCGTCAGGCGCCCGCCGGGCCCTCCGCCTCCGAGCGCTGGATTGCGGCACGATCGGAGTCGGGCGGCCGCGCCCGGTAGAGCTCGGTCCGGCCCTCGATGCCCTTGAGCCGACGGGCGCCGGCGAACGACCACCTGAACCCGTCCCCCGCCGCGTCCTTGGCGGCACGGTCGCAGAGCACGCTCCCCGGCCGGGCGATCGCGCTCAGGCGGCTGGCGACGTTGACGGCGCGACCGTAGAGGTCGCCGGCCCGGGGCACCGCGATTCCCCTGGCGACGCCGACCCGGAGCTCGGGCAGATCGGCGGTCCCGGCGACCGCCTCCTGGAGTTCGAGCGCCGCGGCGACGAGCGGCTGGGTCTCCCGTGAGGCGAGCATCGCGGCATCGCCGATCAGCTTGACCAGGCGCACCGGGGGCTCGGCGATCTCGGCCGCCAGCTCACCGAGGCGCTCGCCGACCGCCCCGTACTCATGCGGCTCGAGGCGCTCGCCGAGGCTCGTGAAGCCGACCAGGTCGGCGAATCCGACCGCGTACTGCCTCGCCCCGCGCACCTCGCCGGCCGCGATCTCGGCCGATCCGATCACCTCGCTGCGCAGCAGCTCGAGCTGGTGCAGCTGGAAGGCGCGGTCGAGGATCTCGTTCGCCATCGGCGTCAACACGCGGGCCGCCTGCGCGAAGCGGAGCGCGACGTCGCGCTCGCTGCCGCCGGCGCTGACGACGGCCTCGGCGACGAGCTGCGAGACCGAGCGGGCCACCTGCGACATCGCCAGGCCGATCACCCGGGCCGACTCCAGGATCCCGGCCTCGGGCAGTCCGACGTCGAGGAATCCGCGCACGAGCCGGGCGACCTCGAGGTCGTGCTCGGTGAGCACCCGCTCCCGCGGCCCCGGGACCCTCACCCCGAGCGCCCGCTGGTAACGCTCGAGCAGGGTCGGGTCCAGCCCCGAGATCCGGCAGACCTCCTCCGAGGTGAACCGCGGTCCGGGCGGCGAGTAGACGCGCTCGACCGGCAACATCGCCAGCCTGTCCTCCGCGACGGCGGCCCTGAGCTCATCGATCGAGACACCCTCGGCGACCAGCTCCGCCAGTAGGTGCGTGCGGGCTGCACGCGCCTCGCCCTCGAGCCCCTCGAGCAGCCCCTCCGCTTCGAAGTCCACGGGCAGCCTCGCCTAGCGGCGCGAGTTGACGTAGCGGCGTGACTTCTTGCCGACCAGCTTCGTCAGGTTGCCGAGCGCGATGTTGGCGTCGGCGAGGTGCAGGCCCCATTCCGGAGTCGGAATCGGGATCAGCTTCGGCGCCCCGGGCCGCTGCTCGATCTGCAGCACATCGGCATCGTCGGCGGAAGAGCACCGGCCCGTGTAGGCGTCGCGGGATGCGTACCAGGGTGTCCCGACATCGGGAGTCGGCAGGCCCAGCAGGCCCGTCCCGAGACCGATCGTCGTCCCCGGTGCGAACGGCTCGCTCGGGTAGACGCTGCGCAGCCTCCCCGAGCCGCCGCCGAGGGCGGCCGGGTTCGTACAGAGCACTTCCTCCCCCGGGTTCGCGCTGCGGCCGAAGATCGCCCCCGGCGGGACGGTGTCGTTGAAGGCCGAAAAGGCAACGACGCAACGGAGCTGCCGCGCCGAACGGCAGGCGCGGATCCGCTCGAAGCTCCCACCGCGATCGCGCCCCTCCTTGACGGTGACCCCACCGCCGAGCAGCAGCGCAGCGACGAGCCGGCGTCGCTGGGAGCGCATCGGATCGATCTCCTCCGCGACCAGCCGCGAGAGCATGAAGGTCCCCTGTGAGTGGCCGATCAGCACCGTCCCGCGGCCCGGCGCTCGCTTCCTCTTATAGGCCCCCCAGGCGCGGCGGACATCGCCGTAGGCAAGGTCGAACGCCTGCTCGTTGCCGAAGCCGTCGGCGGCGAGGCCCGCCAGCGTCACCTGGCGATAGACCGGCGCGTAGATGCGGCAGTGCTGGGAGTAGCGGGCCGCCTGGTAGAGCGCGATCGAGCGCAGCTCGGGATCGCGGTCGAAGTTCGCATTGACAGTCGGCTGGTCGCTGACCGTCGGGTAGATGTAGAAGCAGTCCACCTTGCGGATTCGCGAGCGCCCTGGCGCGGTCGTCCCGACCGGCTCCCCGGTCGCTGAAAGCAGGGTCGTCCTCAGCCCCGTCCGGCAGGCGTCGTCAGCGAGACCCGGCTTGCAGAGCCACGTCGTGCCCGGCCTGCCCGCGGCGGCGGTCGCCGGCAACAGCGCGAGCGCCAGCAGGGCGGCGACCGCGATCGGGAGGCACCGGCGCAGGGGCATCGGCGGGGACGCTACCAGGGCTTCCCGGGCGCCGGGCCCGGTTCTGACTGAGTCCGCCGGCCCCACCCGGGCCACCGCTAGCGGCCGGCGAGCAGCCCGCGGATCGCCGCGTGCGTCCGCTCCGGCGCCTCGAGCTGGGGCACGTGGCCGCAGTCGAGCTCGAGATGGCGTCCAGTGGGCAGCGCCCGCTCGACATGCTTGCGAAAGCCGACCGGGACGAGCTGATCCCGGCGGCCCCAGACGAACAGCGTCTCCGGCTCCAGGCCCGCCATCCGGGTCCAGAGCCCCTCGTCTCCGTGCGGCTCGTCGAGGTAGATGTTGCGCGCTGACTCGTAGAACGCGACCCTGCCGCGGGGGGTGAGGTACGAGCGCAGGAACTCGTCGACGCCGGCCGCCGACCAACCGTCGCGGCCACCGGGCACCAGGCTGCGAACGATCGGCTCGGTGATCACGCGCGGAGCCGGCTGGATCAGTCCCAGCTTCGGAAGCGGGCCCCGCAGGAGCCAGCGCCAGCGACGGTCCCGAAGCCAGGCGAGCGCCGGTGCGAGCAGGGCCATCCGCCGGACCCGCTCCGGGTAGAGCAGGCCGGCCTCGAGCGCCACCCGCCCGCCCATGCTGTTGCCGATCAGATCCGCGGACTCGATCCCGAGGCCGTCGAGCAGCGCGCTGACCGCGGCGGCGAAGTAGGGGGCGTCGTAGGACGCGCTCAGCGGCTTGTCGGACTCGCCGAAGCCCGGCAGGTCGATCGCGATCACCCGCCGCTCGGGGGCAAGCGCGGCGACGGTCGGTAGAAACGAGGCCTTGGTCGCGCCGAGGCCGTGGATGCAGACCACCGGATCGCCCAAGCCGGCCGAGAGGGTCGAGAGCCTGCCGACCGGAGTCTCAACCGAGGCAAAGCGAAGGCCACCCGGCTCGGCGCTTCCACTCGTCGCCGCGAGGAAGCCGACCCCGAGGTGGAGGCTGTGGCGGATCCGCAGTCGGCCCGCCCGGAACGCAGCCATGCCGCCCCGCAGGTCATCGGCGATGCTCTGCCAGGTGGCGGAGTCGGCGCTCAGCTGGGCATCGGGGGACGGGTCCCCGGCCGGCCGGAGATCGATTCCGCCCGGGGAGAGCACGGCATCCCAGTCCCGCTCATCCGCAACCAGGAGGCGGACGCGAGCGGAGCCGCCGGGCACGTCGATCAGCTCGGGGTCGTAGCGCTCGATCAGGGCGACCAAGGCTGCCGGAGGCGCGTCGTGAACGCGACGGTGCAGCGGCCGTTCATCCGTCTGGGGGTCTGCCCCGGCCATCGCAAGAGCCTAGCCGTGCGCCCGAGCGCCGCTCTCCGTCGTGGTTCGGCATAGTGTCGGGATCGTGAGCCCGGACCCCGCTGGACCCGCCGACCCTGACCCGCAGGCAGCCGGACAGGAAGCGTGCACCGTCACCGTCGTCACCGACAGCACGACGTACGTGCCCCGCGAGATGATCGAGCAACTCGGCGTCCGCGAGGTCAGCCTCTACGTCGGCTGGGAAGGCGAGATGAAGCGCGAGGACGAGTACACGGATCTGGGCGCCTTCTACTCGCGGCTGCGGGACTCGGAGCGACTGCCGACGACCTCGCAGCCCTCGGTCGGCGACTTCGTCGAGTGCTACGAGCCGATCCTCGGCGCCGGGCACGACATCGTCTCGATCCATATCGCGGGCGGGATCTCGGGCACCTGCGACAGCGCCAGGGAGGCCGCCCGCTCGCTGGCCGACGGCCCCCAGCCGGGCAGCATCGAGGTGATCGACGCGCAATCGGGAGCCGGCGGGCTCGGATTGGTGGTCGTCGCGGCCGCGGCCGTGGCCCAACGGGGAGCCCCGATCCACGAGGTGGTCGAGGCGGCCCGGCGGGCCCGCGAGACGCTCGACATCTGGTTCTGCCTCGACACGCTCGAGTATCTGCGGCGCGGCGGGCGGATCGGCGGCGCCCAAGCGCTGCTCGGCTCGGCGCTGAAGATCAAGCCGATCCTCACCTTCGGGACCGAGATCGCGCCGGTCGGCCGGGTCCGCACCCACTCGAAGGCACTGCAGCGGATGGAGTCCTACCTGGTCGAGCTGCAGGAGCGGGGGTCGACCGATTGGATCGTCCAGCACGCGCAGTCGCCGGAGGACGCCGAGTGGCTGGTCGAGCGCGGCGGCGAGATCTTCGGCACGGCGCCCCTGTTCTGCACGCAGGTCGGGCCGGTGCTCGGCGCGCACCTCGGCTCCGGGATGCTGGTCGGAGGCATGACCCGCGACCCCGGGGAGTAGCCCTCGGCACCCGTCCCCCTAGCCCCCCAGGGCCTCGGTCCAGACCAGGGCGGTGCCGTCGAGGACGACCGCGCCCTCCTGATTGGTGATCGTGGTCCGCAGCTTGGTCAGCGGCTTGTCGGTACGCGCCTCGAGCACCTCGACCGCGGCGGTGATCTCGTCGCCCGGCCGGACGGGTGCGGTGAAGTCCCAGTCGACGTGCAGGAAGACCGTTCCCGGCCCCGGTAGGTCCTCAGCGACGACCGCGTTCAGCAGGCCCGAGGTGACGCCCCCCTGAACGATCACCCCGCCGAACCGTGAGGCGGAGGCCGCCGCCGCGTCATAGTGAAGCGGGTTGCGATCGCCGGTCAACTCAGTGAACAGCTCGATGTCGCGCCGGCGGATCATCCGCGATCTCGATGCCTTCTGCCCGACCTGTGGCGGAGCCATGCAGCAACCATACGCCGCATCGAAGCGAGAGCGTGAGCCGGGAGGAGCTCGACGACGCCGTAGGGTGCGGCCGTGGTCAAGCGGGCGTGGAAGTGACTGATCGAGCGGGTAGCCAGGGCGACGGGAGCGACCGCGGCGGCGGCACGCCCCGGGTCCCGGCCCTCGACGGATTTCGCGCCTACGCCCTGCTCGCGATCGTTCTGGTCCACCTGATCGGCGCCGCAGGCATCCTGCCGGAGCTGTCCGGCACGACTGGAGGGGTGGTGCTGTGGAGCGTCTTCGGCAACAGCATCGATGCCTTCTTCATGATCAGCGGCTTCGTCCTGTTCCTGCCGACGATCGCCCGGCGCGGGGAGTTCGGCAGCGCGGCACGGTTCTGGATCCTCCGCGGCGCCCGGCTTCTGCCCGCCTACTGGCTGGTGATGGCGGCCGCGCTGCTGGCCCTCGTGCTGTTCCCGCCCGAGATCGTGTACCCGGTCCCGCCGTTCGAGAGCGTCCTCGCCCACCTGACCGTCATGCAGTCGCCGGTTCGGATCTTCGACCCCGGGATATCGCCCGGCTTCGGCCTGGTCGGACCGGTCTGGATGGTCTCCGTCGTCGTCTGCTTCTACCTGTTGCTGCCGTTCGTGGCCGGGTCCTACTACCGCCACCCGCTGATCGGGCTCGCGGTGGCCGCCGCGATCACCGCCGGCTGGAAGGGCGCGGTCAGCCGGGTTCCCGAGGTGTTCGAAGCCGTCTCCAACGGCTCGGTCTCGGATCTCACGGTCCGTCTGATCGCGGTCGACCAGTTCCCCGGATGGGCCTTCTCGTTCGGGCTCGGGCTAACCGGCGCCTGGGCCTACGTCTGGCTCAGGGAGCGGTACGAGCCCGGGCAGCTGGCCCGCGCGGCCCTGCGGCTCGCCCCGGTGATCCTGCTGCTCTACGCCTACGGCGCGTATCTCTACGGCAGCACCACGCTCGACTTCCCGGGGCGGATCGGTCCCGCCGCCCGCAGCGAGGTCCTCGACACGATGTTCGGATCGCTGTTCCGGGCGGCCGTGATCGGGGTCGTCATCCTCGGGCCCCTTTGGATGCAGCGACCGTTCGTCAACCGGGTGACGAACCGCCTCGCCGAGCTCAGCTACGGCGTCTACCTGATCCACATCCCGCTGGTGATCTACGCGGCCTCGCTGCTCGATCTGCCACGAGACGGCTCGCTCGGGGCGCTGGCGATCTGGGTGGCCGTGATCGTCCCCCCCTCGCTCGTCTTCGCCGCCCTCTCCCGGCGATATATCGAGCAGCCGGTCCTCCGCTCGGTGAAGAGACGGCTCCGCTCCTCACCTCCGACCCGGGAAGCGCTACCGTCGCCGGGATGAGGGACGAGTTGCGCCAGCGCTTGCTCGACGGGCTCGGGCTCGAGCTCGAGCTGTTCGGCGGCTCCTCGAAGGAGGGCAGCGTCCTCAGGCCCCCCGGCGTGATCGCGGCGGTCTCCCCGAGCACCCCCGAACGTTCGCTGTTCAACTCGGTGTTCGCCGTCGACACCCCGGCCCTCGCGGACTCGATCGACTCGCTGGCCGCCACCTATGAGCGGGCCGGGGTCCGGGCCTGGACCGTCTGGGTCCCCGACGAGGACCGGGAGAGCGCCGCCCTGCTCGCCGATCGCGGCCACGCGCTCGATGGGGCACCGCGCTCGATGGGGCTGGAGCTCAGCGACCTGCGCCCGGCCGAGCGGCCGCTGCCGCCGGACGTGGAGCTCGTCGCGGGCGAGCTGGGGGCCGTCGCGCGGATCAACGACCTCGCCTACGAGATCGATACCGACGGCTGGGGAGCCGCGATCGAGCGAGCCCCGGAGCTGCCGATCCACAGCTACATGGCCACGGTCGAGGGCGAGCCCGTCTCCTGCGCGATGGTCCTCAGCGGTGGGGACGACGCCTGCGTGACCGCGGTCGCCACCCTCCCCGAGCACCGGGGCCGGGGGTTGGCCTCGGCGATCGTCGAGCGGCTGCTCGCCGACGCCCGCGACCGCGGAATGCGGACCGGGACCCTGCAGGCGAGCAAGGCCGGGGCCCCGGTCTACGAGCGGCTCGGGTTCGCCGACCTCGGCTTCATCGAGATGTGGGAGCTGCGCGCCCCGGGCGAGCCCGAGGCGGGGGGTTGATCCGCCCGCTCGTCAGGGGGTGACGTCCGGGGCTCGCTCGGCCTCGGTGGGGCGCTCGATCACCTCGAGATGCTCGACCCGAAGCCGGCCGACCTCGAGGTCCTCGATTCGCAGCCGCTTGACGGCCCCACGCCCGATCGCGAACTTGCCGATCGCGAGCTTGCCGACTGCAAGCGCCCCGATCGCCGCCGCTCCGGTGGCAAGAGCTCCGATCGCGGTTGCACGGACGGCGAGCCCCCCGAGCGCAACGGGCTCGGCGCTCGCCTTTGCCTGCCGCCTCGAGCAGGCGCGGCAGCGACAACGGCGGCCGTGCCCCCGCTTCCCTGCGGCCTCGCACGATTTCCGCCGGGCGGATCCGCGCGCCCCGCAACGCCGGCAGCGGCGTTCGGAGCTCCGTGCCTTGCGCCTCCGCGACAGGGCGCTCACGTCCGCTCCTTGAGCCGCTCGATCTCCGCCTGGACCTCCTGCTCGGTGATCGGCGAGGTTCCGTAGGTGTCCCAGGCGTTGATCAGCAGGCCAACGCCCCAGCCGCCGGTCACGAACACGGGCCAGGGGAAGCCGAAGCCGTCAGCGATCCCGCCGACGACCCAGATGCCCCACAGCAGGAGGTTGACGAGCAGGTAGATGACCAGGTGCGAGCGGAAGTCGCGTCGCTTCTTGATCTGCTTCATCGCGGTCTCGCGAAGATCCTCGGCAGCCTCCATCGGGCCTCCTAACTCGGGGAGGCCACCTTCGCCGACGACGGCCCGCGCAGCATCCGACCGATCTACCAACGCGAGTCCGCAGAATCCCGCAGCAGTGGCAACCAGCCGGCGATTGACTCACCTAGGTAGCCGGCGCGGCGCCCCGGGACTCAGCCTGCGCACTCCCAGGCCCCGGCTCCCGAGTCGGCCCAGATCAGGGCCGCAATCCTCGTCTGCTCCTCCGGCGAGGCGTTCTGCGGCAGGCCCTTGCCGCCGTACAGCTTCCAGGTCGAGGGCAGTATCTGATAGGCGCCGCCGGCGCCTGAGCTCGGGTTCAGCGCGTTGAAGTTGCCGCCGGACTCGCAGAGCACTATCTGCTCTGGGATCGCCCAGCCCCTGACCGACTCGGCCACCTGTTGCTGGGCCTCGGAGGCGGAGACCAGCTGAGTCTGCTGCACCTGCCGCTCCCAGCGTTGGATCTGTGTGCGCAGCTCGCCGAGCGCGGCCTCGCGCGAGCTGCGGGCGCTCGCGAGGACCGCCGCCCGCGCCTCGGCCTGGGCCTCGACCGCGGCGATCCGG
>Ga0210084_1000019_pt1 | contig 17835 bp, 17 predicted proteins | sample China_Galinas_Co_3_FD_184863 | JGI IMG/M metagenome (GOLD analysis project Ga0210084, IMG submission 184863) | Wetland microbial communities from San Francisco Bay, California, USA, that impact long-term carbon sequestration -... | ecosystem: Environmental > Aquatic > Marine > Wetlands ... | reverse complement strand
CCCGCGTCGTCGTCGAGAAGCCGTTCGGCCACGACCTTGCCTCCGCCCGCGAGTTGAACCGCAGCCTGCGGGACGTGCTCGCCGAGGACCAGATCCTGCGGCTCGATCACTTCCTCGGCAAGGAGCCGGTGATGGACATCCTCTACCTGCGGTTCGCGAACGCGATCCTCGAGCCGGTCTGGAACCGTCGCTACGTCGACTCGGTCCAGATCACGATGGCCGAGGCATTCGGGGTCGAGGGCCGTGGCGCCTTCTTCGATCCGGTCGGGGCGCTCCGCGACGTCGTCCAGAACCATTTGCTACAGGTGCTCTCGCTGGTCGCGATGGAGCCGCCGTCCGCCGGCCCCGACGACCTCGATGCGATCCGCTCCCGCAAGACGGACCTGTTCCGCGCGATGCCGCCGGCCGACCCGAGCCGCTACGTGCGCGGGCAGTACCGTGGCTACCGCGGGATCGACGATGTCGCGGCCGACTCCGAGACCGAGACCTTCGTCGCCCTGCAGCTGGGGATCGACAACTGGCGCTGGGAGGGGGTCCCGTTCTTCATCCGCGCCGGCAAGCAGATGCCGGTCGATGCGACTGAGGTGCGGATCGTCTTTCAGCGACCCCCACGCCTTGGGATCGGCGGTCGGACGGTCCCCGACGCGAACGAGTTGATCATCCGGATGAAGCCGGATCCGGGCGCCGAGCTCTGCCTGATCGCAAAACGGGCGGGCGAAGAGGCAATGCACCGCGTTCATCTCGATCTCTTCTTCGAGGAGCAGGTCGGCGAGCAGCCCGAGCCCTACGAGCGCCTGCTGCGCGACGCGATCCGTGGCAACTTCGAGCTCTTCCCGGGCCAGGACTCGGTCGAGCAGACATGGCGCATCGTGCAGCCGCTGCTCGACGTCGACCTCGCCCCGGAGCCCTATGAGCCGGGCAGCTGGGGGCCGCGTGCCGCCGAGCGCCTGCTGGCGAGCCACGGGGGCTGGCGTCAGCCCTGGGTAGGGCACAGGTCCTGAGCCGCTGAGGCGGGCCGAGGTCCGTTCGGCCCGGCCCCTCGGCCTCAGGGACGGTAGCGGGCGATCTCGATCGTCATCTCGTCCTGGATCCTGCGGGCCGCCTCGTAGCTCCCGACGCCGTTCATCAGCAGCGAGAAGACGACCCTCCCGCGGCCGGAGTTGCAGTAGCCCGAGAGCGCGGAGACGCCGGTGATCGTGCCGGTCTTCGCCCGGCAGCGGCCGGCGGCGGCCGTGCCCTCCATCCGCTCGTCGAGGGTGCCCTCCCTGCCGGCCGTGGGCAGCGAGCCGTAGAAGGCCCGGCCGGCGCGATGATCGAGCATCGCGACGAGCAGTCGCACGACGCTGCGTGGATCGGACCGGTTGCCGTCGCTCAGGCCCGAGCCGTCGAGCTGGGAGATCTTCGCGCCCTGGCTGTGGGCGAAGCGCTCCGACGCCTTCGCGCCCCCGCGCGTGGTGCCGCGCCGGCCGCCCTTCGCCCAGAGCCGCTTCAGCAGCATCTCGGCGTAGAAGTTGTTCGACGGCTTGTTGGTGGCTTCGGCGATCGCGGCGATCGTCGGGGAGGAGACGCTCGCCAGCGGCCTGCGAGCGGTCAGCCTCCTTGGTGTACTGCCGATCTTGACGCCGCCGGTCACCTTGACGCCACGCTTCTTCAGAGCGCCCTTCATGGCCCGAGCCGCTTCGGTCGCCGGATCGCCCGAATACGTCGAGCCGCGATAGACCAGCCCCGAGAGCGGTGCGATGTAGGGGCTCGGCCCGAAGCCGGAGTCGGGGACGCCGCGCCTACGGTCGAAGACGGTGTCGTCGGCCAGGATTCGGCCCTTGACCCGGCTGACGCCGCTGCGCTCGACCTCGGTTGCCAGCTTCCGCATCTCGCTCCGGCCGAGCGTCGGGTCGCCGCCCCCGACCAGGAAGAGGTCGCCGTCGAGCCGACCGTTGCCGTTGCGGCGGCCCCGCGCTTGGACCACCGTCTCGATTCGTCCGTCCGCCCCGAGCCTGTCTAGCGCCGCTGCGGTTGTGAACAGCTTCGTGTTCGAGGCCAGCTTGCGCTGCTTCCCCTCCTTGCGGTCGAAGAGCACGCGGCGATTGCGGGCGCCGGCGTCATAGACGTAGAAGCCGCTCGAGCCGGGCGCCCGACGGGCCAGGCGCTTGAGCTTGCGGCGCAGCTGGGAGCGGTTGATCCGGTCGCTGGCCGCGGCCCGGGCGAGTGCCGGGCTCGAGCGCTGGGCGAGGTCGGGGCCTGGGAGCAGCGCCCCGCCCGCCGCCGCGCTTGGGCCTGGCGATGCTTGTGCCACGACGGGCATCGCCAGCGCCGCCGCCAATGCCATCAGTCCCACCCGATTCCGCATCGCGACGATGGTAGAGAGTGGGCGAGCGGTGATCTGAGCAGCGTTGGGAGTGGACCGGGTCGTCGGCGCAACGCCGCGCGAGGAGGCCTGCCCTCAGCTACCCAGCTCTGTGACCCGGACCCCGGTCTCGGCGCGGATCCGATCGGCCAGGCCCTCGGCGTCGCTCCAGTCCAGCTCGTCCCCGGGGACCAGCAGGACCTCATCCGCCGGGAACTCCCGTAGCCCGTCGAGCAGGCAGCGCATCGGTTCAGCCTCCTCGTCGACCTGGCCGGATGCGGCAACGCCCGTGGCGGAGAGCCTCTTGACTGCCGCCCTGAGCCGCTCCCCCGCGCGTGCGGTCTCGACGTCGACGTCGTCGGAGATCCGCCGCGCGAGCGACGATGCGGGGGCAGGCGCGATCAGCTTCAGCTCGAGTGGCCCCCGTTCAGCCCGAAGCGCGATCTCACTGTCGAGCGCCGGGCTCTCCAAGCCCTGGTTGGCGATCACGAGAACCTGCTGTGCGGTCTCCGCGGGCGGCGGGGCGATGTCGCTGATGTCAGCAGGGCCGCGGCTCGTCAGGGAGACGAGGTAGAAGCTCAGCGCCACGATGGCCGCGCCGAACAGGATCCCGGCGATCGGGCCGACGACCAAGAAGATCACGAGTGCAAGGCCGACGATGACAACAACCGCGATCGTGGCGTAGACGCCGATCAGGTCGCTCTGAATCCACTGTCGAAGACGCTCGCCCATTGGGCGTGACTCTATCCGAGATCCCGCCCCGCGCGGCTCCCCGCTACGCCGAATCTTGGCTGGTCAAGCTCGAAACCGGAAGCGCAACTGATTCGACGTCGTGTCAAGTCGGCTGGCCAGCCTGCTAGCTTGATGGGGCTGTGAACGAGGTCGTAAAGCTCGATCCGGCCGCCCGCCGCGCCGCCGGATCGCGCCGAAAGAGGCAGTCGAAGACCGCCCTCGTGCTGGGTGGAGGCGGGTTCACCGGGGCCGTCTACGAGATCGGCGCCCTGCGGGCCTTCGACCTGTTGGCCGTAAACCGCACGGTCAACGAGTTCGACGTCTACGTCGGCACCAGCGCCGGGTCCTTCGTCGCGGCGGCGGTCGCCAACGGGGTCACGCCCGAGGAGATGATGCGGGTCCTGAACAAGAACCTGCCGTCGCCGCTCAGCGACATGGATCTGAACATGCTGCTGCGACCTAACTACCGGGGCTTCATCGAGTCGGCTGCGCTGCTGCCCTTCCGGCTGCTCGGCGTCGCCCGGCAGCTCGCCTCGACGATCGGTGACGTCTCGGTCATGGACGTCGCCCAGGGCCTCGCCGCCGGGCTCCCCAAGGGGCTCTACCGGGGCAACGGGATCGAGGACTACGTGGCCGAGATGCTGGCCGACCCGGACCGGACCGACGACTTCCGGATGCTCGAGCGCGAGCTCTATCTGACGGCGACCGACCTCGACACCACTGACCGGGTGGTGCTCGGCGACGGCGAGTGGCGGGACATCCCGATCTCGCTTGCGGTCGCCGCCTCGACCGCCCTGCCGCTGGTCTATGAGCCGGTCGAGATCAAGGGCAGGGAGATGGTCGACGGCGGCATCCGCTCGACCACCAACGTCGACATCGCCGTCGAGAACGGGGCCAAGTTCATCGTCGTCGTCAACCCGATCGTCCCGTTTGTCAACGACTTCGGCAAGCGGGTACCGACTATCCTCGGCTCCCGGGTCCGACGCGTCTCCGATATGGGCTTCGTGGCGATCGCTAACCAGGCTCTGCGGATGATCGCCCACGACCGCCTGCACCGTGCGGTCCAGGAATGGGAGATCAGGTACCCAGGGGTCGACATCCTGCTGATCGAGCCGGAGTTCGACGATGAGCTGATGTTCGGCACGTCGATCATGGACTATGCCGCCCGTCTGCAGATCGCCAAACACGGATTCGAGTCGGTCACCCTGAGGCTCGCCCGCGAGTACGAGCGCTACAGAGCGATCGCCGAGCGTCACGGGATCGAGATCTCGGCCCGCCGGATCCGGCACGTGCTCGATCAGGTCGAGCGCGAGCGCGACCAGGCTCCCGCCTGGCGGCGCGTCTTCGAACAGACGACCGCTGCGCTGCTCGGCCAGGGCGGCGACACCGGCTAGCCGGTGTCGCGACCGGCGGCTATCTGCGGACGACGATCGTCAGCTTCATCACCGTGCGGTGCACGGAGCAGACGAACTCGTAGCGGCCGGGCCGCTTCAGCCTGCGGCTGAACTTGAGCCCGATCGAGCCCGAGCCCGACTTGAAGTGCCGCTTCTTGACCTTCGCTGGGGCGCGGCGAAGCGTCACGTCGTGAACGTGCAGGTTGCCGGGCAGCCAGCGCCACTTGATCTTCGCGCAGCGCCCGACGGTGATCCGGCTCGGCGCGAAGAAGTCGTCGCCGATCCTCACCCGGACGACCTCGCTCGAGTTGCACTTGTGCTGGCCTGCGGCCCGGGGCGCAGTCGAGGCGTCGCCGGCGCTGCCGATCGGGGCCACCGCGAACAGGGCGGTCACCCCGATCAGGGTCGCGAGCGCGACCCCGAGCCGTCTGCCCCTTCTCGCCCGGAATCCGATTCCCCGCTCCCACATCCTGCCGTTGACGAACATGTTGTCCCTGCTCAGCGGATCCGGGGCTCGCTCATCAGGCGCGGTTCTTGGCGCGAACGATCCGGAATCGCAGCTTGAACGGGCGGGTCGCGTTGGCGGACCTGTCGATCGCCCTAACCTTGGCGAGGTAGCGGCCCGGGCGCGCCGGGAAGTTGGTCCGCCTGATTCCGAACCGCAGCCCGTTGGCGCCGATGTGGCCGCCCTTGTAGCGAGCGTAGCCGGCGAACTGCCGGCCGCCCCGGCGCTTGCTCCGCAAGTACTCGACCTCGATCCGTGCCCGCTCGTTGATCGAATACTTCATCGACGTCCCCTTGCGCCGCACCGTCGTGCTGCCGAGGCGCAGGTCGCGGAGGTTCGGAGCCTCCAGATCGACCTTGCTCCTGGGGATCGGGTCCGGCTCGGTGATCGGGTCGCCCGGGGTCGACGAGACGGTCACCGTTCCGTTCACCGTCGAGTGCAGCTTGCAGCGGAAGCTGTAGATCCCCGGGTTGTCGAAGTCGACCCTGAACGTGTCGCCGATCTTGTGCTGGGGCTGATTGGTCTGCGGGTCTGAGTCGATCCCCTTGGCATCGGGCGAGTCGCCGGTTATCGAGTGCATCGTGTCGGGCCCGATCCAGTACCAGCTGACGTGCTCGCCGCGGTCGATCGTGAAGTCCTGGTCCGACCAGGCGTAGTTGCTGATCGATATCCGTCGGTTCTCGGCTGAGGCCGCAGCGGGAACCAGAAGCGCGCCCGCCGCCAGCAGCGGCAGGACGCGGACGAGCCAGCTCACTCGACGATGTACCACCCGGTCATCCCCTGGTGGAGATGGCTGAACACGTGGCAGTGGTAGAGCCAGCGACCCGGGTTGTCCTCGACGTATTCGGCGCTGACCGTGTCACCGGGCCCGAGCGTCACGTTGTCGACCATCTTGCCGCGGTCGTTCCAGCGGCGGCCGTGGATGTGGAAGGTGTGGAACTCGTTGTCGATGCCGTAGACGTGCCAGGCGACCCGTTGTCCGACCCGGGCCCGGAGGTTCTCGGTGTTGCCGGTGTAGGCGCGGCCGTTCATGCACCAGAACGGCTGGTTGAGGCCGGTGGCGACGGGCTGGAAGGAGTGGAAGGCGACGAAGAACTCCTTGTCCGGCGGGGTGGCGCCCTTCTCGCGGACGATGATCGGCCCGAACAACCCCTTGTAGATGGGGATCGGGTCGAGCGGCCCGTGGTCGTGGTAGAACCAGGCGCCGACCGTCTCCGGGGTCGCCTCCCAGACGTACTGATAGGTCTCACCCTGCTGGACGAAGCCGCCGGGGTCGGTGTACTTGCCCTTGTAGGCCCCGTCCATCTCGATCGAGTACTGGACTCCGTGCGGGTGGATCGTCACCGGCGAGCTCAGCGTGTTCTGGAAGTTGACGACGATCGTGTCGCCGACCTCGGCCTCGATCAGCGGCCCCGGGATCTTCGCCTTGCCGATCGGGCTGGCGAAGCCGGGAGTGTAGGCCCGGTAGCAGAAGGCCGAGAAGGTGGTCTTGCCTTTGACCTTCTTGCCGAGCATCTGGTCACGGCCGTTGGGGACGATGTCCCACTTACGCCGCTGCTCGGCCTTGATCCAGTACTCACGCCGCTTGCCGCCGGATGCAGTGAACACCGCCGGAGCCGACGCGGCCCCGCCGGCGCTTGCGGCCCTGACCTTGGGCGGGACCTCGATCTCGCGACTGAGGCTCTCGACGTCGGCCTCGCGATCGTTGCGTATCTCCTGCCCGCCTAGCGTGCAGAGTAGTAGCCCGCCGCCGCCGGCTGCGAGGAACTGACGTCGATCCACCGGGGGCCCGGCCATCGGCTACTTCTTGACCGTGATCGTCTGCTTCATCACCGTGCGGTGGATCGTGCAGACGAACTTGTACTTGCCGGTCTTCTCCAGCTTGCGGTTGAACTTGATGCCGATCGCGCCCGTTGCCGACTTGAAGTCCTTCTTCTTGACCTTCTTCGGGCCGCTGGTCAGGGTCACGTTGTGCGGGTTCAGGTTCTCGGGAAGCCACTTCCACTTCACCTTCGTGCACTTCTTGACACTCGTCTTCGACGGCGCGAAGAAGTCGTCGCCGACCTTGATCTTCTTCGTCTTCTTCGACTTCTTGCACTTGCTCTTGCCGGCGATGTCCGCCGTCGGACCGGGACCGGCCGCGTTGCCGATCGGGGCCACGACCACCAGGGCGATCGCCGCGATCAGCGCCACGAGCGTCCCGCCTCTTACTGCCTTGCTCATTCTCACTCGCTTTCTCTGCTGTCTTGTCCCCTGCCGGCCCTAGGTCGAGCAGGTCGGACCCGGGCTGAGCTCGTACGGCTTGAAGCCCTCGAACGGCGGGTGCGGGTGCTCGGTCCACGAGCACTGCTGCGTCTCGAACGGGTTCGAGGTCACGTAGCCGAGCAGGTCACCGAGTTGCTGGCCGGCGTCGCCGTCACTGCCTCCGGTGCCGGTGCTCGGGCTGCCGGGACAGGGTGGGTAAAGGTCAGCGACCGGCGTCGGTACGATCGGACCGAGGCCGTCGCTTGGGTCGAAGGTCGAGCTCACGTTGCCGGAATAGCAGTTGCCGCTGCCGGAGCCGTCGCTGAAGAAGTCGACGGCGTTCGTGTCGCTTCCACCGCGGCCGTTCTTGTTGTTCTTCAGGGTGTTGTTCATTGCGATCGCGTTGTCGTCGTCGTTGAACGGGTCCGAGAAGACGGCCGTGCCCCACTTGAAGTTGCCGAAGATCTCGTTGTTCTTGACCTCCCACTCGTCGGTCCCGAACAGCACCACGCCAACGCCGGTCGGATAGTTGATCGGGTCCCCCCCAACCTCGCCGAGGCCGCCGGTGCCGACCGTGCCGACGGGCGAGTTCGGCAGGAAGTAGTTGAAGTTGTTCCAGAAGATGTAGTTGTCCTTGATCACGCCCTGCCCGGCCGGCTCGTAGGGCTCGACGTCGAGCGTGTTCGGGACGATCCCGGCTCCGTTGTTGTAGAAGTAGGAGTCCTTGATCGTCACGTAGTGGGCGTTCGTGCCGGAGAAGCCGAGCACGTTCTTGTAGGCCTCCAGCTTCTTCAGGACGTTCTTCTTCGGGTTCTTGTCCTGGATCGGGCTGGCGCCGACGTAGTAGCCGGAGTCGCCGTGGCCCCAGGCCTCCGACTTGCTCATCTCGCCGCCCTTGCACTCGAACGCATAGAGGCCGTAGGAGCGGTTGAACTTGGCCCGGAGGTTGGTCATCGTGTAGTTCTTGCAGTCGTGGAAGAAGAACCCGTTGGTCGCGTAGTTCTGCGCGGTCATGTTCTTGACGGTCACGTTGTTGGCGTCGACCACCTCGACGCCTTGCTGCGCCAGGCCGTTCTCGTTCTTGGCGTTCTTGCCCTCGAGGATGACCTTCTTCGCGTTCTTCTTCGTGCCCTTGATCGTCAGGCCGTTGTGCTTCTTGCCCTCGACCTTCACGCCCTCCTTGTAGGTGCCGGGCTTGACCTTGACCGTCGCGTTCTTCTTGCCCTTCAGCTTGTCGACCGCCTTCTGGATCTTCTTTTGGTCACAGCCGAACTTGCAGACGGTGAGCGTCTTCTTGTTCTTCTTGGCTGCGGCGGTGGCCGGCAGCGCTGCGGTCAATCCCGCGACCGCGAGCACTGAGCAAGCGACGATCAGAAACCTCTTCATCTAAGTCAAACCTCGATCGTTGTCGTTTCCGATCCCCGCGGGACCGACGGCTGGATCGCTCTCCTGGGCGAGCTACGTGTGGAAACCTACCAGGGCGTCAGAGTTGCGGTACCCGGCTGAACCGCGCTCAGGCGCCGACGTCCTCCTGCTCGTCGATCGCGACCGCGTAGCGGCTTCGCTCGCACGCGGCCAGGTGGGCGGCCACCTGCTCAGCGGCATGCTCGACCGCCACCGCGCTCACCAAGCCGAGGTCGGCGAGGTGCCGGAGCTCCCGCTCGGAGGCGATCCGACCGAGGTCGGCGGCGTAGTGGCGCTCGGCGCTCGCCACCGCCGTCCGGTCCGCCCTCGCGATCAGACCGTGCAGGTCCTCGATCGACTTGGCCTGCCAGCGATCGAAGCGGCCGCGGGCGCGAACGATCGCCGCCTCCGGCACAGCGGGGCAGCGGGCGAGGACGCCGATCGCCTCAGCCGCGTCGCCCGTTGCCCGGATCCGGGCGCTCGAGTCCCGGAAGGCGAGCTCAACCCACTTCTCGGCTGTCATCCTGCCGACGTGGATCCGACGGGCCGTCACGTAGACGATCCGGCCCAGCCCGCGGACCTCGAACAGGCCGCGGTGCGGCTCCCGCCCCAGCTGCAGCTCGTCGATCACGTCCTCGAGGGCGTAGAGGGCGACGCGCCCGTGCCATTGAGGTACGAGGCCTTCCTCGATCAGCTCCTCCAGCGTCCGTCGCTCGACCGCGAGCCCGCGCCGGAGCATCGCCTGGTAGTGCTCGTCCTCGGTCATCCCCAGCGCCGAGATCTCCTCGGCGGCCGCCTGCTCGACCTCCCGGAGCCGCGCCTCGATCTCCGAGTTTGCCGCGATCTCGTGCAGCTCCTCCCGTGCCGCCGCCGCTCCGTCGAAACGAGCGGCGGCGGCGACGAAGCGGCCGATCCGGTCCGGCCTGTGGAGTCCCAGGTAGCGGACGAGCGCCTCGATCGTCGTCGCGTTGATCAGCAGGCCCGCGACGACGACAGCCGCGGTCATCGCCACGAAGGTCTCCTGCTCGGGGAGCGCATCCGGGATCGAGAGTGCCAGTGCCAGGGCGACGCCCCCGCGCAGTCCGCCCCAGACGAGGACCAGCTCGTTCTGGCGGCTGATCTCCGGCAGCCGCGTCAGCCGCGTGACCAGCGGCATCACCGGGAAGATCGCCAGCGGTCGTGAGATTGCGACCGCCAGGATCGCGATCGCGATCGCATCGAGGTTGTCGACGATCAGACCGGCATCGATCACGACCCCGATCAGCAGGAAGAGCACGCCGTTGGCGATGAACGCGAACGACTCCCAGAACGTGTGCCAGGTCTCGACCTCCGCATTCGGGATCAGCGTGTGGGCGAAGGCGGCGAGCACGAGTCCGGCCGAGACCGACGCCATGACTCCGCTGAAGCCGAGGATCTCCTCACCGGCGGCGAACGCTCCGTAAGCGAGGGCGACGGTCAGCGCCGTCGACGGCAGCCGGCCGAGGCGACCAGCGATCTCGGCGACGCCGAGACCGAGGATCGCGCCGAGAGCAGCCCCACCCAGGAACACCCAGAGGAACTCGAGCACACCCTCGGCGACGCCGACCTGCTCGGTCCCGAGCGCCGCGACGAGCAGGATGTTGAACAGCACGATCGCGATCCCGTCGTTGAGCAGCGACTCGCCCTCGACGAGCACCAGCAGGCGGTTCGGTACGCCGAGCTCTCGGAAGGTCGCCGTGACCGCAACCGGGTCGGTAGCCGAGATCAGGGCTCCGAACAGCAGTGCGGCGGTCAGCGAGATACCGAGGCCGAAGTGGACCATCAGCCCGACCAGCACCGTCGCGATCGCGAGCGCGACGACCGCGAGCGCGAGGATCGGCATCAGGTTCTTCATGAACACCCGGGCGGGAAGGCTGAGCGCTGCCTCGAAGACCAGTGCCGGCAGGAACGCGAACAGCAGCACGTCGTGGAAGGTCTCGCCCTCGAGCGGCAGCTCTACGCCGGCCCCCCGGGCGAGCTCGCCGCCCGCGAAGCCGACGATCACCAGCAGCAGGGTCAGCGGCACCCGAGTGCCGCGGGTGAGCACCGCGAGCAGGGAGGCGACTGCGAGCAGCACCGAGACCGCGAGAACGACCTCGGCGATTCCATCGATCACTACCTCCCCGAGGGGCATCCCGGCGAGCGTACCGTCAGACGGCCCGCCGGTACCGGGCCGTGGCGGTCGGCCTCAGCCTTCGTAGAGGGCTTCGACCTCGTCGGCGTACTTGTCGGCCACGACGTTGCGCTTGACCTTCATCGTTGGCGTCAACTCGCCCCCCTCCTGTGAGAGGTCCTGCGGCAAGATCTTGATCTTCTTGACCTGCTCGACGCGGGCGAACTTCTCGTTGATCCCGTCGATGTGAGCCATGATCGAGGCCTTCACGTCGGGGTTTGCGGCGATCGCCTCGGGGTCCTCAGCCAGCCCGTTCTCCTTCGCGTACTTGACGGCCTCCTCGGGATCGAGCGTCACCAGTGCCACCAGATATGGGCGCCGGTCACCGATCACCACGGACTGACTGACCAGGGGGTGTTGCTTGATCTCGGCCTCGAGGTTGGCGGGGGTGATGTTCTTTCCCCCCGCCGTGATGATGATGTCCTTCTTGCGGCCGGTGATCGTCAGAAAGCCCTCGGAATCGACCTCGCCGATGTCACCCGTGTGCAGCCAACCGTCGACCAGCGTCTCGGCCGTCGCTTCCTCGTTCTTGTAGTAGCCCTGGAAGATGTTAGGGCCCTTGATCAGCACCTCACCGTCGTCGGCGATCTTGATCTCGCACGCGTCGAGCGCCCGTCCGACGGTGCCGACCTTGAACGCCTCCGGGGTGGAGATCGTCGCGGCGGTCGAGGTCTCGGTCATGCCGTAGCCCTCGAGGATCAGCACGCCCGCGGCGTCGAAGAAGCGGAGGATGTCCGGATTGATCGGCGCGGCTCCGGTCAGGCACTCGCTGATGTTGGCGCCGAACGCGAGCCGGATCTTCGAGAGGACGAGCTTGTCCGCCAGGTCGTACTGCTTCTGCAGGAGGAAGCCGGGCTTCTCGCCGGCCCGCTCCTGCTCCCGGACGCGAGCGCCGACCCGAACGGCCCAGTCGAAAATCACCTTCTTGACGCCGCCGGACTTCTCCACGTCGGAGGTGACCGCGGTGTAGATCTTCTCGAAGATCCGTGGCACCGAGGGGAAGTAGTGCGGGTTCACCTCGGAGAGGTTGGGAATGATCTTCAGCGGATCGCGCTCCCAGTAGGCGATCACGCCGCCGACGTCGAAGCTGGCGAGTTGGATCAGCAACGCGAACGAGTGCGCGAGCGGCAGAAACAGGTAGACCGTCTGCCCCGCCTCGATCACCGCCGCGCGCTGGGTCATGCTCAGCATCTCGCGGTAGTTGCCGTGGCTGATCACGCAGCCCTTCGGTGGGCCGGTCGTGCCCGAGGTGTAGATGAAGGTCGCGATGTCGTCGGTCGTCACCGACGAGTAGCGCTGCTCCCACTCGGACTCGTCGCGGCGCTCGCCGCGGGTCGAGAGCTCGGCCATCGAGATCGTGTCGTCGGTCTCCCCCTCGATCAGGATCACGTGCTCTAGCTTCGGCAGGCTGTCGCGCACCCGGCGCACCTTGTCGAGCTGCTCGCCGTCCTCGACGATCACGGCCCTCGCGTCGGAGTTCTCGAGGACGTACTGGCACTCCTCGGGCGAGTTGGTCTGATAGATCGGGACCACCGTCGCCCCTGCCGTCAGCGCCGCGAAGTCGAAGTAGGTCCACTCGGGCCGGGTGTTGGCGAGGATCGAGACCTTGTCGCCCTTCTCGATCCCGAGATCGATCAGGCCGAGCGAGAGCTTGCGCACCGTCTCGCCCACATCCCGATAGCTGCGGTCGACCCAGACGCCCGACTCGTTCTTGCACTTGATCGCCGTCTGGCTGCCGAACTTCTTGGCCGCCAGCGGCAGCAGGTCAGCGAGCGTCGCGCTGCCGGTGCCCCCGGTTGTCTCCGCACCCACGGTCGCGGCCTCCATCCTCGTCCTCTCCTCTCGTCAACTCCGGGGCCCGATCGACCCCTGAGGGGAGTGTATGCATCAGAGAGCGGCCTGCGCACCGAGGGGCCGGCTGGCTACGCGGGCGCTGCCGGCACGGGAGCTGAGCGGCCCGCGCAGGGAACCGCTTCCCCTCAGGCGGCTCGCTTGCCTGAGTCGGTCTGAAGCTGACGGAGGGAGCTGGCGAACAGGGTCTTGTCGATCCGGCCGTGCAGGATCGGCACCCCCATCTGCAAGCATCTGGCGATCACCTCCTGCCGTTTCATCTGAACCTCGTCGGCCAGCTCGGTCGGCGTCAGGTGATTGGCCAAGATGCTCCTCCTCCTGCGGCTGGGTTCCGCGAATCCTCTTCGTGCTGGTGTGCGTGTAGGTATATCGCTTGTGGCGGATGTGTCAAGCCGCTTTTCGCCCAGTTTGCGGCCTGCGCCGGCCGCCGCACGGCGCTAGACGGGGTTCGGCACGTCGATGAACTCCGCCGCGACGCCGAAGCGATCCGCTACGAGCTCGCCGAGCCGCCGGATCCCGAGCCTCTCGGTCGCGTGGTGGCCGGCGGCGTAGAAGTGGATCCCGCCCTCCCGCGCATCCGCCGTGACGTGCTCGGCGGGCTCGCCCGTGAGCAGCGCGTCGAGGCCCATATCGACCGCCTCCTGGGCGTAGGAGGCACCCGCTCCGGAGACGAAGCCGACGGTGCGGATCGTCTCCGGTCCGGCGCCGAGCACCAGCGGCTCGCGGCTCAGCAGGCCGGCGATCCGTGAGCTGAGCTCGTCGGCCGGCAACGGCTCCGGGGCGGTGCCGACCACGCCGATCGGGCGGCCCCGGGCGGCAGCGAAGCTGCCCGTCGGCTCGAATCCCAGCTCGCTGCAGAGCAGGGCGTTGTTGCCGATCTCGGGGTGGGCGTCGAGCGGCAAGTGGTAGGCGGCGACGGTCAGCCCGTTACCGAGCGCCAGCCGCAGCCTCGCCGCCGTCTGCTCGCTCAGGGCCCTCGGCAGGAACTCCCAAAAGAGCCCGTGGTGGACGGCCAGCAGGTCGGCGTCGGCGGCGATCGCCCGCTCGATCAGCTCGAGGTGAGCCGACACCCCGGTGACGACCTTGCCGACCTCGCGGCGCCCCGGCACCTGCATCCCGTTCGGCCCGTAGTCGTCGAACTCGCCGACCGCCAGCAGACCGTCGCACCACCCGAGGATCTGATCGCGGTCCGCGCGGCCCATTGGCGATGATCTTTGCAGGGCGGCGCCCAGATCGTGCGGGCACTGTCAATTCGTCCAGCCGGCGCCCGCGAAGTGATCCTCGGCGTGCGTCGCCCCGATGCGGGACCTGCGATGACCACGCGTAGAGCCCCCATCCTTGCGGCGGCGGCACTGGCCGTCACTGCGTCGTTGCTCGCCTTCGGGCCGACGGCGACCGCGTCAGCCGCCTGCACCGCCGCCGACCGCCCCGCGCACCAGATCACGAGCAAGCAGGGCCGCAAGGCGACGCTCTGCCTGATCAACAAGCAGCGCGCCAAGCACGGGATGCCGAAGCTGAAGGCGAGGTTCGCGCTGCGCAAGGCGGCCAAGCGGCACACCCGGAGGATGCTGAAGAAGCGCTGCTACTCGCACAGATGCCCCGGGGAGCCCGACCTCGTGGGGCGGATCAGCGGGACCAGCTACCTGCCGTGCAACTGCGCCTGGGGCGTGGGCGAGAACATCGCATACGGATTCGAGCGGCGAAGCAGTCCACGGGCGATCGTCAAGGCCTGGATGAAGTCGGCGCCCCACCGGGCGAACATCCTCAACCGCTCGTTCGAGCACATCGGCGTCGGGGTCAAGCCCGGGGCTCCCTTCGGCGGCTCGCGGGCTGCCACCTACACGACCACCTTCGGCTACCTGCGCTGAGCGGAGCCGCTGCGCCCCGGCGGGCGCGCGGCCACAGTCTTCACCTCCCAACTCATATCTCCTGGTCAACGTTCCGGCCCCGCTGAGCGGGGCCGGAACGCGTTCAGGCCGCTTCTGCGGCGGACCGGGAGCCCGGGGCGAATACGATGGTGGTGATGGCCAACCCCACCTCCAGGCCCCCCGCCCCTACCGCGCCCGACAGCGGCTTCGTCGAGTCGCTGATGGACACCGACCTCTACTCGATCGGCGCCTACTTCTGCGATCAGAATCCGGGCCTGGTCGAGGAGGTCGTCGAGCGCAGCGCCGAGATCGAGGCGTCGGGCCTGCGCGACTGGGCCGAGCGTGAGCGGATGGCTGTCGAGGAGGCCTTCGGCCTGCTGCTCACCGGGCTGGCCGTGCGCTACTACAAGGCCGTAACCGGCTGAAGGCCGGGTCGAGATGCGCAACCGCTGGATCCCGATCACTTTCCTGACCCTCGGTGCGGTTGGCCTGATCGCGGCGGTGGTCTCGATCTCGGTCGGCGAGGAGGGCGTTCAGGAGATCCAACTCGAGGAGACCGGCGAGGTGCAGGAGCTGATCGCCGGGATTCCCCAGCTCGACAGCAGGCTCGGCAACTCCGACGCCCCGGTGACGATCAATCTGTTCCTCGACGTGCAGTGCCGCGTCTGCGCCGACTATGCGAGCCAGGTCGTGAACCCGGTGATCGCCGACTACGTCCGGACCGGCGAGGCGCAGATCATCCTCCGCCATCGCCCGGTCGGGACGAAGCCGGCGACGCTAGGGGCGTTCGGCACCCTGGCGGCCGCCGAGCAGGGTCGCGGTTGGCAGTACGCGGAGATCTTCATGCTGAACCTCGACCAGGTGCCCGAGCTCGGCGTTGACGAGGACTTCCTGAACGAGGTTGCGGCCGTCACGCCGAAGCTCGACACCGGGCAGTGGGAGCGGGACGTGCTCGACGAGGGGGTCCGCGCTCGCGCCCAGGAGGACGACGAGCTGGCCGCCGAGCTCAGGATTCCCGGCGATACGGCGTTCGTGATCGACGGCGCCGGCGGTTCGGAGACGCTCGAGCGGGCGCCGCCGCTGGCCGACGTGATCGCCGCGATCGAGCGCGTTCAGTGAGCCTTCCCCCGCCCTTCGCGGGATCGCCGATGCCTGCCATACTCCCGCCTCCTCGGGGCGTGGCGCAGCCTGGTAGCGCGCACCGTTCGGGTCGGTGAGGTCCCCGGTTCAAATCCGGGCGCCCCGATTGCTCGCACCTCCCGGCCCGTGCCCGCGAGGGCCGCGGGCCGGGACCCGGCGGGTGTAGATTTCAACGACAGCCGCGCAGAGGACGACGGATCCAACCGCCACAGAAGGAGTCAACGATGGCCTTTTCCGTACCCGACCTTCCCTACGACTACGACGCGCTCGAGCCCCACATCGACGAGCAGACGATGCGGATCCATCACGACAAGCACCACCAGGCGTACGTCGACAAGGCGAACGCCGCGCTGGAGGGCACGGAATGGGCCGACAAGGACGTCGACGTGGTCGTCGCGAATCTCGACCAGCTGCCCGCCGACAAGCAGGGCCCGGTCCGCAACAACGCCGGTGGTCACTCGAACCACTCCTTCTTCTGGCGAATCATGGGTCCAGACGGTGGCGGTGAGCCCAGCGGCGATCTGGCAGCGGCGATCGACGAGAAGTTCGGCAGCTTCGATTCGTTCAAGGAGGAGTTCAAGAACGCGGGCATCAACCGATTCGGCTCGGGCTGGGCCTGGCTCGTCCACGACGGGACCGGCCTGCTGGTCACGTCGACGCCGAATCAGGATTCGCCGATCACCGACGGGCAGACGCCGGTGCTGGGCGTCGACGTCTGGGAGCACGCCTACTACCTCAAGTACCAGAACATGCGACCCGCATACCTCGACGCGTTCTGGAACGTCGTCAACTGGGACGAGGCGGCGGCGCGGTTCGGCGCGGCCTCCGGCTGACCGGGGCAGACGCGAGGCGAGACCCCCGGTCCGAAGCCGGGGGTGGATGGAAGCTAGAACTCGACCTGGGTCGGCTCGCGCTCGGCCGCGTCCGAGATCTCGAAGAACTCGCGAGCGGTGAAGCCGCCGTAGTTGGCGATGATCGAGTTGGGGAAGACCTGGATCTTCGTGTTGTAGGACTGGACGTTCGAGTTGTAGATCCGCCGTGAGGCCTGGATCTCGTCCTCGATCTCGTTCAGGTCTCGCTGAAGCTGCTGGAAGTTCTCGGTCGCCCTCAGGTCGGGGTACTGCTCGGCGACCGCGCGCAGGTCGGTCAGCGCCCCCGAGAGCTTTGCCTCGGCCTCCTGGGTGGCCTCGACGGTGCCGGCCTTCATCGCCTCGGAGCGGGCCCGCGCGGTCTCCTCGAACACCTTCTGCTCGTGCGTAGCGTAGCCCTTGACCGTCTCGACGAGGTTCGGGACCAGGTCATGGCGGCGCTTGAGCTGAACGTCGATGCCACTCCAGGCCTCGTCGACCCGGTTGCGGGAGCCGATCATCGAGTTGCGCGTCAGGATGAAGACGAGCGCCGCGATGACGATGATGCCGAGGATCACGAGAAAAGCTGTCATTCCGGGGATCGTAACCGCTACCCCGGACCGAGGTGGCGATTAAGCTGCTGCGGTCGTGACGTCCGTGACCCCACACCTGCTTCGCCTGCTGCGAGGCCGAGCGCGGACCGCCGAGCCGCCGGGCGCCGGTTGAGCGCCTCCCGCGAGCGCCAGGCCTGGGTTGCGGCGGTCCGCTCGCTGGCGGAGGAGCGCGGCCTGCCGGTCATCGAGGACTGCGCTCAGTCGTTCCTGGCGACCCATGACGGCCGGCTCACCGGGACCTTCGGCGCGGCCGGCTGCTTCAGCCTGCAGCAGGGCAAGCACATCACCACCGGCGAGGGCGGCGCCGTGGCCACCAACGACCCACAACTGGCGCGCATCGCACGCTCGATCCGCGACTGGGGCCGTGACTGCTGGTGTGACTATCGCACGCAAGGCAGCAACGGAGCATGTGGCAAGCGCTTCAATTACCAGATTCCCGGCGTACCGGGCACCTATGACCACAAGTATGTCTACAGCCACGTCGGCTACAACCTGCATCCGACCGATCTCCAGGCCGCACTTGGGTTGATCCAGCTTGAGAAAATGCCCGCCTTTTCCGCGGCGCGCAAGGCCAATTTCCAGACGCTCTACCAGGGACTGTCGCGCTACCAACAAGCGCTTATACTGCCCACCTGGGATCCCCGCGCCGACGTCTGCTGGTTTGCCTTTCCACTCGTCGTGCGTCCGGAGGCCGGGTTCT
>Ga0210084_1000018_pt1 | contig 17841 bp, 16 predicted proteins | sample China_Galinas_Co_3_FD_184863 | JGI IMG/M metagenome (GOLD analysis project Ga0210084, IMG submission 184863) | Wetland microbial communities from San Francisco Bay, California, USA, that impact long-term carbon sequestration -... | ecosystem: Environmental > Aquatic > Marine > Wetlands ... | reverse complement strand
CTCCGCGGGGGCAGTCACCCGGCCCTTAGAAGAGTTGGTTCTCGCCGGCGAAGATCTCGGAGACGGAGTCATCGCTGAAGATCCGCCGGATCGAGTCAGCGAGCGTCGGCGCGGTGGGCAGCACCGTGATGTTCTCCGGCGCTCCATCGCGGAGCGGGATTGTGTCGGTGACCACGATCCGCTCGATCTGGGAGTTCTCGAAGGCGAGCCGCTCGAAGGCGGGGCCGCTGAAGACGCCGTGGGTGGCGCAGGCGATCACCCGGGCCGCGCCCTCCTCGAGCACGGTCTTCGCGGCCGCGCAGAGGGTGCCGGCAGTGTCGATCATGTCGTCGACGAGCACCGCCGTCTTGCCCTTGACGTCACCGACGACATAGCCGATCTCGGCGACCTGCTGGGCCGGGCGCTCCTTCTCCATCACCGCCCAGTGGCACCCGACCTTGCGGGCGAAGTTGCGGGCGACCTTGACCCGGCCCGCGTCGGGGCTGACGATCACCAGCTCCTCGTCGAACTGCTGATCGATGAACCACTGGGTCAGCATCGGCATCGCCGTCATGTGATCGACCGGCACGTGGAAGAAGCCCTGGACCTGGCCGGCGTGGAGATCCATGGTCAGGACCCGGTCGACGCCGATCTCCTCGAGGATCTTGGCCACCACCCGGGCCGAGATCGGCTCCCGCGGCTGTGACTTCTTGTCCTGCCGCGCGTAGCCGTACCAGGGCATCACCGCGATGATCCGGTGGGCTGATGCTCCCTGCGCGGCGTCGATCATGCAGAGCAACTCGATCAGGGCGTCGTTCGGCGTCAGGCCCTCACGCTCGTTTGCCGCCGTCGACTGGACGATGAACACGTCGGCTCCGCGAATCGACTCGCGGTAGCGGCAGTAGACCTCCCCGTTCGAGAAGGTGCGCAGGTCAGCCTGGCCGAGATCGACGTCAAGCCGCTGCGCGATCCGCGCGGCCAGCTCGCCGGAGGCGCGGCCGCCGAACAGCATCAGGCGCTTGGTGTAGTCCTGACGAATCGAGCTGTCCACCCGGGGCCGTTCCTCCAGCGTGCTCAACTGTCCGTCGTCTCCTTCTCACCGCGGTGCTCGGCGGCCTTGCGAGCCGCGTAGCCATCGACGTGTACCTGTTCGGCCCTGGTCAGCGCGAGCGAGCCCGCGGGCACATCCTCATCGATCACCGAGCCGGCGCCAGTGTATGCCTCATCGCCGACCTCAACCGGCGCGATCAGGGTCGTGTCGACGCCGGTCCGCACGTTGCGACCGATTGTGGTCCGGTGCTTGCTGAAGCCGTCGTAGTTGGCGGTGATCGTCGCCGCGCCCAGATTCGAGCCCTCGCCGACATCGGCGTCACCGATATAGCTCAGGTGCGGCACCTTCGACCGCGCCCCGACCGTCGAGTTCTTGATCTCGACGAAGGACCCCGCCTTCGCACCCTCCTCTAGCCGGGCCCCGGGTCGCAGGTAGGCGAAGGGGCCGACCGTGCAGCGGTCGGCGACCGAGCACTCGAGCAGGTAGGAGTGCGGCACGCTGACATCCTCGCCCAGCTCGGAGTCGATCAACGTCGTGTGCGGGCCGACGACTGAGCCGGTGCCGATCCGGCAGGCGCCGATCAGCGTGCACCCCGGCTCGATCCGCACGTCGGCGGCGATCTCGACCCCGGCCTCGATCCAGGTTGCCCGCGGGTCGACGATCGTGGCCCCGGCGAGCATGTGACGCTCGAGGATCTGCCGGCGGGCCTCGGCCTCGACAACCGCCAGGTCGGCGCGCGAGTTGATCCCGAGAATCACGTTCGGGTCCTCGGATACGAACGGGATGACGCTGCCGCCGTCGGCGCGAATCGGTGCCAGCACGTCGGGCAGGTAGTACTCGCCCTGGGCGTTGTCGGCCGCGATCCGGTCGAGCGCATCGGCGAGCGGCGCAGCGTCGAAGACGTAGATGCCCGCGTTGATCTCACGGATCTCGAGCTCGTCGAGGCTCGCGTCGCCCGCCGTCTTCGTCTCGGCGATCCGCTCCACCTCGCCGCTGGGGTCCCGGACGATTCGGCCGTAGGAGCCGGGGTCATCGAGCACCGCGGTGACCACCGTCGCTGCCGCCCCGGTCTGCTCGTGGCGGGCGAGCAGCTCCGCGATCATCTCCGCCGAGATCAGGGGCACGTCGCCCGAGAGCACCAGGACGGTCTCCGATTCGGCGACCAGCTCCGCGGCGGCGCGGAGGGCGCCCCCGGTGCCGTCGGCGACCTCCTGAACGACGATCTCGACCCCCTCGGGCATCGCGCCGGAGATATCGCGCTGCGGTGAGATGACCACCGCGATCCGGCCCGCCCCGGCGTCGCGCGCGGCCTCGATCGGCCAGGCGACCATCTGCTTGCCGCAGACCGGATGCAGCACCTTGGGCACCGCGGAACGCATTCGCGTTCCCTGCCCCGCGGCCATGATCACGACGGTCGGCGCACTCACCGCGGCCATCGTAGTCCGCCCCGCCCGATCAACGCAGCCCCGGATGACGGACCTTGCGGCTTCGGCGCGCCGAACAGGCGCTGCCCGCGGGCGCCGTGCTCGTAGACTCGGTCGCCGATCCGGGGTGGTGTAGTCGACAGCACGTCAGGTTTTGGTCCTGAAAGCAGAGGTTTGATTCCTCTCCCCGGAGCTCGGGACCTCGGCCCACCGCGATCGGGGGGATGCGGCCAGGCACGTTCCGGGGTCGAGCTCAGCTCTTCTCCGAGCCCTTGCCCACCCTGCCGCCCCTGCCGCCGGCCTCGAGCGCGGGTCCGCGCGGCGCCGGAATGCCGAGCACGCGCATCGCCTTCAGCCCGAGCCCGATCTTCTCGCGCCCCTCGGTCGAGCCGAGGTCATGGCCGCTCAGCTCCTTGACGCGCTCGAGCCGGTAGCGGACGGTGTGGCGGTGGGTGAACAGCGACTCGGCGGTCGGGGTGATGCTGCCGTTGTTGTCGAGAAAGGCCTCGATCGTGGTGACGAGCTCGGTCTCGTACTGATCGTCATAGGCCGCCAGCGGCGCCACCGTCTCCTCGTAGAAGCGCTCCAACTCGGCCGGATCCTCGCTCATCGCCGGCAGCAACAGCCGATACGAGCCCGTCCGCTCGAAGGCCAGCGGAGTGCTGGCCTCCGCCTCGCCGACGTTGACGGCGAGCAACGCCTCCTTGCCGGCCCGGTAGAGGTCTGCCGGATCCTCCGCGCGGCGGCTGTAGCCGACCGTCAGCTCGAAGCCGGGCAGGGCCGCGGCGAGCTCGCTCTGGATCACGGCCGCGGCCCGCGTGATCTGCTCGCCGTCGGCGGCCGGCAAGATCACGGTCACCTCGCCGCGCTCGCCCGAGTCCCCTTCGGAGGCCGCCGCCAGCGCGCCGGAGCTGCCACCGCGAACGGCCCGCAGGGTCAGCATCAGCAGGCGCTCCCTCCAGGCACCGGGTTGCGCGGCATGTGGGCGGGCGCGGACGAGGACGGCGCCGGCCCCCTGGGTGAGATCGGCGCCGAGCTCGGCGCCGCGGGCGGCGATGTCGGCGGCCTCGGTCAGGCGGCGCTCGAGCACGGTGTTGACGAAGTCGTGCGCCGCCTCGTCACTCGCCCACTCGGTCGATCGGGCGCGCTCGACCTCGAGGCCGAGCAGCGTTGCCACCATGCGGACGTTCGCGACGGGCGAGGAGTCGCCGCCCCGGGCCCGGTAGCGGAGCTCACCGACGATCGCGTCGGCGACCCGCAGCTCGGCGCTCTCGACATCGCCCGCCCCGCTGATCAGCTTCTCCTCCTCGGCGCTCGATCCAGCCGCCACCGCGAGCACGGCGCTCGAGCGGTCGATCAGCGCGACGCTGGCGCCGAGGGCCTCGGCGGCTGCCCTGGCTACCGCCGGCAGCCCCGCCCCAGACTCGATCGCGTCTGACAACGCCTCGAGGGTGCTCCCCGCGGAGCTCTTCCGTTTGGCCGCTTTCGACTGTGTGGCCACGGCGCCAATGGTAGGGCCGTGCCGGAGATCGGCAGTGCCCGGCCGCCGTCCCCGACGCATGACCGGCGCCCAGGGGTCGGTCCGGCCTCAGGAGAACAGCCGCGAGATGTCGTCCCAGTAGTAGACGACCGCGAAGCCGATCGCGATCCCGATGGCGACCAGGGCGACGAGGACGATCAGCGAGAGCAGCGCCGCGGTGGCCTTCTCCCAGGCCCGGCCGAACGAGCCGATCGCGGGCACGAGGATCAGGGTCGCGAACGCGATCAGGCTGACCACACCGGCGCCGCCGAAAAGCAGGAGCTCAGGACTCACGCGAACGATTCTGCCGGAAGTGAGAGACGAGGACGTAGACGGCCGTCGTAATCGCGAACGCGCAGACACCGAGCCCCCAGCCGCCCGAGACGTCGGAGAGGTAGTGGACCCCGAGATAGACGCGGCTGAGGCCGATCGCCGCGGTGATCAGCAGCCCGACGACGAGCAGCGTGGTGCCGCCGCTCCACCCGGGCCGGAGCCGCGCCGTGAACGCAATCGCGAGCCAGGAGTAGACGACCGAGTACGCGGCATGCCCACTCGGGTAGGAGAAGCCGCCGGCCTCGACCAGGCCGTCGGGGGGCCGGGGCCGACCGACGGCGTCCTTGAGCTCGGGCATCGCGATCAGCAGCAACGCGGCGCCCGAGATCAGGATCCAGAGCTCGGCGCGATGCCCCCTGATCGCGAACCCGAGCCCAGCGATCACCGAGACGACCACCAGGGCCACCGGGGTGCCGAAGGCCGTGACGAGCTTCTCGAGCGAGGTCAGCCAGTCGGTCTGCAGGTCGGCGGCCAGGTCGGCGGCGGTCATGTCGGCTCCGGTGGGCGCCGGGTTCTCACCAAGCACCACCGCGTAGGAGATGAACACGAAGCTGCCCACCGCCAACGCCGCGAGCGGCGCCGTCAGCTCGAGCCCGAGGCCACCGGGCGTCAGCCGCTGCCAGACAAAGCGGGCCTGGGGCGCCACCCGGCGGCCGAACCGCAGCAGCGGCCGCAGGTAGCGGCGCCGATCCATCTCGGCGACCAGACGGCTCCGGTTCTGCGGCGAGCGCAGGAAGCGAACTGCGACGATCACGCCGACGATCAGCGCGACGATCAGGGCGAAGTAGAGGAAGCCGCGCTCGGCCACACTCACGACCTCGTCCAGGTTCTGGGATGCGAAGTAGCCGAGCAGGGTGAAGAAGGTCGCCCACAGACCGGTCCCGAGGACGCTGTAGGGAAGCATCACCCGGTAGCGCATCCCCGAGGCGCCGGCGATGAACGGCGCCAGCACCCGCACCAGGCCGATGAAGCGGCCGATCAGGATCGTCTTGCCGCCGTGAGCATCGAAATAGGCCTCGACCTGGGCGAAGCGCTCGGCGCTGATCCCGAACCGTGGGCCGTTGCGGACGATGAAGCCGCGCCCAAGCTTGACGCCGAGGAAGAAGCTGGCGGTGTCGCCACAGAAGGCACCGAGCCAAGCGAGCGCGATCGTCAGCAGGACCGAGGTCTCGCCCTGCCCGGCGACCGCGCCGGCAAGAACGACGACCGTCTCCCCGGGAGCAACCAGCCCGACGAAGGCGCCGGTCTCCAAGAACGCGAAGACGGCGACCAGGAGATAGGTCCAGGCGCCAAGGCTCGCTGAGACGTCCGCCAGCAGCTCCTGCAGGTCGAGCTCGGGGAAGAACTCCTTGTAGAGAAGGTAGACGCCGATCACCGCGGCAAGCACCGCGCCGACCTTGAGCCAGCCCTTGAGGTCGCGCGGCAGGTGCATCAGGCGAGGCTCGCCGGGGAGGTCACGATCGCCGACGAGTAGGCGTACGGGAGCGCGCTGGCGCCGGCGTCCGCCTTCGCGATGTCGCGAAACAGGCCGACCGCGGTCGGCCCGGAGCCGGTCACCAGAGCGTGCTCGGCGCCGGCCTGCCGGAGCGCCGACAGCGCCTCGCCAATCGCCGGGCGGAGCGAGATCGCGGCTGCCTGGAGATCGTTGACGAGCAGCTCGGCGTAGTCGAGCGGGGACGCGCCGGGTGCCACGCCGAGCAGCCGATCGCGGGCCAGCGCCAGCTCCCCCCGGTCGCGGCAGAGGCCGAGCCGGTCCGCCTCGGCGTAGACGTCGGCCGTCGCCAGCCCGGCCTCGTCGGGGATCAGGACCGCGGCCCACTCGCCGGCAGGCGGCAGCGGCTCGAGCGTCTCTCCTGCGCCGGTGACGAGCGTGAAGCGGGGCCGCAGCTGTGACGGCACGTCGGCTCCGAGCCCGGCCGCGATCGAGTCGAGTCCCTCGACCGACCCGTCGGCGAGACGAAGCACCGCTGCCGCGTCGGCGCTGCCGCCGCCGAGGCCGGCGGCGATCGGGATCCGCTTCTCGACCTCGACCCGAACCGGCGGCCGGTCCCAGCCCGCCTCGCGCAGCGCCGCCAGCGCCGCGGTGATCAGGTTCGGCCCCTCGACGGCGGGGCAGTCGACCTCGTCCCCGGGACCTTCCGCATCTCCGACCGTGATCCGATCGGCGAGATTGAGCGGGTGAAAGAGCGAGCAGATCTCGTGCAGCCCGTCCTCCCTCGGCCGACCGAGGTAGAGGCAGAGATTGAGCTTCGCCGGCGCGATCAACGCAGCGCCTGGGCCAGTCTCAAGTGCTCGATCGGCGGCAGCATCTCGGCGCGGGCGTCCTCGGGTAGGCCCAGGTCCCGCAGGGCCTCGCGGGCCCGATGCCGGATCTCCGCCGGGCGCGGTCGCGGCAGCGGCCGGCCCCCGTCGCGCGCCTCGCCCTCGCGTCGACGGGCCGCAAGCTCGAGCGACCGCGGGATTGCCTTGCGGCGGTGGGCGAAGGTGTCGCGGACCAGCTCCCGGGTCCGGGCCTCCAGGCCCGGGCCGCGGCGGCTCAGCGCGAGCAGCGCCGAGTCGACCCGGGGCCTGGGGACGAAGACGGCCGGATCGACCCGTCGCAGCATGCGCACCTCGCAGCTCAGCTGCACGAGCACGCTCGGAGCGCCGTAGGTGCGGCTGCCCGGGCGGGCGCGCAGGCGCTCTGCGATCTCGCGCTGCACCATCACGGTCCAGCGCCGGATCGACGGCAACTCGGCGATCGTTCGCAGCAGCAGGGGCGTCGCAACCGAGTAGGGGAGGTTGGCCACCATCGCCGTCGGCGACGGGTCGAGCAGCCCGAGGTCGACCCGCATCGCGTCGCCCCAGACGATCGTCAACGAGCCCGAGTCGGCCGCGATCGGCTCCAGGAACTCACCGAGGCTCCGGTCGATCTCGATCAGGTGGACGTGCGCGGCAGACTCGACCAGGCGCTCGGTCAGCACTCCCCGGCCGCCACCCACCTCGAGCACGACATCGTCGCGCTCGGGCGCGGCATCGGAGAGAATCGCATCGAGCAGGTTGGAGTCGGCGAGGAAGTTCTGACCCAGTCGAGTGATGGCCTCACCACCCGAACAGGCGGGCCGAGTTGGCATCGACCGCGGCCTCGAGCTCCTCCGGCTCCTCGCCGCGCGCCTCGGCGACGGCCGCCGCCGTGATCACGACGTTCGCCGGCTGGTTCGGACGGCCCCGGACCGACTGCGGGGCGAGATACGGGCTGTCGGTCTCGACCAGGATCAGCTCTGCGGGCACGACCGCGGCTGCCGCCCGCAGCCCGTCGACGCCTGGGTAGGTGACGTTCCCGGCGAACGACACGTACCAGCCGTGCTCGGCGGCGCGAGCCGCGTGCTCAGCGTCCGCCGAGAAGCAGTGGAGGATCACCTCCACGCCCTCGGCCTCGGCGGCGAGCAGCTCGAAGCAGTCGGACACCGCCCGACCGGCCGCGGGCTCGGCGCTGTCCCGCATGTGGATGACCAGCGGCTTGCCGACGCCGCGGGCGATCGCGATCTGAGCCTCGAACGCGTTCACCTGATCAGCGCGCGGGGCGCCCTCCCGGTAGTAGTCGAGGCCCGTCTCGCCGACGGCCCTTACGATTGGATCGGCGGCCAGGGCCCGGATCTCGGCCGCCGTCCGATCATCGAAGCCCTCGGCCGCGTTCGGATGGCAGCCGACCGAGGCAAATACCCCATCGAACTCCCGGGCCGCCTCGATCGCGGCGTGATTGGAGTCCGCGTCCATGCCGACGGTTAGGATCCGCCGGACTCCGGCCCGCCCGGCGGCCTCGACGAGCTCGTCGTTCGGCGGGTGGCATGACGTGAGGTGGGCGTGTGTGTCGACCATCGTCCGGAGATTACGAAGTGTCGGGGCGGCGGGCCCCCTCCGCGCCGCGGATCCGCCCGGGCGAGGCCCGAGGACGAGGCGCCCCTCAGGCCTCGAGCTTCGGGAACAGCGGCGCGATCCGCTCGACCGCCGCACCGCCGCCGCGCGAGCCGAACCCGGCGAGCCCGCGGTCCTCCTCGCCGAGGGCATCGAGGAGCCGGTCGGTGGCCTCGGGCATGTAGGGATGGAGCAGCAGCGTGACGACGCGAAGCCCCTCGGCGAGGTTGTAGAGGACGCGGTCGAGCTCGGCGCTCTGCTCCTCCTTGGCGAGCTCCCAGGGCTTGCCCTCCTCGACGTAGCGATTGAGGCGCCGCACGCGCATCCAGATCCGCTCGAGCGCCTGGCTGAGCTCGGCCCGGCCGAGCAGCCCGCAGACCTCCGACTCGACCTCCGCGAGGCCGTCGGGACCGTCGGCGAGGGCCGGATCGAGCTCACCGCCGGGGATCACCCCGTTGCCGAAGCGCTCGATCATCGCCAGGGTCCGCGAGGCGAGGTTGCCGTAGTCATTGGCCAGCTCGGTCTCGTATCGGGCCTCGAATCCAGCCGGGCTGATCGAGCCGTCCTGGCCGAAGCTGACCTCCCGAAAGCAGTAGAAGCGCAGCGTGTCGGCGCCGAAGCGCTCGATCACCTCGAACGGGTCGAGCACGTTGCCGAGCGACTTCGACATCTTTTTCTCCCCCATCAGCAGGTAGCCGTGCACGTAGAGATGCTCGGGGGGCTCGATTCCGGCGGCGATCAGCATCGCCGGCCAGTAGACGGCGTGGAACTTGAGGATGTCCTTCGCCATCACGTGATAGCTGCAGGGCCAATAGCGCTCGGTCAGATCCTCGCCCTCGCGGGCGTAGGAAAGGGCCGTGTAGTAGTTGAGCAGGGCGTCGAACCAGACGTACATCACCTGCTCGGGGTCCCAGGGAAGCGGCACGCCCCAGGTCAGGTTTGCCCGCGAGAGCGAGACGTCGTTGAGCCCGCTGCGGATGAAGGCGAGCGCCTCGTTGCGCCGGAAGTCGGGCTGCACGAAGTCGGGGCGCTCGGCGTAGAGCCGCTCGAGCGGCTCCTGGAAGCTCGAGAGCCGGAAGAACCAGTTCTGCTCGGTCTCGAGCTCGAGCGCGATCTCGTGGATCGGGCAGCTGTTGCCCGGCCCCATCTCGGTCTCGGTCTTGAAATCGGCGCAGCGCGGGCAGTAGTAGCCCTCATAGGTGCCCTCGTAGACGTGGCCGTTGTCGTGGATTCGCTGCATCACCTCCTGGACCTTGGCGACGTGCTCGAGATCGGAGGTGCGGATGAAGAAGTCGATCGAGGCGTTGATCATCGGCATCAGGTCGCGGAACCGCTGCGAGTTCTTGTCGGCAAGCTGCCGCGGCTCGAGGCCCTGGACCTGGGCCGCGTGGGCGACGGGCTCACCGTGCTCATCGGTCCCGGTGAGGAAGAAGACGTCCTCCCCACGCTGGCGCATGTGCCGGGCGAGGATGTCGGCGCCGATCGTCGTGTACGCATGACCGAGATGTGGCTCGGCGTTGACGTAGTAGATCGGGGTCGTGACGTAGAAGGCCATCGAGACACGCGCAGGATAGATACATGCCGTGCTGCTGCCGCCGCGTGAACGGGGGAGCGGGCCGGATACGACTGGGATCAACCCTAGGCTGCGCCCGATGGAAGACGCGATTCAGATCCTCGGCGCCGTCCTGATCCTGACGGCGTTCGTCGCCGCACAGCGCGGCGCGATGTCACCGCAGGCGCCGCGCTACCTATGGCTCAATCTGGCCGGCTCTGGAGTGCTCGCCGTGATCGCCGCCGCCCACGCGGACTGGGGATTCCTCCTGCTCGAGGGCGTCTGGGCAATCGTCAGCGGCTGGGGCCTGATCGGGCTGGCCCGGGGGCGGGTGGCGACCAAGGTGCCCTAGGGGCGAGGCGACGAGGTGCCTGACGCTCGACTCCGGACCGAATCGAGGATCGCGAGGATCTCGTCGCCGTATCGGTCGAGGCGCGCCGGCCCGATCCCCTCGCAGGCGAGCAGGCTCCGCGCATCGGCCGGCATCGCGGCGGCGATGCCGTCGAGCTGACGATTGGAGAGCACGACGTAGGCCGGCACCTGGTCCGCCGTCGAGCGCTCGCTCCGCCACCGCCGCAGCGCCTCGGTTGCCGCAGGTGACTCCTGCTGAGGCTCGACCGCGACCGGTGGCCGGGCGGCCGAGCGGGAGTCGGTCGCGGGCTTGGCGGGAACCGCCGGCGTCCCGGCCTCACCGGTGAGCTCGTCGAGAAAGGCGGAGGGTCGGTCGGCGTCCGCGAAGACCACGCAGCGATCCCGGGCTCTGGTGATCGCGACGTGCAGAACCCGCCGCTCGGCCTCCCAGTCGCTGCTCAGCCTGTGCGGGAGCAGCCCGGCGTTGACCCCGAAGACCGCGACGCGGTCCCACTCCCTCCCCTTGACCCGATGGACCGTCGACAGGGTCACGCCCTCGTTGCCCGCCGACTCGGCCAGCGACGCCCGCAGCCAGGGTTCGAAGGTGCCGGGGTCCGGGTGCAGGTCGGACACCTGGATCAGGCCCTCGAGATCGTCGAGGTGGGAGGCCGCGTGGCTCGCCCCCTTCGAGCCGTCGAGCATCTCCATGGCGCCGCCGAGGCCGATCCGGTCGCGGACCATGAGCAGCAGATCACGGGTCGAGGCCCCGGCGGCCGCCGCGCCGGCGATCAGCTCGATGTCGTCGGTCATCGCGGCGACCTTGCCCGCAACCCGGATGTCATCGATCGCCCTCGCGGCGGCGCGCAGGTTCGAGACCGAGCGGCAATTGACGAACCACTTGCTGATCCAGCCGGGAAAGCCCCTGCTCGGCCGCCGGCGGACCGTCTCCAGGTCGGCCGGGATCAGCCCCTCCGGATCGACCGCGAGCCTGATCCAGGCAAGCGCTGCGGCGACCCCGGCCCGGTCGAGCAGCTCCGGCCCGACGGAGGACCGCAGCGGCACGCCCGCGTTCCACAGCGCGATCTGTGGGCCGAGCAGCAGGGAGTTGACCCGAACCAGGATCGCGATCTGCTCGGAGTCGACCCCGTCCTCCATCCGCCAGGTGGAGACCAGCTCGGTAACCCCAGTAGCGGCCTCGCCGGCGGCATGGCGGCGGATCTCGAATGCGCCGGGGTCGGGATCGGCCCCGGCGACGGGCCTGATTCGCTTCCCGACCCGGACGCGGTTGTAGCCGAGCAGGCTCGTCGCGGCGGAGACGATCCGCTCGGCGCAGCGGTAGTTGACCTCGAGCGCCGCGGCGCCGGCCCCGGGGAAGTACCCCGCGTAGTCGACGAGGAAGCGTGGGTCGGCGCCCGCGTGGTCGTAGATCGTCTGGTCGTCGTCGCCGACCCCGAAGACGTCGAGCGCCGGCATCGCCAGCAGGCGGATCAGCAGCACGTGCGCCGGGGTCAGGTCCTGGAACTCGTCGACGAGCAGATGGCGGTGCTCGGCCTGCATCCGGCGCCTGAAGTCGCCATCGCGCAGCAGCGCCTCGAGAGAGGCGTAGATCTGCTCATCGAAGTCGATCGCCCCGCGGGCGGCGAGCTGCTCCCGATAGGCCTCGAATCCGTCGGCCAGCCCGAGCACGTCGTCACGCCCGTCCTCGACCTCGGCGGGGCTCCGCAGCCCGAGCCTGACCAGGGTCAGCGCGTCCAGGTAGGGGCCGACCGGATCGGTGTTCGTGCGCCGGCGCCGGGGGATCGGGAAGACGTCGCCGACCAGCCTGCGGGTCTCGATCGCATCGAGCAGCGGTGGGCGGGCGCCGCGATGCTCGGCGACGATCCGGTAGCCGAGCGAGTTCAGCGTCCGGGTGCGCGGCTTGAGCCTGAAGAGGCGCGCCTCGAGCTCGCGCTGGGCCTCCTTGTTGTAGGCGACCGCCAGGACCAGTTCGCGGTCGTAGCCGCGCTCGCCGAGCAGGTGGCGGACGCGCTCGGTCAGCACCCGGGTCTTGCCGGACCCGGCCGGGGCGATGACCCGGACCGGGCCGCCCTCGTGCAGGACCGCGGCCCGCTGGTCCTCGGCGAGATCGCCCGCCGCTCGATCCGCGTTCGCGGCGACGATCGGCTCGGCTCGACCGACGTCGATCGTCGACGAGTGCACCACCGGAAGATCGAGGGCGGGAGCGCTCCAGCGCGGGCCGCCGTCGACCCAGGCGCGCCCACCGCTCAGCTCGACGTCGCCCACGCCGTCCTCGACCGGCCGGGCTCCGAGCCGCTCCGCCTTCAGTGACCACCACCAGACGAGCGCCCCATCCCGGGCGTCATAGTTGTTCGCCCAGACGAGGTGGTGCAACGCATCGAGGCTCAGCTGGAGATCGGGCGCCAGTTCACACGGCGGCTCGAGTACCGACTGAGGCCACCGGAACGCGTCAGGATCGAGGCCGAGCTCGACGACGACGGGCTCGCGCGCGATCCACCTGATGCGCAGCTGCTCGACCAGCGAGGCCGCAGGTGGGCCGGCGAGGTCGGGCTCACGGATCTCGATCCGGGGGGCGTCCGACCAGGCTCCGGGGATCCGGTCGTCGGGTCCGACGATAACGCCACGCCCGAGCGCCGCGGGAGGGACCTCCGGCCCGGTCACTGACGGGGCTCGCGGCCGGTCAGCTCGCGGTAGAGCTCATTCGGCCGGGTCCCGGTGAGCGCGGCGACGACGCCCGCGGCCGCCCGCGGCCTGGCGCCGGCCTGCACCAGGCGGCGCAGTGCGTCAACGGCGAAGGCGGTGTCCGGCGCCGCGGCCCGCTTGCGCGACGGGGCGATGACGACGACGATCTCGCCCTTGACGTCGCCCCGAAACCGCCGCGAGAGCTCGGCGAGCGTGCCGCGCACGACCTCCTCGTGGAGCTTCGTCAGTTCGCGACAGATCGCGGCGGGCCGATCGGGCGCGAGCGCCGCGAGCGCCCGCAGCGACGCCGGCAGCCGGCGTGGCGACTCGAAGGCGACGACGGTGTCCATCGACTGCAGAAGCCGCTCCAGCTCGCCCGCCCGCCGCGGCAGGAACCCCTCGAACCGCCACCGGGCTACCGGCAGCCCGGAGGCGACCAGGGCGGTGACTATCGCGCTCGGCCCGGGCAGCACCTCGATGTCGAGGTTGCGTTCGATGCAGATCCGGATCAACGGGTAGCCGGGGTCGGAGATCGCCGGGGTGCCGGCGTCGCTGATCAGCGCCACCCTGGCGCCGCGCTCGATCGCCTGCGCGAGCTGGAGGGCGCGGTCGTCCTCGTTGCCCTCGTGGTTCGACATCAGTCGCGGCGCGTCCAGCCCGAGCTTCTCGTAGAGGAGCCCGGTTCGCCGCGTGTCCTCGCAGGCGACGACATCGGCATCGGCGAGCGCGGTCCTGACCCGCTCGGAGATGTCGCCGAGGTTGCCGATCGGGGTCGGGCAGACGGTCAGCCGGCCCGCCATCAGCGCATCGCCTCCTCGGATCGGACCAGTTCGTCGAGCGCCATGGTGGCCGCTCCGACCATTCCGGCCTTCTCGCCGAGCGCCGCAGCTTCAACCGGGACCTCGTCCTGGGGCGCCAGGGCCAGGCTCCGAACTCCCGAGCGGGCGGGCTCCAGCAGCAGTTCGCCGGCGGCCATCACCCCACCGCCGAGCACGATCAGATCCGGATCGAAGCAGTTGGCGAACCCGGCGAGCGCCACCCCGAGGTTGCGCCCGGCGCGGCTCACGACCTCGAGCGCCGGCCGATCGCCCGCGCGCGCCGCCTCGACGACCCGCGACCCGTCGATCTCCTCCCCCTCGGCCAGCGCCCGACCGAGCTCGGAGTCCGGGTGCCCCTGGGCCGCATCGAGCCCATCCCGGGCGAGCGCGGTGCCCGAGACCAGCGACTCGAGACAACCGCTATTGGGGCAGTTGCCATGACACTGCGGCCCGTCGAGGTCGATCACCGTGTGGCCGAGCTCGCCGCCGGCACCGCGCGCCCCGCGGTAGAGCCGGCCGTCGATGATCAGCCCGCCTCCGATGCCGGTGCCGATCGTCAGCAGCACGACATCGTCGGCGCCGACTGCGACGCCGTAGCGATGCTCCGCCAGGGCGGCGAGGTTCGCGTCGTTGTCAACCGTGACCGGGAGCCCGATGCGCTCGGCGACGAGCTCGCCGAGGGGAAGATCCGCAAGCGGTAGGTGAACCGCGCCAACGCAGACCCCGCCACGACGGTCGATCGTGCAGGGAACGCCGAGGCCGACGGCGGCGGCCTGCGGACGGGCCGACAGGGCCGCCCGCAGCTCGCGCTCGAGCAGCGCGATCAGCTGATTGCTGCTGTGGCCGCGCGAGCTGACGAGATTGCGATAGAGCACGCTGGGACCGTCCCCGACCACCCCGACGAGCATCTTCGTGCCCCCGAGGTCGACGCCGATCGCCTCTCGGCCGCTCACGGGCGATCGGTCGTGGCGCGGGGAATCCGGGGGGCCATACGGCAGTATTACCTGCTCATGGCAGCCGGCGACGATGAGCGCCCCGAGCGCCCCGAGTACAACGTCTACCGCAGCGGATCAGGCCGTGGTCGGGGCGGCAAGGGCCGGGATTCGAAGACAGACAAGGCGCGCGGCTCGAAGCCGCGCCGATCACCCGAGGCCAGCGGGACGGCCGGCAAGGGGCCGCCCGAGTACAGCGTCTACAGGTCCAGGCGGAATCCGCTCTCGAAGCTCCGCGGCGCCGATCTCGGCGCCGCACGCGCCAAGTGGGAGGAGCGACGCAGGTCAGGCCGGCGCAAGGAGGTCGAGCGCGACCGGGCCGGGGTCGAGGAGAAGCCGCTATGGCGGCGGGTCCTGCGCTGGGCGCTGATCGGCGCCGCGGCCTGGTTTCTGCTCAGCGTCGTCCTGTTCGCGGTCAGCGCCCAGATCCAGAAGGGCAAGCTCAACGATCAGGCCGCGGAGATGCTGGGCGGCAACCCGCTGATGGTCGCCTTTCCGCAGACGATCCTCGTGATCGGCACCGACGCGCGACCCGAGGGCAGCGATGAGGGGGGCGCCGAGACGAAGCCGAGGTGCCTGAAGGGCGCCGCGGAGGGCGACCCGCCCGCGGCCGACTGCCAGCCTTTCCGGGCCGACACGCTGATGCTCGTGCGAGCCGGGGGCGGCGCCTCCGAGAAGCTCTCGATCCCGCGTGACACCTACGCCTCGATCCCCGGCCAGAGCGCGCAGAAGATCAATGCGGGATACGCGTTCGGCGGGGCGCCGCTACAGATCGAGACGGTCGAGGAGTTCCTCGGGATCGACGTCGACCACACGGTGATCCTCGACTTCGAGGGCTTCGCGGACTTCATCGACGCGATCGGCGGCGTCGAGGTCAACCTCCGCGAGCGGGTCAAGTCGAAGATCTCCGGCGGGGCCTCGAACGGCGGGATCACGCTGAAGCTGGATCGAGGCGAGAACACGCTCGACGGACAGCAGGCGCTGGCGCTGGCGCGAACCCGGAGCAACGCGCGCAACCCGACCGAGGACGACACCGACCGCGCCGCGCGTCAGCAGCTGATCCTGCGCGGGATCAAGGACCGCTTGACGAGCCCCTGGCGGGCGCCGATCAACTTCATCCGCGGCCCGTGGATCGCCTGGAACGCGCCGAAGGCGATGGTCTCCGACATGGGCGCCTCGGCGCTGCCGCAGCTCGCCGCCGCCACCGCGATCGGGGGTGATTCCGGGACGCGCGTGCTGAAGCCCTCGGGTGCGGGCCCGGGCGGCAGCCTGTTCGTGCCCCTCGAGAACTGCGAGAAGGCCGTGCGAAAGTTCCTCGGCGAGGCGGGCCCGCGCGAGCCGGCCTGCTCGCCGGCGGGCTAGTCGCGCCTAGTCGGGCTTCGACGAGCCGCTGCTCGCCTTCTCGGAGGACTTCGAGCCCGAGTCCGAGCCCTTGCTCGCGCCCTCGGAGCCCTGCTTCGACTCCTTCGCGGAGGAGCCGGAGCCCGACTCGCCGCCGGAGCCGTCGGCGACCGCCTTCTTGGCGCCCTTTCGGGCGTAGTCGGTCGTGTAGAACCCAGACCCCTTGAAGTGCACCGCGGGAGCGCTCAGCACCCGCGTCGCCGGCGCCTCGCAGATCTCGCAGCGTTCGAGCGCATCGTCGCTCATCGACTGAAAGGCCTCGAAGGTGTGGCCGTTCTCGCAGCGGTACTCGTAGGTGGGCATGGAGCGGGCGATTATGGCACCCCGCGGAGACCCCACCAAGCCGTGCCGGCCGACGCCCCGACGCGACCGGGGCGGAGACGGCGGCGGGTCCAGGCTCGTTAGGGTGACGTGCCTGATGAGCGAAGACGCGACCGAGAAGCGCAGCGAGGTGAGCCTCGAGGAGGTCGTCGCCCTCTGCAAGCGGCGCGGCTTCATCTTCCCCTCGTCGGAGATCTACGGCGGGGTCGGATCGACCTACGACTACGGGCACTACGGCGTTCTGCTGCGCAACAACGTCAAGGCGGAGTGGTGGCGAGCGATGCTCACCGATCGCGACGACATCGTCGCGATCGACTCGGCGATCATCCAGCACCCGCGGGTCTGGGAGGCCTCCGGACACGTTGCCGGATTCAGCGACCCGATGGTCGACTGCAAGGTCTGCAAGAGGCGCTTCCGCGCCGACAAGCTCGATCTCGGCCAGTGCGGGAAGAAGCCCTCGAAGCTGCCCGGCGAGGGACCGGACTGCGAGCTGACCGAGGCGCGCGAGTTCAACCTGATGTTCAAGACCCAGGTCGGCCCCGTGGCGGAGACCGGATCGGAGGCGTTCCTGCGGCCGGAGACGGCGCAGGGGATCTTCATCAACTTCAAGAACGTCCTCCAGTTCTCCCGCCAAAAGCCGCCCTTCGGAATCGCCCAGATCGGCAAGAGCTTCCGCAACGAGATCACGACCGGCAACTTCATCTTTCGCACCCGCGAGTTCGAGCAGATGGAGATGGAGTTCTTCTGTCCACCCGGCGAGGCCGACAAGTGGCACCGGCACTGGATGGACGAGCGGATGCGTTGGTACACCGAGCTCGGCATCCGGGCGGAGAACCTGCTGCTTCGACCGCACGGGGAGGATGAGCTCAGCCACTATTCCTCGGCCACCTCCGACATCGAGTATCTGTTCCCGATGGGCTACTCGGAGCTCGAGGGGATCGCCAATCGCGGCGACTTCGACCTCACCCAACACGCCGAGCTCTCCGGCGAGAAGCTGGAGTACTTCGACCAGGGGACCGGCGAGCGCTACGTCCCGTACGTGATCGAGCCGGCGGCCGGCCTCACCCGTGCGGTGCTCGCCTTCCTGCTCGACGCCTACGACGAGGACGAGGCGCCGAACGCCAAGGGCGGCGTCGACAAGCGGACCGTGCTTCGCCTGGACCCCCGGCTCGCCCCCGTCAAGGTCGCCGTACTCCCGCTGTCGCGCAACGAGAACCTGTCGCCGAAGGCGAAGGAGCTCGCGGCCACCCTGCGCCGGCACTGGAACATCGAGTTCGACGACGCTGGAGCGATCGGCCGACGGTACCGCCGCCAGGACGAGATCGGCACCCCGTTCTGCGTCACCGTCGACTTCGACACCCTGGACGACGAGGCCGTGACGGTGCGCGAGCGGGACTCCATGCAGCAGGAGCGCATCCCGCTCGACGGCCTGGTCGGCTGGCTCGCCGCCCGCCTCCCTGCCTGCTGAGCCGACTCCCTCGACCGGCGTCAGCGGCTACTCGCAGG
>Ga0210084_1000017_pt1 | contig 17896 bp, 12 predicted proteins | sample China_Galinas_Co_3_FD_184863 | JGI IMG/M metagenome (GOLD analysis project Ga0210084, IMG submission 184863) | Wetland microbial communities from San Francisco Bay, California, USA, that impact long-term carbon sequestration -... | ecosystem: Environmental > Aquatic > Marine > Wetlands ... | reverse complement strand
CCTGTGCCGCTTCTTCCCATTTTCTTCCTGGTGAAGAAGGGGTCGAAGATCTTGCCCAGGTCCTCCTGGGCAATACCCACACCGTTGTCGGATACGATTAAAATGGCATACTGTCCTTTCTCAATGGTATGATAATAACCCTTGAGGGAGTGGCCGATATTTCGGCCTTCTGTTGAAATCAGCACTTCTCCACCGGAAGGCATGGCTTCCGCGGCGTTAGCCACCAGGTTCATCACGGTTTTGGAAAGATGTATGGCCGAGCCCTTTATATTGGGCAAGTCCCTGCGGAGTTGGGTTTTGAAATGGACCTCCGGATGGTTCTTTACCAGTTTTTCAAATTCCGGTGAACTGAGATAGTCGGAAATCACCTGGTTTAAATTTTCTGTTTTGGATAAAGTTACTCCTCTCCTGGCCAGGGTTAAAAGGTCCTGGACAATTGCGGCGGCCCTTTGTCCCGACTGTTTTATCGTGATAATGGATTTTCTTAAGGGGCTGTCCTGGGGCAGCTTCATTAATAGTAAGTCAGGATAACTGACAATGGCGCTTAAAACATTGTTGAGATCGTGAGCCACCCCGCCGGCCAGGCGACCAAGGGCTTCCATTTTCTCTAACCGGACCAGTCTTTCTTCCAACTCCCGTTTTTCTTTCTCAGCACGTACTCTGCCGGTGATATCCTTTACCGTCCCCATACTGGCAGTGCCATCCTGGTACTTCACCAGGCCGACGTGCAGATTCGCATGGACATCGCCGCCGTCCTTGTGGATCAAGTGAAATTCATATTCCGACGGGACGTCTTCCCCCTGGAGTCTTTTCTTATAACGTGATTCCACCATTTCCAGGTCGTCGGGTGAAATGATACTTGTGAAATCCTTGCCAATAAGCTCTTCCACATTGTACCCCACCATTTTGGCAAAGGCATCGTTAGCAAATTCCAGTTTTTTTCTGTAAACAAGAAACACGCCGTCCTGGATATTATCGATAAGGATACGATACTGTTCTTCCGATGCCCGCAGGGCTTCTTCCGCTTGTTTGTATTTGATGGCGCCGGCAATGGTGTTTGAGATAATGGAGAGCACATCCATATCACTGGGCGAATAGGCGGATTCATCCGTATAGCTTTGCATGACCACCACACCAATTACTTCATCTTCCGCGGTCTTTAACGGCACCCCAATCCAGGACAGGGGCTTTTTGCCGATCAGTTGAATATCTTCCCGGGAAAACAGGTCGTCATACTTTTTTTTGTCTGCCAGCAGGGGTTTTTCCCTTCTACATACATAGTCGGTAAAACTTCCTTTCAATTGGACAGGTGTGCCCGGGTCTTCGAGTTCTTCGGGATTGACATCCACGATAAAGGGAAACGTATAGAGGGCTTTTTGCCTGTCATACACCAGGGCAACATAAAAATTTTTGGCGTCCATCAGCCTATCTACTTGCTGCTGGATGATTTCCATTAGTTGCCGCAGAGTTACCGCCCGGCGCACAGCTTCGGAGATGTTGAACAATACATCCTTGATGGTTTCGCTTCGTTTCAGTTCGGTAAGGTCCCTGGCAACACAAACGATTCCTTCAGGGCCCCCCTCCTCATTTAATAGTAAGGAAGCAGAAAAGCTCACCAGTATCTTTTTCCCTTTTTTTGACCTGAAAATCAACTCCCGGTTCCTCAGATTTTCATGGCGGAGAAGCCGGTCCACCAGTTCAATTCCCGGTTCTCCATTACCCAGCAGTGTTCTTAAGGACTCACCCTTTAGTTCTTCATCGGTATACCCTAAAAGAGCCGACGCCGCATCATTAAGGGAAACAATCTTTCCTTCCTGGCTTAACAAAATCATGCAGTCAAACATCGGGGTTTTTATTTCATCGACGGTGGTGGTGGGCATAATCGCTAAAAACTTATGCCGGGCCATGGCATAAACCAGACCGGATACCCATATAAGCCCATAAAAACCGGTCAGATTCGGTAAACGGTAAACATTCATCATGGGTAGGAGGATATCGGTAAAAGTGGCGGCCAGCAATGAAATAAGCGTACTGAAGAAAATGATCCGGGCTTGTTTCCGTTTGAGCTTAAATCCTTTATTATGGGATTCTCTCATAACATCAAAAACAAAAAAGAGACCGGATGCCATGAATAACAGGGCATAACCATAAAAAATGAAAGGCCAGATCGATTTGCTCATGATTGGTCGCCAACCAAAGGCCTCTTTGCTGAAATCAACAATTATCAGACCACCCCACTGGACAGAGATCAAAACAAGGGGCAGGCCAAACAGGAACAGGTAAAAATACCACTTGTCCAGGATTTTCTTTTTTCCGCTAAAAACAAGAGTAAACCACAGGAAGAAACTGCTGCAGCCTATCCAGCCCGGACTGCCGATATTGGCAAACAGTTCAGCCACTGATTTGGAGACATAAGGATTATAGATAAAAATTCTTGTAAAGGTCCAAAAGGCAAAACAGGCTATAAATGCGGCACAAAGTCTCCTGGTTAGCGGTTTCGGATTTTTAATAAGTATATATAGCACCAGTGAGAGATAGAAGACAAACGAAACTAAATTTAAAGAGGAAGAAAGGTTCATTTTGATCGACCTTAGAGCGTTTCAGCTTTTAGATAATCATTGTATAACACTTTTATAATTATTGCAAGAGTCTGAACCAGGATTTATAGGATTCCAGGATTACCATGATTTACAGGCAAAATGAAATTAAAATTTTTTTTATTCCTCTTTTTTAGTTATTTTTAAGGGTTAATAATCAATCCTTCAAAATGGGTAGTATCAATTTCAGTGGTGACGCCCAGGGGTAGGGTGTGAATATCCTCCGCATGACCAAAGGGAAGATGCGAGATCACCGGGACCCGGTAATCCTGCAAATAATTTTTAACCCCTTGTTCAAAATTTTCTTTTTCCTTATTATCTTTAAAGCAGTTGGGAAATTCTCCCAATATCAGCCCCTTGATTTTTGAAAAAATCCCGGCCCGGGCAGCCTGCCAGAGCATGCGGTCTAATCGATAGGGCCGTTCGTTCACATCTTCAAGCAACAAGACCCGTTGTTCAATTTCGGGAAGGCAAGGGGTGCCGATCAAAGATACGAAATTAGACAGACAACCGCCGGTGACGATTCCCTTTGTTTTCCCGGGGACCAAAACCTTCCCGGGGATTTTTATTCCACGGTAATTCCCGTTGAGAAGGGTCTTTAAATTATCCCGGTTAAACCGGTTCTCTGCCAGGGAAGAATAGACCATGGGGCCGTAAAAAACCACCATTTTAAAATGATCCAGCAGGTACCACAACAAATAACTGACATCAGAGGAACCGATAACCACTTTAGGCCCGGGAATATCCAATTGCGGTAAAAAGGAAAGCAGGTGATTGGAACCATACCCACCTCTACCGGCCCATAATGCTTTTATTTCTTTTGCCTTAAAAAAGCGTTGAATATCTCTAAAACTTTCCGCGGGAGTTTTGGCAAAAAAATTACCGGGTGCTGCTTTGCACAGCACATCGCTTGTTTCCACCGGCACATACCCCAGTTCCTGCACTCTTTTTATCCCGTTACTTCGATAAGGTTCTTTCACCGGGGATGAGGGTAAAAATATTCCTATCTTATCTCCTTTCTGCAAGGGCGGTGGTGGTGTGTACTTATCAAGGGGGCAAGCCCCCTCGTTCCCTCTAATCGCCATAACCTGTCCTCTGTCTTCTGTCCTCTGTCTTCCGTCTTCCGTCTTCTGTCTTCATTCCTTCATGCTTTCTCCGGCAGGCCCAGGATTACTCGCGTTCCATTATTTTTTTCGGAAAGGATTTCAATGCTTCCTTTATGGAGTTCAACAATACGCTTCACGATGAATAACCCCAGGCCGGTGCCCACATCCTTGGTGGAATAATCCACCTCAAAGGCGCACGCTATTTCCTTTTCATCCATACCGCCGCCGTTATCTGAGACTTCGATGGTGACGCCATTGGTCCCCCGGTTTTTTCCCAGGTTTATTCGTATTTCTCCTTTTTTTTCGCCGATGGCATCGATGGAATTGGTGATTAAATTTTTCAGCACCTGTTTTATTTTGATCTTATCCAGTGTAACCTTCATGGTTTTTACCTCTTCCCCTTCGGACCCGGCAAAAAAGGAAAAATCGATATGAGAGTAAATTTGTGTGACATTAAACAATTCTTCCCGGATGAGGTCCACCAGGTCAAATTCCCCTGCGCTAATTTCATCCAGTCGTGAGAGGTCCAGGAACCCATAGGCGACTCTTTTTAAATGCTCGGATTCGTCGATAATATAATTGACTGATTGTTTGATGATCTCTTCGTAGTTGGGATTTTTATCATTCAGGGCTTTCAGTATTTGTTCGGCGGATAATTTAATGGGTGTTAAGGGATTTTTGACTTCATGGGCCACTCGCCTGCCCAGGCGAATGATGGTTTTCATCCGGGACATTTCCGAGATAGCTTTTTGCTGTTCCCGGATACCTTCGATCATCTCATTAAATCCCATATAAAGGCTTTTAATTTCTATTTCGGAAGGGACCTGTTCCAACTTGGGCAGGTTACCCCTTTTAACTTCAGCCATTCCTTTATTAAGTCCATCGATGGGGGAAATAATTTTATTCCTGAAAAAAAAGGCCGTGGCAAAGCCGATAATGATCAATATAAAAAACAAAGTAATAACAAAATCCGTATAGTAACGCTCTTCGAATAAGGATTTCTCCCATTTGTTGGATAGTTCCACCATTAAGATATAATCATAAATTTTATAAAACAAATGGAAGCTTTTTTCATCCTCGAACAAGACGAATTTCTGATTTTTTTCATTGAGCAGTGTCAATATATTGGAGTGCAGATAAAGGGGAATTTGCGAGTTGATAATTTTTCGAAAATTGGAGGAATCCACCAGGCCGCCTGTCTCATAATAAATACTCACATCACCGTTCAATATATTGGACATTGTAAACAACAGGTCTTGAGAGAACTCGCCGCTGTCTTCAAACAAGTCGTATGCGATATTTTGTGCGGTTCGACCGTTTTCATATACCATGCGCATCACTTTTTGTTCCGAAGTCCGGGTGCTGAAATTGATAAAAAATACGGAAAATACAATCGCCGTTAAAAAGGAAATTAAAATCAAAATAGTAAAAACCCGGATAGAAAAAGAATAATAAATGGATGCCCAATCGATTTTTTTCAGGTCCTTTGCATAAAACAAGAGCACCAATAAGGAAAGCATAAGGAATATCTTGGTCACTTCGGAGAGATTTTTAAAAAAGGTATTCCCCGGGAAAAAAATAATGAAAACATTCCCATTGTGTCTGAATAGATAGCCCCTGAATAACATATCCATGGCTTTGAATTTGGTCCATTGGCCGCTGTGTTCTAAAATCCCGGTAATATTTTCCAGGTTGATATTGGAGGGATTTTCCACGATTTGATTGGCGTTATTCAGTTTGATGTAACTGAAATCACTGCCGTCAATTTTATTGTCAATGGTAAAGATATTCACTTTATCCTGGTATCGCAATAAAAGTTCCGGTGAATTGTATACCAAAACAAAAATACGGCCCAGGTTTTCCCATTCTTTAAAGATACTGATGTAAGCCGCGGCCAGGGGGATTTCCCGGCCGTAGACTTCAGCAGTGGTATTCTCCATTGCCCAGAAAGGAAAAATATTCCTGGTTTTCACCTTTAAAAAGGGAATTTGATAAGAAAAATAGCTTAATACCTCATCTTCTTTGGACACCACAAAAATACCCGAGGCAATATTTTCCCTGGAGGCAATGGTCCTACGCCAGATGGATTCTAATTTCGAGGAAGTATCCCCCTGGAAAAATTCATAAAAATCACTGCTGCTTAAATTTATTTCATGAACGATCTCGCGGGCAATAAATTTGGAATAATTGCTTTGGTTTAGAAAGATTTTTTTGAGATTGTTTTCAATGAATTCTTTCTTTTCCCTGAGAGAATGACCGGCGATTAAATGGTAAATAGAAATAGCCAACAGGAATATAATTGCAGCACGGGAAAGAAAATTTTTTTTCATAAATAACAACATAAAGGCAATCAACGACAGGATGAAAATATTAAGCAAAGGGGTCTTAAATAGCAGGTAAATCAACAGGATGACCGCCATTTGCACCAGCAGGAGTATCCCACCTTTAACCATTTTTTGCCCGGGGGACTTAAACTCTTTAAACAATTCAATCGTGGCGCTGCCAATAAAAAACAAAGGAACAAGATGAAGTAGAAACGTGACCACAATAAGCAGCAAATGATTCAAACCAAAATCCAGGTAATTAAACTGGACCCCTATAAACAGGCTGTCACATACTTTGACCAGGAAAACCAGGGAAAAGTTAAAAAAGATAAAAGAGAGAATTGGATATTTAATTTGCTCTCTCACAAAATAAAGGATTGACAGCAAAAATACGAGAATAACCAACACCTGGTACAGCGAATGGAAATTCAATGTAGTACCGATTACCTTTAATTTTAAATATAAATCACATTCTCCCAGTAAAGGCAGGAAGAAAAATAAGTTCGCTAAAAATGCCAGCCATGAAAGTTGGGAAATAATTAATTTTTGCTTATAAAAATAGAAAATGATCAGCAAAAGGAATAAACCAATCACTGAGTGGAAGAATATTTTTTCTCTTTTTTTAAAATAGTTTTCAATATCCTGTCCAGAGAATTTCAAATGAAGAATGAATTGGCCGTTGGCATACTTGAGCAGGTGATAATAAAAAAACAGGCTGTTAATGTTGTCGTAGATGTATTTATTTTCGTGAGCCGGGAGAGGCATTTTTGAGTACTTGATTTCTCTGAAGGCAAAAGCATGTTTCATTGGCTTGAGAAACAGGTTATTTTCCAGGTCACAAAAATACCGGACATAAAATACATGGCTTGCCATTTTCTCCACGAAATAGATGTGATTGCTGTGCTCGATAAAGCCCCAGCCTCCCGGTTCCAGGGGTGGAAATTTAAAATGATAAATTTCTCCAAAGTAATCTTTTATCACCCCTTTTTCTTCGATTATCAATGCTTCTTTTGGCTTTAACCGTGAATGTGAGAGGGTTTGATCGTTGTAGTCCCGGAATACCTGTCGTGACCGGTCCTGGTAATCCAGGACCTGCTGTTCCAGCTTTTTTTCAACAGCCTTTATGCTCTTTAAAGCAAATCTGTAAATGTTATCCCGGTCCAGGTCAGGGGACTTGATAAAAACCCAATAGGTAATAAGAACAATTCCCACAAAGGCAATAATGATTATATTTTTAAGCCTCTGAGATAATAAATTTTCCATTCTTTGTCCTTTTTGGCCAGGAAAAAAATCAATTTATAGTAAACAGTTTTTTCGGACCGCTTGTTTTTTAGTATCAGGGCTAAAGATTGAACGGCAAATTGTTCTTCCAGTTGGATGGATACCCATTCCATGTCCAGGGTTTCAAATCCTGAAAATTTCCGGGCAAAATCGTCGATAAATTTATCGATCAGGAAATATCCGTGCAAGTTAAACGGGGAGTCAAGATTAACGGAAACCCTGGCTTCAGAGATCGATTTGAACCGCATCGCATTGTTAAAGGCTTCCTGGATTTCCTGCATCAACAGGTAGTGTTTAACATCATCCGTTTGGGTGAAAGAAGCCGGCACCATCACAAGTATCAACAGCAATAGTGCTGATATACAGCGTTTTTGCCTCCGGCGGCCAGGGAGAAGGCGCATGGCGCATGGCGCTTTGCGCGTATCCCCCTGCAAAAACTTTTTATTGGGTGATAACATTCAAACCTGCTCAATATTTGAGATAGCTGTGTACTGAGTACCCTTTTAATTTATCGATGCCTTTTAGGAACTCCAATTCAATGAGAAATTCAATGGCCGCGACTTTTCCTTTGAGACGTTCTACCATTTTGGCAACAGCGGCGGCAGTACCGCCGGTGGCCAGCAGGTCATCGATAATCAACACGTTTTCACCTTCGGCAATGGCATCGGTATGAATTTCAAGGGTATTGGTCCCGTATTCCAGTGTATAACTTTCACTGATTTTTTCCGCCGGTAATTTGCCCGGTTTCCTGGCCGGGACAAAACCGCAGCCCAGGAGATACGCCGCGGCACCGCCGAAAATAAAACCGCGGGACTCGATGCCTACAATTTTATCGATCCCTTTATCGCGGTATTTCTCCACCATCACATCGATGACATATTTCAAAGCATCCGGGTCTTTTAAAAGGGTGGTAATGTCTTTGAAAATAATGCCCTTTTCCGGGAAATCCGGTACATCACGAATAATCTTTGCTAAATCCATAAAACCTCCTTTTCTTAGCATGGCGCAGAGCGTACAGCGAGCCCCGGAGATTGGGGGCATTCTTCGCCCCACGCTTTGCGCAATGTTATATGATAATATATTTTCCAGTTTTTGCAAAGGGTAAAATGGAGGATTACCGGCTTTAAGTCATCAATTGTTAATTTCAGCTAATCGGATGCACGGTATCGTATAAGGCCGAATAATCCATATCTGCTTCGCCATCGGCAATGGCCTTTAAAAGTATCTTCTGTACCCCCTCCAACGGGTCAATATTTATACCTTTTTTGCCAAATTCCGCCAGCATTAATTCCACATCTTTGAGCAGATGTTTCACAGGGAAATTGGGATTTTCAAAATTCCGGTTCACCATTCGATTCAATTTTTTGTCAAAGGTGGGTGCATACAGGGCGCTGACTCTTAATATATCCATAAATCTTTTAACATTCACTCCACTTTCACGTAAGTAGCCCAGGCTCATGGCAAACGCCGTGGTAAGTGAGGCGATCAATTGATTGAGGGCCAATTTGGCTGCCGTTGCTTTCCCTACATTACCCATCCGTATCACATGTTCTCCGAAAACTTTAAGAAAACTTACCCACTGCTTAAATTGGGCCAGCAGCCCGCCATAGAGAACCGTAAGGGTGCTGTTTTTAGCCTGGGATATGCTGCCCAATACAGGCGCTTCCATGTATTCTCCCCCGGCCTCCTCGAATTGCTGCTTTAATAACAGACTCTCCACCGGTGAAATCGTGCTCATCTGTATCCAGGTTTTACCCTGGAACTTACGGGAAGGTTGGGGAAAAATTACCTCTTCATTGGCCTGATAATCCGTCAGCATGGTGATAAAGACCTGGGCTTTTTCAAAGGCTTCCGCGGGGTTTAGAACCACTTCCGCCCCACTTTGCTTTAGTGAGCCGGTTTTACTGGTGGTGCGGTTATAAACCACCACATCGTACTTTGCCTCTAACAGCCGGTGAGCCATAGGGTTGCCTAACAATCCGGTTCCAAAAAACGCAATCTTTTTCATAAAGCAATTCTATTTTATATGTGTGAACAAGTCAACCCCCAGTTCAAAAAAAAAAGATATTAAATACCCTGAATCCGTGGCAAAAAAAATTTAAGATTTAAATTGTGAAAATTTTCCAAATATGTTAAATTTAAACCTTGAGGTTAGTTGATCATTGGGTTAGTAAGTTGACAGATGGCAGATGACAGATGACAGAAAATAAAAAGCATTACATTGGGTGTTGGGACATAATTGATGACGTCCGCAGCAGTCTTATTCTATCCATATGTTTTTTCTTTTTTTCAACGGTAGTGTTCAGTCAAAGTTACCTGGTGCATCATTATACGGAAATGGAGGGGCTGCCCACTGCCAATGTCTTTGGTATCACCCAGGACCATTGGGGCAGGATATGGTTTGCCACCCGCGGCGGCATTACTGTTTATGACGGTGCTTCCTGGAAGACATATACGGTAGAGGATGGGCTGCCGGTGCTGGCATTTTATGACATCCAAACAGATCGGGAAGGCCGCATCTGGGCATTGTCCGATGTACTTTTCAAAGGACCCGTGGTGGTTTACCTCGATCAACAGGAGGAAAATGACCGGGCCCAATGGCATCGGGTCCGGGGGTATCCACCGGCAATTACCGGGGCAAAATCAATGAACATAACCTCATTCCAACTGTTGGAACTGAAAGAAGATACGAAAGCCGACCTGCCGGCCGCTGCGGTGGGAACCTCGACAATGGGACTGTTTCTCTGGCACCGGGGGGAATGGAAAAATCTTAATGAAAAAAACAGCCTATTAAGCAATTCGGTTAACGGTATGGTTACCCTGGGGGGAAAACTCTACGCGGCCACGGAGAAAGGACTGTCAGTAATTAATATCCACCGTGACAGCAAAGACACTCTTAAGATTAACATCGATAATAGTTTAAATCAATCGCTGCATTTACCCCCCGGGAAAATCAAAGGAATCGGTATCCAGTACAGGGACAAGTACCGGGACGCCCCCCTGGAATACTCCCGGGTATGGCTTTACAGTCACCACTGGTTAGGGTATTTCGAGGAGAGCCGCCCAAAAATGACCCTGTACCCGGTGGATATCCCACTGGCCGAACCGAAGCCAGTGGTTCACCTGTTACCCGACTATCGCAGTGGTGTATATGTGGGCAACAAATATTCAATTAATTATTTTAATTATAACACCCATTCCTGGGAATCACTTGATTGGAACAGCGATCTCATCTCCTTGGGCGCCAATGGCATGTTTATTGATTTTGAAAAGAATATATGGATTTCTTGCGATCGGGGGGTAAATAAAATTGCCAGCCGACGGTTTGGGAATTTTCAAATGAAACACGGGTTATTGGAGGATGAGGTATCCGCTTTGTTGGAGTATGAGCCGGGAAAATTTGTGTTGGGGCATAACAGCGGTATCACCATTTATGATGGTAGTAAATTCCTGGAAATACCGCTTCCACAAAACATAAAATCCGGGGAATTGCCCTGTCGCGTATTGGATATGCAGTCGGACTCCAAAGGAGATGTCTGGTTAGCGCTTTCCTGGGGAGGATTGGGAAAAATCAATCCCCGTACTATACGATCCCCGGCCCAGATTACCTTCTATGGTCAAGCCCATGGTTTGCCCGAAGGTGTTATCTGCCTCTGGTACGATAAACACAGGCACCGTTTATATGTAGGAACATCCGGGGGGATTTTTTCTCGCGGGATCGCCCAAACAAACAAAGAACCTGGACAAAGATTTGTGTTGCAGCGTATCGGGGATTTTCCACCTCCCTTTGCCAGGAGAATATATGGGGACTCCGGGAAATTGCGTTATATTGCCTGCCACAATGAAGGGCTGTATGTATATGAGGAAAGTGCCCGGGGTGATCAATGGAAAAATTACCGCATCCCCGGTGACCATAAAGCCAATAATGTGTTTACCTTAAAAAAAGACAGCAGCGGCCGTCTTTTAATCGGGACGTTAGCCGGGCTGTTTATCCTGGAAAATGAAACGCTAAAAAAATTTAAACACAATGGTTTCCAGGTAGACAGACCCGTGAATTTTATCCTGGAAGATAAAAAGAACCGGCTCTGGATTGGAACCAACAATGGGGTGATACGCTGGGATGGCAAAACCAGGCGAAAATATACCACGGCTGAAGGATTGAGCGGCCTGGAAACCAATCGAACCGCCGCTGTCCAGGACAGCATGGGACGAATCTGGATGGGCACCAATCGCGGCGTCTCCATCTACCGGGAGGAATTTGATGATAATGAAGCGCTGCAGCCGCAGCCAAAGGTGCAATTGTTAACCCTGGAAGCCCCGGGCAAAAAAATCCAGCTAACCGGCAATCAACCCGTTCAATTGGCCCATAATGAAAATACCATCGGGTTTTACTTCACGGGAATTTCTTTTTTAGATGAAAAAGCAGTCCGCTTTAAACATCGACTGCAAGGGTTTGAGAATGAGTGGTCAAAAGAGCAATACCTCCATAATCAAATGATACGCTATACCAATTTGCCCCCCGGCACCTATCACTTTTCTCTAAAAGCCAAAAATGCACTGGGAACATGGAGCGGCGTGGTCACATCACCGGGAATCACGATTCTTAAACCCTACTATAACACCTGGTGGTTTTACGCATTATTGGTGTTGGCCGCGGGTATTATATTATTTTTAATTTTTCAATTCCTTTTGGAACGGCACCATAAGATTCTCCTGGCAAGAGAGGTGGAGACGCGCACCCATCAATTGCACACTGTGGAACAACGCTATCGCCGGCTGTTTGAAGAATCAAAGGACGTGGTATTTATCACCACCCCGGAAGGGAAAATCATCGATATCAATCCCGCCGGTGCAGCGTTATTGGGGTTCCGGTCCAGGGAAGAAATGTTGGCCATCGATTCCATCGCCGATTTATATACCAACCCGGAAGAGGGGGCAGCTTATCAACAAGAGATAGAAAAAAAAGGATATGTAAAAGATTACGAGGTGACCTATAAACGTAAAGACGGGGAACTGGTCACCACGTTGTTAACCGCTTCAGTAGAGCGGGATGAAACAGGTAAAATCACTGCTTACCGGGGAATCGCCAGGGATATCACGGAACAAAAAAGACTTGAAGAGCAATTGATCCAGGCGCGAAAAATGGAAGCCATCGGTACATTGGCCGGTGGAATTGCCCATGATTTCAATAACATCCTGGCCGTGATCATGGGGCAAGCGGAATTGGTGGGTGAAGAGCTCAAAGAAACAATCGACAAAATTGAAGGCCCCCAGATAGACTGGATCCGTAAAAGTGCCGGGCACATCGTCACCGCGGCCGATAGAGGCGCGGAACTGGTAAGACAAATACTTACCTTTAGCCGCCAAAGTAAAAAGGAACAAAAACCCATCAGGCTTAGTTCAATAATAAAGGATTCCCTTAGCCTGCTGCGATCGATACTCCCGGCAACCATCGAGATTCACCGGGATATCCAGGCCAGTGCTCACTTTGTCCTGGCAGACCCGACTCAAATTCGCCAGATCATGTTGAACTTTGGCACCAATGCCGCACATGCCATGCGCGATACAGGCGGGACACTCAGTATCACCCTCGAAGAGACTTCCCTGGATGAGGAAACAGTAAAACAATATAGTGACATCAACGCCGGGGTTTATGTCAAACTCACCGTCAGCGATACCGGTCACGGTATGCCGCCGGAAGTAATGAAGCGTATTTTTGACCCCTATTTTACCACCAAAAAAACAGGAGAAGGTACGGGTATGGGATTAGCCGTAATCCACGGCATTGTAAAAGGATACGACGGCGATATCTCAGTTCAAAGTCAACCGGGAAAAGGCACCACCTTTCAAGTCCTGCTCCCCTGTATCGTGGATACGGAAAAAGAACCGACCGGAAAATTTCAAATAGAAAAAAATATCCCCGGGGGCAGCGAGCGAATACTATTAGTGGATGATGAAATACGGCTGCTGGATACCATCAGTCAAATCCTGGGAAAAAAAGGATATCAAGTGAAAGCCATATCCGATCCCACGGAAGCCCTCGCCACTTTCAAGGAAAAACCCGGTCAATTCGATCTTATTATCAGTGACGTCACCATGCCCCATATGACCGGCATACAATTGTCCCGGGAAATCAAAAGCATCAACCCCGGTATCCCCATCATACTTTGCTCCGGGTTCGGTTCAATCATCACCAGGGAACAAATTGAAGACCTGGGCGTTAATGACTTTATCACAAAACCCATCAACAAAATTCACCTGACCATGTTGGTGCGACATATCCTGGACAGCAGTTCAGATGATAAAAAGATTTGAAGGGTAGAAGGGTAGAAGGGTAGAAAGGTGGAAAAACAGTACCGCAGTTTGTTTGAAGAATCAAAAGATATGGTCTTCATTACTACCCTTGAAAAAAAAGTGCTGGATATTAATCCTGCCGGAGTGGAATTATTCGGTTTTCAAACCAAAGAAGAAGTAATGGAGGAGAAATGAAAAAGAAAACTAAAATAGAAATAAAAGCAAGCAAAAATGTTCCCCGGGGTATGGGCAATGAGAAAATACTAATGGTAGATGATGAAGTCGAGCTGGTGGAATCGGGAATAAGGGTGTTGAAATGGATGGGATACCAGGTAGAGGGAGCAACAAATCCTACTGAAGCATTGGAAATGATCCGGGAGCAACCCCGGCGATTTGATCTTATTATCAGTGATTTCAGCATGCCCCAAATGAACGGAATTCAATTGGCGGAAGAAATAAAGGGCATCAATCCCGGTATCCCGATTATTTTGCTCACCGGGTACAGTTCCGATGTCCCCAAAAAGCAAATCAAGCCTAGTTTGATCAATGGTTTTATCACCAAACCTATCAGTAAAAACCAGTTAGCCGTGGCCATCCGTAAAGTATTAGATGAAATCCCCCCGGCCCGGGGAGCAAGGTAGAGACTGCCTGTGAGTCGCGCTTAGCCCGCATTTCTCACAATAGATCGTAACGAGATGTCAAAGATGCCCATGGATGCAAGGCGCACGACCGAAGCCGAGGAGAAATAATTCGCCCGGCACCCTTTTTTACCCAAATCTGTGTAATCTGCGTAATCTGTGGTTTCATACTAATGTTTTTCAAAAAAAATCCGAATTAGTAATTGAGAAAAACGAGGCTCCTGCTAGGAGGTTTACATGGACGTTAAAATCGGCACTGACGGTATTGAAAAGCTCAACAGTGAATACCTGAAGCGAGATATAAAACGCATTAAAGCAAGCGAAAAAGTGCCTGGTGTTGAGTCTGATAAAGTGGAACTCTCCTCCGAAGCCCTTAATTTAAAGGAAATGGAAATTAAAACCATGTCTTTTCCCGATATAAGACCGGAAAAAGTAGAACAAGTCAAAACGCAATTGGACAGCGGTACATACCATATCGCTCCCGAAAAAATCGCGGAGTGTTTGATTGAAGAAGCAATGGAGCTGAACACCTAATATGGAATAAAAGAGGAAACGAAACAATTTCCAAAATTACAAATATTATTGCCCCGGAAACATTCTGTCATCTTTCCCCTGTCTTTTCATTCTCTACCCTTCTGTCCTTCATCTTTTCCCCATGCCATGGGGCCTCTGGCCACCGGAGGCAAAATAGCCATCTATTTTCGGAAGAAACCACTGCAATCGACACACATATAGTCTCTTTCAATGTGCTTTTCAACCTTTCTCTCCCGATCTTGCCTGTTAATCAGTTTCGTGGATATAATTATCGCTACAAATACGATCAAGGGAAACGTCAGGTAAGTTGAAATCATAAAAAGAATATAACCGATAATAAGTGCAAGAGCTAATACAATAATAATGAAAAGAGTGGGATCACTTTGCGACCGTTCCTCATCCTCGAAGGGCAGTACATCGTCAGAGCCGCAATAAGGACAGGGTGGATAAGAATGGTTACTCATTTTTCTTTTCTTTTGGGGGCACGTACAACCGTCTGCCTAATACTTTTACGTAATCGGAAAACAGCCCTTTGGTTTCGGAACCGGTTAACGCTTCTTCAAAGATTTTTAACTTTGAATCCAATAAATCGATAATATGAAGAACATAGGCTTCCGGGATTTTGGGCACTTCCGGGGAACCAAATTCTTTCTCACCATGATGAGAGATAATCAAATGCTGGACCTTAACACCTAACTCTTCGGGAAACCCGGGGATTTTTTCTTTTAATTCCAGGAAAATATTATTACCGATGATAAGGTGTCCTAAGAGTCCCCCTGACAACGTGGCCTCTATTGTGGGGGAAACACTGAACTCGAACATTTTCCCGATATCGTGAAAGAGCACCCCGGTTAATAGTAATTCTTTGTCCAGGGAATAATGGTCCGCACAAAAAATTGCCATTTCCATCATGGAGCTGGTATGCTGTAAAAGACCACCGATGTAAGCATGGTGAACCTTTTGCGCTCCATAGTGGTCTTTGAATCGATTGGCATATTCCTGGGTAAAAAGGTCGGTTAACTTTAATAAATAAGGATTGGCCAGGTGAGATTTCATGGTTGTTATCATTTCATCAAAGGTCTTTCCCGTATCAAATGCAGCTTTTTCGACAAAATCATCTTCATCGATATTTTTATCTTTGGGAGCGAGAGACCTCAGGCCGTCTACTTTTATTTCCTTTTGATTCATAAATTCATTGACATAGCCGTTGATTTTGTAAATATCTCCTTCCTTAAGAATACTGAAATAGTGATCGGCATTATCCCAGATTTTAGCCGGGATTTTCCCGGTTTTATCCATGATTTCCAGGGCAAGGTAGGGGCTGCCATCTTTTTTGGCTTTTTTACTGACACTCAGGAGTTTAAAATAGCCGTCCACGGGTTTTCCCACCTGGAGGTCTTTGATATATTTTTTCTCCCTTTTCTGCTCTTTGTTGTCTTCTCCGGCAACATCCGGTTTTTTATTGTCAAAATTATCAAAAAGGCTCATTGCTGCTCCTTGAGTAGTTTATTTTCTATTTTATATGATGAGCGAATTTCTTTCAACCAATCGGACAACTTTTCCCGGGTTTGAACTTTTCTCAGGTGGTTTTCAATCTGGGGGGCCATTTCAAACAGGGACAAAGGCTGCAGCTCCAGTTCTTCCTGGAGGGGCCGGTATTCTTTATAGTAAAAATTTTCAATCTCTTTAAAATTAACGGTGATTTTAACTTGCAGTTGTTCTTCCAGGACCCTCTCATAGATTACTTTTTCTTTAATAAACTCCTTAAAATCCATCCATTCCATATCAAATGAATTGAGTAAGGCCATTAATTTTTCCAGGGAACCCAACTTTTCAATGACCGCGGTTTGCACCTCGTTGTAATCTTCTTCATTGAGGGTAAATTGCTTGTGATATTCCAGGTAGACCACCTTGTAATTGATTAAGTCCTCTAATACCCGGATGTAAAAAGTTTCTTCCGATTCCCGGGCTTTCCTGAAGGCAGGATAGAATTGGATGGCTTTATCGATATCGATCATGGTAATAATTTCTTCATTAACCACGGCGACAATTTTATCGATGAGAATAGGGGCAGGTATTGTGGGCGGCCTGAGTTGTGGGAATGGTTTAGCTTCGATGTTTTGCACGGTTTGGCAGAGATGAAGCATCATGAATAAGAACAACGTGAACACCAGGTTTTTTTTTAACATTGTTTTAAAAGACATTCCCGATTCCTACATGAAATTTTGGTTGACCCGTGCCCAGGTCCCAGGCCAAATCAACCCTCAAGGGTCCCAGGGGGGTTTTGTATTTGAGGCTGAATCCTACGGCACTTTGCATTTGATCCAAACGTACTGCCTCTACAGTGGGAAATACATTGCCAATGTCGGCAAATATCGAATAATAAAGGTCATTGATGGGAAAAAGCTGGATGGGGAAGGTGGTTTCAAAATTAAACAGGACCAGGGCGTTCCCCCCGGTGGGATTCCCGGTCACCGGGTCCATGGGACCTAATTGATCCCAATATGTTCCCCTGAAGGTTTTGGTGCCGCCGGCAAAAAAGCGTTCGGTGATAGACATGTCACCGGCGGCAAGACCATTACGAACGGAAGCGGCTAAGGTGCCGTTCCTGGAAATTTTAAAATTTTTCTGGTAACTCCAGCGGAATTTAATAAAAGAATATCCCTTTTCAAATACCGGCAGTCCGATTTTTAAGTTAGAGGAGAAAAAACTTCCTTTGGTGGGATTAAAGGGATCATCCCTTTTTTCATTTACATAGGAGAAATGCAGCGCCGTGGTGTCAAAGGGTGTACTCAATCGGTCGATCCCCTGTGGCGTGATTTCAAGGTTCTTGAGGGTTGTTTTGTACCAACTGAAAGAAGCCATGGCATAGGAATTGGGAGTAAGCCTCTTGATGAGTGTTTCTCCAATACCAAACCGGTCAAATTCATAGCTGGGGTATATTTCATTGTCGGCCCATACCTTAAAGGACGAATTAATGTGAGTTTTAAAGAAATAAGGGGTATCGAAAGAAAGCAGCCCCCTTTTTTCGGCGGTTCCATACTGGAGCATAGCGGAGAAGCTGGAATAGGAGTTGAACACATTTCTTTCTTGATACTCCAGGGTTACCCGCGGCCATTTAC
>Ga0210084_1000016_pt1 | contig 18150 bp, 19 predicted proteins | sample China_Galinas_Co_3_FD_184863 | JGI IMG/M metagenome (GOLD analysis project Ga0210084, IMG submission 184863) | Wetland microbial communities from San Francisco Bay, California, USA, that impact long-term carbon sequestration -... | ecosystem: Environmental > Aquatic > Marine > Wetlands ... | reverse complement strand
CCATTTTATCCAAGCGACACCCTCCCATCAGGAACTGAAAGAATACATCCAAACAAACTATCGGGTCTACCGATCCGTGGGCGGCGACACCCCGGGGGAAGTTCTTTTTACCGGATATTACGAACCGGTTCTAAAAGGTAGTCTTGAACCAAGCCCCGAATATCCCTTTCCAATTTACGCCCGTCCCGACGACCTTACCACCATCGACCTCTCTCTATTCTCCCCCCAGTTTAAAGGGAAAAAGATCATCGGCAGATACACCCATAACAGTGTGGTGCCGTATTATGACCGGAAGGACATCGAATATAAAGAGATTCTCAAAGAAAAGGCCGAGACCATTGCCTGGCTTAACGACCGGGTGGACCTCTTTTTTTTACATATTCAAGGGTCCGGAAAGATCGATCTTTCCAGCGGCGAGACCCTCCATGTCCACTACCACACCACCAACGGACGACCGTATCGGAGCATCGGCAAATTCCTTATTGACCAAGGCAAAATATCCAAGTCTGAAATGTCCATGCAAAAAATTCGGGATTACCTAAGCCGCCATCCTGAAGAAGTTGACACCGTATTGTACTACAACCCAAGTTATGTGTTTTTTAAGATCGAAGAAGACGGCCCCTTGGGATATCTGGAAGTCCGATTGACCCCCGGACGGTCCATTGCCATGGACAGACGCCTCTACCCCCTGGCCGGCCTGGGATTTATTGAAACCCAAAAACCGTTGACCACCGATACTGGAGAAATCGACCGCTGGACGGATTTTTCTCGATTTGTACTGTATCAGGATACCGGCGGGGCCATTCGCGGTCCCGGCCGAGCAGATCTTTTCTGGGGAAACGGCCGCCAGGCTGAAATCGCGGCCGGTCATATGAAACACCCCGGAACACTCTATTTTCTCATACTAAAACCCGACAAGAGTTCTGCTTGACTCTTTTTTGTAAAAAACTTATGGATATGTTTATTTTAGAGGCTTACCCGGTTGAATCCCTGAAATTCAACCGAGCGAGCTGTTGCAGTTTACCTGAACATTTAAGGAGTTCTTTATGTTTGGCATCGGCATGCCCGAAATGTTTCTGATCCTGGCCATTGCGCTGATTGTCATTGGCCCTAAAAAACTTCCAGACCTTGCGAAATCTTTAGGACGTGCTTTTGCCGAGTTTAAACGGGCCACATCCGAATTAAAAGATTCTTTTGAAATCGATACAGAATTAAACGATATTAAAACAACTTTTAACGACATGAGCAACGGAATCAAGGAGGCCATCGATGTAAAGGCCGAACCAGAAACCAAGGATCAAAAGGATGCCGATGCTTCTGAAACGGAAAACACCCAAAAGGAAAATAAAAACAGCGACCCAGAGGATCCATTGAGTCATGGATGATGATAAAAAAATTCCGTTTAGCGGCCATCTCGAAGAGCTCCGGCGGCGTCTCATCGTCTGTTTCATCGCCGTGGGCACCGGCTTTGTTTTATCATACGGGTTCAAAGAAAAGCTGTTTCAAATCTTGACCCGACCCCTAATCGGGGTCATGAAAACCGGCGACAAACTCATTTTTACGGGTCTCCCCGAAGCCTTCTTCACCTATTTGAAGGTCGCATTTCTTTCCGGTATCATTCTGGCCACACCCATAATTTTTTATGAGTTCTGGATGTTTGTGGCACCGGGCCTGTACGACAAGGAAAAACGGTTGATGCTCCCCATCGTTTTTCTATCCACACTCTTCTTTTTGGGAGGGTCGTTTTTCGGATATTTTATCGTATTCCCATACGGGTTTAAGTTTTTTTTGGGGTTTGCCTCTGAAATAATACGACCCCTTCCATCCATGCGGGAATATCTGAGTTTTGCCTCAAAATTGTTGCTTGCTTTTGGCGTTGTTTTTGAACTTCCGCTGATCATTACCTTCCTCGCCAAACTCGGCATTGTTTCCGTAAGCTTTTTAAAGAAAAACAGAAAATACGCTGTTCTTTTATTCTTTGTGGGGGCTGCCATTTTAACGCCGCCGGATGTCGTAACGCAGATTATGATGGCATTGCCGTTGATGGTGCTGTATGAAATCAGTATTGTCGGCGCCAGGATTTTCGGGAAAAAATCGTCTGGAAACGATGATAATATATAGCATTTTAAATCGGTTATACCGCCATTCGGCATCAGGAAAATTTTATTGAAAATCCCTTTTTATTATTGACAGATTTATTTCTTCTTGGTAGTTTTGTGCGTCTGATATGCATTGGGGCTAAAACAGTAACTGAAAGGGAAAGGTGTTTATGAGGAAAAGATACTTACAAATTGCGGCTGTCGCCGTTATGGCAACCCTTTTTCTGGTGGTGGGTGTTTATGCGGGAAAGGAAGTCAAAGATGAAATCAAGATGGAAAACAAAGCGTATGAAAAACATACCAAGGGCATCGTGACCTATCACCACTTAAAGCACGCAAAGGAATATGCGGAGAAAAATCCGGATCTTTATAAAAACGGATGTGGAGAATGTCACCACGACAAGGACAATAAACCGTTGAACCAGCTGAAAGAGGGCGACGAAGTCCAAAACTGCATCGAATGTCACAAAAAGCCCGGGTATATTAAAGGAAAAGAAGCAAAGGGCCTTAAAAAAGAGCAGAAGCGCGAATACCATGCCAATGCCCTACATGATAACTGCAAAGGATGCCATAAAGATTTCAACAAGAAAATGAAGTTGAAATCAAAAGATGAAGGTGCTGCGCCGGTGACCTGTAAACAGTGCCACGGCGGAGAAGACGAGAAAGAATAATACAGAAATAACAAAAAATAAAGAAGGGGGAATCGTCGTTTATAGGGTGATTACCCCTTTTTTTATGGTTTCACAGGTTCCGAGTTCACCGTTCAAAGGTTGACGGTTTCGTAAAAAGTCCAACTTCTGCGTTGTGCTGCATTTCGCAATCATTCAACGTACGATAAGTACTTCTCATGATTGCAAAATTTGCACGCCTTGAATTTGAACTTTTTACGAAACCGTCTAAATCGAACTTTTTACGAGTTTGTCAAAGGTTGATAAAAGATTAAATTATGGATCCAACCATGAACTGTGAACCCTGAACGGTCATCATTTTTTATAAGCCATCGCATTCCGCACCATGGCGCCGGCCCAAGACGGCGTGCCCAGTGAATGGATATGGGTGTAAGTGGCCAGAACGTTTTTGTAGCAGACCCCGTCACGTTTATTTATAAAACCGGCCCCGCGTTTCATGCCAAAGGCCAGATCTTTATCGGTTCCACGCCATTCTAAGACCTTCGAATAGTGAAACTCATGCCCTTTAATTTCAGAACCGATTTTATAATAGGGATTCTCATGTTCCACGGCAACCACCGTGTACCCGTGCCCCTGGGGCTTTATGGAAAATCCGAATACCACCGGCAGGACGCCGGCCATGGGGAAGGTTCCTTCATCCATAACCAGTTCCTCCCCGAGGTACATGAGACCGCCGCATTCGGCATATATGGGAAGGCCGTTTTCAGCCAATGCCTTTAATTGTCGTCTGAATGATATGTTCTCTGCCAGTTGACGGGCATGGGTTTCAGGAAACCCGCCACCGATGTAAAGGGCGTCCACAGGGGGAATTTTATCGCTCCCAAGGGGACTGAAAAATACGATTTCCGCCCCTTCCCCTTCAAGGGCTTCGATATTTTCCGGATAGTAGAACTGAAACGCCGAATCCTTGATGACGCCGATTCTGGGTCTTGGATGCAAAATGATCGATTCGGAATGACGGGTATTTTCTTGAAATTCAACTGAAACAGTCAGGGCAGCAGCATTGTCGGCAACCGCTGCCAACGCCTCAAGGTCGAGATAGCGGCGGGCTATCTGAGATGCAGCATCGATGGCATCCTTTGCACAGTCATGTTCCGGTGTGGGGACCAGCCCCAAATGCCGTTCAGGGAAATTTTTCCAGTCGAGTTTCGGGATGGCACCCAATACGGGAATGTCGCAGTAGTGCTCGATATTTTTCCGGAGGATTTTTTCATGTCTGGACCCGGCAACGCGGTTTAAGATCACCCCTTTTATATCCACATCAGGATCGAACTGCTTGCATCCCAGAACCGCCGCTGCCATGGTTCGGGTGGACTTGGTGCAATCGATGCAAAGAATCACCGGCGTCTTGAGAAGTTTTGCCAGCTCCGCGGTGCTGGTGCTCCCATGGATATCAATACCATCGTAAAGGCCCCGGTTCCCTTCGATAACAGAAATGTCACCGTTTTTGGAATGCAGGAAAAAGGATCGAAGGATATTCTTTTGGTTGACAAGGTAGGTGTCAAGATTATAACAGGGCTGGCCGGCTGCAAGGGTAAGCCAGCCGGCGTCAATATAGTCCGGACCTTTTTTGAAAGGTGTTATCCGTTTGCCGACGACTTTCCATGCTGCAGTGATTCCGATCGACAGTATGGTTTTCCCTGATCCTCCCCGCAGGGCTGAAATTAAAATTCTGGGAAAATCCATATCTTCCTGCTGCATAGGAGGCATTTAAATAAAAATAGGTTCAGGAGCGGCCTGTTCTAACAAGGAAGACGGTCGTCATTAATCTTCGTGTTCGGCATGTGCCTGTTTGCCCGTGCCTTTAAGCCCGTACAACGACGTGCTGCCACTGGACCAGTATTCGAGGACTTCATCCTGGATCAATTTATTGATCAGCTTTTTGGCCTCCCTGGGTTTTAAATCCAGGATTTTCGCTAAATCGTTAAAGTAAAACTTGGTTTTACTTTTTTTCTTTGACAGCCCTTCTACAATTTTTTCTTTTGCCTCTTCGATATCCATTAATTGAGCCTCTTTTTTATTAAGGGGGTACATCCTTTAACGTACCCCCCTATTGTGTTAACGATTAGAATTTAAACTGTGACGTCTGACGCCAGGTATAATACGCCGGGTCCCGGAAATCATCGATGAGGTGATGGGTGAACTCGAGTTCACACTTTTCAAAAAATCTTTCCCATCCAATCCTTTCCGCCCATTCACCAACACGTTCATATTTATTAGCCCCGGCTGAATAGGCTTCGACAATTTTCTTAATACAAGCCGTGGTCGAAGGCCAGCGTGGCATCTCGTTGGGCAGAAAAGCCACAACGACCTTGGAAAACTTGGGAGCGCTGATCCGGTTGGATACCTTTCCACCGACCATAATCACGATGCCGTCGCCCACATCATCGGCCAGCGGCATTGCCGGACACATGGTGTAGCAGTTCCCACAGAACATACATCGGGGCTCGTTGACAGCCACACTATTGATCTTGGTACCGTCGGCAAGTTCAACTTTGGCCGGTTTAATGGCCGCCGTAGGGCAGGCAGCGATGGCCAGAGGAATCTCGCACATCTTGTCCAGGTACTCATGATCCAGCATCGGCGGTTTGCGATGATACCCCAAAATGGCAATATCCGAACAGTGGACCGCGCCGCACATGTTCAGGCAGCATGCCAGAGATACGCGAAGTTGGGCCGGAAGCCGCATGTCCTGAAAATCGTCAAACAGCACGTCCATGGTTGCTTTTACCGGGCCCGATGCATCTGTGGCCGGTGTATGACAATGAATCCAGCCCTGGGTGTGGATGATATTGGTGACCCCGGCGCCGGTACCGCCGATGGGAAATTTAAAACTCCCGCCGGCAAACTTGCGGCTGGCAAGATCCTTTTTCAACGGTTCGACCTTGTCTTTGCTGGCCACCAAGAATTCGATGTTGTTTCGGGTGGTGAACCTTAAATGTCCGTCACAGTACTTGTCTGCAATTTCACAGATTTCACGGATATGGGTTACGCTCATGAGACGGCAGCCGCCTACCCTTACCGTATACAATTCATCGCCAGTTTCCGAAACATGGACCAGAACACCGGGTTCAAGGATCTCATGATAGAGCCATTTACCTTTATTCTTTTTAACTACAGGCGGATAGAATTCTTCAAAATGTCTTGGACCGATGTCGGTTATTCTGTTTTCCATCGGTTTTTGTGGATTATAACCTGAAGATACAAATGCCATGGTCTTTACCCCCTATCTCTGATGATATTTTCTGAATTCGTTGACGTCACGTTGGAATCCGCCTTCAACTTCATCTTCTTTCCAGAAGATGTATGGATTGTGGCGCGGTTCCTGAACCATTCGCGGATCCGGTTTAAAACCCGTCACTTCGAGGAGTTTCTGGAATCCTTGTCGTTTCATCAACTCGCCGAGCCGTTCACGGTTCTTTCCTTCTTCCATCCACCAGTCCCAGATGGGTTCAATAACTGTCTCTTTAATTTCATCATAAGGCTCTTCCACCTTAATAAAAGGAACAATGAGGGAGCCCATCTGAGCGCCGTCAAGAATCGGCGCTTTTGCCCCTGCGAAGATTGAACACCCCCGATCATTACCTATTCTCAAGGCCCTTGGCATGACATTGATACAGTGCATGCATCTTGTGCACTCACGATTATCAATCATAAGCTTTTTATCTTCCAGCCACATGCATTTGGTGGGACAAAGGTCGATCACCTCTTTCTGGATATCAAACGGTCCCCAGTCACGGCCGGCATGAGATCCTCCGTTGGGCGGCAGTTCTCCACCCACGTAGGCAGCAACCGCTTCCTGATCTATTCCAATATCATCTCGCCAGGTGCCGATAAAGGACAGGTCCGCCCGGGCAATGGATGCCACGCAGCAGTTGGGGCACCCGTCAAATTTAAATTTAAACTTATACGGAAACGCCGGGCGATGGAGTTCGTCCTGATATTCAACGGTGAGATCATGGCAGATGGCCTGGGTGTCGTAACACGCCCATTCACAGCGCGCCTGGCCCACACAGTCGGAAGGCGTCCGAAGATTCGAACCGGAACCGCCCAGATCCTGATTCAAATTATGGCCCAATTCCCAGAAGATTTCTTCCAGTTGAGGTGTTGTGGTCCCAAGGAATATGATATCACCAGTGGATCCGTGCATGTTGGTAATGCCGCTGCCGCGCATTTCCCAGAGGTCACAAATATCTCTAAGGTATTTAGTCGTATAGAATTTACCTGCAGGCTGGGACACACGCATGGTATGAAAATGGGCAACGCCAGGAAACATTTCAGGCTGGTCGCAATATCTGCCGATAACACCCCCGCCATAGCCAAAAACGCCGACGATTCCACCGTGTTTCCAGTGGGTCCGTCCGTGTTTGAAAGAAAGCTCAAGCACGCCCAGAAGGTCTTCACAAACATCCACAGGAATTTGAAATTCAATACCCTTTTCATTTTTTGATCTCGATTCGGCCTCCTGCTTTAGATCAGACACGAAACTCGGCCATGGCCCGCTTTCAAGCTGGTCCAGCAAAGGGGTTTTATGTTTTGCCATTGTATTACCTCCATTCTAATTGAAAATTAACCTATCTGTTTCAAAAAAAACCACCGTCCCCTTTTAGGGCAGCAACAATCACCCCCCCTCATTATTTTTTCTATTTTTTTTAGATGTTATTATCAATACTTCTTTTTAAAATTCATAACATACAAAGAAATCATATAGAATTAATATTTCTGCTTGTCAATAAAAAAGCAGGGTTTCAAAACGTCAAACATCATTTTATTTTGACACCACCGCGCTATACTTTTTCTAATTGTCTGATGGAATTGTATAGATCCTCAACATGCTCTTCAAAATGCTGTCGGATGACCGGAACCTCCGGTGCCTGCAACGAATATGTATGAAAAATGGCGTGATTCAGATCAAAAAAATCTGCCCGAGTGCACGATAAAAGATGTTGCCTGAAACAGCGGTTTAAATGCTCTGGAAACACACTGGCGATTGGTTTTAAGGCCAACCCTTCAAAAAAGCCCTTAAGGATTCCCATAAGTGCAACTTTATCAGACCACACAATTTCTCCGACTCCATCCAGCCGGTCGATGCGCATTTTGATTGCCATATTTAAAAAAAATACCAGTAACGCTTCCAATATCATTTCAACATCCGAATCGTTATGCCCGATCCCGGTATCATTTCCAAACATGGGCCCGTATTGTCGAACCGTAATAAGTTTTACATCGATCTCATCGTTTTGGCATTTCAGAACAAAATCACCGGCCGCATGATGCCAGGAAGATATCTGTTCAAAGGTTTCGACATTATAGTAACAGGTCAGAATTTTGGCGGCCTGCCGGTAAATTGCTTTCGTTTGATCGGTCGAAAGAAAATAGTTGCCCTGCTCATGGTCCCAGACAATCATTTTGTGCTGTTCGTCTTCTGGATCAAGTGAAATATGAAATTCGTTGAACCCTTGAAACCACTCCCCTAAAAACATTCTGATTTTCGATGGTTCGCTTTGGGTATAGATGCAACCCCGGCCATAGACCCTGGGGAGAAATGAAAATGGAAATTGCGCGTTGAGTTGTTCTAAACATCGAAACTCTTTGTCTGCAAAACGCTTTCCGATATCCGAAACAGCGACATTCAGTACAAACGACAGTGTCGTTTCAGACAAAACCGTTTCAATTCGGGCCGGATGATAAAATTCTCCGTGTTTTTCGAGAATGATCCTTATTTTTTCTATGGCCTCGAATGTTATATCTTGACGGGTATGTTGGGAAACAGCACGGGTCATGATTGCACATCCGTCTTGTTCCAGAAAATTACGAGCAGCGGCAAAATAGTCTCCATGGCTTAAATAAATGCCGGTCTCTGAGTCCGACACCCCCGTGGACGGATGCCGGTTGAGGGGAATGGGCGCGGACCATATCCTGTGGTCTTCCTGGACAGGGTTTTTTCGGTTCGACAAAAAATAGGTGAATTGCGGCATGTAGAAAATCGTTGCGGATTTTAAATTGTCTAAGGATTCTGAGAGTTTTCTTTAAAAATTCGCGCCCTTGATAATACTTTTTAAATGAATGCAAACTCCCCGACCTTTCAATTATCTATATTTTTCGATCTCTTTTAACATTTCAGGAGCAACGTCGTAACCGAGTTCAACCGCGTTATCGAGATGTTTCAAAGCCAAATCCCCTTCCCCCTTTTCGAGATAGGCAATGCCCAGGTTGTTATGTGCCACGGCAAAGTCCGGTTGGAGGTCAATGGCTTTCAGGCTGGTCTCGATGCTTTCATCAATCATCCCTTTCATCAAATAGGCATTCGCTAATGTCGTATAGGCCTGGAGGAATTTGGGATTCCATCTTATTGCTTTTTCAAGAGCCGGAATCGCTTCCTCAATATTTCCCAATTGAAGCTGTACAAACCCGATATTTCCATACCCTTCGGCAAATCCTGCTCTAGACTGAACCGCTCGCTTATTGAAATGAAGACAGCCCTCCAGGTCTCCACGTTGGAGACTGATACCTCCCAATTGTACATAAGCCTCAGCAAGAGTCGGGCTGCATTCGATCGCGGCAAAAAATTCGCTTTCAGCTTCATCGTATTTTTTAAGTCCCAAAAGGCCGATTGCAAGATTGTAATGGGAGGTGCCGCAGTCTGGATTTGAAGCAACGGCAGCTTGTTGGCGAGCGATATATTCTTCAACGTTTTTTGCTTTAGGCATAATTATATCCTTTAATAGGTTTTAGTTTTATCAATAGCATGAGCAAAAGTATCCATCCATATATAGATTGAAAAGGCTTTAAATTTAGGCTAGTATGGTAGTGCTTTTGGGTTGTCAAGAAAAAAATTAACCTGCATTAATCGGGACAAAACTATTGACAAATAATTACCATCCGTAATAGAAACATTGGCCTGAGCATATATTGTGTATTAAGAAAAAACGTTAACTATTTTATATTTATTACTTTTCCAACAGGAGGTTCTCATGGCAGATTGTTATATTAACATCTTTTTGGATGATGACAAATTCAAGAAGATTGAAGACGCAGGTTTGGCCGATCAGGTTGCCGAAATAGATGGCAAAAAGGCCATTCAGGTAGCAATGACAAAAAAAGATAAAAAGAAGCTTGAAAAGGGATTTAAAGATTTAGCCTTTGATGATTCAAATGAGTGTAGCCTACCGGAAGGAGGTGAAGAAACTTTATTTAATATCATCTTGGAGATGAAAAGCATCGATGTTATGAAGTTCGCAATTACGAAGCTCTATAATCCGCTTGCCGGGCGGGATGTGTTTGGAAGGGGTACAGGAATGCGGTAGTGTTGTCCCGGTATGAATCGCTAAAATTGAGATCCTTGAAAGCGCTCGTTTTTGTTATATTTATCCGAATCTGATTAGAAATCGGGGCATAGCGAATGTTTCTTGAGGGTCTCATAGAGACTCGACTTTCGATTCCTTCTTTAGGCACTGCCTCCTCTTTCGAAAATTCCGGTTGGTTTATTAACCTTTTTTCAGAGCGTTAACCCGCTTGGCGAGCGCATTCCCCCCAAAGCGGGTTGAAGCAAAGCTTAACTCCCATTCCTCGGGGCTGCGGAGAGCCTTCAATGCTTTTCACTTGACAGCACCGCACACTTTCTTTAATTTTTAATATATCTTAATTTATGCCCTGATCGTTTTTCAAAATCAGCAACCATTCGGATAAAAAGGGGGATGTTATGATCGCAGGATGTTTCACAGCAGTTGTCACACCGTTTAAAGACGATGCTGTCGACTATGAAGGGTTGGACAACCTTTCGGATTTTCAGATAAAAAATGGTATTACCGGAATACTGGCTGTTGGAACCACCGGAGAAAGCCCTGTTTTGACCTGGGATGAACATAACCGGACCATTGAAACCGTTGCGAAAAAAACAAAGGGTAAATGTCTTTGTATTGCCGGTGTGGGAAGCAACAATACCAAGGAATCTCTGGCGGGAACCCAACATGCCCTCGCAGTGGGTGCTGATGCGGCGCTGTTGGTAGACCCATACTACAACGGCCCCAGTTCTCTTGAAATACGCAGGGAATATGTTGCCCCCATTGCCCAGGCTGTACCGGGCATTGAAATCATTCCGTATGTAATCCCCGGCCGAACCGGTGCACAACTGCTGCCTGAAGATCTGGCCCTGTTGAATCAAGAGTTCGACAATGTCAATACGGTTAAAGAAGCCACGGGAAATCTCGAGAACATGAAACACACCCGAAAATGCTGCGGTCCGGATTTTACCATACTGTCCGGGGATGACGGGCTGACGTATGAGATAATGACGAACACCGGCATAAAGGCCTCGGGGGTAATTTCTGTTGCGTCCAATGTCATTCCGAAAGCAGTCTCGGACATGGTCCGCCTGCTCCAAGAAGGAAACACGTCTGAAGCCCGGAAGCTGCTATCTGCCATACAGCCCCTTTTTGATCTGGTCACCGTTACAACCATGGAAAAAACACCCTTTGGGGAAGTGAAATGCCGCGCCAGAAATCCCCTGGGCTATAAGACACTCATGTCAATCCTGGGAATGCCGTCGGGTGGCTGCAGGCAACCACTGGGAAAAATGACACGAAACGGTCTCGAAAAGGTTCTTGAAGCCGCCCGAAAAGTACAGGCCGACACCCCGGAAATATTTCAACCGGTCGCTGAATTTTTCAATGTCGACATCGAGGCGCGCCTGAACGATCCTGCCACGTGGGGGGAGCTTTTTTACGAAAATTATTGATGCGCAACCGTTAGATGCCGGGTGCCGTTATGCCCTTCATCAGGTACCCGGCATTATTATTTTTGTTTCTTCTCCGATTTAGTCGGAGAAAAGGGTCCAAGGGGTCCAGGGGCCCAGGATTCATGGGTTTTATTAAAGATTTTTCAGCGCGGTCTTTTTTTAGAGTGCCCAATTCAAAAACAGAACGATAAGATATTTAATTCTTTAGCATTTTTATCCGCCTGTTTTGTGGCGGATCACTCGAACCCTTGGATCCTTGAATCCTTGAACCCTACATGAACACTCCCGCTCAGTTGGAAATGACTCACTTATGTTACCTCAATTAACCACAACTAATCGGAAGATATTCCTTAGTTTTAAAGCCTCTCGAAAAAACAACCGGATACGTTTTGAAACAACGGCTAGGGTTTCGAGGCACCCTTATCTTCCTTCAACTGAAAACTCCCTTCTTTGAACAGGACATCTTTCAGCCATTTCAAGCCAAATTTTAAAAGTGCTATGTCGTCTGCTTTGATCTTTTCCACGATATCCGCATCAATATCATAACGATCCAGAAACGAGGTTTCAAAAACAAAGGCTTTAAATTTATCAATATTATAGCTGACCAAAAAAAACATGTGTTTGCTTTCTTCAATAAGCTTGAGATTGGGAGGAAAGGATCGCTTCCGCACCAACAAATCGGTCCAATCGGCATTGATCTCGTCATGAATATCAACGCCCTGGTCTTTCCGCCATTCACGGATGGTCCATTCTTTATCCTCTTCGAACCCCAGACAGTGGGGCTCATGGATGAAGAAATAGAATCCATCTTCAGCGCCGTCCTTGTGACTCAGCGAAGCAACCCCCAGGGGATAATAACGGCAGGTTGTGGGCCTGTCTTCGTAAATGATGCAACCTGCATCGGTAACGAAAGGACATGATTGAATATCGTCGTCCATGAGCTTTAACGTAACCACCGGCAGGTCTGTTTTTTCCAAAAGTTCCGGCGACGTGTAAACGGCCAAAAACTCTTCTGACGAAAGCTGCAGACGTCTTTTGAGTCGGATAATGTCATAGGGCGTGAGTATGATATTAATCCCTCTGCAGCATTGGGTGAAGCATTTAACCTCGCTGTGGCATCTAAATTTGAATTTACTGTCCAATTTAAGCTGAACAGGCGGAATGCTGGCTATTTCATTGGGTGCATCCATATGTTTTATTCCCCTTTTATTTATACCCTTAAGCGTGTTTGAAAATAGTGTTGTTTCAGGCAGTATGGATCTTCTCTGAAACAACTCGCAGATTAGATCTTGTTTTGAAAAACCAACCGGTTGCTTTAATTTCAGAATTTTGGCCTTTAATATCCGAAGCACCGGCCGATGTCAACCGGTGAAAAAAACAATGCAATGTATGCAAAACCCTTATGACAAGAACTTAGGTCTTGATTTCAATGGCAAAGGTGCTATAGATTTTAGACCATATTTTAGGGTTAATATTTTGTTTACTTGGAATGTTTCTCCATGAACCAACCGGTCTGCTCTGAATTTGAACTGGGACGTCGATTTGTCGGACGCCTTCCCCATGGAAAAGATCTGATTGCATCTATCGAGGACTTCTGCATAGAATCCGCCATCCAGATGGCGACATTCTCCGTAATGGGAGCTGTTATGTCCGCCACCATGGGAGCGTATGATCAAAAACAGCAAGTATACGTCACCTTCACCGAAAATACGCCCATGGAAATCATAACGTGTGTCGGCAATGTTTCCTTAAAAGATCAGGCGCCGGTGATACATGCCCATATTGTTCTGGGCGATGAACACGGAAAAATCATCGGCGGACACCTTTTTTCAGATACCGTTCTCTATGCCGGAGAGATGGACCTTCAAGAACTTGTCGGCAAACCAATGGAGCGAATTTACGACCGGACAACGGGGCTGTTCCTGTGGCGTGAAAGCCCCTGAAGGGCAAACAAAATAATCATCAACCGTTATAAATACATATCAAAATGTTATAAAATCTCCGGGGAGGGTAAAATGCAGCTAACCGTTACCAAAGCAGAAAAATTAAAAGCAAAACCCGATGACTCCAAATTGGGTTTCGGTTCGATTTTCACAGATCACATGTTTAATATGGATTACAATCCGGATGACGGATGGCACAACCCGCGCATAGAGCCCTATGGATCGTTCAATATGGATCCGGCCACCATGGTCCTCCACTATGGCCAAGCAGTTTTTGAAGGACTCAAAGCGTACCGGACAGATTCCGGAGCCATACAGCTTTTCCGTCCCCGAGACAATTTCAAACGGATGAACAACTCTTCCCGCATCATGTGCATACCGCAGATCGACGAAGCGTTCGCCTTGGATGCCCTCAAACAACTTTTAACCATTGAAAAAGGCTGGGTGCCCAACGCTCCGGGGACCTCTCTTTATATCCGTCCCACCATCATTGCTACGGATCCCTATCTGGGTGTTCGCGCATCACATACCTATCGCTTCTTTATCATTTTGTCTCCGGTGGGCGCTTATTACCCCGAAGGCTTTAACCCGGTCAAAATATGGGTCACCCCCCACCATGTCCGTGCGGTCCCGGGCGGTGTCGGTGAAGCCAAAACCCCCGGCAACTACGCAGCGAGTCTCTATGCCGCCGAAGAGGCCCACAGGCAAGGGTATACCCAGGTACTTTGGCTGTGCGGCGTCGAGCGGAAATACGTCGAAGAAGTCGGCGCCATGAATATATTTTTTGTCATCGACGGCAAACTGATTACACCCATGTTAACGGGCAGCATCCTTCCCGGAATCACCCGGGATTCGGTGATCAATCTGGCAAAACAGTGGGGTATCGACGTCTCCGAACGGAAAATCAGCATCCATGAAGTGTTCGATGCCCACACCGCCGGAAAGCTTGACGAAATTTTCGGATCAGGGACTGCGGCGGTAATTTCACCGGTGGGAGAAATCAAGTATGGCGAAAAAGTGATCGCCATCGGTGACGGCAAGGTCGGCCCCGTGGCAAACAGATTCTACACCGAGCTGACAAACATACAATATGGGAAAACCAACGATCCTGTGGGTTGGATCGAACCGATTTAACCCGGAGTTCTCATGACGAGAGGGCGCAGTTCAACGCCTCGCCTGAAACCATTTGGACAAACGTTCTTGGACGCCGTTTCACAAGCTTCCGGTCCGTAATTTATGTGTCTTTTAACGAAGAACCCTTTGGGAAGCTGCGCATTATAATTGAACGTCTCGGAAATTCTACGATTATTTGAAATTAAAGATCTAATAGCTCCTGGTTGATGCCGCTTCCATAACCCATTATTCCATGGTTCCAATATTCCAGTTGTGAGGGAAGCGAAATAACTTGAGCTGTCTGAGGGTCTCCGTCCGAACGCTTCAATTTTAGCGTTAGCATTTTCCTGCGATCCTATCCCCGGGGTCTTCTGGTCATTTAGGATGGAGAAAAACCAAGATGGAGAAAAATCAAGATCCACCGAAATACCTTTCGTCATTTATATTAAAGATGGAAAGTGCCGGACTCCACCCGTTTGTCATCGACACCTTTGGGTATTATTATAAAAAAATCGTTTCCGGCGAAACCGGGCTTATCTCCGACCGAGACTTACGGCCGATTGCTTCAAATGAAGTCCAAGATGCAACCCACCTTGAAGAATATGCTGAAGCCGGACGGAATGCGTTAAAAAAATCGGTGATGATAAAACTCAACGGCGGCCTCGGCACCAGCATGGGCCTTACCCGGGCCAAGTCTCTTTTGGAAGTAAAAAACGGAAAAACATTCCTCGAGATCATATTAAAACAGACGGAAAAACGACCGGTTAAACTGGCGCTGATGAACAGTTTCAGCACCCATGACGACACCCTTGACACCCTTTCCAAGATCCAACCGTCAGACCGGCCCCTTTTTTTTCTCCAGAATAAATATCCAAAGGTCCTCCAGGAAAATTTTGCGCCGGCAACCTGGCCGGAGAATCCCGAACTGGAATGGAATCCCCCTGGCCATGGCGACATATACGCGGCCATTTATACATCCGGGGTGCTAAAAAACCTCCTCGACCAGGGCGTCAAATATGCGTTCATTTCAAATTCGGACAATTTAGGGGCCACCTTAGATGAATCGCTTTTGGGATACTTTTCCGAAAACAGATTCCCGTTTATGATGGAAGTGGCCCCCAGAACGCCCGCAGATGTCAAAGGCGGGCACGTGGCAAGGCATCAGGACGGTGGTCTGACCCTGCGGGAGTCGGCCCAGTGCCCCAGAAATGAACTGCGTGCCTTCAGAGACATAAACCGTTACGGATTTTTTAACACCAACAATATCTGGATCCATCTCGAGGCCCTCGATCGCCTCCTTGAAAAACAAGGAATTATCACCCTTCCATTGATCCGAAACCCCAAAACCCTGGATCCGCGGGATGAAAAAAGCCCAAAAGTATATCAGGTCGAAACCGCCATGGGCGCTGCCATATCCCTCTTCAAAGGTGCAACGCTGATTCAGGTTCCCCTTTCCCGGTTTCTCCCGGTAAAAAAATGCAACGAACTGCTGTCGATTCGGTCCGACCGTTTTATCTTTTCAAAGGAAAACCATCTGGTTTTAAATCCCAAGGTCCGCTCGAAGATCATACAGATCGATCTCGATCCGAGATATTACGGCAACATCGATCTTTTCGATGAAAGATTCATCTATGGAATCCCTTCGCTGGTGGATTGCGAATCACTGACCATTCGGGGAGACGTCCGTTTTGAACCCCATGTCACCATAAAAAACAGGGTTGTCATAACAAACGACCTTAAATCTCAGGCGGTGGTTAAAGAGGGGACGGTATTGGATAAAGATGTAATTTTCAATTGAGGGTTGGAAGGTTTTGAAATGGCGCCTATCCCTTTTTTAAAATGGAATAATATTTCATAACGGCTTCCACATAATCTTCCGTTTCCGTGTAAGGGGGAATCCGCTGATATTGCTCAACGATATTGGGCCCTGCATTATAGGCGGCCAACGCCAGCGGCAGCTTTCCTTTAAAACGATCAATCATCTGTTTTAGATAACGCGTTCCCCCCATTATATTTTCCCGTGGGTCAAAAGGATCTTTTATGTTCAGCCGCTTGATGTTTTCGGGCATGATTTGCATCAACCCCATGGCACCGGCCCTTGAAATTGCCCTGGGATTAAAATCCGATTCTATTTTTATCATTGCTTTCAGCAATGAAAAGGAGACGCCGTGCCGTTCAGCAGCTTCGGTTATTAATCCATCATATTTCCGGGTGATGTCCGATTTCAAGGATCCGTCCGGTTTTTCACGGATAAAGATCTTATAGTTGGAGGATGTGGGTACGTTGGTGAAATGAAGCACCCCTTGGCTGTCCACATAGACATAGATGTCGGCATAAAGGGGCGGAACAGTAATGAACAGGATTGAAATTAAACCATAGAGTCCCACAAAAAAACAAATTATTCGGGGCTGCGTCATCACGTTATACAGGTTTTTGATAACAGTTCCATCGATCAAGGGCCAAAATTTGTTCCTAACTGGCCGATCTTTTTGTTTGCAAATACATACGTTGTCAGGTATCTAACACCGTACACGCCGTTAATGTCCGGTCTTGACTTTTTTCCAATCATGGATCCGTGATTTTAAATCAAACGCTTTGTTCGAACGGACGTTTTAACATGACAGAAAATATAGAATACAACACCCGTTGGGTGCGCTTTTTTATACCCGTTGTTACGGTATTTTTCTTTTGGGTTATGGTATCGTGCGGAAACAATACCGGCAACCAATCCCAAGCTTCGGCCAAAGATTCGGTTATCGGGAGCATAAAAAGTCTGGAACAATTTAATAACATCTTGGAAACATCCAAAGACCGTCTCCTGGTTCTCGATTTCTATGCCGACTGGTGTCCGCCCTGTAAAGAACTTTTTCCGGTTCTCGAAAAAATCGGCAAAGAACACCACGATATCGTGGCCATTTACAAGATCAACATCGACCGGCACAGCGAACTTGCAAGTTCCTTCCGTGTGACCGGCATCCCCCATGTCGCTTTTGTCAAAAACAAGGAAAATGTCCTTTCTCTGACAGGTCTATATCCGAAAAATATGTATTTAAAGGTTATCCAGCAGTATTCCGAAAACGGGACTTCCTAGCCCAAGTCCATATCGGCCTATCAATTTACATCTTCTGCAAGATTTTTTTAACCGAATTTCCGTCTGCCGTGGCTCCGAAATGCTTCATAATTGACCCCATGGCTTGCATCTTGTTTTTGAATTGGGCAAAATCGATGTTGTGTTTTATCCATTCTTGAATTTCAGCTTCAGCGGCCATTTTGGGGAGATACATTTCAACAATCCCTATGAACGCGGATTCCGTCCCTTGACCTTTTTGTTCCAACACCTCTTTTTCAGATTTTAACAATTTTTTTAGGATTTTTACCACCTCATCGTCCGAAAGCTCTTTTTTATCGAGTCTTGCAAATTCTCCCAAAATAACCCGAAGGGCGTCTTTTTTTTGGGCATCCTGTGCCTTGATTGCAGCAGATAAATCCTTTTTTATCTGTTTTTGAAGGTTCATCGTTCCCCTTTTTTTTCGTGTTTCTGTATTTATAATTCTAACAGAATATTACTG
>Ga0210084_1000015_pt1 | contig 18174 bp, 20 predicted proteins | sample China_Galinas_Co_3_FD_184863 | JGI IMG/M metagenome (GOLD analysis project Ga0210084, IMG submission 184863) | Wetland microbial communities from San Francisco Bay, California, USA, that impact long-term carbon sequestration -... | ecosystem: Environmental > Aquatic > Marine > Wetlands ... | reverse complement strand
AACGCGGCTGAGCGGCCGCCTACACTGCGCCCATGCGCATCGGAATCATCGGCCTCGGATACGTCGGCCTCCCGCTCGCGCTGGCCTTCGGCGAGGGGGGCCATGCGGTGATCGGCTACGACACGGACTCGCGGCGGGTGGAGCGGCTCGCCGCGGGTGAAAGTGATGTCGAGGACGTTCCCTCGGCCCGGCTGGCGCGTCTCGGCGATGCGTTCGAGCCGACGAACGACCCCGCGGCGCTGGCCCGTTGCGACGCGCTGCTGATCTGCGTGCCGACTCCGCTCGCCAACCAGCGGGAGCCCGATCTCAGTTACATCTCGGCGGCGGCTCGGACGCTCGCCGGTGTCCTCCGCGAGGGCCAGGTCGTCGTCTTGGAGTCGACGACCTACCCGGGCACCACGCGCGATCACCTGCAGCCGCTGCTCGAGGAGTCGGGCCTCCGCGCAGGGGCCGACTTCCACCTGGCCTACTCACCCGAGCGGATCGATCCGGGCCGCTCGGACCACACGATCGCGACGACGCCGAAGGTGATCGGCGGGATCACCGACGCCTGCACCGAGCGCGCGTCGGAGATCTATGAGCTGATCTGCGACGAGGTCGTGCCCGTCTCCTCGCCCGAGTCCGCGGAGCTGACGAAGCTGCTCGAGAACATCTTTCGCTCGGTCAACATCGCTCTCGTCAACGAGCTGGCCCAACTCACCGATCGCCTCGGGGTCGACATCTGGGAGGTGGTCGACGCCGCCTCGACCAAGCCCTTCGGCTTCATGCGCTTCGAGCCGGGGCCGGGGATGGGCGGCCACTGCCTGCCCGTGGATCCGTTCTACCTGGCCTTCAAGGCGCGGGAGCTCGATTTCTATCCCGAGTTCGTAGAGCTCGCGGGGAAGGTCAACCAGTCGCATCCGCTGTTCTGCGTCGGCAAGATCGAGCGCGCGCTCAACGATGCGGGCAAGGCCGTCAACGGCTCGCGGATTCTGATCCTCGGGGTCTCCTACAAGGCCGGCGTCGCGGACCTGCGCGAGGCTCCGGCGCTGAAGATCATTCGCCACCTACGGGAGCTCGGCGCCGAGGTCTCCTACCACGACCCGCTGGTCGCGGAGCTGAGTGAGGCGGGGCTCGAGTCGGTCGGGCTCGAGGCGGGCGTCGCCGAGGCCGATCTCGTCGCGATCGTCACCGCCCACGGCGGCATCGACTACGAGGCGCTGGTCGGCGACGCGAAGCTCGTCGTCGACTTCCGCGGTGTCACGCGCGGGGCCGAAGCCCCGAATCTCGTCCGGCTCTGACCGTGGCGCTGCCGATCGTCAGCAGCCGCCGTGGGAAGCGCCACCTGCTCGGTCGCGCCCGCGCCGGGCTCGGTCGCGCCGACCGCCTGACGCTGCTGCTTGCGACGGCGACGGCGGTTACGGCCGGGGCGGTGCTGGCCGGCGAGTTCGCGCGGCGCCTGCGCCGGCAGGCGACGCGGCCCGGCCCCTCGGGCAAGCGCCCGGCGCTGAGCTCGCCCGAGGGGCCGGTCGAGGCGCTGCACCTAGCCGGCCGCGCGACCCAGGACACCGTCCGGGTCGCGATCGAGGGCTATGAGTCCGCCGGCCGGCACGAGGTAGTCCTCTTCAACCTGCTCAGTGGGTTCGCGGGAGCCTTTGTCGTCGCCCGCCTCTCGACCGGCGGGATCCGCTCCGGCTGGTGGCCGTTCCGCAACGTCCGGGTCGGCGGCCGCCATATCCATCACTTCGTGCCGGGTATCCTCCTCGCCCTCGGCTCGGCAACTGCGGCCCTGTTGACCGAGGACCTGGATCGCGAGGCGGCGCTGGCGATCCCGTTCGGCGCCGGGGCGGGGCTGGTCTTCGACGAGGCCGCTCTGCTGCTCGACCTCCGCGACGTCTACTGGAGTCGCGAGGGTCTGCTCAGCGTCCAGCTGAGCCTCGGCGGGTTGGTGCTCTTGAGCGGCACGATCCTCGCCCTGCGGATGCTCCGGCGCGGCGAGCGGCGGGGCGAGGAGGCCGGCCTGATTCCTGATGCGGCCGGCGGGCTCGCACTCCGCTGAGAGCCGCCACAGTCCCGTTCAGCGCTTCACGGCGTAGCGCGTGAAGAGCTCGTCACCCTCCTGAAGCAGCCAGCGCAGCTCGAGGTCGAGCGGCCCCGATTCGAGGCCCTCGACGATCCTCGGGCCCTCGCCGCCGGCAACCCTCGGCCCGAGGGTCACGAACAGCTCGTCGACCAGCCCCTCAGCGAGCAGATCGCCGTGCAGCCGCGGTCCGCCCTCGCAGAGCAGCGCCCTGATCCCGCGCTCCTCGCGCAGGTGTTCGAGCGCCTCCCTGAGGTCGACCGCACCCGCGCGGCGCACGACCTGCACCGGGGTGGCCGTCTCCGGCGGCTCTTCGTCGCTGGCGGTGAAGACGATCACCCGGCCGCCGCCGGACGTGAACAGGCCCGCGTCCCAGGGCAGGGCGAGCCGGTTGCTGATCACCACCGCGAGCGGGTCCGGTGACCGGCCGCGCCGCTCGCGGAGCGAGCGCGCCTGAGGATCCGGCAGCAGGCGCCCGTAGCGCTCGGCCCGCAAGGTCCCGGCGCCGACCATCACGGCGTCGGCGCTCGCGCGGAGCGCCATCAGCATCTCGGTGTCGGCGTCGGTGCCGATCTCACCCGAGCGTCCCCCGATCGTCGCATGGCCGTCCACGGTCGCGGCGAAGTTCGTGAACAGGTGCGGTCGCTCCGCCACGATCGGCGCCGGCCACGGCGCCGCGAGCTGCTCGGCGATCGTCGTGAGGGCCGGATCGGGGAACAGGCGTTGCACGCTAGATCTCGTCCAGATGATCGACGTTGGCGCGGTCCTCGGGCGAGCTGCTCGGCTCGGCGGCGAACCAGGCATCGAGTATCTCCTCCAGCAGCGCCTCCGAGGTCGTCCGCAGGCTCAGCGCCAGCACGTTCGCGTCGTTCCACCGGCGCGCTCCCGACGCGGTCTCCGCGTCGGCGCAGAGGGCCGCCCGGGCCCCGCTCACCTTGTTCGCCGCGATCGCCGCTCCGGTCCCGGTCCAGCAGGCGACGACCGCCTGATCGACCCGGCCCTCGGCGACGTCCCTCGCCGCTGCCTCGGAGGCCCAGGCCCAGTCGGTGGGCTCGTCGCCTTCGAGCGCGCCGTGCGCGACCACCTCGTGTCCGCGGCTCGCCAGCGATCCGGCGATCGCCTCGGCGATCCCGGCACGCTCATCGGCGGCGATCGAGATCCGCATTACCGAAGCGTAGTCGGCGCCCGCCCGCGCGGAAGCCACCAAGGCGGGCCGCCTCAGCAGCCGAGCCGCTTTGCCGCTTCGCGGAAGGTCTTGACCTCGGTAGTCGGCCGCTTGCCGCCCTTCTCGATCTTCTCGCCGCGTCGGTTGACCCAGATCACCGGCACCCGCATCTTCAGCAACGGCTCGACGTCCGTGTAGAGGCCGCTCGTGATGTGCACCCAGCCCTTCTTCTTGCCGATCCGCCGGGCGCACTCCTTGAAATGGGCCGGCTCCGGCTTGTAGCTGCGCACCTGCTGGGCGGTGACGACAAGTTCCAGCGGCGTGCGCAGGTGACGCCGAGAAATCCCCAGAAGCTTGTCGTCGATGTTCGAGACGATGCCGAGCCTGTACCTCGCCGCTAGGCGGTCCATCGCGGCGTTGGCCTCACGAAACGGCTGCCAGTCGCCGATCGAGTCGGGCAGGAACTGCGCCCGAGAGGGCTCGAGCTCCCACCCGACCTCGGCTGCGGCCTTGACCGCGGCCCGCCGCAGGACCTCCGCGTACAGCTCATACGAGCCGGCCATCACCTGGTACTGGAGCTCGTAGAACCGCGGCAGCAGCGCCTTGGTGTCGAGGGTCAGGCCGTCCTCGGCGGCCTCGCGCTCGAACGCCTCGGCGATCCCCTTGTCCCAATCGATCAGGGTGCCGTAGCAGTCAGTGGTAACCCATTCGATTTCGCTGCGCTTGGGAAGTGGCATCGGGGCGCGGCATTATTACAGCCGCCGCCCTGCGGCCCGGCGACGTCGCCGACAGGGCGCCTAGCCCTTGGTCTCCAACGGGTCCTGGTTACTGAGCAGGACGTCGAGGATCTCGCCGACGTCGGTCTCCCGGGCCTGGGGCGCCCGCATGCTCTCCCGGCGGTGCACCGTGTACGTATTGCGCCGGCCCTCGCGCTTCCGGGTCAGGTAGCCCTCCTCGACGAGCTCGGTCACGATTCGCTGTGCGGCGCGCTCGGTTATGTCGAGCGTCGCGGCGATATCGCGAAGCCTCACGGTCGGATCCCGCGCGATGACGAGCAGCACGCGGGCATGGTTGGTGATGAAGGTCCACTGGCCGATCTTTAGAGCCTACGCAATCGAGTCGCCCCCGCGCAGTCTCCCGGGGCCGGGGCCGATCGGACGCCGCGATCGATGGTCGCCCGCGGGGCTGTCTGCCGCTCGGCCTGCGGTCGGCTAGGCTGCCGCGGCAGCCATGGACCTGCTCGAATACCAAGGCAAGCAGCTGTTCGCGCGCTCCGGAGTAGCGGTGCCGGAGGGCGGGGCAGCCGCTGACGTCGATGCGGCGGTCGCGGTCGCCGAGCGGATCGGCTATCCGTGCGTGATCAAGGCGCAGGTCCAGATCGGCGGTCGTGGTAAGGCCGGCGGGATCAAGGTCGCCAAGGACAGCGACGAGGCGCGCGCTCACGCGGGCTCGATCATCGGCATGGATATCCGTGGCCCGCGGGGGGAGGGGCCCTTCAAGGTCCATGAGGTCTGGGTCGAGGTCGCGTCCGAGATCGACGCCGAGTACTACGCCTCGGTGATCCTCGACCGATCCGCGAAGAAGCCGCTGCTGATGCTGTCGCGGATGGGTGGGATGAACGTCGAGGAGATCGCCGAGACGGACCCCGACGCACTCGTCAGGCTTCATGTCATGCCGTCCGCGGGCCTGTCGATCGACGATGCGCGTCGGCTTGCGGTGGACGCGCAGATCGATGAGGACGTCGTCGAGGCGGTCGCCGAGACGATGGTCAAGCTCTACGGGGCCTTCGGCGCCAACGACGCGACCCTGATCGAGGTCAACCCACTGATCGTCACCACCGCGCGCGACGTCGTTGCGCTCGACGCGAAGGTCACGATCGACGGCTCGGCGCTGTTCCGCCACGAGCAGCTCGCCGAGGCGGTCGACGACGATCCAGACCAGGATCCCCAGGAGCGGATGGCGAAGGAGCGTGGTCTCACCTACGTCGCGCTCGACGGCGACATCGGGATCCTCGGTAACGGCGCCGGGCTCTGCATGTCGACGCTCGACGTCGTCGCCAACGCCGGTGGCCGGCCGGCGAACTTCCTCGACGCCGGCGGCGGCTCGAAGGCGGAGGCGATCGTCGATGCGCTCGAGGTGATCACCTCCAACGCCAGGGTCAAGGCCGTGCTGTTCAACATCTTCGGCGGGATCACGCGCTGCGACGAGGTGGCGAAGGGCATCATCGAGGCCTTCGAGCGCGTCGAGATCGAGGTCCCGCTCGTCGTCCGCCTCGACGGCACCAATTCCGAGGAGGGACTCGGTCTGCTGGCCGAGGCCGGGCTCCCGAACCTGAGCGTCGAGAAGACGATGCTCGGGGCCGCGGAGGCCGTCGTCGAGCTTGCGGCGGGGCGGGCGTAGGAGGCACCGAATGTCGATCATCATCGACAGTGACACGAAGCTCGCGGTCAGCGGCCTGACCGGCCGGGAGGGAAGCTTCCACGGTTTGCGCAACCGTGACTACGGGACCGACCTGGTCGCCGGCGTCACGCCCGGGAAGGGCGGCCAGGACGTCGATGGGGTCCCCGTGTTCGACTCGATCGCCGAGGCGGTCAGCGAGCGCGGCGCGAACACGTCGATGATCTTCGTCCCGGCGCGGTTCGCCGGTGCCGCGATCGAAGAGGCGATCGACGCCGGCGTCGAGACGGTGATCGCGATCACCGAGGGAATCCCGGTCCACGACATGCTGCCGACCTACTGGAAGGCGCGCGAGCGCGGCGTTCGGCTAATCGGCCCGAACTGCCCGGGCGTGCTCAGCCCGGGCAAGGCGAACGTCGGGATCATCCCTGCCCAGTTCTTCGATCGGGGCTCGATCGGCGTCGTCTCGAAGTCGGGAACGCTCACGTACCAGATCGGCAACGAGCTCAAGCAGGCCGGGCTCGGCAACTCGACGATCGTCGGCATCGGTGGCGACCCGATCGTCGGCAGCGACTTCATCGACGTCCTCGAATTGTTCGAGAACGACCTCGAGACCGAGCTGATCGTGATGGTCGGCGAGATCGGCGGCGATGCCGAGGAGCGCGCCGCCGACCACATCGCCGAGAGCGTGACCAAGCCCGTGGTCGGCTACATCGCCGGCTTCACCGCGCCTCCCGGCAAGCAGATGGGCCACGCCGGCGCGATCATCTCCGGCTCCTCTGGCACGGCCGAGGCGAAGAAGGACGCGCTCGAGGCGCGAGGCGTGCGGGTCGGGACCAGCCCATCCGAGGCGGCGGCGATCGCGGCCGAGATCGCGGGCTCCTAGGCGTGCGCAGGCGCGGCTGACTCATATACTCGGCCGCGATGGCGGAGATGATCAGCTTTGCGCGCGGCGCCCCCAGCGTCGACCTGCTCCCGGCCGAGGCCGTGCGGGAAGCGGCCCAACGGGCGATCAGCGACGATCCGGCGCGGGCGCTCTCGTACGGAACCGGCGCCGGGCACCCCGAGTTGCGTGCCTGGCTGGCGGAGCGTCACGGTGAGGGGCCGACCGCGGAGCGGGTGATGGTCACCAACGGCTCGCTGGAGGCGGGCTGGATGCTGTTCGAGCACCTGCTCGGCCCCGGCGATACGGTCGTCGTCGAGCAGCCGTCCTACGACCGCACCTTGCTGATGCTCGAGCGGCTCGGCACGAGGCGCATCGGGGTCGAGCTCGAGGCCGACGGGATCAACGTCGAGCAGCTCGAACAGGTGATTGCCGACGGCTACACACCGAAGCTGGTCCACATCATCAGCAACTTCCACAATCCCGCCGGCTGCACGCTCTCGGAGGCCAAGCGCCGCCGCCTCGTCGAGCTCGCCGAGCGGCACGGGTTCTGGATCTTCGAGGACGACCCCTACCGCGAGGTCCGCTTCGCCGGATCGGAGGAGGTCCCGACGATGCTGTCGATCGCAGAGGGGACCGGGGCGCAGGTGGTGCACGCCTCATCGTTCTCGAAGACGGTCAGCCCCGGCGTCCGGGTTGGGTACCTGATCGGGCCGGCCGAGCAGATCGCGGCACTCGCCCAGCGCGCCAACGAGACCTACATCTCGCCGAACATGCTCGCCGAGTCGATCGTCTACGAGCTCTGCCGCTCGGGCGGGCTGGACGCAAACATCGATTTCGTCAACGTCGCGCTCGCCGAGCGGCGGGACGCGGTCGTCGCCGCCCTCGGCGAGCAGATCGCCGAGGCGGAGTTCGTGATCCCCGGCGGCGGCTACTTCCTCTGGCTCGACCTGGCGGCGGGCTCCGACACGCCGGCGCTCCTGCCGCTCGCCAAGGAGGAGGGCGTCGCTTTCGTCGCCGGGCCCGATTTCATGCTCGAGGGTGGCGAGCGGAGCCTGCGGCTCTCGTTTGCAAGCGTGCCGCCCGATCTCGTCCCCGAGGGGATCGCACGGCTTGCCCGGGCGCTCGGGCGCCAGCGCTCCTGAGGCCTGCCGCGCACAACGGGTGGGCAGCCGCGGGCGCGATCCTGCGCGTTCACAGGTATTTAGCACCAGCTTAACCCTTTGCTCGTAGTCTTCTCGGTAGCTCGGTGGCCGCCGGGCGTCAATCGACAACCGAGAGGAGGGACGCCAATGCCGATCAGCTTCTACGAGGGGGTTCGCGATGAGGACCTTCGCGACCTCAGCCGCCGCAACCTCGATCGCCGCTTCTACGCCCTGGCGGCGGCGGTTCGCGAGCACGAGACCAGCCTTCGCCGGGACCAGGGTCGCCCGGCAGGTCGGGACGAGATTCTCTACCGGAGACTGCGGCAGATCTGCGGCGATCCCGCCACCGCCGAGCACGGCGCCGCGTGAGGCGTCCGGCCCCGATCGCGCCCCGGGGCCCGGACCGGTCAGCGACCGTAGCGGTCGCTCGAGAGCTCGAGCTGCTCCGGCAGCGCGGCGCGCGGCGGAGGCGCCGGGTCGGCCCTGACCGAAACGGTTTCGGCGACGCTCCGCGAGACGCTCAGCGACTGCTCCCCGGAGGAGATCACGACCTCGTCCTCGTCCGAGGCCTCAACCGCGCCCTCCAGGCCGGGCTCTAGCCCTGAGGCGCGGAGATAGTGCAGCAGGTCCTCCGCCTCGTTCTCGAAGCGAAGGATGGTGACGCTCGCCCCGACCTCGCAGTCGGCGAGCAGTGAGCCGCGCTCGCGCTCCCCGAGCACGATCGGGTGCCCATGGGGGCACGTCTTGGCATCGCCGATCGCGGCCAGCATCCGTTCCTCGAGCACCGGCGACATCGCGTGCTCGAGTCGCTCGGCCTCCTCGTGGACCTCGTCCCACGGGATCCCGAGCACGTCGGTGAGAAAGCGCTCGATCAAACGATGGCGGCGTACGATCGCCTCCGCGTGCTCGCGACCTTCGGCGGTGAAGCCGAGGGTCTTGTCGGCCGCACGACTGATGTAGCCGTCGGCCTCGAGCCTGCCGATCATCTCGCTCACCGTCGGGGGCGAGAGCTGCATCGCCCGGGCGACGTTGGCCGCGGTCATCGGCAGCTGCGCCTCCTGCAGCCAGAAGAGCGCCTGCAGGTACTCCTCCTCGGCGACCGTGACCTGCTCGCTGCTCATCAACTCAGAGTATCCACCCGTGGAGGTCGGCGGGTGACCGGCACGCTCGAACCGGACTCGCCGCCCGGGTGATCGGCCCGCGCTACTCGAGCACCTGCTCCTGCGAGAGCCGGTAGAGGAAGGCGAGTGAGGGCCCGACGATCAGCAGCGCGCAGATGAAGACGACGATCACCGCGGTCAGCGTCGCCCCGGCCCCGGCAGCCTGATCGATCGTCAACGAGGTCGGCAGCAGGTACGGATGCTGGGCGACCCCCCAACCCCAGATCACGGCGACCACGGCTCCGACCGCGAGCGGACGGATGAAGCGGCCGCCGCCCCTGGCCAGACCGCTGAGCACGAGCCCGCCGAGCACCAGCGAGGCGACCACCAACGGCAGCCCCGGCCCGACCAAGCCGTCGTAGACGAAGCGGGCGTCGGCCCGCAGCGCAACCAACCCCGCTACGGCGACGGCGCCGGCGAGGATTGCGAGGAGGATCGCCAGGCGGCGGAAGTAGGCGACGAGCTCGTCCTCGCCGGCGCGGCGCGCGTCGTCGATCAGAAAGACGGCGGCGAGGTAGGCGCTGCTGACCACGAACAGCACCCCGATCAACAGGGGCAGCGGGGCGAGCCAGCTCGAGAACGGCTCACCCGGGCCGGATGCCGGGATCCCCCCGGCGGCGACCGCCCCGACAACGCAGCCCATGAAGAAGGGGGTGATCAGCGAGGAGATCGCGAATACCAGCTCGGCGCGATCGCGGGCGGCGCCGCTGAACGTGTGCCCGAAGGCGAAGCCCGATCCGCGCAGCACGATGCCGACCGCCGCCAGGGCGAGCGGCACATAGAGCGTCTCCATCAGCGGCCCGAACGCCCTCGGAAAGCCGGTCCAGAGCACCACCAGGCAGAAGATCAGCCAGACGTGGTTGGCCTCCCACACCGGGCCGATCGAGCGCTCGAGCCGGTTCCGCGCGCGGGCACCGAGCGCGCCGTCGCGCCGGGAGAGAAGGCTGATGATGCCGGCGCCGAAGTCGGCGCCGCCGAAGACCGCATACAGAGTCGCCCCGGCCAGGAGGATCACTGCCACCGCCTCCGGCTTGCTCATTCCTCCACCTCCGCCGGCTCCCGCACGGGCGGGCGGTCGAGCGGCTCGTCGGGCCGCGGTCCGTACGGCACCGGCGCATCGCTGCGCTGGCGGGCGATCACCTGCAGCGCCTTGAATGCGATGAACCCGATCGTCGCGTAAAGGAGCAGGGTCCCGGCGAACGCGAACCAGATCCCGTCCGCCTGGGTCACCGCCTCCTCGGTTCGCATGAAGCCCTGGACGATCCACGGCTGACGCCCGACCTCGGTGACGATCCAGCCGGCCTCCATCGCGACCACCGCGCTGACCCCGGAGACCGCAGCCCCCCGCCAGAACCACTTCGACTCTGGCAGCTTCCTTCGTCGCCAGAGGCTCCAGCCGAACCAGCCGGCAAGCCCGAGCAACCCGAAGCCGATCCCGACCATCGCGTCGAAGGCGAGATGCAGCAGCGTCGTTGCCGGCGGCTGCTCGTCGTCGGGAATGTCGTTGAATCCGGTGACGACGGTGTCGGTGCTGAACCCGACCAGCAGCGAGTCGAGCCCCGGGATCCCGATCCCGTACTTGACGCCGTCATCGGTGCAGATGCCGCCCAGCCACTCGGTCTGGTTGGAGCCCGTCTCCTGGATGCACTCGAAGCCGGCGAACTTGGCCGGCTGATGATCGGCGACGCCGCGGGCGGCGACATCACCGACGAAGATCTGCACCGGCGTCGCGATCGCGGCGACCGCGAACGGGATCATGAAGCCGAGCCGGGTCCGGCGGGTCCGACTACCCCGGATCCAGCTCACCGCGTAGACCGAGGCGAGGCCAAATCCGCAGACCATGTAGGCGGCGAGCAGCATGTGCGGGAACTCGTAGACGGTTGCCGGGTTGAACAGGGCCGCGAGCGGGGCCACGTCGGTGACGCTGCCGTCGGCTGCGATCTCGAAGCCCTGCGGCTGATTCATCCAGGAATTCACCGCGACGACGCTGAAGGCGCCGCCGATCCCGGCGATCACGATCGGCACGCCGGTCCAGAAGTGCTTCCAGCCGTCGAGGCGCTTCCACCCGTAGATGTAGATCGCGATGAAGATCGCCTCGGTGAAGAAGAAGATCCCCTCGATCGCGAAGCCGGTTCCGAAGACGTCCCCCCAGCGCTCCATGAAGCGGGGCCATAGCAGGCCCATCTCGAAAGAGAGGACGGTCCCGGTGACGGCGCCGACGGCGAACAACACCGCCGCGGCCTTCGACCATTTCCGAGCGAGGTCGAGCGCGACGGGATCGTTGTGCTTGCGCCCCCGGTACTCGGCGGCGAGCATGATCGCGGGGAGTGCCACGCCGACGCAGGCGAGGATGATGTGAAACCCAAGCGTGAACGCCATCATGTTCCGCGCGGCGAGCAGGTTGTCGGCCGCGAGCGGCAGCAGAGATGTCGCGGAGGCGATCTCGCTCACGCGGGCTAGCGTACCGGCAGCGACCGCCGCCGCCGGTCCGTTCAGGGCGCGAGCAGATCCGGGCCGAGCTCCTCGACCGAGGCGGCCCCGCAGAGCGCCATCGCGCTCTCCAGTTCGAGCCGCAACATGTCGAGGGTCCGACGCACCCCCGCCTCGCCGCCGAGAGCGAGGCCCCAGAGAATCGGGCGCCCGAGCATGACCGCCCTCGCCCCGAGGCAGAGCGCCTTGACGACGTCGGTCCCACGGCGGATCCCGCCGTCGACCAGCACCTCGGCGCGTCCGGCGACCGCGTTCGCCACCGGAGCGAGCATCTCGATCGTCGCCGGGACCGTGTCGAGCTGGCGGGCGCCGTGGTTGGAGACGATCACGCCAGCGGCCCCGGCCTCGACCGCTCGCTCGGCGTCGTCGGCCCGGTGCACTCCCTTCACCGCGATCGGCAGGGCGGAGGTCTCGACCAGCCACTCGAGGTCGGACCAGGTCAGCTTCGGGTCCAGCTGGGAGGCGAAGTAGGCGGCGAGGCCCGACTGCCCCGCGGTGGCCTCGACCGCATCGCCGACGGATGCGATCGTCAGGTGCTCGGGCAGCGCGAAGGCGTTTCGCATGTCGCGTTCGCGTCGCCCGAGCGTCGGTGCGTCAACCGTCAGCAAGATCGCCTCGTAGCCGTTCGCCTCGGCTCGGGCGATCAGGTCGCGGGTCAGGTCCCGGTCCTTGAACACGTAGAGCTGGAACCATCGCCGTGAGTCGCCGGCGGCCGCGGCGACCGCCTCCGGTGTCGTGTTCGAGAGCGAGGAGAGGCAGAAGATCGAGTCGGCCGCCGCGGCCCCGCGCGCGGTCGCCGACTCCGCGTCGGGGTCGGCGAGGCCGTGGAACGCGGTCGGCGCGACGACCACCGGCATCGAGCAGTCGCTGCCGAGCAGGCTCGTCCGGATCTCGATCTCGGAGACGTCGCGAAGCACGTGCGGGAGCAACTCGAGCTCGTCGAGCGCCAAGCGGTTGCGGGCCAGGGTGATCTCGTCGCCCGAGCCGGAGCGGTAGTAGTCGTAGGCGGTCCGCTCGAGCACCTCGGCGGCGGGCCCCTCGAGGTCGATCAGGTTCAGTGGCCAGTCCGTCACGGCCCCCCGCCCCCCGCCAGGGTCGAAACCACGGCCTCGTAGACGCCGTCCCCCATCCTGCCCTCGGTGACGGTCACGTTGTCGTAGCCGCCGAGCGCGGCGCGCAGCGCCGGGTCCCTCTCCGGCCCGTTCGCGACGCAGAAGAAGCGCTCGACGTGCAGCGCCGCCTCGAGGTCCTCGATCGAGTCGCCGGCGGCGATGCACTCCCCGCGGCTGTAGCCACGGGCCTGCATGTGAGCGCCGACCGCGGCAGCCTTGCTTGCCCCGCCCGGCACCAGATGGTAGGCGTGGGCGATATCGATCTCGGGCATCGGCCGCCCGATCGCGCCGTTGTCGAGAAAGCGCAGGTCGTCGTGGCCCGCCGCACGGACCAGCTCGTTCGCCTCCTCGACGTCGACCTTGCCGCGCATCAGCAGCGACAGCTCGCGGCCCGTGTGCCAAGGCTCATGCCACTCGAGCCTGCCCTCGAAGTGCCCGAGCAGGAGCTCCGCGACACCGTCCTCGAGGATTCGCTCGGCGACGGTCTGCTGCTCGCTCGGCGCCCAGTCCCCGGTCAGCAGGGTCCGCTCGCGATCGATCACCATCGCGCAGCCGGCCTCATAGATGTAGGAGGTCTGGCCGATCAGCCGGGCATCGCTGTGGACCTGTGCCTCGCGCCGGCCGGACATGATCACGACCTCGACCCCCGCCCGGTCGCAGGCCTCGAGCAGCAGCGCCTGCGCTCTGGAGAAGCCGCCCTCGGCATCCCGGAACAGGGAGCCGCCAGCGCCGAGCAGGGTCCCGTCGAGGTCGGTGTAGAGGCAGCGCAGCGCCATCGGGGGAGCGTATTGGCCGCAGCGACCGCGCGCGACGAGCCGCCGCCCTGCGCCCTGGGTCCCAACATCGGCCGCGCGCCGATAGCTTGTCGACGATGCCCGAGTGGCGCCTCTCAGACCGCACCCTCACCGCCGACCGGGCGCGGCCGCTCGGTGCGGGGATCGTCAACGTGACCGAGGACTCGATGTACGAGGGCGCGCGGAGTGGCACGCCCGAGCGGGCGATTCTCGACGGGGTGCGCCTCGCGGAGGCCGGCTTCGATCTGATCGACGTCGGGGCCGTGCCCGCTCGCAGCGGCCCCGCGGTCGACGCCGACGCCGAGGCCGCGCGCCTGCTGCCGGCGGTCGAGGGGCTGCTCGAGCGCCTCGATGTCCCGATCACCGCCGACACGTTCAACCCCGAGGTCGCCCGGCGGGCGGCGGCCGCGGGCGCGCACGCGATCAACGACATCGGGGGCGGACGGGACGAGATGCTCGAGGTGGTCGCCGAGGCCGGCTGCGGCTACGTGTTGATGCACATCGAGGGGCCGCCCCGCGAGGACCGGCCGGTTCCCGACTACGGCGACGTCGTCGCCCGGCTGCTCCAGTTCTTCGGCGAGCGGATCGAGCGCGCCGGCGCGCTCGGCGTGCCGGCCGAGGCGATCGCGCTTGATCCGGGCCTCGATTTCGACCTCGACACCGATCAGGCGATCGAGATCCTCGCCCGCGTCGGCGAGTTGGGCGCGCTCGGGCGGCCGATCTTCATGTCGCTCTCGCGGAAGGACTTCATCGGAGCCGTCCTCGCCGGGTCCTGGGATCGGAGGCTGGCGGCCGGCGACCGCGGCCCGGGAACGCTCGCCGCCGCCGCGATCGCGGTTGCCGGCGGCGCTGAGATCCACCGCCTCCACGACGTCGAGGCGCTCGACGCGATCAGAGTTGCCGGGGCTATCGCCGATGGCTGAGGCGCGCGTCGGTCTGCCCTGGGGATCGGTCATCGACGACGGCTGGAGGGCGGCCCTCGACCCGGGCCGCGGAGACGGCAGGCTCGTGGCCGAGAGCGCCGAGCGGGAGCAGCCGGCGATCGAGGTGCCGCTGCCCGAGGGCCTCGATCCTGGGCTGAGAGCGGCGCTCCGGGAGCAGGGCATCGAGGCCCTCTACGCACACCAGCTCGCGGCGCTGCGCGTGTCAGAGGCCGCGAACGTGATCGTCACGAGCGGCACCGCATCAGGCAAGTCGTTGGCCTTCAACCTCCCGGTGCTCGACGCGATCGCCCGCGACGAGCACGCGCGGGCGCTGTACCTCTACCCGACCAAGGCGCTTGCCCAGGATCAGGCGCGCAAGCTCGCCGAGCTCGGCCCGCCCGGTCTCCGCCCGGCGATCTACGACGGTGACACCCCGCGCGAGGAGCGCCGTGCCGTCCGTCGCCGCTCGAATCTGGTGCTGACCAACCCCGACATGCTCCACGTCGGGATCCTTCCCCACCACAAGGGCTGGGGCGACTTCTTCGCCAACCTGCGGTTCGTCGTCGTCGACGAGGCCCACGTCTACCGGGGGGTGTTCGGCTCCAACGTCGCCAATGTGCTGCGCCGCCTGCGCCGCATCAGCCGGATCTACCGCGGCAGCCGGGGCGAGCCGCGCCTGATCCTGACCTCGGCGACGATCGCCAACCCGCTCGAGCTCGCCGAGCGACTGGCCGGCACGCCGTTCGAGCTGGTCGACGACGACGCTGCGCCGAAAGCGGGCAGGCGAATCGCGATCTGGAACCCGCCACTGGTCGATGAGGCGGCGGGGGCCCGCCGATCGGTCCTCTCGGAGGCGGCCGACCTGCTCGCCGAGCTGCTGATCAGCGGCGTGCGGACGATCTGCTTCCTCCGCAGCCGCAAGGGAATCGAGCTGATCCAGAAGTTCACCCGGATGCGCCTCGCCGATCGCGGCCATGCCGAGCTCGCCGAGTTGATCGCCCCCTACCGTGCCGGCTACACGCCGCAGCAGCGGCGAGAGATCGAGGCCCGGCTCGCGGCCGGAGAGCTGCGCGCCGTGGTCGCCACCGACGCCCTCGAGCTCGGCATCGACATCGGCGAGCTCGACGCGGCACTCTGCGTCACCTTTCCGGGCACCGTCGCGAGCCTGCGCCAGATGTGGGGGCGCGCCGGCCGGCGGACCGAGGGCCTGGCGATCTACATGGCCGGGGAGGACGGTCTCGACCAGTTCTTCTGCCGCCATCCGACCGAGTTCCTGACCCGTCCCGTGGAGGCCGCGATCCTCGACCACACCAACGAGCGGATCCAGTCGACCCATCTGCTGGCGGCTGCCTACGAGGCCCCGCTCGGCGGTCCGCACGACGACGAGACGCTCGGCGACAACTGGCGCGGCCGCGCCGACCAGCTGATCGAGAAGGGCCTCCTGCGCCGGGGCGGCTCGGGCAAGGTCGCGGTTCGCGGCCCGGGGTTTCCGGCCGGGTGGATCGGGCTGCGCTCGGCCTCCGCCGACGCGGTCACGGTCCTCGATGCGGGCTCCGGCGAGCTGCTCGGGACGGTCGAGGCCGAGCGCGCGTTCTCGACCGTGCATCCGGGCGCGGTCTACCTGCACATGGGCCGCGCGTTCGAGGTCCGCGAGCTCGACGTCGAGCTGCGCCGCGCCGTCGTCGAGCCGTTCGAGGGCGACTACTACACGCAGGCCCGCAAGGAGACCGACATCTACATCGAGCGGATCGGCGAGCAACGTCAGACCGCGGGGGTCGAGCTCTCGTTCGGGACTGTCGCGGTCACCGAGCAGGTCGTCGCCTTTCAGCGCAAGCGGCTCGGGGACCACGAGCCGATCGACTTCGTCGCCCTCGAGCTGCCCGAGCAGAACTTCCGCACCCAGGCTCTGTGGTACGTGCTCGGAGAGGAGCTCGCCGGACCGCAGGTGCTGCCGGCCGAGGTCCAACTCGGTGCGCTGCATGCGTCCGAGCACGCGCAGATCGCGGTCCTGCCGCTGCTCGCGATGTGCGACCGCTGGGACATCGGCGGGCTCTCGACCAACGTCCACTACCAGACGGGCAAGCCGACGATCTTCATCTACGACGGGTACCCGGGGGGAATCGGCATCGCCCGTCGCGGTTTCGACGAGTTCGAGCGGCTGCTCGCCGATGCGGCCCGCCTCGTCGGCGAGTGCCGATGCGAGTCGGGGTGCCCCTCGTGCGTGCAGAGCCCCAAGTGCGGGAACCTCAACGATCACCTGCACAAGGCCGGCGCGATCGAGTTGATGGGCGGAATGCTCGCGGCCGGCGAGCGGCGGCCTGCCCGGGGGTAGCGCGATCGCCCGCCGAACTCAGATCGCGGTCTGCGGCTCCTCGCGGTCCGACGGCGAGCTCGACCGGCAGGCGGCGGAGATCGGCCGGCTGCTGGCGGAGGCGGGGGCGGTCGTCGTCTGCGGTGGCCGGGAGGGCATCATGAGCGCCGTCGCCGAGGCCGCGACGGCGGCCGGGGGGGAGGTGATCGGGATCCTGATGGCCGATGATCTCGACAGCGGTAACCCGCATCTCACCTACGCGGTCGCGACCGGCATCGGCCAGGCCCGGAACCTCGCGGTCGTCGCCTCCGCCGACGCGGTGATCGCGCTCGGCGGCGAGTGGGGGACCCTCTCGGAGATCGCCTTCGCGCGGCGCTTGGAGCGGCCGGTAGTGACGCTCGACTCCTGGCGCCTGAGCGGGCGCGGAGCGATGGCCGAGGCTCCCGGCGTGGTCGTAGCGTCGGACCCGGCGGACGCCGTCGCTCGGGCGCTCGACGCTGCCGGGGAGCGCTAGCCTTAGCGCGCCCCCGGGACCGCCGGGGCCCAGGCGAGGTAGCTCAGTTGGTAGAGCACACGACTGAAAATCGTGGTGTCCCCGGTTCGATTCCGGGCCTCGCCATCTGACTCGCTCCCGGCGGGCTGGGCTGTGTCATTGGCCCGCTCACGTGCGGAGCACGCTTCGCAGACCTCTTCCTTGTCCAGCCCGCCGGGAGCTTCGTCAGGGGGTTTCCCGGCTCAATGGGAGGAGGACTCGGTGGCGGGGAGCCGATCCTCGGCGGCCCCGTAGACCGTTGCGGGGCCCTCCGGCGCTCAGCCCTCTCGGCGCAGGCGGTCGATGACGCCCGCTGCGACCGTCTCGCCGCCGCGATCGGCGCCGATCGATCGCAGCCCCGCCATCGTCCGGCGCAGCGTCGCGAGCACCCGATGACACTCGGGGCAGAGGGTGACGTGATTCTCGACCCTCTCGCGTCGGCGCTCGTCGAGCTCGCTGTCGAGGTAGTCGGACAGATGGGCGTGAGTCCAGCGGTGCTCTCTCATGAAGCGCCGTCGTTGGATCGTGCGTCGAATCACAGCTGCTGCTCCTCGAGGAAATGCTCGTCGAGCGAGCGCCGCACCGCGAGCCGCGCGCGGTGCAGCCGGCTCTTGAAGGCCGTCTCGGTCAAGTCCATGACCTCGGCAGCCTCGCGGGTCGAGAGCCCCTCGACGTCGCGGAGGATGATCGTCGCCCGGTACGGGACGGGCAGGGAGCGGATCGCGCGCTCGAGCACGTCCCTCAGGGCGCCCTGCTCGAGCCGCACCTGGGGCGCCTCGCTCCAGTCGGGGGCCTCCGGGATCGGCTCGTCGTCGAGCGAGGTGAGGAGCTCCGCCGGAGGCCGCTTTGCGGCTCTGCGCTTCGCCTCGTTGATGCCGATTCGATAGAGCCAGGTGAAGAACTGCGAACGGCCTTGGAATCGGCCGATGCCCCGCCAGGCGCGCAGAAACGCCTCCTGGGTCACCTCCTGCGCCTCGTCGTCATCGGCCACGAAGCGGATCACGACCGCGTAGAGGCGGTCGGCGTGCCGGCGTACAAGCTCCTCGAAGGCATCTCGATCGCCGGCCCTGGCGCGCTCGATCAGGTCCTGCTCGGCGGACGAGGGGTGCACGACGCTAACCCTGACAGCACCGCGACGCCGGGGCCGAGCGCCGACCCGCGGGCGCTCGAGTCTCGGGTTAACCCGTCGCCAGGTCGTTGTCG